>Ga0302320_10008659_pt1 | contig 22060 bp, 26 predicted proteins | sample Bog_T0_3_FD_202130 | JGI IMG/M metagenome (GOLD analysis project Ga0302320, IMG submission 202130) | Peat permafrost microbial communities from Stordalen Mire near Abisko, Sweden - Bog_T0_3 | ecosystem: Environmental > Terrestrial > Soil > Wetlands > Peat | place: Sweden: Abisko, Stordalen Mire...
ATTCTTTGCGACGGGCTATGCGATGAGCAACCGATACGGATTCGGGATTCTCGCGAACGAACGCACGGCGCTGGCCGCCCACAAATGGATGCATGCACCCCTGGGCATCCTTGTTGTTGCCCACGTGGTGCCGTCGCTGTACCTTGCCATGATCCGATGGGGATGGATCAAACAACGCTAGGGGGTCTGATAACCCGAAGGAGGGCACTCGCGTGCGGCGCCGCGGCCCTCGCAGGCTCGAGCCTGCGCTGCAGCGGATCCTGGATAGACAGCCTGCTTCACATCGGCGATTCGGACGCCCCTGCGGAAGTGTTCAAAGGCGATGCGCCCGACGACAAGGTGTGGGCCCTCTGGCGCGAACGCGGCTGGGTCAGGGAGGCGCAGCACTACCTGAAGCTCGACGGGAACGTGCAGTGCAAGACCTGCCCAAACAATTGCATCCTCGCGCCGGGCGACCGGAGCCATTGCCGCAACAAGGTGAACCGGGATGGCACGCTGTACACGATGGCCTACGGGAATCCCTGCACATTCCACGTGGACCCTGTGGAGAAGAAGCCCCTGTTCCACTACCATCCCGGCAGCGTGGCCTTCTCGCTGGCGACCTCGGGCTGCGTCTTTCGCTGCCTGAACTGCCAGAATTGGGAGATCTCCCAGAAGAAGCCGGAGGAGACCAAGGATCCCCGGGGCCCCGAACTCAGGTTGCGACCGCCGCTTCCCCGCTCACTGACTTATGAGGACCTGGCGCGCCTGAGCCTTTTCCCCGACGATGTCGTCGCCGTGGCGAAGGCCATCGGCTGCCCGTCGATCGCCTACACCTATTCGGAGCCGACGGCCTATTACGAATACGCTTTCGACACCTGCAGGCTGGCCCGCGAAAGCGGGCTCAAAAACATCATCGTCAGCTGCGGCTCGATCGAGGAGCGGCCGCTTCGCGATCTCGCCCAGTTCGTGGATGCGGCGCACGTGGACCTCAAGGGTTTTGACGACGAAACCTATCGCCGGCTCAATTCCGGGAAACTCCAGCCGATCCTGGACACGCTCAAGACCTACCACGCGCTCGGGATCTGGTTTGAGGTCATCAATCTCGTCGTACCGACCTACACGGACAATCTCGACGCCATCAGGCGCATGTGCGGCTGGCTGGTCGACAACCTCGGGCCCGACCGCCCGCTCCATTTCTCGCGGTTCAATCCGCAGCACAAGCTCGACCACCTGCCGCCGACGCCGATCGACATCCTGGTCCGGGCCCGGGAAGCCGCGCGCGCCGAGGGGCTCCGGTACGTGTACATTGGAAACGTCCGCGAGGTCGCCGATGCCGGGACGACCTATTGCCCGCACTGCCGGCGGGCCGTGATCGAGCGCGACGTGTTTTCGGTCACGGCCTTCCGGCTCGACGCCGGGAAATGCCGCTTTTGCGGGACGCCGGTCGCCGGGGTTTGGAGCGGCTGAGCCGCCCCTGCTTGGCCATCCCCTCTCCCGGCCGTTTCTCCCAATCCCGAACTGCGCCCGGAACGATCCGGAACAGGGGATGGGGCCTCGGCCGGTCGATCTCCCCATGCTGCCGGTGGAGCAAGGGGGCGCGGACGCGCAGCTTGGATTGAAGGCGCCCCCATTCGTAGAGCAGCTGGCCTTCGGTCTCGGTCATCCGCGCAACCGGCTTTGAGCGGCGGATCTTTGAGGAGTCGAATCGATAGCCCCGCTTCCTCGCCTCCTCAGCGAGCGCACCCAGGAATGCGGCCATCGCATGGAGCGGCTTCGGCTGCGACCGGAATCGGATCAGCTGCGGATGGTTCCGGTAGCCGCGGGTGCCTCCGGCCAGCACCTTTTGGGCGAGCAGGGCCTCCCTCCAGGCGGCAACCAGCCCCCTGGCGTCAAGGTACGAGGGATGCACCGTCCACAGCCGCATGCGGGTCAGTTCTTCGGCGTGGCCGGAGTGAAGAACTGGAACACGTAGTAGGTCGCCGGGACATTTCCCGGATTGCGCATGTTTTCCAGCTCGTTCGCGGCGTAGAATATCATCGAACCGGTCTCGGCCGTCTCGATCCTGCCGTCGATATTCACTTCCAGCTTGCCCGTCTTGATCACAACCAGCTCCTCCTGCGGATGGCGGTGCGGCGCTCCCGTATTCTCGCCCGGATTCAGGGTCGAAACGTGGCAATGAAACTTGTCGAGCGTGGGCGTCGGCGCTTCGAAGACGGTCGCCCGCGCGCCGGTCTTCACGGGCTTGAGCTCGATCTTGTCCCAATGGACAACCATGGAGCCCATTTTGGCGGGCGCCGCTGAGTTGACATCGGCGGCCAGGGGACAGGCGCAGAACCAGGCCAGCCAGGTGAGCAGGGATAGGATTGGTTTCATGGGTATGGATGGGTTTGGAGCAATACGGATGAGCATGGCAGAGAATCAGCGGGCGACAACCGTAAGCACGATGCAGCCGGCGACGGCCATCACTCCGCCGACCAGCGAGCGGCGGGTGGGACGATCCCCTTCCAGCCAGAACGCGATCGGAATCGACAGAAGCGGCGTCGTCGCCGCTATCGGCAGCACGATTCCGCTGGGCGTCGTGGCAAGCGCCCATTGGTAGCACCCGACGCCGGCGACCGGCCCGGCGAGCCCGTTGGCGAGCGTCCAAAGCCAGGACCGGTTCTTGTCCGGCGCCGGAGCCGGTGAATCCGGCAGCCGGCGAAGAAGCCGCAGAATCGCAAACCACGCAAAGGTGAACGCAAGCCCGGCCACCAGCCGCTCGTAGGCGGCGGTGAGGCCGAAGGTCACGTTCGAGACCGACTCGCCCGCGGCGGCAGCCACCATGACGGCCTTCCGACTCACGAGGGCCGCCCCGAGGCCCTGCCCGCAGGCGGCGATGAATCCGTAGATAAACCCGATCGGCTGCACCCTGACCCGCGGCGGACTTGAACGGCTCGGCACGATGGCCACCGCCACGCCCAGGAGGATGAAGCCGCCGCACAGCATTTCCGGCAGGGTGAGGCGCGTCCCGAGCCACCACCATTCGCCGAGCGCGGCCAGGGGGGCGGCAAGGCACTGGATCATGAGAACCGTAATTCGGGAGCCGAGAAGCGGGAGCGCTCCATAGCTGCCGAGGTCGCCGATTCCGAGGCCGATCACCCCACTCAGAAAGAACCAGGCCGTCCCGGCGCTCGAAAAGCCATGCCCCAGCGTATGTGCGAACAGCCCCAGAACCCCGGTCCCGATGACCAGCCGGATCATGTTTGCCCGCGGAGAACCGAGCGCGCGGATGCTGTGGTTGGCGCTGGTCGCATTGAATGCGAAGAAGAGGGCTGCGAGAAAGGCGGCGAACACGGATGAAACGCCCATTCAATGCGACCCGGGCGAACACCGCCAACCCCAATCGATGCCCGCCCTCCGGCGAAACGCCGGCGCACGCCCCAGCGCGCCGGTTGCCGCCCAACAGCCTGTCAACGACCGACTGCCAGAATCGTGAACGAACCCGGCACCATCGGGCCTCGGCCGCCCTGTCCCGGCGAAGTTTGCGAAGCCCGCGCCGGCGCGGGTTCAAACTCCGCGGTGATCAGAAAAACCTGGTCCGTCTTCAAATCGAAAGCGCAGGTCCCGGCTCCGGCCTGGGTCGCGACCGTCTGCTCCACTTCGAAGGTCGTGGGACTGTCCTCCTTGATGACCGTCAGCGTCCCGTCGCGCTGGGAGCTGAAGGCTTCGTTTGTCGAGGGATCGAACACGGCTCCGTCCGCGCCTGCGCCTATCGGAAGGCTTGCAAGGACGTGCCCGTCGTCGGCATTGAGGATGACGCAGGTCTGGGGGTCGCGGCAGCAGACAAACAGCAGGCGATTTTCGGCGTCCATGGCGAGGCCGGCGGGAGTTCCGCCCTTGCCGCCCAAGCCGTAGCGCGCCGTGACCCTTAGCGTCCTGGAATCGACCACGGCGACCTGGTCCTTGTTCTCAAGGTCGATGTACACGTGCCCCAGTTCGTCGGAGGCGCCCTGTTCAGGAGCCGCACCCAAATCAATCGTGCCGACCACTGTCCCGGTCTTTGCATTGATCACCGTGACGTTGGGGGCGCGGTGGCTCAGGATCAGCACGCGCTCCGTCGCCGAATCGAAGAGAATGCCATCCGGCTCGCCCTGGACGTCGATCGTCTTGATCGTCTCCAGGGTCTGCGCGTTCCACATGACGACCGGCTTGCTGCTGCTGAAAGCGTGATCCACGACCGAGTCGACGGCCACGCCGTGGACTCCGGCCGTGTTGGCCACCCCGCCGAGGGAGCCCAGCGTGTCCAGGTCATAGACGCTCACGCGGTTTCCGCGGGGGATATAGAGGCGCCGGTTCACCGCGTCGGCGCACACGTAATCGAAGCCGCCTTCACCCCCGACCTTGACCGACTTCACCACCTTGTAGGGACCCGAGTCGTCGGCACGTGATGCAGTGGGAAGGGCCAGTGAGGCGCTCAACAGTGCGATGGCAAAAACCGGGACGAAATTCATCGAGGAAGGGGAACGGGAGAATCGGCGTTACTTTGACTTGCGCTGGTGAAAGCGGATTTCGTTTCCGTCGGGGTCCTTGGCGGCAAACATCCGGCATGGCGGAAACTCCATCGGCTCCTGGCTGATGGGCGCGCCTGCGGCGCGTAGTTCGGCAAGGGCCGCATCGAGGTCTTCCACCTCCAGGGTCACGCAGGAGGCCGGCTTCAACGCCACGTTCGGATCGCCCGCCGCGTTCGAGACGGCCAGCGCCACTCCGGCGACGTCGTATTCGATCCACCACAATCCCGGGGCGAATTCGATCTGATGACCGATCTTGAGGCCCAGCAGTTTTTCATAAAACCCGCGCGCCTTGGCGACATCGGCCGTCTGGTGGAAAACAAAGGCAATTTCCTTGATTTTGATGCTCATCGTTGAGGAGGGTCGGGATTCGTGGAGGTGCCATTACCAGCGGGCGCAATCCTATGCGCAAAATCCGGATCAGTCGAGCCCTGCCATTCGGACACCAGACTAGCGACTGCGCAAAGCCCAGCCCCCTGGGAGGGAGTCCAGGGCCCCGCTTCAGCTTTCGAAGATTTCTTCCGGCTTGAAGAAGCGCGCGATCTCCGCACGCGCGTTCTCGTCGCTGTCCGAGGCGTGGACGACGTTGACCATCATGTCCGTCCCGAAATCTCCGCGGATCGTCCCCTTCGCAGCCTTTTTCGAATCCGTGGGTCCGAGGAGGTTGCGCACCCTCTGGACGATGTCTTCGCCCCTCAGGGCCATGACGATCACAGGCCTTGATTCCATGAAACGCTCGATCTCCGGATAAAAGGGCTTGGACGCAACATGCGCGTAGTGCTCGCGAAGAACCGGCGGGAGCAGCCGGGTCATCTTGCAGCCAATGATGCTGAAACCGGCCTTCTCGAAGCGGTCGAGCACAGAGCCGACATGGCGCTTTTCCATGCAATCCGGTTTAAAAATGATCAGAGTTCTCTGCATACAAAAGAACGATCCTGTCTAGCCCTTCGGGTGAAGAAAAGCCTGATTTTCAATGGCCCGGAGAGACTTCAGGCGACGGGCCTGACATCGGTCGCGCCCGGGCGCCGGCCATTATTGATCCTGATTGCCATGGCCCGCTGCCTTAGCATGGCGCGGTCGCCCGGCGTGAGGCTCCCAAGCGCCCTTAGCTGGGCCGCAATTCGCGGATCGCCCTCCATCGCCAAGCCATGCCTCAGGAGAAAATCCCAATAGAGGGTCGAGAACGGGCAGGCCGTCTCCCCGAAAGCCGCTTCCGGATTGAAGCCGCACGACGCGCATGCCGGTCCGGGAGCGCCCATTTCCACAACAGCCGCCCCGCAAATGCGCGAGGCATCATCGACCAGGAGGGAGACCTCCGCCGTTTCAGGATGCCCTCCAAGGCCGGTGCGCAGGGTTTGGGCGGGATGCGACACGCCTCAAGTGAAAGGGTTAGCCTGCATCCATCACAAATTCCGTCCCGGCCTGGGTTCAGGTTTTCGGGTAGCCGACCGGCTGGACGGCGACGATTTCCTGATCTGGGCGCAGGGCGAGCTTCGGCCTGAGGGCCGTACCGTCGAATCCTCCGCGGTAACCGGTTGCAAGGCCCTCGGAGGCGCAGTACAAATAGACATTCTCCGATATGAAGCCTGAGTCGATGCACGCGACCTGTCTCCTGCTCTCGGGGGTCCCGGAGCCGCGCTTTGCCAGGTCGGCCACGTACAGCAGGGTCGCAGGCGCCTGGCTGCGGACCAGCGCGCGGAGATCCTCCGCGACAACAGGATTCAGCCGATTCTGAGCGGCGTCGTACACATACGCCCCCTGCTTCAGGAGGACGTAGATTTCGATCTCCTGCTTGTTGTTCGCGGAGGGCGCGGTCCGTTTTCCGTCGGAGCGGTTCACGCCGAATCCCGACCAGCAGAGGTTGGCCAATTGCTGGACCGAGAGTTCCTTGGGATCGAAGGCCCGCGCCGTCGCGCGCTTGGCCAGGGCCTCCATGACAGGCATGCCGCCCGACTTCTGGGGGGCCGGCAGATCGATTGGCTGGGCGGAAAGCCCTGCCAGGGATGCGAGGATGACGAACAGGACAAGGATCTTCTTCATGGGAGGAATACGAACTAGAATGAACTAAACCCAAAAATGGCGGGCCTCCCGGCCATGCCTGCGGGCGGGATTGTGAAATCAGAATGGCTTGGTCCTCTGGCAAAACTGAATCGGGACGCCCCACGGATCGCGCATCATCACAAGCACGGTTCCGTCGCCAAGGGTGTCCTCGCTGACGGGCGACGCGCCGGCGCCCTCCAGCCGGACCTGGGTCGCCCTGGCATCGTCAGCCACGAAGGCGATATGGAAATTGAGCGGCGGGATGGTCGCGTAATCGGGCGCCGAAACGGACGTGTTCGAGTAGAGCTCAACGATCACGCGGCCCGTCTCGTCCGCCAGGAACTTGGTGTACGGCGGCTCCTCGAGGCTGCGCACGATCCGCATGTCAAGGTGGTCGACGTACCAAAGGCTCGCGGCCCGCACATCGGGCACATTGATGGCGAAGTGTTCGAATCTCATGGTGATCAATCGCTTATTTCTCGAGAAAATCCCTGATGCGCCGGCGGGCGGAGGGGCCCGCATCGTCGAGCACGTAGTGCCCGGCCTCCGGCCTGTAGTCGACCTCAGCCTGCGGAAACTGTTCCTTCCAGCGAGCCAGAAATTCGTCGTTGAAGCAAAAGTCCCGGCCTCCCCAAAGTATTAGCTTTGGGTTCGGCGCCAGCAGCCCAAGGGCCGCCGCCGTCGCCTCCAGGGCCGGCCGGCTCGGATGGTTTCGTTCCATCGGGATATCCTTCACAAAACGATGAACGGCAATGCGGTTTGCCCAGGAGTCGTAGGGGAACAGGTAGCCCTGCCTCTCTTCGCGCGCCAGCCTTCGCGCATTCATCGCCATCCGCACTGCCGGGCCTGCAAATCCATTCGCTCCACGGACGATGCATTCGCCGATGATGGGAATCCGGCAGAACGCAATCCGGGCCGGAATCCTCTCCGAGGGAAAGGCGGCCGTGTTGAGGATCACAATCCGCCCCACCCGCTCGGGATGGCGCACGGCCCAGCCAAATCCAATCGCGCCTCCCCAGTCGTGGACGACCAGGTGAACGCGCCGCAACCCGAGGGCGCCGACCAATGCCTCGACCTCGCCGATCCGGGTCTCCAGGCGGTAGTCATACCCGCCGGGCTTTGACGACAGCCCCATTCCGATGAAATCCGGAGCAATGCACCGCCGCACCGCCGCAAGCTCGGGTACAAGCTCGCGGTAGAAGAACGACCAGGTGGGATTTCCGTGAAGGAGAAGCACGGCCTCGTCGCTCCGCGGACCCTCGTCGAGGTAGCTCATCCACGCTCCTCCGGGCATGCGGAGCGATTGCGGCTGAAATGGGTAAATCCGGGCAAGCCAGCCCGGAATCGCAGGCTGGCGGAGGGGGGCGGGCTCGCATGCCCCCGGGTTCTGCGGGGTCATCACCATTCGAGCGCGAGCATCAGGCAGTTGATGCCGCTGCCGATCCCGAACAGGGCCACGCGGTCGCCCTCCTTCACCGCTCCGGTCTCGGCCGCGACGGCGAGAGTCGCCGGGAGCGAGACCGAGCCCATGTTCCCCAGGGTCTCGAAGGTCGAGAAGTCCTTGGCGAGATCGAGGCCAAGGGTCTCATAGACCTTGCGCCGGTGTGCGGAGCCGACCTGGTGTCCTATGAACCTGTCCACCCGCGCCTCGCTCCAGCCCGTGGCCGCCTTGAAGTCGGCCCAGGTTTCGTTTGCGAGACCGACCCCGGCGATCAGCAGCTGCTCCGAATCGGTCTGCATGGCCAGGGCGTCCGACCCGTGGGTGTCGCCTTGGCAAAGGGCGCTGTAGGCCGTGGCCGCGCGCGCAACTCCTCCGAGGAGGCGATGAGCCGGGCCGGACACGAGCGAGCGATGGCAGACGATCGCCGCCACGGCCCCGGAGCCTATCGTCAGGTTGGCGAAGAAGGGCTTGATCTCGTTGCGATTCAGCGCCTGGCCGAGCAGGGTCTGGATGGTGTGATCCACCAGCGGGCGTCCGTTTTCGCAGGCGGCGATCATGGCGCATCGAATCTGGCCCGACTCGATCAGCCCAGCGGCGACCGTCAGCGCGTTCAAGAAGCCTAGGCATGCGTTGGACACATCGAATATCTGGGCCGTCGGCGGCAGGCCGATCTCCGCATGGGCGAACGAAGCGGTCGCCGGTTCGAGCATGTCCCGGCAAACCGCGGCATGGATGAACAGTTCCACCTGGCCTGCCCGCAGGGACGACCGGGCGAGGACCGCACGGCCCGCCAGGGCGCTTCCGGCCGACGGGCGCATGTCCGCAGGCCATGCCCTCCGGGAGCGGATCCCCGTCATCAGCTCGAGCCGCCCGAATGGGAGATTGAGCCGCTCGTAAAGGGCCCTGAGCCGTTCCTCCAACTCCGCCGAGCTCCATGCCTCCTCCGGCAGCGCGACCGCGATCGATTCGATGCAGACGTCCTTGAAATTCATTTTAGGCCCCAGTGCCGGGCATCTCCGGCCGCATGGCGAGGCGAACAAGGTCCCGGTCAAAGGCGTTCGATCCCAGGCCCGCGTCGACGATCACCGTCGCGCCGTTCAATCCGCTGCTCCGGCCGCTCAGGAGGAACAGCGCCGTGTTTGCGACCTCCTGCGTCTCCAGGTTGCGCCGCCTGAAGGTGAGCTTCTCCGCGTACAGGTAGCTCTCAAGGTATCCCGGGATGCCGGCCGAGGCGCTGGTCTTGAGCGGTCCGGCGCCGATCACGTTGAAGCGCACGGCCGAGTCGGCGCTGAACGACTTTGCGAGAAAACGCGCGCACGATTCGAGGGCGGCCTTGACCGGACCCATGTAACCGTAATTGTCCGGGGTGACCAGAAGCGACGAGATCCCGATGGTCACGACGGAGGCGTCAGGCGCGAGGCGGGGCTTGAAAGCCCGGGCGATCTCGACGAGCGAGAAGGCCGAGACCAGCGTCGCCTGCAGGAAGTCGGCCCGCCGGGTCTCGTGAAAATGCTTCATGCCGCCCTCGTAGCTGGCAAAGGCGATCGAGTGCACGATTCCCTGCAGCTGCGAATGGCCTGCAGCCGTGATTTCGGCCGCAAGGCGCTCCACCGCGCCTTCCTCCTCCACATCGCACACGAAGACCGGCCTCGAGGCCATGAGGCCCTCGACGGACTTGCGCCGGACCTCCGAACGCACGCTGTAAAGGACCCGGGCGCCCTGCTCCTCAAGCGACCTGCCCACGAACCAGGCCACGCTGCGGCGGTTCGCCACGCCAAAGACGAGGAATGTCTTTCCGCTCAGTTCCAGAAAATCGTGCATGGCTAACCCTTAGGCTCCGGCGCCTTCCAGGCGACTGAGAAATCGACGGAGAGGATCCGCCTGTCGCCGGATTTCATCGAGCCGCTCATCATGATGAAGCCGGCAAGCGACTCCCGCCTCTTCACCTCGATCACGGTTGTCTCGCCCGGGTAGACCGGGTTGCGGAAGCGCACATCGCCTATCTTGACAAGAAGCGGCATACCGGAACCGGCGCCGGCCGGCGCCATCGAGCGCGCGAGAAAAAGGGCGCCCGTCTGGAACACCGCCTCGCAGAGGAGCACCCCGGGGGTGATCGGCGACTCCGGGTAATGCCCCCGGTAAAACTCCTCGCCCGGGCGCCAGGTGCGCCGGGCAACCAGTCCATCCGCGCTTTCCGAGACAATCTCGTCCACGAAGAGAAACGGGGGTCTGTGGGGAATCAGGTCGGTTACGGGGGGGAACATGCGCGGAGACGGTCTGGGGGTTATTGAAAAACTACGAGGGCACCTCGGAAAACAGCTGCCGATCAATCTTATTCGCAACGATCACCCCGTAGTTGATGGTGCCGAGCCATCCCGACATGATGATGCCCACCGATCCGGCGTGGTACATCCCCGGAAGATTCTCGGGAAGGTCCATCGACACCTTCAGCCCCTCGAACTTCGTCCCGAAGGAGGTCCCCGCATGGTGGGTCGTATAGCGCTCGATGGTCCGGGGCGTGGCCGCCTCCATCCAGTCGATCTTGCCGCGCACGTCCGGCATGAGCCGTTCGAGCGCCGCCAGCGACTCGTTGATCAGGCGGTCCTTCTCGCGCCGGTAGTCGGCTTCCGAGAGCTTGTTCCAGTCGCCGTGCAATCCGTTGATCGAGGCGACCACGGTCGCCCGGTCCGAACCCGGACGTGTCTCGGGATAGTAGACCGAGAAGGTCCTGCTCGTCGTCCGAAAGTCGGTCAGTTCCCGGCTGGAGAAGCGCGGGCTGTCCGACGTGAAGACAAGGTCCCCAATATGGGGGATTGTCTCGCCCTTGCGGATGCCGAAATACACCTGGCAGGAGCTGGAGTTGACCCGGACCGCGCGCCCGGCTGCGGCGTAGTCCGCCGGAAGGTTCTCCTCGCCGACCAGGCTGAACAGCGTGTTCCAGAGGCTCGCGTTCGCCAGCACAGCCCTGGCCCGGATGACGCGCCCGCCGCGGGCGACGATGCCGGCGGCGACCTTCCGGCCGCCACGTTCCTCGACAAGGACCCGCTCGACGAGCACCTTCTTTCGAAGTTCCGCCCCGTTCTTCCTCAATTCGGCGGTCATCTTCCCGATCAGCAGGTCCGACCCCCCTCGAAACGTATACACGCCCGAACCCATGAAATTCGTGAAAACGATCCCGTAGGTGATCGCCGGATCATCCAGGGTCGAACCATTGGCGTAGGCGATCGGCTCCATCAGCAGCCGCTGCACGTCGCCCCGCCCAGGGAAGAAGCGCTCGAAGAGCTCGCCGGTCGTCTCCCTGTTCTGATCGTAGAAATTCATCCCGGCCAGGTGCGCATAGAAGGCCTCGACCCGGGCCCGCTCGACGCCCAGCTCCTCCACAAGGACTCGCGTGTAATCCTCCCGAGTGAAGGTCGTACGCACGTTCATCTGCGGATTGACGAACCGGATGTCCCGCAGCGGCACGATCGCCCCGGCGATCTCCTGGGTCCAGTACTTCCTGCACGACTTGATCATTCCCGCGGGAAATCCGTGGAGGGAAATGTCGAAGATGTGCCCTCCCTTTCGCGTGAACCAGGTCGCAAGCCCGCCAAACTGGTAATGATGCTCCAGCAGGAGCACCCGGCGGCCCGCCTTCGCCAGGCAGTTGGCCCCCGTCAGCCCGCCCAGACCGCTCCCGATGACGATCACGTCGTAATTGTCGGCGACGCCCTTGAGCCAGTCGTAAGCCATGGCGGTCACCCCTGGGCCTCCCGGGCCAGCACGTGGCGGTTGGCCATCGTTATCCCGCTCAGCATCGAGCCAATGATCCCGAGCAGCCCCTGGTCGGTTCCGCAAAGGTAGAGGTTTGAAAGCGCCGTGGCCCCCTGCAGGTTTTTTGTCGGCGACCCGTAGATCGCGCCGTTGCGGTGCCCGGTGAACCGCTCGACTGTACGCGGGGTGAACATGTCGCTGGCAACCGGCCCCACGGAAACCTCCGGACCGCCGGCCCCGGCCTGGAATCGCCGTGCGCTCGCCTGAATCTTCTCAAACCAGTTCTTCTTGTCCGCCACATACGATTCCTCCGGCAGTCCGGCCCACCGGTCGTAATTGGCCAGGCACGTCACCCGGACAACGCCTTCGGCAAGCCGCCTATCCGGCCCAAAATCGAAGTTGTTCGGTATGCAGATGACTCCGCTGCGCAGGTCGACCTGCCCCTCCGGCACGGCGTATGCGAGCCGCTCCGAATCGTTGAAGAACACCGTCGTGTCGTTTCCCCAGCCAAGCTGGGACGGCTCACGGTCGAAGATCGCCATCGTCTCGACAAAGGTGACGCGGCCGGGCACCGCCCCCGGACCGGCTCCCGCCTCATGCCCGCCGCCCACGAGCAGGGCATCGGTCTCGACTGCACCTATCGACGAAAAGACGTGGTCCGCCTCGACCTCCTCCCCTGTCTCCAAAATGAGCGCGGCCGCGCGTCCATTCCTGGCGACTATGCTGCGGATCCCGCAGCTCATTCGCCTTTCCCCGCCCGCCTTCCGGTACTTGTCGACAAGGAGCCGCAGGATCGGGCGTATGCCCTCGAAGGGCCGGGCCAGGCCCTCGAGGAACACGGCCTGGAAGAGCATGGCGAACTGGCCGAAATCCATGTCGTTTTCCTGCGCGCTTCCATAGAAAAGCGGGACGCACAGGAGCATGTCGGCAAGGACCGGGTCGCTCACATATTCGCCGACAACCGCCCGCGCCGAGAGGGCCGGGGAGTCCGGGGAGAAGCTCGTCGCCCTGACGCGCCCGGCGAGCCGCTGAAAGCCGCCGGCCTGCCCGGGGAAGGCGCGGGCGACTTCCGATTCAAGCACGCCGAAGTCATTGGTGAACCGAAGCGCCAGTTCGCCCCGCGCACCGAAGGCGACCCGCGACTGGCGCTGCTCGCAAAGACCGAGTTCATCGCGGTCCAGCCTTAGCTGGCGCAAAACCCGCCCAAGAGGCGTGCCCTTGACCCCGGGCCGGACAAAATTCGTCACGGCGTGCAGCCCGACGTCGAACTTACGGCCTGCGATGCTGTAGAAGCTGTTCAGGCCCCCGGCCGCGTTGTGCCTCTCGAAAATGCAAACCCGCCTGCCAAAGTGGGCCAGCCTGATGCCGGCAGAAAGGCCGGAGAGGCCGGCTCCGATTATGACGACGTCGTAGTGCGCGCCGGTATTCAACTCTTCACCGGGAGCCCGTTAAACACACTTGGACATGCTCCGCTGCTCGCAGCGGAGTTTTGTTTATTGCCGTTATGACGCCCTCCTGGCTGCATGGATGGCGTCAAACTTCGGCGTAAGGTAATCGGCGCAACTGTCGAGCGACGCGAGCTTTGGGTAGTCCGCCTCGGGAACCTCTATGCCGTGGCGCTTGCGCAGCTCCATCACGATGTCGAGGAAGTCCATGCTATCGAGCTGAAGCTGGTCGCGCAGGCGCACATCCGGCTTCAGGTTCGACAGGTCCTCGTCGGGCGCGATATCGGCGATAATCGCAATCACGGCATTCTTGCATTCGTCTTTGGTCATAATTGGGCGGGCAGACCCCAACTATGCCACATAACGCCGGACGATCAACGTGGAATTGATGCCGAGCATTCCGAAGGAGTTGTTGAGGATGGTGTCCGCCTTCGCGACGGACTTGGGAAGGTTGAGGACGAGGCCCGGAAGGGCGCAGAGCGGGTCCAGGTCGTCCACATTGATCGTCGGATGCACGACTTTGTCCGAAAACGAGGGAAGATTGCCGGCGAGCTCAAGGGCGCCCGCCGCCCCCATGCAATGGCCCATGAAGCTTTTCGTATTGTTCACCCAGGTGTCCGGGCAGCCCTCGCCGAACACGGCGCGGATGGCCTCGCATTCCTGGATGTCCCCCTGGGGCGTCGCCGTCGCATGGGTGTTCACGATGTGGATATCCCGGGGTTCGAGCCCCGCATGAGCCACCGCGCGGCGGATGCACTCGGCCTGGCGGGTAGGATTCGGAAGGACGTAGTCGCTCGCGTCGCTGTTGACGCAATAGCCGGCTATCTCCCCGTAGATCTTCGACCCGCGCGCCAGGGCGTCATCAAGGCGCTCCAGGGTGTACAGGCAGCCCCCCTCGGACACGACGATGCCGTTGCGCCCCTTGTCGAAAGGCCTCGACGCCCGCCTGGGATCCGGATTCGAGGCAAGCGCCCCCTGCGACTTGAAGCCCGCGAATATCCCGAATGTGTGGATGCTCTCGCTCACACCCCCGCAGATCGCCAGGTCCACCTCGCCCAGCCGCAGCATCTGCGCCGCGTGGATGAGGCCCAGGTTGCCTGCCGCACAGGCCGCCCCGATCGTGTAGGCGGGACCGGTGACGCCCAGGTGCAGGGAAACCTCGCCGGCGGGGTTGTTGGCCACCGTGCGCGGATTGTGGTAGTGCGACCAGAAGCGGGTGTCGTAGCCGAACTTCGAGATGGCGTAGATCTCGTTCTCGGTCTCCACGTTTCCGTGCTCGGTGCACCCAATGTAGATTCCCACCCGGTCCTTGGGGCACGCCGCAAAGTCCAAGCCGCTGTCGGCGAGCGCCTCCCTCGCGCAATAGATACTGATGCTCCCCGCCCTCGTGCCAACCCGCAGCTCCTTCTTCTTCTGATACCTAAGCGGATCGAAATGGCAGACGCCCGCCGGAAGCCGGCCCATGTACCTCACCTCGATCCACTCGACCCCGGCGATTCCGTTGAGCAGGTGCGATCGAAACTCCGCCAGCGAATTCCCATTCGGAGCGGTGAGACCCACCCCGGTGATGACGATGCGCGATGACGTGTTGGCCATTTGAATTGGGAATCGCTAGCCAACCCCCAAACGAATGCAATAGGAAGCTCATTCAACCGCCGACCGGAACTGCTTGTCGCCGGGCCTTTCGGTGTATAACCATCTAACCTGCATGAACGTACTAGTCGCCGGGGGAGCCGGTTACATCGGCAGCCATTGTGTCCGCCAACTGACGGCCGCCGGCCACAGGCCCGTGGTCCTGGACAACCTGGTTTACGGACACAGATCCGCGGTCGCCCGTGGCATCCCCTTCCACGAGGTTGACCTCGGCGACGGGGCTTCGGTCCGGCGGATCCTTAGGGACGAGAAGATCGAAATCGTGATGCATTTTGCCGCCTACTGCTACGTCGGGGAATCGGTGACGGATCCATTGAAGTACTACTTTAACAACGTGGTCGCGACCCTCAGCCTCCTGCGGGCGATGGTGGAAGCGAACATCACAAAGTTCGTCTTTTCCTCGACCTGCGCCACCTACGGCGAGCCCGCCCGCCTGCCGATAGTCGAAACCTTTCCGCAGGCGCCCATAAACCCCTACGGCCAGACAAAACTGGACGTCGAGAACGCGCTCAAGGCGCTGGCCCGGGCCCACGGCCTCAGCTTCTCCGCCTTCCGGTATTTCAACGCGGCGGGCGCCTCGGAGGATGGATCCATCGGGGAGGACCATGATCCCGAGACCCACCTGATCCCGGTCGCCATAGACGCCGCGGTCGGCAAGCGCCCCCATCTTCAGCTGTTCGGCACGGATTACCCCACCCCGGACGGCACCTGCCTGCGGGACTATGTCCACGTCGACGACCTGAGCCGGGCGCACATCGCCGTTTTTCCGCTGCTCGCCAAGCCGGGCACCGGTGTGTTCTACAATCTCGGCACCGGCCGCCCGTCCTCGAACCGCGAGGTCATTTCCGCTGTCGAGAAGATCACTGGCAGGAAGATCAAGGTCATCGAAAGCCCGCGCCGCCCCGGGGATCCCCCGGCGCTGTATGCCGACTCGACCAAGGCCCAGCGCGAGCTCGCCTGGAAGATCAAGTATCCCGACATCGAGTCGACTGTCGCCACCGCCTGGCAGTGGCACCGCCTGCATCCAAACGGCTTTGCCGATCGGCGCCGCTAGCTGGTAATCCGCTTCTTCAGGGCGGCCCTGGTCAGGCCGAGCTTTTTCGCAGCGATCGCAGGGTCCATGTCCTTCGATCGGACGGCCATCTCCCTTTCCAATCGGGGCATGAGGGGCTCATCGTCCTGCATCAACTTCTCGTAGAGGAAATCCAAAGCCGTTTCCACGGTCGGAGCCGCCTGCACCTTTGCCTCGGTTGGGGCCTCGGGAACTGTCGTTGGCGGGGCGGGCTCCATCATTGCCGCGGGGCTCGACGCCGCCTGGGGCGCCGGCGCCCCGACCGCCTCGCGGATCTCGACCGGCAGATCCTTGAGCAGGATCGTGTCGCCCTGAGCGATCACAGCGCTTCGGTAGATCACGTTTTCCAGTTCGCGCACGTTTCCGGGCCAGGTGTGCCGGACAAGGACCGCCATGGCCTCCGGGGCCACGCGGCCCGCCCTCGCCTTGCGCTGCTTGACCAGATTCTGCAGGCAGAAATCAACGATCGCCGGGATGTCCGCCGCCCTTTCCCGCAGGGCCGGCATCCTTATCCGCACGACATTCAAACGGTAATAGAGGTCCTCCCTGAATGTCTTTTCCTTCACCATCGCCTCGATGTCCTTGTTGGTCGCCGCGATGATTCGGACGTCGACCCGCAGCGTTTCGGCGCCTCCGACCCGCTGGATCTCCCCCTGCTGGAGGACGCGCAGGATCCGGGTCTGCGTCGCCAGGGCCATGTCGCCGATCTCGTCCAGAAAGATCGTGCCGCCGTCGCAAAGCTCGAACTTGCCGATGCGCTGCCCCGTCGCCCCGGTAAACGAGCCCTTTTCGTGGCCGAACAGCTCGCTTTCGATCAGGTTGTCGGGGATGGCCGCGCAATTGACCGCGATGAAGGGTTTTCCGGTCCGATGGCTGTGCTTCCATATCGAGCGTGCAACCAGTTCCTTGCCCGATCCGCTTTCGCCCGTGATCATCACCGTGACGTCGCTCGCCGTGACCTGGCCGATCACCTTGAACACCTCCTGCATCACCCCCGAAGCGCCGACGATCCCCTCCTTGTAATCCTCGGTGTTGATGATCGGCTTGTACTCGCCCGCGGCGCGCAGGTCCGCATGCACCTGCAGGGCGTGGTCCACGAGCGCCAGCACCTTCTGGGGATCGAACGGCTTCATCACGTAGTCGAAGGCGCCGTACTTCATCGCCTCGATGGCCGTCTGGGCCGTGCCGAAGGCGGTCATCAGGACGACCAGCTGCTTGGGGTTGGCCGAGCGAATGTGCTGAAGGGCCTCGATTCCGCCCATGGCTCCCATCCGCACATCGAGAAACACGAGGTCGGGCGGGGGGCCATTCTTGACGGTCGCGACACCCTGCTCCCCGCTTGCCGCCTCGAGGACGCTGTAGTTCCTGGACGACAGCACCCGCACGAGCGAATACCGGACCTCGGCGTCGTCATCGACAACGAGGATCGTGGGTGGCTTGGTTTCGGGTTCGTTCATCGGAACATTGCGGCTTGAGGACGAGTCGCCAAAGTAGCGCTGGCGAAACGGCAAAGCCGAGATATTAAACCTATTGCATGTTAGGCTGGTCAATCAACTTGTTCCGCATCCGCGGAATCCAAATCACGCTGCATTTCAGCTTCCTGCTCCTGCCGGCCTACGTGGCGTACGTCGGCTACGGGGAGGCGGGCACGGCCGGCCTTGTCTGGAGTGTCCTGCTGCTCCTGGCCTTTTTCACCTGCGTCGTCTTGCACGAGTTGGGGCACTCCCTCGCCGCGCGTCACTTCGGAGTCGGTGTCCGGCGGATCCTCCTCCTGCCGATAGGCGGGATGGCCGAGTTCGACACAATTCCACGGGAGCCCTCGCAGGAGCTATTGATCACGGCTGCCGGTCCGGCCGTCAATTTTGCGATCGTCGCCATTTTGCTCCCGTTTGTCTCCTTTTCGAAGTCCTGGCCGCCTGAGGCCTACCCGAGTTCCGTAGCCGATTTTGCGCAGTACATCGTCTTCGCCAATATCGTCATGGGCTGCTTCAACCTCATCCCCGCCTTCCCAATGGACGGAGGACGCATCCTCCGGGCGCTCCTCGCGACCCGCCTGCCCTACCTTCGCGCCACTTTCTGGGCTGCAACGACCGGCAAGATCGTGGCTCTCATGGGAATTGTGGTCGGCATCTGGATTCAATGGTACCTCATGGCCGCCCTTTTTGGGTTCATCCTGTTCGTCGGCGAGGTCGAATACCGCTCGCTCCTTCGCCGCGAAATGGAAGAGGCCCGCTGGAAGCGGGTTCTCGCAGACTACGAGGCCATCCGTCCGGCGATTTCACCGTCCGACGAACCGCCGCTCCTGCCGAGGTGACGGGCAAAAAACTCCTTGCGTCCGGCCCCTATTCTTTGATCGTTCTATCCCTCGCGATTGGCACGGGCTCGTAGCTCAGTTGGAAGAGCGCCTCAATGGCATTGAGGAGGTCGTCAGTTCGATCCTGATCGGGTCCACCACTTATCCCCGCCCACCGGCGGGGATTTTAGTTTCATAGGGAAAGCTTGATCGCGATGTGTCGCGACATTACCGGTTGGATCGTGAAATCGCGAACCAAAGACGAACCAGAATGCGAACCAAACGCGAACTCGGGTTCAGAGCAGGACCACTCCCGAGGCATTCGGCGGTATTTTCGTTCCGGCCGTCCCAGCCCGTTCGCCGTCCAATGGCGCGTGGACGGCCAGGTGAAGACGGAGTCCTTCAAGGAGGCCAAAGACCGGGACCGCCGGGCGGCCGAACTCGCGCGCTCCCGCGCCAAGGGCGTCCTCGTCCAAATGCCCCAGCGGACCGAGCTGGCCGATTGGCAGGCATTCAAGACGGCGATCGGAGACACACCCTGGCAGGATGTGATCGCTGGCTGGAAGGTCCATCAACAGGCGTCCGGCGTCGTTCTGAGCACGCTGACGGTCAAGGAGGCGGTCGATGCCTTCCTGAAGGAAATCGAGGCCCGCGAGGCCGACGACCAACTCGCCGAGGACACCGTCCGCCAGAAGCGCCAAAAAGTTGAGGTATTTGCCGACGCATTCGGCGGCAACCGTCTTACGCAGGTCACCGGCGACGACATCGAGGAATGGATCGAATCCGACCTCGGCTATGACAATCCCCACACGTTCAACAACTGGCGGAAGCATATCCGATCTTTCTTCGACCATTATCGGAAGCAGATCCATCAGAACCCCTGCGACGACATCCACACCCGGAACGACGCCACCGAACATGTCGGCATACTGACTCCAGTTCAGACCGCGAAGCTGTTTTCCTATGCCCTGGCGGAGAATCGCCGCCATCTCATCGGCCGCCTGGCGCTTGAGGCTTTCGCCGGCCTGCGGTTCGCCTCGGCCTACCGGCTGGAAAAAGCCGACATCAATTTCAAAGACCGGGGCCTCCTTCTGCCAAAACACAAACTCAAGACAAAGCGCCGGCACTACATCGACGGCTTGCCGGAAAACCTCTGGCCATGGTTGGACGCGACGAGCGACGCCTGCTGGAGCCTGACACCCGCCGAGTACATGAAGGAGAAAAGCCAGCTCTTCACCGACGCCAAGGTCCCCCACCCGCATAACTGCCTGCGGCACTCCTTCTGCACCTACCACGTCGCCGCATTCAAGAACCCGGGGCTGACCGCGACCATTCTCTGCCATCGCAATCAAGGCATGCTTTGGGCGCGGTACAATGGGAACGCCACGCAGGAACAGGGCAAACGCTATTGGACAATCACTCCGGAGACGGCATCAACGCTCGTCGGCACCGGATAAGGCACGGAGTTCACCACCGCCGTCTGTGACCGCTCCGCCAGGAGCGCGGCGGCGTCCCCAAGGTCGACTCCGAATTTCGCCAGCTCGCGACACGGGATGCGGGCCGGTCTGCCGTGGGCTTTGATCCGCCGCTGCCGGATGTAACGGCGTACCACCTGCGGGTCGTACCGCACGAGGAACCCGAATTCCTCGGTGGTCAAAACGGCTGGGAGTCGCGCTGTCATGCGCGCAGTATCGCAAATCGCAGAGTGTCAAAATAGGGAGAGGGTGGCGGGGGCTACGTTCTCCTATTTTCGGCGTCCCAAATCCAAGGGTATGGCACGCCGCATGCACGCCCCCCAGCCTCGGCGGGCTGCTCCCCCCCGGCCCTATTTGGCGGCGAGATGGCCCCGGCGCTTCCGAAGACGGCGCCCCGCAGCCACCGCCTTTCTTGACGGCCTCGGGAACGGCATATAACCCGCCTCGTAGGGATTCTCGATGATCGTGCTGTAACGCTTCCCTCCCGCGGGATAACGGCGCTCGATTTGATCGAGGGCCTTGGCGAGCTTTTGCAATTCAGCGGTCATACCTCGTGCAAAACAAGATAGAGCATCTTGGCGCTCGGACAACTCAAACCGCGGTACACCGGCTCATCCGAACGGAAGCACTCCAGGTGACCGACAATCCGCCCCATCATTCGGCGCCACTGCCGGGCCGCCGAAATGTTCGCCCGGATCAGGTTCTTGAACGGTCTTTCGTCGTCACCCCACAGCTTCACCGTCCGGGTGATGGGGCTCGTAGGCTCCCGCGCCAAAACGGCTGCGGCGTGGGCAACCGCCACGCTGCCGAGCTTGAGGAGATCGGCGGCAGATCGAAGGCGACGCGGATGTTCCATGGACTGGGTATACCGTAGCAAGCGGACAGATGGGCAAGCAAAGTTTGGCGGGGGATACGCACCGCCAGCGAGGGATCCGATTCGAAGGTTCCGCTCTGACTTATCCTCGATTTGAGCAAGCGCCGATCTCGCGGAAAACGCCGGAGACCCGGGCAGAGTGGAAACAAAGCCTTGTTTCCCATTTTATGCACGACACCCTACCCCTTGTCCCAAGGATAACGTTTCATCGGGCACGGCCATGCCGCCGACAGGCCAGCGCCCGACCTAACTTTTCGTTCAAGTTTGCGCACCCGACTGGGGCGGGTATGCCGAGGGCGCTTGAGCGCAATTCCAGATCTCGCGAGCATCCTCATGCGGAAGAGTTTCGGGCCGTCATCCACAGATTTTCCGGAACATCTATGGCCGGGATTCGCGGTTCAATCCCGCTGCGTTTCCCGGCGATTCCAGGCTCAATTCGCGGGAATGTTCCCGCACCTTTCCTCGTCCGTTTGCCTATTCAATGGCGTTCAGTATGCCAGCGAGATCGGCATCTCAGTATGGGACATTGGGGGCCGTTGCTGGGCCTGACAATGAGACTGAGGTAACCGCGGTTCATGAATTAGCGGAGGTTCACGGCTTAAGGTGAAACATGGTTATCGCCGCCAGCGAACCAACACTGATGAGGAGCCATAGCGTAAGTCCGCTCGCTGCCGTTCGCCAGCCGACTGCCTTTAGGGCGCGAACGGAGAGCGAGGTGCCGATCAGAAACAACACCAGGATCATGCCCCGACGGGCGACCTCGGAAAGATAAGGCGCCCAGCCGGAAACGGTGGGGGCATAGCTGCTCAGTAAAGACGCCAAGAGAAAAAAGCCGATGAACCAGGGCGCTGAGATTTTAAAGTTTCGGGTTTTTGGAGAACCCTCAGTCGTGCGCTTTCGCCGCCTGCTAATACGAAAGGCAATCACAAGGGTCAGCGGTACGATCCACAGCGTGCGTGACAACTTCACGGCAATGGCGGTCTGGAGGGAATCGTGGCCATAGCTCAAGCCTGCGCCGACAACCGATGAAATGTCGTGGATCGCTACCCCCGCCCAAAGACCAAACTGGGCTTGGCTTAGATGCAGGAGGTGACCGGCTAAGGGAAAGACGTAGAGCGCAACGGCGTTCAAGAGGAAGATCGTTCCAATGGACACTGCGATTTCAGCCTCCGATGCCCCGATGACCGAACTAACGGCGGCAATCGCCGAGCCGCCGCAAATGGCCGTTCCGACTGAAACCAGGAGGCTCGTTTTCGAGTCCAGCGCCAATCGGCGGCCGAGCCAGCGGCCGAGCAGTAGAGTGGCACCGATAGTCGTGGCGGCGAACAATGAGCCGTCGATTCCCAAACGAAGCACCGCCGGCAGGTTCATGCCAAAACCGAGCAGCACTACACAGATTTGAAGAAGCCACCTGGTGACCTCGTGATTCCAATGGGCGAACGGGTGCCCAATCAGGAGGGCGAAGAGAATGCCGGCGACAAGGGC
>Ga0302320_10008661_pt1 | contig 22053 bp, 21 predicted proteins | sample Bog_T0_3_FD_202130 | JGI IMG/M metagenome (GOLD analysis project Ga0302320, IMG submission 202130) | Peat permafrost microbial communities from Stordalen Mire near Abisko, Sweden - Bog_T0_3 | ecosystem: Environmental > Terrestrial > Soil > Wetlands > Peat | place: Sweden: Abisko, Stordalen Mire...
TCTCTTCCTTGGCCGGCATCCGGCTGGCCCGGATCTCCTTGGCCTTCTCCGGGAACAGCAGCAGGTCCAGGTGCTCGGCCCAGCGGCTGTCGCGGCGGGTGAGGGCGGCGCGCTTCTCCAGGTCCCGCCGCTCGGGGTACTTGGCCAGGTCGCCGATAAGGGCGGCCAGGCGGGTGGCGCGCACGCCCTCGCGCACGTCGTCCTCGTTGGGCAGGGCCAGGTGCTCGGCGGGGGTGATGTAGCAGATGAGGTCGGCGCCGTAGCGGGCGGCCTCGGCGGCGCCGATGGCGGCGGTGATGTGGTCGTAGCCGGCGCCGCGGTCGGCGGGGAGCGGGCCCAGCACGTAGTACGGCGCGCCGCCGCTCATGCGCTTTTCCAGGATGATGTTGGCCTCGATCTCGTCCAGGGGCACGTGGCCGGGACCTTCCACCATCATCTGGCAGCCCAGGCCGCGGCCGATCTCGGCCAGTTCGCAGTTGAGGATCATTTCCGCCATCTGGGCCCGGTCGTGGCTGTCGTGGATGGCCCCGGCCCGCACCCCGTTGCCCAGGGAAAGCACCGCGTCGTACTTGGCCAGGAGTCCCGCCACCCGGTCGAACTGCTCGTACAGCGGGTTCTCCTTGTGGTTGGTCTCCATCCAGGAGACCAGGAAGGTGCCGCCCTTGCTCACCAGGCCGCCGTAGCGGTAGCCCTGCTTGCGCAGCCGCTCCAGGGTGAAACGGTTGAGGCCGCAGTGGATGGCCATGAAGCTGAGGCCGTCGGCCAGCTGCCGTTCGATCAGCTCGAACAGGTACTCCGGGTCCAGTTTGTTGGGGTCCCCGTACTTCCGGCCCGCTTCGCAGAAGGCCTGGTAGAGCGGCACGTTGCCCACGGGCAGGGCGGTGGCGGCCAGCACTTCCCGGCGGATGCGGTCCAGGTCGCCCCCGGCGCTGAGCTCCATCAGGGTGTCGGCGCCCTCCGCCTCGGCGATGCGCGCCTTGCGCAGCTCCAGCTCCAGGTCGCAGATGTCGGAGCTGGTGCCGATGCTGGCGTTGATCTTGGTGCGCAGGCCCAGGCCGATGCCCACGACCCGCTGGGCTTTGCGGTTGGGATTGCAGGGTATGACGATGGTGCCCTGGCCCACCCGGTCCCGCACCAGCTCCGGGGCCAGGCCCTCCCCGCAGGCGACGGCCCGCATGGGGTCGGTGATCTGGCCCTGCTGGGCGAACTGGAGCTGCGTGGTCATACGGGCCTCCCGGGCGGTGCGCGCCGGGGAGGTTCGCACCCGCTTCCCGTGCCTCTGGCACGAAAGTGCCTTTAACATGACAGGTTTGGGGTCAGAATGAAACCACCGCCACCCCGAAGCCGTCGTCTTGAAATAACCTGGACAGGTCGTTGCGGCCCCGGCATAAGGGGTCGTAGCGAAATAACCTTAACAGGTTATTTCGCAACGACCCCGAAACCCCATCATCGCCCACCCTGGAGGCAACCATGAAGATGCGCCTGGCTTCTGTCCTGCTCTCGCTCGGCTTGCTCGTTCCCCTGGCCGCGGCCCCGCCGCAGAAACTGGTCTACGCCCTGGGCGGCGAGGCGCAGACCCTGGATCCCAATCTCAACGAATGGTTCCGGGCCTCCACCGTGCTCAAGGCCCTGTTCACGGGCCTGGAGAAACTGGACCCCAACGGCCGCCCGGTCCCGGGCATGGCCAGCGGCTACAAGCTGGACAAGACCAAGACCATCTATACCTTCACCATCGCCGAAGGCGCCAAGTGGTCGGACGGCAAGCCGGTGACCGCCCAGGACTTCGAATACTCCTGGAAGCGTGTGGCCAACCCCAAGACCGCCTCCCCCGCATCCTTCTATCTCTACTACCTGAAGAACGGCAAGGCCGTGGTGGAGGGCAAGGTCCCGGTGGACCAGCTGGGGGTCCAGGCGCTGGATGCCAGGACGCTCAAGGTCACCCTGGAGAACCCCACCCCCTATTTCCCCGACCTGCTCTGCGTCACCGCCTACATGCCGGTGCGCAAGGACCTGGTGGAAGGCCCGGAGCCGTGGACCAAGAACCTCAAGACCTTCATCGGCAACGGTCCCTTCCGCCTGACCGAGTACAAGCCCAAGCAGCACTACATCCTCACCAAGAACCCCTACTACCTGGACGCCGCCAAGGTGAAGCTGGACACCCTCGACATCGAGGTCATCGAGGCCCAGGAAGCCCAGCTCGCCGCCTACCAGACCAACGAAATCCAGGCCTTCGAGGACCCCAGTGTCGAGGGACTGAGGAAGTACCAGGGCACCCCGGAGCTGAACGCCTTCCCCCGGATCGGGGTGTACTTCTATGACTTCAACACCTCGGTCAGGCCCTTCAACGATGCCCGGGTGCGCCGCGCCTTCAGCATCTCCATCAACCGCGCCCAGCTCGTGAAGAACATCCTGCAGACCAGCGAGAAGCCGGCGCTGGGCTTCGTGCCCTACGGCATCAACCACGGCGTGCAGACCACCAAGGCCTTCCGCGATGTGGTCGGCGACCCGATCAAGGAAGACATCGGCGAAGGCAGGAAGCTCATGGCCGCCGCCGGCTATCCCAACGGCCAGGGCTTCCCCAAGGCGACGATCATCTGCCAGGCCAACCAGCAGGCCAAGGACCTGTGCCAGGCCCTCCAGGCCATGTGGAAGACCAACCTCGGCGTCACCGTGGACATCCAGAACTTCGAGCCCAAGGTCTACTGGGGCCAGCTGCACGCGGGCAACTTCAACATCGGCGCCGACGGCTGGAGCGGCGACTACTCCGATCCCATGACCAACCTGGAGATCTTCCAGAGCAGCCAGAACACGCAGAACAACCGCTGGTCGAACCCCGCCTACGACAGCCTGATCGAGGCCAACCACAAGAGCTCGGACCAGAAGGTGCGCATGGCCAATTTCGTCGCGGCGGAGAAGATCCTCGCCACCGACATGCCGGTCATGCCGGCCTACTACTACCTGGCGCGGGTGGTCTGCAAGCCCAGCGTCAAGGGCCTGTTCAAGACCTACCTGGGGCACACCTGCTTCGAATACGCCCACATCGAGTAGCACGGAGTGCTCGGCTACATCCTGAAGCGAATCTGGGCCGGCGTGATCACCATGATCACGCTGGTGACCCTGACCTTCTTCCTCACCCGGGCCATCCCCGGCGGGCCGTTCAGCCCCGCAGCGGAACGCAAGGTGCCGGAGGAGGTCATCGCCCAGATCGAGCAGCGCTACGGGCTCGACCAGCCGGTCTCGGTGCAGTACCTGAGGTACATGGGCAACCTTCTGCACGGCGACCTGGGGGTCTCCTTCCAGGAACTGGACGTGTCGGTGAACGAGATCGTGGCGCGGGGCTTCCCGGTCTCGGCCAGGGTCGGCTTCGTGGCGACCCTGGTGGCCCTGCTGCTGGGCATTCCGCTCGGCATCATCTCCGCCCTGCGGCGGGGCAAGTGGCCGGACCGCGCCTCCATGATCTTCGCCACCGTCGGCATCTCCATCCCCAGCTTCGTGCTCACGGTGCTCCTGCTCTACCTGTTCGCCGTCGTGCTGAAGTGGCTGCCCACCTTCGGCCTCACCACCTGGAAGCACTATCTGCTGCCGGTGACCGGCCTGGCGGTGGCCCCCATCGCCTACATCGCCCGGCTCATGCGCTCCAGCATGCTCGAGGTGATGCGCCAGGACTACATCCGCACCGCCCGGGCCAAGGGCCTGAGCGAGCTCATGGTGGTCCTGAAGCACGCCCTGCGCAACGCCATCATTCCGGTGGTGACCTACCTCGGCCCGCTCATCGCCACCCTCCTCACCGGCAGCTTCGTGGTGGAGCGCATCTTCTCCATCCCCGGCATCGGCCGGGACTACGTGAGCTCCATCGGCGACCGGGACTACGCCGTCATCCTCGGCGTGACCATCTTCTTCGGCGCCCTGGTGGTCATCATGAACATCCTCGTGGACATCATGTACGCGGTCATCGATCCCCGGGTGAAGATCGATGAATAGCGACGCGGCCCTGACCCCCGACCTGTTCGAGCCGCTGGCCCCGGGCCAGCGCCAGGACGAAGCCATCGTCCGCCGGTCCAGGTCCTACTGGCAGGACGCCTGGGCGCGCTTCCGCCGGGACCCGCTGGCCATGGTCGGGCTGGCGGTGATCGTGGCGGTCACCCTGCTGGCCATCTTCGGCCCCATGCTGTCGTCCTACACCTACGACGGCCAGGACATCGACCTGCAGAACCAGTGGCCCACCGCCGCACACTGGTTCGGCACCGACAAGTTCGGTCGCGACATCTACATCCGGGTGCTCTTTGGTGCCCGGATCTCCCTCAGCATCGGCTTCGTCACCGCGGGCATCAACTTCGTCATCGGCATCGTCTACGGCGGCATCTCCGGCTACTTCGGCGGCCGCACCGACATGGTGCTGATGCGCATCGTGGACATCCTCACCGGCGTGCCGTCGCTGCTCTACATCATCCTGATCATGATGTTCCTGGGCAACACCCTGCAGAGCATCCTCATCGCCCTGTGCCTCACCTACTGGATCGGCACCGCCCGCATGGTGCGCTCCCAGGTGCTCAGCCTCAAGAACCAGGAGTTCGCCCTGGCCGCCAAGGCCCTGGGCGCGAGCGACGCGCGCATCCTGTTCCGGCACCTGATCCCCAACAGCATGGGGCCGATCATCGTCACCGTGACCTTCCTCATCCCCGCGGCGATCTTCTCCGAGGCCTTCCTGAGCTTCCTGGGCATCGGCATCCAGGTGCCCATGGCCAGCTGGGGCACCCTGGCCAGCGAAGCGATCCCCAGCATCTTCTCCTACCCCTACCAGATACTGGTGCCGACCCTGGCCATCAGCCTGACCATGTTCTCCTTCAACTTCATCGGCGACGGCCTGCGGGACGCCCTGGACCCGAGGCTGAAGCAGTGAGCCTCCTGGAGGTCACCAACCTGCGCACCACCTTCACCGTGGAGGCGGGGGAAGTCCAGGCCCTGCGGGGCATCTCGCTGCACGTGGACCGGGGCGAGTCCCTGGGGATCGTCGGCGAGTCCGGCTCGGGCAAGAGCGCGGCCATGCTCTCGCTCATGCGCCTGCTGCCCGACAACGCGCGGATCGAGGCGGACAGCATCCGCTTCGACGGCGAGGAGCTGACCCGCAGGAGCGACCGCTACCTGCGCAGCCTCTACGGCGACGCCATCGGCATGGTGTTCCAGGACCCCATGACCTCGCTCAACCCCCTGGTGCGGGTGGGCAGCCAGGTGATGGAGCCCATCCGCCTGCACCGCCGCGTCTCCAAGGCCAAGGCCCGGGAGGAGGCCCTGCGCCTGTTCGAGCTGGTGGAGATCCCGGACGCCCGGGAACGGCTCCGGCAGTTCCCCCACGAGTTCTCCGGCGGCATGCGCCAGCGCACCATGATCGCCATGGCCATCGCCTGCTCGCCCAAGCTGCTCATCGCCGACGAGCCCACCACCGCCCTGGACGTGACCATCCAAGCCCAGATCCTGGACCTGCTCACCCACGTGAAGGAGCGGCTGGACACCTCGATCATCCTCATCACCCACAATCTCGGGGTGGTGGCCACCATGTGCAACCGGGTCATCGTGCTCTACGCCGGCACCATCGTGGAGGAGGGCACCACCCGGGAGATCTTCTACCAGGCCGCGCACCCCTACACCTGGGGCCTGCTCCGGTCCATCCCCGACAGCTCCGCCGCCCGGACCCGCCTGGTGCCCATCCCCGGCAGCCCGCCGGACCTCATCGCGCCGCCCAGGGGCTGCCCGTTCACGCCCCGCTGCGAGCGCGCCATGAAGGTCTGCGCCCTGCGCCCGCCCCCGGCGGCCCGGCTCAGCCCCACCCACAGCGTCTCCTGCTGGCTCACCCACGAGCTGGCCCCGCGGGAGGCGCGGCCATGATCCAGGTGACCGACCTGCGCAAGTACTTCGACATCCGCAAGGGCCTGTTCGGCCGGCGCAGCGTCCAGCTCAAGGCCGTGGACGGCGTCAGCTTCGCCATTCCCAAGGGCACGACCTTCGGCCTGGTGGGCGAATCCGGCTGTGGCAAGAGCACCACCGGCCGGACCCTCATCCGGCTCTACCAGCCCACCGGCGGCCGCATCGTCTGCGACGGGACCGACATCACCCACCTGGACCGCGCCGGGATGTTCCCGTACCGCAAGAAGATGCAGATCATCTTCCAGGACCCTTACTCCTCCCTGGATCCGCGCATGACCGTGGCCGAGATCATCGGCGAGCCCTTCGACGTGCACCGCACCTGCGCCGGCCGGGACCGCCAGGACCGGATCAGCGAACTGGTGGAGCGGGTCGGCCTCAAGCGGGAGCACCTGGGCCGCTACCCGCACGAGTTCTCGGGCGGCCAGCGCCAGCGGATCGGCATCGCCCGGGCCCTGGCGGTGGAGCCCAGCTTCATCGTGTGCGACGAACCGATCTCCGCCCTGGATGTCTCCATCCAGGCCCAGATCATCAACATGCTCGAAGACCTCCAGCAGCAGCTCGGCCTCACCTACCTGTTCGTCTCCCATGATCTCTCCATGGTCCGGCACATCTCCCACCAGGTGGGGGTGATGTACCTGGGCTGCCTGGTGGAGTGCGCCGAGACCGACGAGCTGTTCGCGCACATGCAGCACCCCTACACCCAGTCGCTCTTTTCCGCCTCGCCCGTGGCCGATCCCGACCAGGCCGCCCGGCAGCGGCGGATCCTGCTCCAGGGCGACGTGCCCAGCCCGCTCAGCCCGCCCAGCGGATGCCCCTTCCGCACCCGCTGCCCCCTGGCGGCGCCGATCTGCGCCGAAGCTCGGCCGGCGCTCCGGCAGATCGGGCCGGGACACCAGGTGGCATGCCACCTGGTGGACTAATCGGCTGACCCGGTCAGGGAAGGAATCAGACCCATTACCACCCTGCCCCGGCCGCTCACCGGATTTTTTTGCCCACAAGCTGTATACAGGCTCATGCTTGGTTACGTATCCATTTGATTCAATTACGAACACGGCCTTGCGTTGCATCCGTTCAGGACACAGCAACCGCTAGGACTGCTTTGGTTGGCATGAATGGCCTCAGCGACCCATAATTTAATTATGTTTTACCGCGGGACGCCTAGATGAGAACTTCAATCCTGAGGCATTTCCTTCTGGCTGCGGCCCTGGTTTCGTTGACGTTCATGCCCGGACGGGGAGCGGAGGTGCCCCTTGAAACCGTCCTCAAGGATCTTCAGGCCCTGAAAAAAGCACTGGATGCCGGCACCGATCCCAGACACCCGGCGTCCCTCATCCTTGTCCTCGGCGCGACGACCCAGGAGGCAGGCCGCTTCCCCGTGGAAAGGGTGGAGGGGAGTCCATTGACCAAGTGGATCTTCCTGAGCAGCGAGGCGCACGCGCCCTCTTCCGACCTGCATGTGCGTTGTGACTTCAACGATGCGGACCAGCTCTTCCGCGTTTCAAGGATCCTGGCGCACAAGGTGTCGGCCATCATCCCCGACTGGAGTGTCATGAAATTCACCCGGTGGAAGGCCGGCCATTGGTTCAATTTGAGGAACATGTTGAAAGAGGGAGGCACCTTTTTCCTCCCGGTTGAAACCTGGGGAGCCATCCACCCCGGAATCAACCTGGACGGCACCCTCGACCCGGAGGAGAACAAGGGCCCGACGGGCAATCGGACCCTGGACAGCCGCCGCTATGCTGAACTTATCCAGCGGGCCATGAGCAATGCCGAGCGCCAGGAACTCCGGGATTCCCCCGTGCCGCTGCTCCTGCCCAGCACGCTTCATGTGCCGCTGGTCTGGGTCAGGCTCGATGCGGCCACCCAGACCCAGGCGCTGGCAGTCTGGAAATCCACCTACCTCATTCCGGCCCTCGAACGCCGGATGCGCGAAACGGTGAAGTTCCGGTCGGTGAACCTGGTCCGGTTCACCCCGACGTTCCTCAAGGGCAGACCGGAAATCGGCGCGGGCCTGGAATACCTGGCCTGCAAGCCTTGACGCGATCCGCCGGCATCAAATGCCCAAGGTCTCCTTCAGGTGCCCCAGGAACCGCCGGCTCACGGGAACGTGGTTGCCGGAGCGGGGTGAACCGCAGCGGCCTGAAGGACTCCGACGGGGTGATGTTCATCGGCCAGATCATCGAGGACGGCCCCATCCAGTGGATCAGTCATTTCCAGCAGAAAAAGAAGTTACTGTCCTTTTACTGGAGGCCATGATTTGATGGTTCATCAATCTGAGGTCTCCAATGCGGTTCGGTGCCTGGCTCCTGACGCCCCTCATCCTTGCCCTGGCATGGCCCGCTTCGGCTGAGGAACTGGAAAAAAAGCTTAAGTTCAGCGGGTTCGGGACCGTGGGTCTGGTCTGGAACAGCACCGACCAGGCCGGCTTCGTCCGGGACGCGTCCCAGCCCGAGGGCGCCACCCGCACCCCGGACGGCCGGATCGACAGCCGCCTGGGGCTGCAGATGGACGCGACCCTGTCCAGCACCCTCCAGGGAACCCTGCAGGTGGTCAGCAAGTACAACTATGACGGAACCTTCAGGCCCGAGTTCTCCTGGGCCTTCCTGGGCTGGACGCCGGTGCCGGAAATCCAGGCCCGGGCCGGCCGACTGGGCATCGAGGCGTTCATGAACGCCGATTCCCGGGATGTGGGATATTCCTACCTCTGGGTCCGGCCGCCGGTGGAAGTCTTCGGCCTGATCCCCATCACCCGGATGAACGGGGTGGACCTGACCGGGACCTTCTCGCTGGGCGGCCAGACCACCCTTCGGCTCAAGGGCTTCTATGGCGCGATCGTCTCGGAGCAGGTGCCGGTGTCCGGCTACCCGAACCTGGACCTGAGCGGGGACCGTGTCGGCGGGGGGATCGCCGAGGTGCAGAGCGGGGCCTGGCGGGGCCGGATGGCCTATGCCCGGTTCCAGTTCCGCAAGGGGTTCGCTCCGCCCGTCAGCGAGCTTTCCACCGACCTGGAAAACCTGGCCGCCCTTCTGGGGGATCCCGGGCTGAACCAGACCGCCACCGCGGTGGATCCGAACGGCGGGGTCCTCCAGTGGTATTCGGCCGGGCTCACCTATGAGGAAGGCCCGCTCCAGGGCCAGGCCATGCTCAATCACCTGGGTTCCGACCGGATCTTCATGCCGTCGAGCTGGACGGGTTTCCTCAGCCTGGGCTACCGGGTGGGCCATGCGACGCCCTACGCCCTCTGGTCGCGCATCGATTCCCGGCAGCAGGGGTTGCCGTACCTGGGAGCCCTGCCGTTCCTGCCGAATCCCCTGGCCGCGCAAGTGGTGGCCGACGTGGCTCTGCTCACCGCCGTCAACGAGGACACCCAGTCCACCGCGGCGCTGGGCCTGCGCTGGGACTGGCGCGCCAACGTCGACTGCAAGTTCCAGGTGGACCGGATCCGCGCCCAGAATGGAGGCATGTTCAACAATTCGCAGCCCGACTGGAACGGCCGGGCAACGGTGGTATCCGCTACCATCGATTTCGTGTTCTGAGGGGGGGACATGGCGAAAGGCCCCTCCATCGCTCTGGCCGCCCTCCTGGCGGCCTGCGCCTCACTCCCCGGTGCCGACCTGCGCATGGTCGTCATCGTCAATGCCGACAGCGGCGTGACCAAGATCTCCCGGGAAGAGGTCCGGAACCTTTTCCTGGGGCGGCAGAAACGGCTTCCCTCCGGGCTGCCCGCGGCCCCGGTGGAACAGCAGGAACCTCCCAGCATCCGCGCGCACTTCTACCACGTCCTGGTCAACAAGGATCTGGCCGAGATCAGCGCCTACTGGGCCCGGCTGTTCTTCACCGGCCAGGCCCATCCGCCCCGGGAGGTGTCCAGCGCCGAGGAGGTGGTCAGGGCCGTCACTGCGAACCGGAACGCCATCGGGCTGGTGGAATGGGGCAGGACGGACAGCCGGGTGCGGGTCGTCCTGGACGTGGACGACCCGGACGCCCATTGAGTGGTCAGGGCCTTTGGGCGAGGCCCCCCAGGAAATCGGCGGTCAACGTGGTGTTGGTGGAGGTCAGGACGGCCGGATCCGAGGTGATGAGCCCCAGTTCCCGGTTCCGGGTGAGGGAGGCCCGGGAGAAGTTCTCCGAACCGATGAAGACCCTGGCGCCGGGGGCGCCATAGTCCGCCAGCACCACCTTGGCGTGGATGTACAGCGCCGCCGAGGCGGAGTACAGGGAGACCTGGGCTCCGGCGTCCTGGAGTTGGGCCAGTTCCCGGGCGTATTCCGCCTTCCAGGTCATGGTGATCCGCACCGCCACCCCCCGGGCGGCGGCGGCGCAGAGGGCGTCCACCACGGGCGCGTCGGACATCTCCTCGTTTTCCACCAGCAGGGAGGTTCCGGCCGACTGGATGAGGTCCAGCAGGCTGGGAAGGGCGTTGGTGGGGCTCCACACCAGGTTGTCGCCCACCGGGGGCGTGATGGGGGTGTCGGCGAAATCGGCGGTGAAGGTGGCCTCGATGGCCGAGACATCAGCGGCGTCGTTGGTGACCACCGCGAAGTCGCGGCTGCTGGCGTAGTATTGGGGGGTGAAGTTGAGGGTCATGACGGCCGAGGTGGCGCCATCCACCGTGAGGGTCTTCTGGTGGGTGCAGGCGTAGGTCGGATCGGCCCAGTGCACGGCCACGCCATTGGCGGCCAGTTCCTGGAAGGCGGGGGTATTGGTGTCCCGCTTGTAGTTCTGGTCCAGGATGACCCGCACCGCCACGCCCCGGGCGGCCGCCTGCCCCAGCAGGGTCGTGGCGGTGGGGTCGGTGAGCTCATACATGGTCAGGTCGATGGCGGTCCGGGCGGAGGAGATCAGGGCGTAGATGGGCGCCAGGCCCTGGTCCGGCTCGGTCACCAGGGTGGTTCTGGCGCCCGCGCGGACCGCGCTGGACAGGACGGCCGCAGCGAGCAGGGCGGCGGAGCAGCGGATGAGTTTGGCAAAGCGTGGCATGGGCACCTCTTGCCAATTGGATGCCACTCGCCCGGGTTACAGTGCGCCGACCCCTTCCAGGATGCCTCGCACCTCCCGGCGGCCGGCCTCATCCAGCGGCGCCTGGGGCGGCAGCGGCGCCCCCACGGGGAAGCCCTGCAGTTCCAGCGCCCCCTTGATGCAGGCGGCCAGGGCGTACTTGGCGAACACCTGGTTCACCGCCCACAGTCCGCGCTGCAGTTCCATGGCCGCCGCCCATTCTCCGCGCCGGGCCAGATCGTAGAGGGCCACGCTCTGGCGCGGGATGACGCAGGCGGGGCCGGCCATCCAGCCCACCCCGCCGATGAGCATGACGCAGGCCGGGATGTGCGCGGAGGCGGCGAACAGCCCCAGCCGTCCTTCCGTTTCGTTGAGGATGGAAAGCAGGCGGCCGGTGTTGGTGGAGGCGTCCTTGAGGTAGCGGATGTTGGGAACCTCCGACAGCCGCCGGATGACCGGCAGGGAGAGGTCGGAGCGCTGGAACTGGGGATTGGTGTAGAGCACCACCGGGCCGTCGGTGGCCTCGGCCACCGCCCGGAAATAGGCTTCCACCCCTGGATCGGGGATGGGGAAATAGCTCTCCAGGATGGCCAGCACCCCGTCCGCCCCCCGCGCCATCACCTCCCGCGCCAGGGCGGCCCCGTCCCGGGTGGTGGTGGCGGCCACCCCCGCGATCACCGGCACCCGCCCGCGGGCCGCCTGCACCACCACCTCGACGATCTCCAGTCGCTGGGCCGTGCTGAGGTAGGCGAACTCGCCGGTGCTGCCCAGGGGCGTGAGCCCGTGCACCCCGCAGCCGATCAGGTGTTCCACCAGCCGGGCCAGCACCTCCCGGTGGACTCGGCCGGCGTCGTCCAGGGGGGAAACCAGGTAGGGGTACACGCCGTGCAGCTTGGTTTCGGGCGACATGGCGGCTCTCCTGGGCAGGCGGTTCGACGGTCTTGATTCGCTCCTATAGCGTAGGCTCTGTCTCTACTTTTGACATCAGGCACTGATGGGCGTGACCTTCTCCGCGGCGGCAGCGATGACGAAACAGCGGTCGGTGTTGGATTTCAGGTCGGCGGGCAGGAGGAAGAAGCCGGCCCGCACCGGCAGGTAGTCCGGGGTGAAGCCCGCCAGGACCTCGCCGTCCTTGAACTGGACCCGGACCTTGCGCCCGGGCGTCCAGTCCCCGGGATCGAAGACGTTGGATTTGGCGTGGCCCAGGTCCCCCGCCAGATCCTTCACGAAAAAGACCCCCTTCAGCTCGGCGACCAGGATTTCCCGCAACTGGGGCGTTTCGGCGCCGGCCTCGACGATGTGGAAGCGGTCCTGGAACGGCGTGAAATCCACGGTGAAGCCTTTGACCACCCTGCCGTTCCGGTAGCGGGCCACCACCTTGTCCATGGTGCGTCCAGATTCTGCGGGTTGAGACATTTCGCACCTGGTTCCGGGGAAAGATTGAAAGCGGCAATTGCAATTTAGGTCGGAATTCCGTTACCGCCATTGCTTGATTCACTCAGGGTTGTACCCTGCCGGCAGTGGCTCCAGGATTTCCACGAAATTAAATAAAACAAACAATATAAGCAACTAACATGTGCAGCCGTTATCTCTGCCGAACGGTCCGATCGGCCAGGAGATCACCGGGGGCAAGACAAAGCTCGGATGGGCTCGCCTCCATCGGTGCGTGGCCTTTGGACCAATGCATAAAATATATACAGCTTTCCCCGGATCCCGGCAGCCAACGGGAGGCAACTCGTCCCACTTTGTGCCAAGCTTTCCATACCGCCCCGCCCCTTCAACCAGGAGAATCCGCCATGCCGCGCTTTGCCGCCAACCTGTCCATGATGTTCACCGAGTGGGCCTTCCTCGACCGCTTCGACGCCGCGGCGGAAGCCGGGTTCCCTGCGGTGGAGTACCTCTTTCCCTATGCCTTCGCGGCGGACGCCATCGCCGAGCGCCTCACCCGCAATTGCCTGACCCAGGCGCTGTTCAACCTTCCGCCCGGGAACTGGGAAGCGGGGGAGCGCGGGCTGGGCTGCCTTCCCGGGCGCTTCGGCGAACTCCAGGCCGGCGTGGCCAAGGCCCTGGACTATGCCCAGGCCACTGGGGTCGAGCGCCTGCACCTCATGTCCGGCGTAGGCGACCCTTCGGACCCCGCCACCGTGGCCGCCTACCGCAAGGCGGTGCTCTGGACCGCGGAGCGGCTGGCCGAAGCGGGGCTCGACCTGGTCCTGGAGCCTATCAACAACCGCACCATGCCGGGCTATTTCCTGAACACCTTCCCCTTCGCCGAGAATCTCATCAAGGAGCTGGGGATGCCCAACCTCAAGCTCCAGTTCGACGTCTTCCACCGCCAGATCCTGCACGGCGACATGACCATGGCCCTGCGCGCGCTCATGCCCATCACCGGCCATGTGCAGGTCGCCGGGGTGCCTTCGCGCCATGAGCCCGACGGCGAGGAACTGAACTACCCGTTCCTGTTCGAAGAACTGGACCGCCTGGGCTACGCCGGATTCGTGGGCTGCGAATACAATCCCCGCGCCGGCACGCTGGCCGGGCTCGGCTGGTACCAGCAATACCGTTGATACCGTCCGTAACGGCTGCTAAATCATGGGCAGGTTCAGCCCGTTGGCCCGGGCGCAGTCCCGGGCCAGCTCGTAGCCGGCGTCGGCGTGGCGCATGACGCCGGAGGCCGGGTCGTTCCACAGGACCCGCTCCAGCCGCCGGGCCGCGGCGTCGGTGCCGTCGGCGACGATGACCAGGCCGGCGTGCTGGGAGAAGCCCATGCCCACGCCCCCGCCATGGTGGAACGACACCCAGGTGGCGCCGCCGGCGGTGCTCAGCAGAGCGTTCAGCAGGGGCCAGTCGGACACGGCGTCCGTACCGTCGCGCATGGCTTCGGTCTCGCGGTTGGGGCTGGCCACGGAGCCGGTGTCCAGGTGGTCCCGGCCGATGACGATGGGAGCCTTGAGCTCGCCGGTGCGGACCATCTCGTTGAAGGCCAGGCCGGCCAGGTGGCGCTCGCCCAGGCCCAGCCAGCAGATCCGGGCGGGCAGGCCCTGGAAGCTGATGCGCTCCCGGGCCATCTCCAGCCAGCGGTGGACGTGGCCGTTGCCGGGGAACAGCTCCTTGATCCTGGCGTCGGTGCGGTAGATGTCCTCGGGGTCGCCGGACAGGGCCACCCAGCGGAAAGGACCCTTGCCCGCGCAGAACAGCGGCCGGATGTAGGCGGGCACGAACCCGGGGAAGTCGAAGGCGTTGGCCACGCCGTGGTCCTTGGCCACCTGCCGGATGTTGTTGCCGTAGTCCACCACGGGGATGCCCATGGCCTGGAACGCCAGCATGGTCCGCACGTGCACGGCGCAGGACCGGCCCGCCTCCCCGGCGAGGCCGGCATGCTGGGCGGGGTCGGCCTGGGCGGCCTTCCACTGGGCCACGCTCCAGCCCACGGGCAGGTAGCCGTTGATCAGGTCATGGGCCGAGGTCTGGTCGGTCACCAGGTCGGGGCGCAGGCCCCCCGCGGCGGCCCGCCTGGCCAGTTCGGGCAGCACTTCCGCCGCGTTGCCCAGCAGCCCGACGGACACCGCCTCCCGGCGCCCGCAGTGATGCCTGACCAGGCGCAGGGCGTCCTCCAGGTCCGCGGCCTGCACGTCCAGGTAGCGGGTGCGCAGGCGGAAGTCGATGCTGCTCTGCTGGCACTCCACGTTCAGGGAGACAGCGCCGGCCAGGGTCGCGGCCAGGGGCTGGGCGCCGCCCATGCCGCCCAGGCCGGCGGTGAGGATCCAGCGCCCGGCCCAGTCGCCCCCGTAGTGCTGCCGCCCGGCCTCGGCGAAGGTCTCGAAGGTGCCCTGGACGATGCCCTGGGCGCCGATGTAGATCCAGGAGCCGGCGGTCATCTGGCCGTACATGAACAGACCCTTGCGGTCCAGTTCGTGGAAGTGCTCCCAGGTGGCCCACCGCGGCACCAGGTTGGAATTGGCGATGAGCACCCGGGGCGCGTCGCTGTGGGTCCTGAACACGCCCACGGGCTTGCCGGACTGGATCAGCAGGGTCTCGTCGTCCTCCAGGTTCCTGAGCGCCTCCAGGATCGCGTCGAAGCAGGGCCAGTTCCGGGCGGCGCGGCCGATGCCGCCGTAGATGACCAGGCTCTTGGGGTTCTCCGCCACCTCCGGGTCGAGGTTGTTCTGGATCATGCGGTAGGCCGCCTCGGTCAGCCAGCTCTTGCAGGTCTTTTCGGGGCCCCTGGGCGCGCGGATGACGCGGCTTTCGTCCCGGCGGGAGTTGAGGTCGGCGTTCATCAAGGTTTTCCTCCAGCGTGCAGCTTCTCCAGCGCGGCGTCCCCGTAGGCGGTGGCGGACTCGGCCAGGGCCCTGGCTCGGGCCAGCAGCTCCGCGCAGTTCGCCTGCATTTCCGCCCTGAAGGCCCCGTCGGTGATGTCCTTGAGGTTGATCATCACGTTCCAGATGCCCCCGCGCAGGCCGGCGAAGCCCATCTGCACGCCCTGCATGGCGTCGGTGATGGAGGCTGGGTTGCCGTGGCGCATGGCCAGGTCGGCGGCGGCGAGGACCTCGAAGCAGGCCTGGGCGGTGCTCCAGGGCACCGCCACCGCGGCCTTGAGCCCCTGCTGCATGGCCGCTTCGCGCCCGGCCTTCTCCCCGGGGGTGCCCTGGGGCAGGCGGCGCGCTTCCATGTAGGCGTTGAAGGCGCTGGTGTCCTCGTCCACGGCCAGGACCAGCCGGTCCTTGGCGCGCTGGGCGGTCTCCGCGGCGGCGAGCAGGCGGTCCTCATCCCCCTTCCGGCCCAGAGCCAGGTTCGCCACCATGGCGGCCAGGGCCGCGCCCAGCGCGCCGGACAGGGCCGCGATGGAGCCGCCGCCCGGGGCCGGGGTGTCCCGGCTCACCTCGTCCACGAAGTCGGCGCAGACCATGGCCATGAGGCCCTTCGAAGGCACCCTGGGGAGGCCCAGGACCTTCTTCACGGGGTCGAAGGGCGCCACGTCCGCCAGCCCCATGGAGAACACCGCGCACTCCAGCACGTCGGGCACCGGCACGAACGGCGACTTGAGCTGCCGGCGCAGGTAGAACTGGCCCGCCTGGTACAGCGCCTGGAAGGGCACCAGCCCCACGATCTCGCTGCCGGTCACCACCAGGCCCCGCTCCCGGGCCAGCCCGCGGGCCGCCTCCAGCACCGTGTGCGGCGCGGTGGCCTTGTAGTCGGTGAGGTTGATGGAAAGCTGGGCCCGCTTGTAGCTGTCCACGTACCAGCCGATGGCCTTGCAGTGCGGGAACAGCCCCGCCCGGTACGCCTGCCGGCCGGCCACGCCCTCGCCGGCGTCGATGCCGTTGAGGGCCAGCAGTCGGCGCAGGTCGTAGCCGTGCTCCTCCCGGCAGTGGGCCTCCAGGGCCTCGAGGTCGGCGGCGTCGTGGCCGCAGTTGCCGCAGGGGAAGCAGCCCTCGGCATAGCGCAGCTCCCTGCCGCTGCCATAGAAGGGGCTGGTCTGGCCGCGCCGGGCCACCCGGCCCTTCTCCCGCAGCTCGAAGGCGATGTCGGTGGCGTGGGCCTTGTCCCGGCTGTTGAGAGTGATGTTGTAGGCGATCAGGAACTCCCGGGCGCCGGTGATGAGCGCCCCGGCCCGGGCATGGAAGGCGGCGGGGCCGAAATCGGGGGCCCACCTGGGGTCCTTCACCTTCTCGGCCAGGCCCTCGTACTCGCCCTGGCGCACCGCCGCGAGGTTGCGGCGCTCGGGGCGGCTGGCGGCGTGCTCGTACAGGTAGACCGGAAGGCCCAGCTCCTCGCCCACGCGCCGGCCCAGCCGGCGCGCCAGTTCCGCGCAGTCGTCGAGGCTGACGCCCTCCACCGGCACGAAGGGGCAGACGTCGGTGGCGCCCATGCGCGGATGGGCGCCGTGGTGGCTGGTCATGTCCAGCACCTGGGCCGCGGTCCTCACCGCCTGGAAGGCGGCCTCGGCCACGCTGTCCGGATCGCCCACGAAGGTGACCACGGTGCGGTTGGTGTCGGCCCCGGGGTCCACGTCCAGGAGCTTCACCCCCGGGACGGCCTCGATGGCGTCGGTGATGGCCTTGATCCTGGCCAGGTCGCGCCCTTCGGAAAAGTTTGGAACACATTCGACCACGCGCAGGGCCATGCGGGACCTCGAAAAGATTCAGACCACGATTTCCGGAACGAACGCTTCGCCCATCCAGTAGACCAGGTCCAGGGGGTGTTTGACCTGCCAGATCAGCACCGGGCCCAGGGCGCCCGGGTGCAGGTGGCCCAGGTCGGCGCGGCCCAGGCTGCGGGCCGGATGCAGGGTCATGGCGGTGAGCGCCTCCTCGAAGGTCATGCCCAGCTGCAGGCAGCCCAGGCGCAGGATCAGCAGGGGGTCCAGGCAGGCGCAGGATCCGGGGTTGAAGTCCGAGGCCAGGGCCACCCGGCAGCCGGCCTCGATCATCTTCCGCGCCGGGGCCCAGTCGCGCATGCCCAGGAACAGCGTGGTGGCCGGGAGCAGGGTGGCGGTCACCCCGGCCTGGGCCATGGCCCGGATGCCCCGGTCCGAGGCGAACATCAGGTGGTCCGCGCTGGCCGCGCCCAGCTCCGCGGCCAGTTCGGCGCCGCCGGTGGAGCCGAACTCGTCGGCGTGGATCCTGGGGACCAGCCCCAGCGCTTTCCCCGACTGGAGCACCATCCGGCCCTGCTCCGCGGTGAACACGCCCTTCTCCACGAACACATCGCAGAACCCGGCCACGCCGGGGTGGCGCCGCACCAGCTCGGGCTGCCACGCTTCCGCCACGACCCTGGCGTAGCCGGCCGGGTCTCCCTGGAATTCCTCGGGAACATCGTGGGCGGGCATGAGGGTGACGTCCAGGCTCCAGCCCCGCCGTTTCAGCTCGCCGTAGGCCTCCAGGAGCCTCAGCTCCGCTTCCAGGGAGAGCCCGTAGCCGGTCTTCGCCTCCAGGTGGACCACCCCCTTGCGGCGCAGCTTGTCCAGCCGCTCCTCGCCCAGGGCCACCAGCTCCTCCAGGCTGGCCTGGCGGGTGGCCCGCACCGTCTCCCGGATCCCGCCCCCCTCCGCGGCGATCTGGGCGTAGCTCGCGCCGTGCAGGCGCCGGTTGAATTCCTGGCTGCGGTCCCCGCCGAACAGCAGGTGTGTGTGCCCGTCCACGAAGCCCGGCGAGGCCCACCCCCCCTTGCCGTCCACCCGCTCACGGTCCCGCCATCGGGCCGGCAGGTCCACAGCCCGCCCCAGCCAGGCGACGCGCCCTCCGTCCAGGGCGATGGCCGCGTTCTCGAAGCAGTCCACCACCCAGGGCCGGGCGGGATCGGGAGTGACCACCCCCGCCAGGTTCACGATGACTGCGCTTGTGGTCATGCTCTACCGCCTCGCTGCCCATACTTGTATATGGGGCATGATACAGCGGTCAAGCGCAAAGCTATTGGCCCAGTACCTCGGCCTGCTTCAGGACGGTGTAGCCTTCCTCGGCCAAGGCCTGCTTGGCGGCTTCGATGTCCTCGAAGCGGAAGATCATGATGGAGTGGGCGTCGCGCCGGTCCACGAAGGCGTACATGTAGTCGATGTTGATCTGGCGCCGGCTGCTGAAGACGTCGATGAGCCGCAGGAGCGCGCCGGGGGTGTCCTCCAGGGCCACGGCCAGCACTTCGGTGCGGGAGCAGGTGATGTGGCTGGCCTTCAGGGCCGCGTAGGCCTCCTCGGGCTGGTTCACGATCAGGCGGAGGATCCCGAAATCGCTCACCTCGGCGATGGTGAGGGTCTGGATGTTGATGGAGCGGTCCGCGAGGACCTGCAGCACCTGGCGCAGCCGGCTCGGCCGGTTCTCGAGGAATACGGAGATCTGGGTGATGTTCATGTCCGGCCCCTCACTGCGGCTTGCGCTTGTCGATGACGCGCCTGGCTTTCCCGGCTCCGCGCTCGATGCTGGACGGCTCCACCAGGGTGATCTTGGCGGTGATGCCCAGGGTGCTGCGCATGCGGGCGGCGATCTTTTCCGCCAGGGCGTTCATGACCTTCATCTCGTCGGAGAAGATCGCCTCGTCCACCTCGACCATGACCTCGATGTCGTCCAGGGCCCCGCGCCGGTCCACCACCACCTGGTAGTGGGGTTCCACCCCCTCCACCTCCAGCAGCAGGGCCTCGATCTGGCTGGGGAACACGTTGACCCCGCGGATGATGAGCATGTCGTCCGAGCGGCCGCAGACCTTGTCCATCTTCACCAGGGTGCGGCCGCAGGCGCATCCGTCCCGGTGGAGCCGGGTGATGTCCCGGGAGCGGTAGCGGATAACCGGGCAGCACTCCTTGGTGAGGGAGGTGTAGACGATCTCCCCCTGGGAGCCCTCGGGCAGCACCTCGCCGGTGGCGGGGTCGATGATCTCCACCAGGAAGAGATCCTCGAACACGTGCAGGCCGCTCTTGGCGGAACATTCGCAGGAGACGCCGGGACCGATCACCTCGGAGAGCCCGTAGATGTCGTAGGCGTCGATGCCCAGGCGGGACTCGATCTCCTTGCGCATGGCCTCGGTCCAGGGTTCCGCGCCGAAGATGCCGCGGCGCAGCCTGGTCTTGCGGAAGTCGAACTCCGGCATGTGCCTGGCGGCGAAATCGGCCATGTTGATGGCGTACGAAGGAGTGCAGGCCAGCATGGTGGTGCCGAAGTCCCGGATGAGCATGAGCTGCCGGTCCGTATTGCCGCCGGAGATGGGGATGACGGTGGCGCCGATCTTCTCCCCGCCGTAGTGGGCCCCCAGGCCCCCGGTGAACAGCCCGTAGCCGTAGGCCACCTGCAGCACATCCTCGGCGGAGCCGCCCGCGCTGGCGATGGTGCGCGCCATGAGGGTGGACCACAGCTCGATGTCGTTCCGGGTGTAGCCCACCACCGTGGCATGGCCCGTGGTGCCCGAGGAGGAGTGCACCCGGACCACGTCCTTCATGGGCACCGCGAACAGGCCGTAGGGAGAGTTGTCCCGCATCTCCTGCTTGGTGAGGAAGGGAATCCGGCGCAGGTCGTCGAGGCTGCGCACCTGGTCCGGGTGGAACCCGGCCGCCGCGAAGGTCCCGCGGTAGTGGGCGTTGTTCTCGTAGGCATGGCGCACCGACCAGCGCAGGCGCTCCAGCTGGAGTTGCTTGAGCCTGGACGGGTGCATGGATTCGCGGTCGGGACTGAACATGGGCGGCCTTGTCAAAGATCGGGGGACGGTATAAGGCTCACCAGCAGAAGACCAGGGAGATCCCCGGTTCGTCCTCAGCCTGGGCCGGAAGGGTCCTGGGTCCGCCGCATGCCGCCAGGAGCTCCCGGACCCCGAAGGGGATGGCGCTCCCCTTGGGATCCCGCCATTCCGGAAGGCGCCGGGTCAAGTCCGCCAGTTCCCAGGGGGTCCTGGATCCGTGCTCCTGGAAGACGTCGCCCAGGAGGTCCGACTCCGCCCCGGACAGCTGGCTGAATTCCGTCGTTCCCTGGAGCGCCACCTCGCCGTCCTGGGGCCGGGAAATGGCCGCGCTCCATACCGAAGCCGCCAGCCTGGGGTCATGCCCTTCCGCCATCAGGGTGTGGATCTGGCTCAGCACCGGGCCGTGCTTCATGAATACGAAACAGTCGGTCGTGACCGGGTCGCCCCAGCGGAGGATGGCCTCGCGGTCGGCCAGGTACAGCAGCTTGTTCAATTTCATGCCGTTCATCCGCCTGCCGGAGAACGCCAGCATCCGTCCCGCGGCTTGGGTCGCTTTTTTCTCGTTGAAGGTGGACATTTTTTTGCACCTCGGCGGGGAATCGGGAGACTCCGGTGTTCCAGGACGTGCGGTGGATGGCCATATTCTTCCATGGCCCCGCCCGGCCAGGTGGGAGGACTTGTCCACCCAGGAATATTCAAATCGGCCTATTGGCGCTGCTTATACCAAGACCCCGCGTTGCGCCAGATCCCTTTCCTCGCGGACCGGAATGAACTCTGCCCCTGAAATGTCCTTCGAGTTGGGGGTGAGACCCTTTCGTTTTGAATGGAAGGGCGGCCTTCAAAGCGACGAACTTCTCATTAATTATTACAAATATAATGGTTATCATCTTGGCGCATTTGATGCTTTTGACATTCATCAGTTCTCCAATGAGGTGCTACCCCATGAAAGACCAGAATCCCGAAAATGGCCGCATCCCCGCTGCAACCGGCCGTGCCGTGGCCCGCAAGGCCGAGTTGAAGGTATTTCTGAACAATCTTGATCTGGCGCGCCAGACCCAGTGGCAGAATCTGCTGAAGCTCCAGGCGGAGCAGCTCCGCATGCTGGCCTCCTGGATCGAAACGAAGCTTCCGATGCCCATGGGCGTGGGACCCGATCTCTCCGGGCTGGGGCACCACCGGAATGCGCGGGAGCGGATCGACCAGCCGCTGGGCGCGAACGCCCCCGTGTCCCGCGATCTGAGGTGACGGCCGTGGCCCCCGTCCACTGAGGCTTTCACCAGGGATCAACGTTACCAACCGACCGTCAGGAGGAGAAAATGCCCATCTGGATCCAAAGCGCAGGATATCTGGCGGCCTACGGCGTGGCCGGGACCGTCGCGACGCTGGTCTGGTTCCTGGTCGTCCTCCAGTGGGAACGGCGGTCATTCCTGAGCCAGCCGGCACTGTGCCGGAAATGGCACATGTTCCGAATAGAGCACGGCCGGGAATCAAACCGTTAATTTTAAGTATTGTTATTAGTTGGCATAGTACCGCAGGCCCCGTGGCACGGCCCATGCTCCCAAAGTGGACATCCCATGGGAGGTCATCATGTCTACGTTGGCGGTGGAAGACCTGCAGGACACGTTCCTGGCCGGACTGCGGGCCCGGGCCGCCGTCCATGGCTGGACCCTTCAGCAGGAAGTGCAGGCGGTCCTGGAGGCGGCCGGCTCCCAGGTCCCCGCCTCCGGCCCGGACCAGGAGCCTGAGGCCGGATTCCTGGACTCCGTGGATCTCCTGGAGCGGTCCCTGGAGGAAGACTGGCGGCCATCGGACCAGGACTGGGTGCTGGCCTTTCTGCCGGAGCGCTAGTACTACTGTGTTAAAAAAATTGGCATGACGCTCAATTAAGCCTATCCTTGTAACCAAGGGGGTGGGCTAATGGCAATCGACCAGGCGTGTGCCAGCCGATTCGACGAATACGTGGACCTTCTG
>Ga0302320_10008667_pt1 | contig 22037 bp, 18 predicted proteins | sample Bog_T0_3_FD_202130 | JGI IMG/M metagenome (GOLD analysis project Ga0302320, IMG submission 202130) | Peat permafrost microbial communities from Stordalen Mire near Abisko, Sweden - Bog_T0_3 | ecosystem: Environmental > Terrestrial > Soil > Wetlands > Peat | place: Sweden: Abisko, Stordalen Mire...
GGCGTGCTGCTGAACGCGGGCACCAATTGCGGCTCCTGCATCCCCGAACTCGAGGAGATTCTGCGCGATGTGCGTATGCCTGCCGAATGAGACGACTTTGCCGGCAATGGGTTCATCCGCCACGCCTTTGCCTGCGGCCGGTCGCGTGGCGCTGGTGGGTGCCGGTCCGGGTGATCCCGATCTGCTGACGCTGCGGGCGGTGAAGGCGATCCAGCTTGCCGACGCGGTCCTGTACGACGCGCTGATCGACCAAGCGGTCCTGGATATGGCGCGTCCGGGCGCGCGCCTGATCGATGTCGGCAAGCGCTGCGGACGTCACGCGATGAACCAGGCGGCAATCAACCGCCTGATCGTCTCGCTGGCGCAATCCGGCGCTTATGTCGTGCGGCTGAAGGGCGGCGATCCATTCGTCTTCGGACGCGGCGGTGAGGAACTCAACAGTCTGCGCGCCGCCGGCGTGCCGGTCGAGGTGATCCCCGGCGTGACCGCGGCCTGTGCCGCCGCCGCCACCCTGCAGATTCCGCTGACTCATCGCGATGTGGCTCGGTCGGTGCACTTCATCACGGGCCACGGCAGCGACGGCGACGTTCCGGCGCATGACTGGCGCGCTCTGGCTGCCAGTGGCGGCACGATCGCCGCGTATATGGCCGGCCGGACGTTCCGGCGCGTGGCCGCGAGCCTGATCGAGGCCGGGCTGCCTGCTGCAACCCCGGCGGTGGCGGTGGAGAACGCGTCGCGCCTCAACGAGAGCCATCTGCATGCCACGCTAGGCACCCTGGCGGACCGCCTGGATGCCGACCGGCCAGAGGGTCCGACGCTGGTGCTGATCGGTGCGGTTGTGGCGCTCGCCCGGACGATCCGGGAGGCCGAACGGCTGGCGGCGTGAGGGGGTTCGGCGGGCGAAGAACGCCGGTCTATACGGACCCCATCCGGTTCCAGGCATCCAGCGCCGCGATCTTGTACGCCTCCGCCAGGGTCGGATAATTGAAGGTGTTCTCGATGAAGTAATCCAGCGTGCCGTGAAGATTGAGCACCGCCTGGCCTATGTGGACCAACTCCGTAGCGCCCTCGCCGACGATATGAACGCCGAGCAGACGGCGGGTCTTGAGGGAAAAGATCATTTTCATCATGCCGTTGTTCAGGCCCATGATGTGACCGCGCGAGGTCTCCCGGAACCGGGCGATACCACATTCATAAGGGATGCCGCGGCGGCGGACTTCTTCCTCGCTCATGCCGACAGTCGAGATTTCCGGCACCGAATAGATGCCATAGGGGAAATAGTCGGGGGCCGGCGGCATGGCGATGTTGAAGGCATGACAGGCGGCGATGCGGCCTTGTTCCATCGATGTTGAGGCGAGGGATGGGAAGCCGATAGCGTCGCCGGCGGAGTAGATGTGCGGCACTTCGGTCTGGAACGTGGCGGGATCGACCTTCAGGCGGCCTCGGTCGTCCGGGGTCAGGCCGCAGGACGCAAGATTGAGGCTATCCGTCGCGCCGACGCGCCCGGCGGCATAAAGCAGGAGCTCCGACCTGACGCGGCGGCCATTGTCGAGGACTGTGACCGGCCATTCATTCTCAAACTCGATGCGGGCGACCTTGGCACCGAACCGTATCGCCATGCCGCGATCCCGAAGCTGGTGGGTAAAGTCCTCGATCAGTTCATGGTCGATGAATTCGAGGAGACTGGAGCGCGATTCGACCAGTGCGACGCTGACGTCGAGCGCGCTGAAAATAGTGGCATATTCGACGCCGATCACACCGCCTCCCACAACGGTGAGGCTGCGCGGCAGACGCGGAACTTCGACGATTTCGTCGCTGTCGAGGACGTTGGTGCCATTGAACGGCACATCCGCAGGCCGGTAAGGACGTGTGCCAACCGCGATCATGATCTTTTCGCCGCCGACCACCCGCACATCCCCGTCGTTCATGGTGACTTCGACCGTGTGCGAGTCGAGGAACCGGGCCATGCCGAACATGGTCTGAACCTTGTTGCGAGCAAATTGATGCTCCAACACATCGACCTCATGATCCAGTGTCATGTGGAGGCGCGTCATGAGATCTTTGGCCTGGATGTCCTTCTTGACGCGATAGGCGCTGCCATAGAACCCGCGTTCGCGCCATCCGGTCAGGTTCAGCACCGTTTCACGCAATGTTTTGGACGGGATGGTGCCGGTATGAACCGATACGCCGCCAACCCTGCGGCCTTTTTCGACCACCAGGACAGCGTGTCCCAGTTTCGCGGCCTGGATGGCGGCTCGCCGCCCTGCAGGGCCGCTGCCGATGACGATGAAATCGTATCGTGTCATTATCGAGTGGATCACCCGCCTGTTAAAAAACAGGCTATCCGGTTTCTGCCGCCCTGGGGAAGAGCAAATCGCCCGGATTGACGGCAGTCCGGCGACGTATCAGCCTATCTCGGAGCGAGACCAACAAAAACAGGGGGACCGTGCCATGCCGCTGCCAGCGGATACCGACGTCAGCACACCGAAATACCTACGCGACAAATATGCCATCGTGGGGGTGGGGGAGACCACCTACGTCCGGGGTTCGGACAAGACGACCAGAGCACTGGGGACCTGGGCGCTGCGCAATGCGGCGGCCGATGCCGGGATCAAGACGTCTGAGATCGACGGCATGTTGTCATACTCCGGTAATGACAGCACGTCCGCCACCTTCATGGCGGGCGACATTGGCGCGCGGCTGAACTTCTACATGGACTGCATCGGCGGCGGCTCCTCGACCGAGGCGCTGACCGGCATCGCCATCGGCGTGATGGAGGCCGGACTGTGCAACTGCGTGGCCATTTTCCGCGCGATGAACGGCTTCTCGCAGGTCCGCATCGGCGGGACCGGCGCTCGGTCGGCGATGCCGGTCGGCGGCGACATGCTGCACAACCGAGCCTATGGCTGGCAGAGCGCGGGACAGATGTTTGCCCCGACATTCATGCGCCACATGTATGACTACGGCACCAAGCCCGAACAGGTCGCGATGGTGAAGGTCGTGCACTCGGAACACGCCTCGAACAATCCGAAAGCGTACTACAAGAAGCGCTACACGGTGGATGACGTGCTTAGCAGCCGGATCATCTGCAAGCCGCTGCATCTGCTGGACTGCTGTGTGGAGACCGACAACGCCACGGCGATCATCGTCACCCGGGCCGACCGGGCGAAGGACATGAAGCACACGCCGGCGCTGATCCGCGGCATCGTCGGGCGGTGCAGCAAGCCGCGCATGGACATGCATTACCAGGCCGGGCCGATCGACCGCGTCGCCGGTTACTATGCGAAGGACATTCTGTGGCCGAACGCCGGGGTTGGGCCGGAGGATATCGATGCTGTGGGCGCCTATGACGCGTTCACCTTCACCTCGATGCTGCAGCTTGAGGATTACGGGTTCTGCAAGAAGGGCGAGGGCGGCGAGTATGTGTCCTCGGGGATTACCCGGCTGGGCGGGCGGCGGCCGCAGAACACGTCCGGCGGCCATCTGTGCGAGGGCTACACGCATGGCATGAACATGGTGATCGAGAATGTGCGGCAGTTGCGGCATGACGCCGACGATTCCTGCCCGATCGGGCCGGATGGGAAGCGTCGGCACACCTATGATTACAGCGAGGGCGGCTGCCGGCAGGTCAAGAACGTCGAGGTGACGGCCAACCTGGGCTGGGCCAATCCGCTGACCGGATCGGCCATGGTCATGCGGCGCGGCGGCTGAGCGTGATCGTCGGAGGCCGAAGGCCAGAGACGTAAATCACGTGATCATATAAAGGGGGAAAAATCATGTCCATTCAAGGCAATTACCTCGGCATGTCGCTGTCCATCGACGATCTAGACGGCGAGAACGTGGCGTATTTCGCGCACTGCGCCCGGCACGACTTCCATTTGCAGAAATGCGACGATTGCGGACTGCTGCGCTACCCGCCGACTACCGGGTGCCCGTGGTGCTCCAGCCCGAGGGCGACCTGGACCGCCGTCGAGGGCAAGGGTGAGGTGCACTCCTATGAGGAAGTGCATCACGCGATCCAGCCGGCGTTCAAGGCGCACACGCCGTATATGGTGCTGCTGGTGGACCTCGACACCCAGAAGGGCCAGCCGTCGGAACACGAGGCGCTGCGTGTCGTCGGCAATCTGACGACGCCGGATGGCGCCCTCGCCCCGCGTGACGCCGTCCGTCAGGTCGGCATCGGCACGCGCGTCCGGATGACCTTCAGCGACGTGACCGAAGGTCTGTCGCTGCCGCAATGGACCGTGGACACAGACGCGAAGCAGCCCGAAAAGCCGTGGCGCTATCCGCAGGAGTAGCATGCTTCTGGACCAGGCGACCGATGCCCAGATGCAGGCGGCGCGCATTCTGAGTGGTGCCGCCATGGTCGGGTTTCTGGCGGCCCCCATGTTCGGACGTCGGGCGCGGCTGGTCCGCACGATGGTCGCCGCAGTCTATCTTGCCGGTGTTCTAAGCTTTATTGCATACGTTGTTTACTGATCCGGGTGCTGGTGGAAAGGTTCGGTGATGATGCCGTAGCGTCGACAGAGCATTGCTTTGGACGCAGGCAGTCATACCGAGGCCTTCCCCCGGCCCAGGATTTTCTTCGCCGTTTCGAGTTGCGCGAAGGCGCAGCGATTCTCATTTTGGCTATTTCGACTGCGGGAGACCGGCTCCAATTTGTCATTGCGAGGAGCGAAGCGACGAAGCAATCTTGGCAATTCAAGGGCTTGCCGTTCGGGATTGCCGCGTCGCTGCGCTCCTCGCAATGACAGGCCAACGCGACTGCCGTGCTTCTCGGGTCAAAATGAGACCTGCTGGCGAAGGCGAGCAGACATTGCCGAGGATGGAGAGATTGAACTAACCTCGGTTCTGCACGCTGCGAAATGTGCCCGTCAAAATGGCCCGGAAACCGGTGCCGGATAAAAGCAGGAGGATACCATGATCGCTGATCCCAAGCACGTATCGCGTCGGCGCACATTGAAAATTGCCGGTGCCGCGGCGGCCCTTCCGCTCGTGCACATCCGCACCGGGCGTGCCGCGGGCAAGGTCTCGGTTGGTTTCTGGGATCATTGGGTCCCGGAAGGCAACGACATCATGAAGAAGCAGTGCGAGGCATTCGGTGCCGCCCATCAGGTCGAGGTCCAGGCCGACTTCATCACCTCCAACGGCGCGAAGAACCTGCTGACCATTGCCGCCGAGGCTCAAGCGAAGACCGGTCATGACATTCAGCAGTTTCCCGGATGGGAGGTGCAAAACCATGCCGATCAGATTGAGCCGATCGACGACGTCATGAAGCGATTGACGGACAAGTACGGTCCGGTGACCTCGGCGAGCCAGTATCTTTTCAACGTCAAGGGGCACTGGCTGGCGGTTCCCACGAGCGCGGGCAACCAGAACAAAGGGCCGTGCGGGCGGATATCCGTGCTGAAGGAGGTCGCGGGGATCGACGTCGTCAGGATGTATCCGCCATCGGCGGACGCTACGCCAGATGCCGACAACTGGACATACGACACGTTTCTGAAGGCGGCGGAGGCGTGCAAGAAGGCCAATATGACATTTGGCATCGGTCTTGGCACGACGGCCGACTCGGTCGACACGGCCGGGTCGATGTTTGCAGCCTTTGGTGCCGAGGTCATCACGGCAAAGGGCGAGGTGAACGTCCGCTCCGATAATGTGCGGCAGGTGCTTGAGTACGCCCAGCAACTGGTCAAGCACCTGCCAGCGGACGCGGTAAGCTACGACGATGCATCGAACAATCGCGCCCTGATCTCAGGTCAAAGCGCGTTGATCTGGAATCCGCCTTCAGCCTGGGCGGTCGCCAAGCGCGATGCGCCGAAAGTGGCGGCTGACTGCTGGACGTTCCCGGCGCCGAAGGGTCCGAAAGGCCGGTTCCTCCCACTGGGCGCGTTTTCCTGGGGCGTCTGGGATTTCAGCCCGAACAAGAGCGCCGCCAAAGAGCTGATCGAGTTCCTGTCGCAGCGGGAGAACGTCGAAGCGCGCTGTAACGCCACCCAAGGTTACGACGTTCCGCCGTTCTCCAGCATGACCGATTTCAAGATCTGGGACGAGGTCGAGCCGCCGAAGGGGACGGTCTATCACTATCCAATCCGCAAATCGGATCATCAGGAGAGTTGGATCGCGATGGCCCCGGCACCGCCGGAAATTGCCGTGCAGGCCTATAATCGCGGCACGCTGCCGACCATGCTGGCCAAGCTGCAAAGCGGCGAATCGATCAAGCAAGTCCAGGATTGGGCAGAGGACGAACTGGGCGGCTTCGTCCGGTAAGGCGCTGGCCATGGTGGATCGGTGTCTGGCATCGCGATGAACCGGTTGGCACGCCGCGCGATGTGAGCCGGTCGTGGGACGTCAGGCCGCCTGCCCATGGTGGTTGTGGTTGCAGCTTTTCGTGGCTGTGTGCGAGGGGAAATATCGAACCAATACGCAAGCGGCGTTGCGCGGCGTCGCGGCACAGGTTAGCGTGAACATTGTGGTCCATTATGATGGTCTGGCCTACATCCGGACTGGTTGGCAGGACGTACGATCCGGCCAATCGGCTGGGCAACAGAAGCGGGTCGGCTTAAAGACCCCGCAACAGGGAGAGATATGTTCAACGCTCAATGTCAGCGTCGCTTTCATTCTTTACCGGCCCGGCGGCGGTTGCCTGGGCGCCAGTATTGGCGAGCGTGTTCTGATGAACGCTGGTCGAGATGGAGCGACACAATTCAAGGTCGTAGCAGGTCGTCTGCATGCTCGCGAAGCGCAAGAGTGGTCAATCTATTCGGTCCGGTCATCGCCGGGACGGCGAATATTAGCCGTCGTCGGGGTTGAATCAGGCCGGTAAGGGCTGCTCGACCGACCAGACTGGGTTTCGGGAGGTATAAAGATGGCAGACGGCACGAGTGTTCCGGTCGGTGTCCTGGCACCAGGCAGACCCGCGGGACGACGGGGAACGATGCGCAACTTCGCGCAGCGGCGATCAACCACCGGATTTTTGCTGTGTCTGCCGCTGCTGCTGCTGGTGGCCGGCTTCGTGGTGTATCCGGCGTTCTACGCAATCTACTTGAGTATGCTGAACAAGAAGATGACGGCTTTCGTCGGGCTTGGGAATTTCGCGTTTTTGCTTAAGCGCCACACGTTCCAACTCGTCATCTTCCAGAGTTGCCTCTACGCGATCACGGCCGTGATCTTCAAAATGTTGATCGGCTTCACCCTCGCCAATCTCATGCATAACATACCCGGCAAGAATCAGCGCATCTGGCGCGGTCTGCTGCTGGTGCCGTGGGTGATCCCGCTGGCGCTGTCCACCCTGACCTGGTGGTGGATGTTTGACCCGTCTTATTCAGCATTCAACTGGATACTGAACCAGTTTGGCTTCGCCAACGTGCCATGGCTTGGCGTCGGCTGGATCGCCCGGTTATGCACGATCACGGTCAATGTGTGGGGCGGCACACCGTTCTTCATGATCATGTATCTCGCGGCGCTGAAGTCTGTGCCGGAGCAATTGTATGAAGCATCGGCCATCGATGGTGCCAATGCCGTGCAAAGGCTGTTCTTCGTGACGCTGCCGATGATGCGCAACATCATCTCGATCACCGTATTATTCAGTTTGATCGTCACGTTTGCCGAATTCGACATTGTCCGTATCCTGACGGCGGGTGGCCCGCAGGACATGACGCACGTTTTTGCGACATACGCCTTTCAGGTTGGCATCCAGTCGGGGGACATCCCGCTTGGGGCAGCCGACAGTCTGTTTATGTTCCCAATCCTGGCATTTGCCGCGTTCTTCGTGCTGCGCGGGGTGACCAAGCGCACCAAGGAGATCGCTGCATGAGTGCGACAGTCGCCGACCGGCGCATTCGCGTTGCAACGGAGCGGAAGCACAGCCTGCACCGGCAGCGGCTCTGGGCACTCTGGGGCAGCTACATCGCCCTGAGCGTATTCGTGGTGATGTTCCTGGTGCCGCCCTTTTATACATTGATGACCAGCCTGAAGTCTTCCGCGGAGATCTCCGCTCAGGTCGGCAGTCCGTGGCTGGTGCATCATCCGACACTGGAGAATTTCTGGTATCTGATCACCTACCCGAATTTTCAGCGTTACTATCTGAATTCGGCGATCGTGACGGTTCTGACAGTCGCGGTTTCAATGGTGATCTCCGTACTGGCGGCGTTTGGGCTGTCCCGCATGGGGTTCTGGGGTAGCCAGACGCTTTCGACCGGCGTCTTCCTGACCTATCTGATCCCGCCCTCGCTGCTGTTCATCCCATTGTTTCAGATCATCGGAAAGCTCGGCCTGATCAATAACTTCTGGTGTCTGGTCATTCTGTATCCAACCCTGGCGGTGCCGTTCTGCACCTGGATCATGATTGGGTATTTCAGCTCGATCCCGCGCGAGCTGGATGAGGCCGCGCTTATTGACGGCGCGGGGTATCTGCAGATGCTGTGGAAAATCTTCATTCCGGTGGCGATGCCCGGGATCATCGCTGCGACAATCTTCGCTTTCACCGTAGCCTGGGGCGCGTTTCTCTATCCGTTGGCCTACCTCTACACATCGAACCAGATGGTCCTGACCGTTGGGATCATCTCCGATTTGATTCGTGGCGACGTATTTCAATGGGGCAAGATCATGGCCGCGTGCCTTCTCGCCTCCCTGCCGCCAATCATCATTTATGCGTTTCTGATGGACTACTATGTGGCGGGCCTTACGGCTGGCGCCACCAAAGGCTGAGATGAACGAGCCTGTCCAAGCCGGCTGTCAACCCGAACCGAGGAAACGAAATAACCATGGCTGAAGTGTCCGTCCGCAAAGTCGTCAAAGAATACGATGGTGGCGTGCAAGCGGTGAAGGGTATCGACCTGGATATCGCCGACCATGAGTTCGTCGTACTGGTTGGCCCGTCCGGCTGCGGCAAGTCGACCACACTGCGCATGATCGCCGGGCTGGAGGAGATCACCGCCGGCGAGATCTGGATCGACGGCGATGTGGTCAACGACGTGCCCCCGCGCGACCGCGACATCGCCATGGTGTTTCAGAATTACGCGCTGTATCCGCACATGAGCGTGTTCGACAACATGGCGTTCGGGCTGAAGCTGCGCAAATTCCCCAAGGACGAGATCAAGCGCCGGGTCGCCGACGCCGCCCGCATTCTCGACATCGTGCCTTTGCTGGACCGCAAGCCGCGCGCTTTGTCCGGCGGCCAGCGCCAGCGCGTGGCGATGGGACGAGCCATCGTGCGCAACCCGAAAGTGTTCCTGTTCGATGAGCCGCTGTCGAACCTCGATGCCAAGCTGCGTGTGCAGATGCGCACCGAGATCAAGAAGGTGCACCAGACCATTCCCACCACGACAGTCTATGTGACGCACGACCAGATCGAGGCGATGACGCTCGCCGACCGCGTGGTGGTGATGAACGGCGGGGTGATCGAGCAGGTCGGCACCCCGAACGATCTGTATCACCACCCCGCGACCCGCTTCGTCGCGGGTTTCATCGGCTCGCCGGCGATGAATTTTCTGCCCTGCCGCATCCAGGATGGCAGCAACGGCGGCCTGGCCGTGCGGGTGTCGGACAGCATCATCGTTCCGGTGCCGCCGGCCCGAGCGAACCGTTACGGCGCGTTCAAGGGCAAGGACATGGTGCTGGGACTGCGGCCGGAGCATCTTTTCGAGTATCACGAGATGGCCAAACCGGGCTGGACCCGGATCGACCTGCCCGTGGACGTGGTCGAGCCGATGGGCATGGAAACGATGGTCCACTTCTTCGTGGAAGGCGCGCCGGTCTGCGCCCGCGTCGATCCGACGACGCACGCCGCGCCCGGCGAAGTGCTGCCGCTGACCGCCGACCTCAACCAGATGCACCTGATGGAGCCCGATACAGGCAGGGTGGTTTGAAGAGCGCGGTGACGGTTGAATCCCGAGTGCAATCTGCAAGACTGTCCCGAAAAAGGAATTGAGCCGGACAGCGCTCGCGGTGGCGAAGGCCTGATCCCGGTTTCGCTGGTGACCGGATTCCTTGGCAGCGGAAAGACGACATTGATCTACCGTATCCTGCGCGATCCCGCGCTGGCGCGGACCGCGGTGATCGTCAATGAGTTCGGTGAAATCGCACTCGACCACGAACTGATCGCCCGGAGCGATGATGCCGTCCTGACCTTGACCACGGGATGTCTGTGCTGCGCCGTTCAGAACGACCTGGCGCGAACGTTGGCAACTCTTCTCGAACGCCGGGCTAGCGGATCTGCCGATTACGACCGGGTACTGATCGAAACGTCGGGCCTGTCCGATCCGGGACCGATATTGCAGACTATGATGACCGATGAATCTGTTGTCAGATTTTACCGAATGACATCTGTCATGACAGTGATTGATACGGTGCATGGCGAAGACGCGCTGGATAACCACCCCGAGGCACGGCATCAGGTCGCAGTGGCGGACACCCTATTGATCAGCAAGACTGACCTGCGATCACCTTCGGACCGACTGATTGGTTGGCTGGACAGCCTGAGCCCTGCGGCACCACGCATGACAACATTGCAGGTTGATCCGGCCCGGTTGTTTGACAGCCCGTACACCGGCGATGCGTGGGATCGCCCTGCCGTCTCGCCGAACCGGGGACGACACCAGGATATAGAGACATTTGCTGTGATCCGGGAGGACGCTCTGCCAGCACTTGTGCTGACCCTGCTGCTGCAAGCGATCGCCGAACATTGCGGATCTCGGATGCTGCGCCTGAAGGGCCTGATTGCCATCAAGGAGATGCCTGGCCGACCCGCGGTCATCCATGGCGTCAGGCACGTCATGAGCGCCCCGGACTTTCTCGATCGCTGGCCGAACGAGGATCACAGGACGCGGATCGTCTTTATCGGCAGAGGTGTGCCGGTGCATTTTGTTTCGCGGCTGCTGGATGCCATAGAGGAAGAACTGCTGGATGCGGAAACGTGATCCGTGGATCGAAGCGCACCTGCCGCCTGATACCAGGCGAGGCGGGCAAAGGCCACGCCTGTGCGGGACGACAAAAGGCATTCCTTGCCAAGACTTTCCTTCCCATTGCCGAATTCTAACGGCACCTTAACTACCATGTTGCGCCGCAGCGGGCGCCTCGATAGGAAGCTTGACTGATGCGGAGTGCCGGCTTTTTTTTCTCGCTTACCCTTGTTCTGTCGATGGCATCGGCAGCCTTCGGTCAGATGCCAAGTGGTCCGCCGTCGGTTGGTATTGTGCGCGCTCAGCAGACCGCCATCACGGAAACCTCGGAATTCATCGGCCGTGTGCAAGCGATCGAGCGGGTCGCGCTGACCGCGCGAGTGACCGCGTTCCTCGACCAACGCCTTTTCGTCGAGGGTACCGAAGTCAAACAGGGCGACATTCTTTATAAACTGGAGCGCGGTCCGTTCGAGGCCGCCGTTCAGCAGCAGGAAGCCGCAGTCGCGGATACAAGCGCCAGGCTCATGAACGCCAACATTCAACTGTCGCGAGCACAGTCACTGCTGGGCACGCCGGCCGGCCAGCGGTCCAACGTTGACGATGCGGTTGCCAACCAGCGGTCTCTCGCTGCGCAGGTGCTCTCGGCTCAAGCACAACTAAAGGCCGCGCAGATCAATCTGGACTATACCGAGATCCATGCACCGGTTGCCGGCAAGATCAGCCGGACCAGCATCACGGTCGGCAATGTTGTGTCACCGAGTTCAGGGTCACTGGCCTCCATCGTCAGCCAGGATCCCATGTACGTTCTGTTTCCGGTGGCGTCCCGGACGCTGACGGAATTGCAGCAACGGTATCAGGATAAGGGTGGCACGAACGCGGTGGTGGTCAAGCTGCGTCTTGCCGACGGCTCGCTATATGATCGTGATGGTAAAATCGACTACGTTGAGCCAAGCGTCTCGGCAACGACTGACACCATCCTGTTGCGGGCTCGTATCGCAAACCCACCGCAAGGCCAGGCGGATGCCGGGCAGCCGGTTGAGCGGAAGCTGGTAGACGGCGCCTTCGTGACAGTATTGGTTGAAGGCGTTCAACCAGTCATGGCGCTGGGCATCCCGCGCAAAGCGGTGTTGTCGGATCAGCAAGGCGACTATGTCTATGTCGTCGGACCCGATAACAAGGTCGAGCAGCGCCGCATCCAGTTAGGCCAGTCCACACCCAGCACCGCGGTGATCGCCGGTGGCTTGAAGGACGGCGAAATGGTTGTCGCCGACGGTATCCAGCGCGTTCGCCCAGGCCTCGTGGTCAGTCCCGGGCCGGCTAGCCCGCCGCCGCCGGACACCGTGCCGCAGAGCGCGGGAAAGTCTTAGCATGATCTCTGCGATTTTCGTCGAACGGCCAAGGCTCGCGGTCGTGATCGCGATCCTGCTGACGCTCGCCGGCGCGCTGTCGTTGCTGCGGATACCGGTTTCCCAATTCCCTGATATCGTCCCGCCACAGGTGACCGTTTCAACGACATTCACGGGCGCGTCCGCTGCCGTAGTGGAACAGACGGTTGCCCAGCCGCTGGAGGCCGCGGTGGTGGGCGTGGACAAAATGATCTACATGAAGTCCAACAGCGCGAACGACGGCAGCTACTCGCTGACCGTGAGTTTCGAGCTGGGAACAAACCCTGACATCGATACGGTCAACGTCAACAACCGCGTTCAACAGGCCATCGCGCGTCTGCCGAATGAGGTGCAACGCTACGGCCTGACGGTGCGCAAACGATCCGCAGCCATCCTTGAATTTCTCCAGTTTTACAGTGAAGGCGGCCAGCAGAGCCCGCTGTTCATCAGCAATTATGTAACCATTAATGTGCTGGATCGGCTGACTCGCGTTCCCGGCGTTGGCGATGCAACGTTGTTCGGGCGGCTCGACTATTCGATGCGCATATGGTTCGACATGGACCGTCTCGTGGCGCTGGATCTGGCGCCGGCAGACATCATCGCGGTCATCCAGTCGCAGAACGTCCAAGCTGCGGTTGGCCGCATTGGCGCCAGGCCGACCAGCGACGCAACCCAGTTCCAACTGAGCGTGCAAACCCAGGGACGTCTGACGACGCCGGAGCAATTCGGGGATATCGTGATCCGCGCCAATGCGGATGGTTCGGTGCTTCGCATCCGCGATGTTGCGCGCACCGAGTTGGGGGCGGCAAACAGCGATACGCTGAGCCGGTTGAACGGAAATCCGGCGGTGTCGATCGGGATCTATCTTGCACCGGGGTCAAATGCGGTACAAACGTCGGCCAGAGTGAGTGCAGCTTTGAAGGAACTATCGGCGCGGTTCCCAGCGAGCATCAAGGCCAGAGTTTTCTACGACAGCAGTTCTTTTGTCGCCTCGACGATCGACGAGGTGGTGAAGACCTTGGCGATCGCATTTGTGTTGGTTGTGGGTGTCGTGTTCGTCTTCCTGGGCAGCGTCCGTGCGACGATCATCCCAATGGTGGCGATTCCAGTCAGTCTGATCGGCACCTTTGCTGCCCTTTTGGCAATGGGTTTTTCCGCGAACACGATTTCGCTGCTCGCGATGGTATTGGGGATTGGCGTTGTCGTCGACGATGCGATCGTGGTGGTCGAAAACGTCGAGCGGGTGATGGCCGAAGAGCCCACGTTGTCGCCCAAGGAAGCGACGATCAAGGCGATGACGCAGATCACCGGACCCGTTATCGCGATATCCCTCGTGCTGCTTTCGGTGTTCGTGCCCGTCGCCTTCATTCCGGGCCTGTCGGGCACGTTGTTCCGGCAGTTCGCGGTCACGATCAGCATTTCCATGCTGCTGTCGGCGATTATCGCCCTGACCCTCTCGCCGGCTTTGTGCGCACTTTTCCTCCGACATGGACGGCGCCCGCGTGGACCTGTGGGCTGGATGTTGATCGGCATCGACAAAGTTCGGGATGGCTATTCCCACGTCGTCAGGCGCTTGTTGCGATTTGCCGCAGTCTCCCTGCTCGCTGTCGCTGCCGCCGGAATCGGGATCGTCCTTCTCAGTAGAATCACGCCGACGGGCTTTCTGCCCGAGGAAGACCAAGGGGCGGTCTTTACCGTCGTGCAACTCCCCGACGGTGCCTCCGTCGAACGGACCCGCGCAGTGGTCGAGCAGGTCGAAAAACTGATCCGCCCCATGCCGCAGGTCGATGCGGTCCTGTCGATTGTCGGATTCTCCCTGCTGGATGGCGGGAACCAGCCAAACGCTGCATTCCTGGTGACTCGCCTGAAGCCGTTCGAGGACAGGGTTGGTGCCGAGAATAGCGTCCGCGCGGTGCTTGGGCGGATTTTTGGTGCTGCCCAACAGATACGGTCAGCGATCGTCTTTCCGTTTAATCTGCCGCCGATCATCGGCCTGTCCACCAGCGGTGGCTTTGAATACCAGTTGGAAAACCTTGAGGGGCGGCCGCCGGAAGACATGGCGAGTGTGATGCAAGGCATGATCGCATCGGCCAACCAGGATCCTCGGTTGATGCGCGTGTTCTCCACCTTCACGGCATCCAATCCGTCAATCTGGCTTGATATCGACCGGGAGAAGGCGCAAGCGCTGGGTTTGGCGATCTCAGACGTCTTCAATGCGCTGCAAACGACGCTCGGTGGCTTTTACGTGAATGACTTCAATCTGTTCGGCCGCACCTGGCAGGTGAACATCCAAGCCGACGCGATCGACCGAAGCGACCCGACAGCGATCTATAAAATTTACATTCGAAACAATCGCGGAGAGATGGTCCCGCTTCGCGCGATTGCGAATGTTCGGATTCAACTCGGACCGCAGGTTATCAGCCGCTATAACAACTACCGAAGTGTGACAATCAACGGGAGTCCAAAGCCCGGCGTTTCATCCGGCGACGCGCTGGCAACGATGGACCAGCTTTCCCGAACAACTTTGCCTCCGGGCTATAACTACGAGTGGACCGGAACAGCATTCCAGGAGCGTGCGGCATCTGGACAAACAGGCTACATTCTTGCCCTGTCCGTGTTGTTCGCATACCTGTTTCTCGTGGCGCTCTACGAGAGCTGGATGATCCCCATTCCAGTGCTTTTGTCGGTCTCGGTGGGCGTGTTAGGTGCGTTCTTTGGTCTGCTGATTTCGGGCCTGTCCTTGGATCTTTACGCCCAGATCGGCATGGTTGTGCTGATCGCGCTGGCCGCGAAGAACGGGATTCTTATCGTCGAGTTCGCGAAAGAGGCACGCGAAGCCGGTCTGTCGATCTTTGATGCGGCGGCGCTGGGCGCACGCATGCGAATCAGGGCTGTCTTGATGACATCGATTGCGTTCATCTTCGGTCTGATACCGCTCGTCTGGGCGACCGGAGCGGCGATGCTGAGTCGTCGCGCGGTCGGCACTGCTGTTTTCGCCGGAATGATCGTCGCGAGTTCTATCGGCGTGTTTCTGATCCCGATGCTTTACCTCGTATTTCAGACAATTCGCGAAAGCGTGAAAAGGCGCTTCCGGGGTTCGGTCCGCCACGGCTGAGATTCCGAAAGCTTACGGGATGATCAGGCGCTCCTGACCAGGCCTTTCCGAATGTAAATCCTGCTCATTGTCGCCACGCGATCAACCGCCAACAGCCCTGCCAGCGCAACCACGTTGATCAGGAACACATGCCCGATCACCGGGACGCTGAATGCGGCATTGCTTCCTGGAAGCACGAAACCAGCCAGGAACAGACCAATTTCGAATGCCACGAACGCCGCCAAGAATGGCAGGCCGACTGCGAATCGCACAGGGTAGGTGGCCGATAGCGCCATCGCCGCCAGGGTCGCCAATCCGGCGGACATCCCAATCGCCACGCCCCACGCTGCGCTGTCCCAGGTCCAGGGATAACCGAGCATCCCGTAACCGATCGTCTGATTTGCCAGCCAAACCAAGCCGATCACCACACTCGCAGGCCGCCAGCCAAGCTTCATCGCGGCCAGTGCCGCCAAAGCCGCGAACGGCGTCGCGCAGGCGAAAACCGTGCTAAGGACTGTGCCGACGGTGATAATCAACGCAATCCAGACTGCCCGTTCTGACCCCAAGGGTTCAACGCGCCTGTTGCTGATCTCACTGGTCGCCCTCATGCCACTCCATACTCCCAAAGCGTATGAAGGGATGATCCTGCTTCGATCCGATGCCGTCAAGAACCGGATTGATGGCTCATTGGTTACGCCAGTTTGGCCGCCGCTTTTCTGCAAAGGCCTTGGGGCCCTCGATATAATCCTGACTCTCTGCGTTTTCCCGCTGTGCCGGATAGATCGTTCGCATCGCCTGCTCAAGCGTGGGTTCGTCCAAGCCGCGGTAGACGGCTTGCTTGGAGGCTCGCACGGCCTTCGGCGAACATTCCAGAATCATTACGGCCCACCGCCTGGCTGCTTCAAGCGCCTGCCCCTCGGGCACGACCTCGGTGACAAATCCAAGCTCGAATCCTTCCCGGGCTGAAACCCGACGACCGGTCAGGATCATGCCCATTGCCTGCTTCATCGGTATCGAGCGCGGGAGGCGGTGAACGCCTCCAGCACCTGCGATCAATCCGACTCGAGGTTCCGGCAAGGCGAACACTGCATTTTCCGCGGCGATGATGATATCACAGGCCAATGCGGTTTCGAATCCGCCGCCCATTGCGACCCCGTTGACCGCGGCAATCATCGGCTTTGCCAGGTCAAAGCGATTGCAAATCCCAGCGAATCCGCGGGGACCGTTGGGACGCCGCTTGCCGCCCGCCTGGACTTTCAGATCGTTGCCGGCGGAGAATCCCCGCTCGCCGGCCCCGGTTATGATGCCGACCCACAGGTCGTCGCGGACCGCGAACTCATCCCAAACGGTTGCGAGTTCATCGTTGGCATCAGCATGGAGGGCGTTCAGCACCTCCGGTCGATTAAGCGTCACGACGCGTAAGCGGCCATCGTCCTCGACGACGCAGTATTGCTGGGACATCAACCGAGGACCTTTCCGCTCTTGAGCCTGGCGACATCCGCGGAGTCGTACTGCAACCACTCAGCCAGGACCTCTGCACCGTGCTCGCCGAGCAGTGGCGCCGGCTTAACCGGGGGTGGCCGACCGCCAAACCGCACGGGCCACCCGCTCATCACATAGTCACCGACCTGTGGGTGTTGCATTGTCTGGCGAATCCCGCGTTCCCTGAAATTGGGGTCGTCGGCAAGTTCGCGCGTGTCCAGAACTGCGCCGGCCGGGATCGTGGCGCTTCCCACCAATTGCATCGCGGTATGCTTGTCGTGTCGGATCGTCCATTCGGATACGATCCGATCGACTTCCGCGCGGTTCTCGGTTCGGGCGGCCGGATCTGCAAAGCGCGCATCGCCAATGAGATCCTCGCGGCCCATCACTTTCAACAGCCGGGTCCAGTGCTCCGGGTTGGCGGCACTGGTATAGATATAGACGTAATCGTTCGGTCCTCCGCCTTTGCACGGATAAACCCCGATTGGGGGATTGCCGCCCCCAACGGTCTTCGAACCGGCGCGTGGCGCGGCCTTACCGTCGGTCCGTTCCATGTAAGCGAAAGCGTTGCGTATGTAATGCAGAATGGCATCCTGCATTGCCACCTGAAGGTGCTCGCCCAGTCCGGTTCGCAGCCGCCTGATATAGGCACCGAGTATCGAGATGGCCATCAACATGCCGGTTCCGGTATCACCGATCGTCGCGCCAGGTTTGCAGGGTGGACCGTCCTCCTCCCCGGTTATCGACATCAGCCCGCCGCATGCCTGGGCGATCATGTCGAATGCGAGGTTTTTCTCATAGGGACTACCGGTTCCAAAACCCTTGACCTGACAGAAGATGATCGCCGGATTGATCGCCTTGATCACCTCATAACCGAGTCCGAGGCGTTCGATCGCTCCCGGGGCAAAATTCTCGATCATCACGTCGGCGGTCCTGGCCAGCTCCTTCACCAGTTCAAGACCGCGTGGATCCTTGAGGTTGACCGCCACGGAGCGTTTGTTTGCGTTGTACTGAAGGAAGTACAAGGCATCATTGGGCGATTTTCCACCCGATGAGCGTCCCGGGTCGCCGACGCCGGGGTTTTCGATCTTCACGACATCCGCACCCATCCAGGCCAACGCCTCGGTACAGGACGGGCCGGCTTCGAACTGCGTCAGATCCAGGACCTTCAATCCGGCAAGGCAATTTTCTCCGCTCATCGGTGGCGCTTCCCCGTTCGGTTTTGTGGGATGCTACGCCCGTCGCGTGGCCGCCGTCGAGAGCGACGGCGAAACTGACGAGCGGTGACGTCGATCGCGACATAACTGGTCAAAGACTCTTGCCTTCCGGCGCGAGGGAAGCCAGCCTTAATCTCATGGTGGAACCGGTCAGCATTTCCAGCTATCGCGACGACACGCTGTGGGCCGTCGTCGCCTCCATCGGTCGAACATCCCGCGTTGCCGAAGTTTTCACCAGCCGGCTGGCAGCTTTGGCTGATCAGGCGTGGCGGGAGCAGCAGGTGAGTGCTTACGCTCATTTTCTTCGGAACAGCCGCCAGCCGACCCCGCTGTACACCGTAAAACCAATTCGCCGGGGAGACTTGCCGCGATCCTGGCGACCGTTGCCCGCGCTGGGTTTCCTTCAAGGCAAATTGCTTTAGCCCTGTTGACTCGCGGGCACGTGCTCATGTTGGCCCGTCAGCCGGCCGATCAACTCCTCAAGTTGGAAAAGGTCGCGGAACTGGATGCTGATCTCTCCGCCACCCTTGCGTGTCGTACTGATCGAAACCCGTGACCCTATCGCCTCGCTCACCCGTTGTTCCAGAGCGGCGACATCCAACTTCGCTGCTGTCGGTTGACGCGGCGTCCCGCGGGCGGCGATTGCCTTATTCACCAAAGCCTCGGTCTGTCGGACCGACATTCCACGCTTTAGAACCTGCGCGGCCAAAACCTCGGGATTTGGCGCGTTGATGAGCGCGCGTGCGTGGCCCGATGATAAAGACCCGGACCGGACGTCCCTCAGTACAGGATCCGGCAGCCGCAGCAACCGGATGGTATTTCCGATATGGCTGCGTGACTTGCTTACCGCATAGCCAAGCGCCTCGTGGGTCAGGCCAAAATCGACGAGGAGACGCTGGTATCCCTCGGCCTCTTCGATCGCGTTCAGGTCTTGCCGCTGGAGGTTCTCCACCAAAGCCACGACAGCGGCGTCACTGTCGTCCATCTCCCGCAACATCGCCGGGATGTCTGTCAATCCGGCCTGCACCGCAGCGCGGAAGCGCCGTTCGCCTGCGACGATCTGGAAGCGCTCCGCGGACGTGGGATGGGATCGTACCAGGATGGGCTGCAGCACCCCCTGGACGCGTATCGACTCCGCGAGACTCTCGAGTTCCACCGGGTCGAAATCGGATCGCGGCTGGAATGGGCTGGCGTCGATCTGATCGATCGGGATGGTGTTAACGAACGTCCCGGGCTCGGCATCCGGGCGCACAGCGACGTCACCCAAAAGCGCCGCCAAGCCTCGCCCGAGCCGTGGTGGCGTGTTCTTGCTAGCCATCAACTCTCACCTCTTCGGGCCTTTCAACTTTCTCTTTCTTTATGATCTCGTCGCCGAGGGCCACATAGGACACAGCTCCCACCGATTTGGGGTCGTAGGTGAGAACAGGAATCCCGTGGCTCGGTGCCTCCGAGACGCGGATATTGCGCGGAATCGTGGTGTCGAAAACCCAATCGCCGAAATGGTCTCTGGCATCCTTTTCCACCAGCCCTGACAGACTGTTGCGACGATCGAACATCGTCAACAGGATCCCGGACAAACGGAGGCGAGCGTTGAAGCGGCGGCGCACAGCCTCGATCGTGTGCATCAGGCTGCTGATCCCCTCCAGCGCGTAGAATTCGCATTGCAGCGGCACGATAACCCCGTCGGAGGCGACAAGGGCGTTAAGCGTCAGCAGACCCAGGCCCGGCGGGCAGTCAAGCAGGATAAAGCGGAAGGCCGCGAGTTGCGGCAGCGCGGTCAACGCATTCTTCAACCGGAATTCCCGCTTTGATGCCGGGACCAGTTCAATCTCGGCGCCGGCGAGGTCCGAGTCGGAGGCTATCAGTGACAGATTGGACACGGGGGTCGGGCGGATCGCCTTGTCGGCGAGGTGGCCTTCCATCAGCAAGTTGTAGGTGCCGCCATGCCGTTCCGAACGGGTTATGCCGAGGCCGGTGGACGCATTGCCCTGCGGGTCCATGTCAATGAGCAGCACAGGCCAACCGGCGATCGCCAGCGCAGCAGCAAGGTTGACCGCCGTTGTCGTCTTACCGACACCGCCCTTCTGGTTCGCAACAGCCAGGACAAGAGGTTTCGTGATGATGACCCCCAAGCTTGAATCAGTGGATATCCTCGCGCACCGGACTCCGCCATGCCGCAATCATAGCCGCTTTTGCGGCGAATCGAAACGGCCATCAGTACAAGCAGGGCGATGGGCCTCAAGCCGGAGGAAAAAACCGGTTTGCGGGTCTCGGCAAGCCAAGGTTCTCCCTTAGGGTATGGCCCTCATATTCTTTCCGGAACAACAAGCGGCGCTGCAACTCGGGGACAACCTGATTGACAAAGTCGTCCAGGCCTCCCGGGACATAAGGAAACATGACGTTGAAACCGTCACAGGCGTCAGTGAAAAGCCATTCCTCCATCTGGTCCGCAATTGCCTTCGGTGTGCCCGTGAAGGAAAGACCGCCATATCCACCCGCGATCTGCGCGAGTTGACGCACTGTAAGATTTTCCCGCTTCGCCCGATCGATCACGCGTTGACGGCCGCTCTTGCTTTGGTTGGTTTCCGGGATTTCAGGCAGCGGGCCATCGAGATCGAACTGCGACGCGTCGCACCCCAGAGCAATCGACAGCGAGCCCATGCCGCTGTCAGGATGCACAAGGCTATCCAGCAGATCGCGTTTTTGCTGCGCTTCGGCCATAGTGTCGCCGACGACGACCAGCGCGCCGGGGAGGATTTTGAGGTGATCGCGGTTACGGCCGAGGGCTTCCATTCGGCCTTTCAGGTCGGCGTAGAAACGCTGGGCCTCGGCTATTGGACCGCCCGCCGCAAACACCATTTCGGCGGTTTCGGCTGCGATTTGGCGGCCGGCCTCAGACGCGCCCGCTTGCACGATAACCGGCCAGCCCTGGACGGGCCTGGCGATGTTGAGCGGTCCGCGCACTGAAAAGTGGTTGCCCTTGTGGTTGAGGATGTGCATCCGGTCCGGGTCGAAATAGACCCCGTTCTCGACATCGCGAATGAATGCGTCGTCTGCCCAACTGTCCCATAGCCCGGTGACGACATCGTAGAACTCGCGCGCCTTGCGATAGCGGTCGCCGTGCTCGACATGCTCCTCGAGGCCGAAATTGAGGGCGGCCTCGGGGTTGGACGTGGTCACGAGATTCCAGCCCGCGCGACCATTGCTGATGTGGTCCAGCGAGGCGAACTTGCGGGCGATATGATACGGATCATTAAAGGTCGTCGATGCGGTGGCGATCAGGCCGAGACGTTCTGTCAGGACCGCCAAAGCCGGCAAAAGCGTTAGCGGATCGAAGGACGTGGTGGTCGCGCTGCGCTTCAGGGCATTCATCGGCATATTCAGCAACGCGAGATGATCCGCCATGAAGAATGCGTCGAACTTGCCCCGCTCCAGCGTCTGCGCGAAGCGGGCGATGTGACGAAAATTGAAGTTCGCGTCCGGGTAGGCCCCGGGGTAGCGCCACCACGCGGTGTGGATGCTGACTGGGCGCATAAACGCGCCCAATCGCAGTTGTCGCCGTTCGCTCATCGCCTGACTCCGATTTCATTGTGAACAGGCTATCGGCTTGCGGCGCGGTTTCAAAGATCCCGAACATGAGGCATGATTTCGGCGGCGAAGCGACGCATTTCTGCTTCAAACGGTTGGAACTGGAGCATAAACAACTCTATGCCCGCTTTGCCAAACTGCCGGATCCGTTCGGCGATTTGATCGTAGCTGCCAACCAGGCCAGCGGCGGTGCCGCCATTGGTACCGATGCGGGGCGTTTTCGACATTGTCTGCGCCATAACCGAATACGGATCGGTATTAAGACGCTGCACCGCTCGGATCGGAGCATCAAGTTTCGCAAGTTCGGACAGCCGCAGAAGCGCGGCCTGCGCCTGAGCCTCGGTCTCGCGGGCAATGACGAACGCGGAGAGGC
>Ga0302320_10008668_pt1 | contig 22035 bp, 22 predicted proteins | sample Bog_T0_3_FD_202130 | JGI IMG/M metagenome (GOLD analysis project Ga0302320, IMG submission 202130) | Peat permafrost microbial communities from Stordalen Mire near Abisko, Sweden - Bog_T0_3 | ecosystem: Environmental > Terrestrial > Soil > Wetlands > Peat | place: Sweden: Abisko, Stordalen Mire...
TCTCTTCCGGCGCGTTGTCGATCGAGTCGAAACTCCGGAACGCCACCTTCGGGTTGTGCTTGCCCAGAACCTTCGTGATCGCCGCCGTCAGCGTCGTCTTGCCGTGGTCAATGTGACCGATCGTCCCGATGTTGACATGCGGCTTGCTGCGATCAAATTTCTCTTTCGCCATCGAAAAGCTCCTGACTTCCGCTCCGGCCCGGAAAAACTTCTGTCCACTCTCGCCCTGGTCTCGCACGGCCAGCCGTGCGCTCCCGCGCGCTGGGGGCAGGTTACAGCGGTTGGAATCTCTGGAGCCGATGATCAGGATTGAACTGATGACCTCGTCCTTACCAAGGACGCGCTCTACCAACTGAGCTACATCGGCTTTCGTTACTACTTTAGCGCAAGTCGGGAATCGGACGAAAACCTCCACCCCCACCTGCGGAATCGAAAACGGGAATGATGGTGGACAGGTAAGGATTCGAACCTTAGTAGCCCGCAAGGGGCGACGGGTTTACAGCCCGTTGCTTTTGACCGCTCAGCCACCTGTCCACACGCGTGTGTGGCGCCCGTCGCAAACTTTTTAAGTATAACTCAGCCGGCAAAAAGACGCATCAAACAGAAGTGATAGAATTTGTTCCGGTCAAGACTTCCACCGTCCCGCCGCGCCGCACTTGTCACGCGCCCCGCCGCGTGGTATGCCTCTAAGTTCACATCCCATATGAACACCGTCTTTCAGACCTCCATCCCCGACCTCCCGCTCGTCGCCCGCGGCAAGGTTCGCGACGTTTACGCCGTCGGCGACGACCAGCTCCTGCTGATCGCCACCGACCGCATCTCCGCCTTCGACTGCATCCTCGGCTCGCCGATCCCCGGCAAAGGCGTCGTCCTCACGCAGGTCTCGCTGTTCTGGTTCGACCTCCTGCGCGACCTCACGCCCAACCACCTGCTCTCGGCAGAGGTCGCCGACTACCCGGCGAAGCTGCATAAGTACCGCGACCAGCTCGAAGGCCGTTCCATGCTCGTCAAGCGCGCGCGCATGGTCGAAATCGAGTGCGTGGCCCGCGGCTATCTGGCCGGCTCAGGGTGGAAGGAATACAAGCAATCCCAGTCGGTTTGCGGCATCCCGCTGCCGGCCGGGATTCTGGAAAGCGGCCGCCTGCCCGAGCCGTTGTTCACCCCATCCACCAAAGCCCAGACCGGCCACGATGAGAACATCGGCTTTGAGCGCACCTGCGAGCTCGTCGGCGCGGATCTCGCCGGCCGGCTCCGCGATACCACGCTGGCCGTCTATTCCACCGCTTCGGCCTACGCCCTGACCCGCGGCATTCTCCTCGCGGATACCAAATTAGAATTCGGCTTCCTCGGCGACGAGTTGATTCTCGCCGACGAAGTGCTGACCCCAGATTCGTCCCGCTTCTGGCCCGCCGACCTCTACCACCCCGGCGGCCCGCAGCCCTCTTTCGACAAGCAATTCGTGCGCGATTATCTCGAAACCCTCGACTGGGACAAGCGCCCGCCCGCGCCGGAACTTCCGCCCGAGATTGTGCGTAAGACCCAGGAGAAGTACCTGGAGGCCTATTCGCGCCTTACCGGCAGGAGTCTCACCTTGTGAACTGGCTCGACTATCTGTTTCTCTTTTTCGTCGTGATCTTCTCGATCGAAGGCCTGCGCGAGGGCTTCTCGCGCCTGATCGTCGGACTGATCGCGACCATCGCCGGCCTGTTCGTCGCCGCCTGGACTTACGGCGTCGCGGCCTCCTATCTGCTGCCCTACGTCAGCTCCCGCTCCGTGGCCAATGTGCTGGGCTTCGTGTTCGTCTTCGTCGTCATCCAGGTCCTCGGCGCGGTGATCGGGAGGCTGCTGCAGAAGCTCTTCAAATGGACCGGCCTGGGCTGGCTCGACCGTTTCCTGGGCTTCGCTTTCGGCTCCTTGAAGGCCCTCGTCGTCGGCATCATCCTGGTCCTGATTTTGACGGCTTTTCCAATGAAGCCCATACCCGATGCCATCGCCCGTTCGCGTATCGCGCCCTACCTCATCGGCGCCGCGCAGGCCATCAGTTACATCGCGCCGCGCGAGTTGCGCGATGGCTTTGCCGAAACCTACGACCGCCTCCGCAATCTCTGGAAAAAGGGGATCCGCGAACTCCCCAAAGAGCATCTCGAAACGGATCGTTCCTGAGATCGTAATTACCTGCGAATTCGTTCCGAATTATTCGGCAATTCCTTCCGCATTACTCGGTAATTCATTCAAAATCCTCCCACCGCATACCCGTGGCTCGATCCCATGCGAATAAAAGGCTTGATTGTCTCAAACTACACGCCGAATCATTAAATGTCTAACAATTAGTTGACGTGTAATTTAAAACATCGTAAACTGTAACCGTGAGCAGAAGTGAAAGTCGGCTGCAAGCCGAACTGAAACAGTCCCGGCCGTTCGCCTCCCCCGTGGAGGAGGCCTTCATTTCAGTCCTGAAAACGGCCGATCTGTTAACCCGGGTGCTCGACCGGCAAATGGCTGGCCACGACCTCAGCCACCAGCAGTACAACGTCCTGCGGATTCTGCGCGGCGCCGGCCCGGATGGAATTCCGACCCTGGCCATCGCCGGCCGTCTGATCGAGTGCACTCCGGGAATGACCCGGCTCCTCGATCGCATGGAACTCAAAGGCCTGGTCTTGCGCCGGCGCTGCCCCGAAGATCGGCGGCAGGTCCTGTGCTATGCCACGCCCAAGGGCAACGGCCTGGTGGAACTGCTAGAGCCCATCGTGTCGAGCCTCAGCGATCGTTGTTTTGAACAGATTCAGCCCGCGGAAGTGCAGGCTTTCATCGAAATCCTGGAACGGATCCGCGAGCGGGCCGCGCGCATTGAAGCGCCCGGCCAGGCCTGATAACCATCTCAGTTTGAAAGGATGCAAAAAGCATGATTCGCACATACGCGCTGCTCTTGTCCGCGCTGGCACTGCCGGCGTTGGCGGCTGATTACGACATCGATTCCGCGCACTCGGCGGCTCAGTTCTCCGTCCGTCACCTGATGGTCAGCAACGTCCGAGGCAGCTTCAAGAAGCTGACCGGCAAGGTGGTCTTCGACGAATCCAACCCGTCCGCGACCGTGGTCCAGGCCAGCATCGACGTCTCCACCGTCGATACGGGTGAGCCCGCCCGCGATACGCACCTGAAGAGCCCGGACTTCTTCGACCTCGCGAAGTTCCCCACCATGACCTTCGTCAGCCGGAGCGCCATCCGGACCAGCCAAGGCGTCGACTTGAGCGGCGACCTGACGCTGCACGGCGTCACCAAAGCGGTGGTCCTGCACGTCTCCGACATCACTAAGGAAATCAAAGACCCCCGCGGCATGCTGCGCATCGGCGCCACCGCTACCACGGTCATCAATCGCCAGGATTTCGGCATGGTTTGGAACCACAACCTGGACGGCGGCGGCGTGGTCGTCGGCAATGACGTCACCATCACTATCGACATCGAAGTCGCACGCAAGGCCGCCTGACGCCGATTCGGAGGGTGCTCCCGCACTTCGCGCCGCACCCTCTTCTCCCTTTTTTCAACTCGCGCCTGCCGCCTCGACCTCGATATGGACAGCCCCCGAGCTTCCTTGTTGTGAGAGCCGCGAGCCGCTTACGATACTTTGATAGAGAGCGTCCCTGCGCTGCGGCCTCCCGCTTGAGCGCGTGGCAGGCTCAAGATCCGGAATCTCCACAATGTTGGTATATACCCGCCACAGACAGTGCTGGCACATGCGAATGACGCAGCTCGCGTCCACACTGGCGCTCTGCCTCTGCGTCCTTTTTTCCCTCCTCGCTGCCGCCTGCGGCTCGCGCACCGAGCCAACCGCGCCCGCGCCCCCGCCGCTCACCTTCGAACTGCGGACCTTTGAAAAATCGGAGCCCGGCTGCGGAGACCACGGCCACCGCGATGAAGCCTGCGTCAGCTTCCGTGCCAATTGGCCGGAACTGCACGGCGGTGGCGGCGATGCCGCCTCGAAGTTCAATTCCGCCCTGCTAACCGCGCTCGGCTTTCCCGGTGGCGCCGCGGAGTTGGAGCCCTACGCCGCCGGCTTGATCGAGCGCTGGCGCGTGGAGCACAAGGGAGTCATTTACGCCGACTCGACCTGGTTCGAGCGCCGCTCGATTCAACTCCTGGCGCGCCGCCCGGAGGTCTGGTGCTTCCGCGTCGACCGCCTCGGACAGACCGGCAAAGAACTGCCCTTCGACCAGCGCGCCTACCTCAACCTCGATCCCCGCACCGGCTCTGCCGTGACCCTCGATTCGCTGCTTGAGAAGGATGCCGCGCCACGCCTATCCTCTCTCGCCGAACGCCGTCTGCGCGAGACGCTGAGCCTCTCGGAATCGTCTCCCCTGCCTCTCAAGGACGGCAGCTTCGCCATGCCTCAGCAATTCGCTTTGACCCAGTCCGGTCTCGTGCTGCTTTGGAGTGGCGACGCACTGGCCGATCCCGGCTCCCCGCGCCTCGAAATGACTCTACCGTGGAGCCTGGTCCGCGACCTCGTCCGAAAGTCCGCGGTCAATCCACCCGGTCCCGCAACCGAAACCGGTTTCTAACCTCGCCGCCCGGAAAATGCAAAAACTGCTGCAGCCGGCGCAGTTCTTAGCGCGCCGGTCCGGATCCGCGGCTAAGACGGCGCTCCAGGTCAGCGTGCACAACGCCATCGAGGGGAGCAACATGGCCAGCCTCGATGCGTTTCAAATGTCTCTAACTGACTACATTATTCACAGGGCTTTCTCACCACGATTCAAGGGTTCCCTGACCCTATTTCGCTAACGTCCCTTCATCACAATCGTCTGCCGAACCGAGCACTTTCTACCCGTTGCAAAGCCACTTTCCGTCCAGTACTGATCTTTCCCGCGCACCGCCCAGCTGCGTCTCGATCGCCTCACACACTACAATCGGCTGGCGCGCCGGAAACTTTATACCCGCCACGCGCCAATTTGGGGTCCATCGACAATTCTCCCCGCGGGCCTCCCATCTACACGGCGAACGCCTCGCGCACTATGGGGTAATATGGGATGAAGTTACCGCCACATGAAGGCTCTGTTGGAGATCCTGGAGCCCGGCACCCGGGAATGGGAACTCGCTAGCACGCTCGTCCCCGAGCGTCTGCCCGAGCACGTCGCCGTCATTATGGATGGCAACGGCCGCTGGGCCAGCCGCCGCAGCCTGCCGCGCGTCGCCGGGCACAAAGCCGGCGTCGAACCCGTTCGCGTGACCGTGGAAACCTGTGCCCGCCTGGGTGTCCGCTGCCTCACCCTATACGCTTTTTCCAAGGAGAACTGGAAACGCCCCCGCGCCGAGGTCGAAACCCTATGGCGTCTGCTCCATTATTACCTCGGCCGCGAAGTGCCTCGGCTGATGGCCAACAACATCCAGATGCGCGCCATCGGCCGCACTCAAGCCTTGCCGGAAAAAGTCCGCCGCGAACTGGCCGAAGCCATCCATCTCACCAGCGAGAACACCGGCATGATCCTCAATCTCGCGATCAATTACGGCGGACGATCCGAAATCGTGGATGCCGTCAACCGCCTCATCCGTGAAGCCCGCGACAACGGCACGCTGGACCGCCTCGAGGTCAATGAGGAAGCCATCGAGCTCAAGCTCGACACCGCCGGCCAGCCCGAGCCCGACCTGCTCATCCGTACCTCCGGCGAGATGCGTATCAGCAACTTCCTGCTTTGGCAAATCGCCTATTCCGAGCTCTACGTCACTGACATCTGCTGGCCCGATTTCGACCGCTCGTGCCTGCTGGAAGCCATCGTGGCTTACCAGAAGCGCGACCGCCGCTTCGGCGGCCTCCGTCCCGCCAGAGCGGAGACCGAGAGCGATGTCGAAAGCGTCCCCGTCCCCACCCGATGAAGCGCCTCGTCACCGGCCTGATCCTCGGCGTCTTTTTTTTCTGGCTCGTGTGTTTCGCTCCCCAACAAGTCTTCCTGATGGTCCTCATCGGCGTGGCGCTGCTGTGCTACTACGAGTTCCTGGGCATCGTCGCGGCCACCTTCCCGCAGCATGACAATCTCGCCAAGACCTTCACCGGCTACGTCGCGGGCGTGGTCCTGCTGCTCTTGCCGCTGCCTCAGATCGGCGTCTTCGTGGTGCTTTTTGCGCTGCTCGCATTCGCTCTGTCGTTGCGCCACGAACGGCTCGACGCAGTGCTGCCCCTGAGCGCCTGCTCCGTCTTCGGCTTGCTCTACGTCTTCGGCAGTTGGCGCTGCGCGCTCGAACTGCGCGCCATCAGCCCGTGGTGGCTGCTGTTTGCCGCAGGCGTCAATTGGATCGGCGATTCGGTGGCCTACTACGTCGGCAGCAACTTCGGCCGTCACAAACTCTCGCCCCACATCAGCCCCGGCAAAACCTGGGAAGGAACCGCCGGCTCGCTCGGCGCCTCGTGCGTCGCCGGCGTCGCCTATCTGCACTTCCTATTCCCCCAGATCCCCGCCTGGCAGGCCGTGCTTCTGTGCGCCGCCGCCAACGCCGCCGGCCAGATCGGCGATCTTTGCGAATCGGCTATCAAACGCGGCGCGGGCGTCAAAGACTCCTCCAACCTCCTGCCCGGCCATGGCGGCTGGCTGGACCGCGTCGACTCCTCGCTCTTCTCCATCCCCGTCGTCTATGGGTTGCTGCAACTGGTCCGGTTCCTGAAGTAGCGCCCGCCTCTAGCTCCTGAATCTTCTCCGCCGGCCCTTCCAGTCGTATACTGGTTGCTCCAGGGATCTCTTCTTCGGACCATGAATAGCGACGGCAAAGCGGCCATTTCCGCCGCCCTGCGCTTCGCCGCCGAGGCGCACGACGGGCAGTTCCGCAAAGGCACGCGCATTCCCTACCTGATCCACCCGCTGCGCGTCGCCAAAATCCTCATTGACTACGATTGCGCCAACGAACTGGCCATCGCCGGCTTGCTGCACGACACCGTCGAAGACACCGACGCCACCATCGACGAGATCCGCACCATCTTCGGCGACAACGTGGCCCGGCTGGTCGAATTCGCCACCGAACCGGCCAAACTCTGGCCCTGGGAAAAGCGCAAACAGCACACCCTGCACCTGCTCGAAGCCGGCGACCCCGACGCGCTGTGCCTCAGCATCGCCGACAAGCTCGATAATATCCGCTCCCTGCGCCACGATCTCGCGCGCATCGGCGACAAGGCCTGGCAGAGGTTCAAGCGGCCCCGCGAAAAACAGATGTGGTACTACCAGTCGCTCCAGCGCATCTTCGACGCCCGCCTCACCCAGCCGCCCGGCTCCATCCTCGCCGCGCAGTTCCGCGCCGAAGTCGCGGCCGTTTTCGGCGACGCCTGACGCGTCCGCCCACCCGCATTTGCTAAGATCGGCACACTGGAGGGTCCGTGCGTACCATCGTTCTTTTTTCGCTAACACTGCTCACCGCCTTCGCCGCCTTCGCCGCCGACGACGCGTGGAAAAAGCTGGGCGATTTGAGAACCGGTATGGAGCTCAAGATCTACGAGCGCGGCTCCTCCCACCCGCGCCAGGCCCGGTTCAACGATACGACCGCTGATAGCCTGCTCGTCATCGTGAAGAATGAGCAGGTCTCGATTCCCCGCGACCGCATCGATCGCATCGACTACCGCCCGCTCAAGAAAGGTGGCCCGAAGACGAACACGCAGACCAAAGTGGACGATGCCGCCGCGCCGCCCTCGAGCGGTCCGCAAGGGCCGTCGGTGCCCATCCACACCGGATCCGGCCTGCCTGGCTCTTCCTCCACGACCACCATCTCCACCGACAGCGGCGAGTTCCAGACCATCTACCGCCGTCCCCCGGCGCCGCTCAAATAGTGACCATCCGCTGCTACGGCTACTGGCAAGACACCGCCCGAGAAAACGGGGCTTCCTGCGCAATTAGCACCTGTACGGCCGAGCGTTGCTCAACTCAATTGCCACTGGGACATGTCAGGACGTCCCGTTTTCCGTTTTCCGTTTTCCGCTTTCTGGTTCTTGGTTCAAAAACGGCTCTGGTTGAGCCATCTGGGATTCGCACAATGCCATGGGTCTGCGGCGAGGCAGCGTGATCCGTCTCGCGCAGCGCCCGTCCGCCAACCTGCTTATAGCGGATCCCGATTCAGAGGAGCGGGCGGAGGTTCGGGCGGCTTCGGCCGTTGCGGCATCCCGGGCGAACGGCGCGGCGGGTGGATGGCGAGCGCCGCTCCCGGCGAGACGCCCTGCGACGTCGTCACAGTCACAATCGCCGTACCATCCGTTGTGATCAGCCTCGCCGGCACGCTCGCGGTCAACTGTGTTGCGCTGAGGTAGTTTGTCGTCAGCGCCGTGGAGTTCCAGTTTACCGTCGCCCCCGGAATGAAGCTCGTGCCGGTGAGCGTCAGCGTGAAAGCTGCCCCGCCCGGCGTCACCGAGCTTGGGCTCAGGCCAGTCAGGTTCGGTGTCAGCGTGAGCAGGAACCCATGCATCGCGCCGCTGATGTACGCGCACCCGGCGATCTCGCCGTTGTCGTTGATGGCATTCGCCTGCTCCAGCCCCGCCTGGCCGAAAGGCGGGGCCATATATCCCCACTCCGAGCCGGGAGGCAGCAGCGAATTCAGCGCCGTCATGACGCCGTTCGAGTAAATGAAAGCGCTATTGGCGCCACCGGCCAGTAGCGAGTATCCGACCACCTGCCCGCTCGTGTTGATCCCCGAGGCCTCGCTATGCGGGCCGCCAAGGGTTCCCAGGTCGAGCATGAAGCCGCCGGAGTACAGAAAGGCATGCCAGGAGCCGTCCGCCTTGTCCGCGAAGCCGACGATCTCTCCGCCGGCGTTGATGGCGTTGGCGTGGCTGATGGCGCCGCCGAGCGTCCCCAGGTCCCTCATGACGCCGTTGGAATACAGAAAAGCATGCTCCGTGCCGTCCGCTCGCATCGAATACCCGGCGACCTGGCCGCTGGCGTTGATGGCGGTGGCCACGCTGAGGCTGCCGCCGAGCGTACCCAGGTCGGTCAAGACGCCGCCGGAATAAACAACGGCATGCTGCACGCTGCCCGGCGATGCGCGGAGGATCGGCCCGTTTGTGGACGACGCGCCAACGATCTGCCCGCTGTTGTTGATGGCCACGGCCAGTCCGACGCCGGCCGGGCGCAGGTCGTTCATGACGCCGCCCGAATACAGGAAGGGTGCGATAAATGTCTGGCCCACGATCTGTCCGCTATCGTTGATTCCGGTAGCCGTGCCGACGCTGAGCGTGCTCAATTCGGTCACAACGCCGCCGGAGTAAAGAAAGGGGTACCCGAGGCCGCTGCAACCCTGCATCGCTCCCGTCACGCCGACGGCCTCTCCGCTGGCATTGATCGCGAAGGGGACGTCGCTGCCGAGGTCGGCGATCTGCTGCGCCCAGGCTGGCTGAACGCAGAGCGCGGCGGCGAGACAGGCGACGATCGCCAGAGCCCGCGGGCCGGCCGCAACGGTCCTGCGGGCGCAACCGGCTGGTGACGGAAAGGGCGCTGGACGGGGTTCCACGGCTGGGGAAGACTGAGCGGCCACCGGCGGCGAGCCGCATCGTTGTGAACCGGCTACGAGCGTTCGCACGGTTCCCTCCTGTGATGATCGGACCACGCCGCCAATCCCATCCGGCGCTCTGATCTCATTCCGATTGTAAGCTCTTAAGAGGAGATCGCCAACCCGCCGCGGGGCGCGACTATAGTCGTCTTAGAGCCCCGGATCGAGCGCGCGCAGCGAACTGGAAGCGATTCGGTTTTCCGGTTTTTTGTCCGCAAGTCATTGATTATTGGTGAAAAAACGGATATACCTATCCGATTTGCCGGCCCGGAGCCGACGCCGCCCGGTCGCGGGCGTCGGGTCCGGAACCCGCTCCCGATCAACGGCCACTGAAAAACTCCCCCGACCGGTCATAAGCCGCGGGAACAGGCGGTTCGTCGCGCCCGGATCGACTTACAGCACGCTGCCACTCACTGGGGGTGGCACGGCGAAGCGCGGGATGGGAGCGATCTGCACCGTGGGAGCCGGCGTCCACGGAGCGAAGCCCGCCATGACGATCGTGACCTGAGCCTTCGGATCGTCGGGTGGAGGATAAATCGTCGGAGTGGAAACAATCTCGGCCTCGACCGGGACTTCGAGAGTGGTTGTGACGGCCTGCAAAGCGGGCGGCACCGCCGCGATCTCATAAACCACCAGCGTGGTTCCGGTGATATTCACCCATTGCGAGGAGGAATAAGCGCCGGCGGCCGCATTGACGCCGAGGTATGTGGAGTTCGAAGCGAAAGTACCCGTCTGGGTGGGCATGACTTTGCCGCCGGAGCCATCGGCGTTCGGAGATTGGACGTAATTCGCCACAACGACGACGGTGGCTCCCTCGCGCACCTCGATCGTGGCCGGGACGAAGAGGTCGATGAAGCTCGGCCACCCGTTGTCGCCGCCACTGGAAAAGACGAAAGCGAGACGCGTGCCACCGTCTTTGGAAGGAGATTCCCAACCATCCACGGGCGGCGCAAAGGCGTAGCTGTAGAGCTCGGCGAAGTCCACGCCGAAGTACTCCACGTTATTGCTTGAGCCAGTATTGCTTGAGCCAGTGCCTTGCTTACCGTGATAGCCATGGACGTGCGGCGGCGGGGGCGGCGGCGGCGGGATGTAGGCGCTCACTTCCGACACCAGCAGACTGGGTGCGGCATAGCCCAACTGGACCGCGATGGTCGGTTGCTCATTCGTCAGAGTGCCGTTGATCCCCGCGAAAACATTGCCCGGGTTGGTCAGATTCGCCGAATTCTTCGTCTGGCTGGGCTTGGCCCAAATCGTGAGAACCAGTGGACCGCCGTAGTTGGGCGGGTTGCTGGCCAGGCCGAGAGCGCTGGCACGCAGGTTGACGATGCTGATAAAGACGGTGTCGGGAGCAGCCGCGGTGCTGTGGTCGCCATCCGGATTCATATTGACCTGAGGGAAAATCACGGCGCCGCCGGAGCTGGCAGTGCCGGGGTAAATCCCGCCGGGAGACGGAAGTTTGGTGGCGTAGAAGGTGGCAGTCCCTTCGCCGGTGGTGCTGCCATGGCGGACCACTTCAACCGTCAGTTGCGGCTCGGTCGCGCCGCCCAGGATCGCCGGGGAATTGGTGATCGGCGCATTCAGCGGGAACAAGACTTCCCAGTCGTACAGGGTACCCGCCTGAATGGGCGAACTGGAGTTGGCCAACTGGTTGTAAACCATGCACGAAAAAGTGAGGGCCGGCAACAGCTCGGTCTGGCTTTCCTGACGAAGCCGGGCGGTCTGTTGGTTGTACTGACTGCACGAGACAACCGGCCCGCTACCAGTCGAAGCGGCTACCGCCATGCCGGCCGCGATCGCCAGCACTGCCATGACCCGGGCTGACCTGCGAAAACTAGCCATTTCTTTCTCCTCCTTCTTCCTTCTCCACGCGAAATCAGACTGGGACTTGAATCGGCGAAACTGCTCTGGCCGGAGTCTGCCAGCGAACCGGGTGAGCACCGGCACTCCGGCGCCACGCGGCCGCTATTTGCGGAGGGCCGCTTTGCCCTGTGCCGGGATTGGGGCGGCCGGAGATCCACGTACTGCCTGCTCCCTCACGACTGTACCAGAAATTCCACTTACCACCATCGGCAGGATTGATTGTACATCCAGCCGCCTCCGTTGCAGCCGTTTTCTCATCCCGAGCGGTGCCGCCGGCCTGCCGCGGAGGCTCGACCGCGCGCGTCTTGAAGCTGCGAATCGAGCGCGCGCACTGGGCAACCCGCTCAGGCGGAGCGGTTTTTGCACATAAACCGTTTGTTTTCAATAAAGGATACGCCCAGACTGAGCGAACTGCCTTTTTGGAAGCAAGCGCCAGCCGGGCGGAGACCTTTCCGGCGTCGCGCAGCCGCGTCCGAGCCACGCCGCCTGCCAGACGTGCCGGACCGACGTGGCCTTCCTCCGAGCGGAGGATTCCAGGCAGAGGATTACAATTGGTTGAGCAGCGCCTGCAGGGATTCACGGCCGGCGCTTTGCGGAGCGGAGACGCCGGGCTTCATGCGCTTTCTCATCCTGCACTATCACATCTTCAAGAACGCCGGCACCACGGTCGAGAACCTGCTGCAGAAGAGTTTCCCGCACAGCTTTGCGCGCTTCGAAGGCGATGGCCGGGACGCCCAATTATCGGCTGCGGAGCTGCTGGCGTTCGTCCGCGAACACCCCGAATTGCAGGCCATTTCGAGCCACCACTTGCGCTACCCGCGGCCCTCTGCGCCGGGGTTCGTTTTCTTCGACCTGCTGTTCCTGCGCGACCCTATCGACCGCCTCGGTTCGATCTACACTTTCTTCCAGCAGGGCGCTCTCTCCGACGACCCGTTGAACCGGCTGGCGCACGAGTCGGACCTGCGCGGCTTCTTCAGTGAGCTGCTCGACAAACATCCGCACATCGCCAACAATCCGCAGGTCAACATGCTGGCCGGAGACGGCGCCTACACGCGCCCGCCCGGCCCCGCCGATCTCGCCCGCGCGACCGAGACGATGCTCGACGCGGCCTGGCTGGGCGTCGTCGATTGCTTTCACGAGAGCCTGGTCGCCGGCCAGTATTTCTGGCATCCGGCGTTTCCGAACCTGGAGATCGCCGCCGCTCCGGCCAACGTCACTTCCCCACCCGGCAGCACGCTCGCCGGGCGCCACGCCGAAATCGAGCAGGCCTGCGGGCCGCAGCTGTACCGCGAATTGGCGGGCCTCAACGAGCTCGACCTGGAACTGGTGCAGCGGGCGCGCGCCGAAGTGGCGCGCCGTTTCCATCTGGTCCCGCGGCATGACGAACGGCTGCAGGCTCTGCTTGACGAAGTGCGGAGGCTCGGCGGCACCGAGATCGCCGGGTAATCCGGCCTGCCCCGCGGCAAACGCATGGCCGCCTTCCGGCGCAGCTTGACGCCGGCGGCGTTCAGCGCCGCCGCCAGCGCGGCGAAGTCGCAGCGGCATGCAGACCGCGCCGGCTTCACGCAGCGGGCCGAGGCAGAACTTCCCGCTCTATCCGCTTGCTCAGGGCATCCTCGGCGACCGCGAGATCGTGCTTGGCTTGCAGGTTGATCCACATCTGAGCGGAAGTGCCAAAATATCGGGCGAGCCGCAAGGCCGTGTCCCCGGTGATCCCGCGCTGGCCTTTGACGATTCCGCCAATCCGATTGGCCGGCACGCGCAGAGCCATTGCGAGGGAATTCGTCGTCAGGCCGGCCTCGTTCAGCAAGTCCTGCAGCACTTCGCCGGGATGGATCGGCGGGAGCCGCTTTTCTCTTGTGGTGACCATTTGAATGCCTCCTAGTGATAGTCCACGATCTCGACATTATGAGCGTCGCCATCCCGCCACTCGAAACAAATCCGGAATTGGTCATTGATCCGAATGCTATGCTGGCCCTTGCGATCTCCCTTGAGTGCCTCCAACCGGAGCCCCGGCAGGTTCAGATCCCTCAGCGAAGTAGCCGCGTCCAGCAGTTCCAGCCGCAGGCGCGCAGTCTTCTCTATCGACTGAAGCCTGCGGCTGAACCTGCGCTCCAATAACCGTTGCGCGTCCTGGTCCCGGCAGGAACGAATCATACAACTCTTATATTACGGGACTCGTACAAGCCCGCCAAGTGTGTTTGCCGCGATGCATACGCCTTTGCAGCCGGCGGCGTTCAGCGCCGCGTGCCGTGATAGAAGAACTCGCCCAGGCCGATGGTGAAAATGAAATTGCCGTACAGCGCGTGCTCGATGCAAACCAGCGCCAGCGAGCCGGAGTGGAAATAAGTGCGCGCGAAGAGCATGCCGCCGACGCTGCTCAGTAGGATCGAAATCCAGTTGCCGAAGACGATGTGGACGAAGCCGAACAGCAGCGCCGAGGCGACGACGGTCGCCACGCCCTGGCCGAACAGCCGGCGGTAGCGGTGGAAGAAGAAGGCGCGGAAAAACAGCTCCTGCGGATACACCGAGAGCAGCGGGTAGAGCACCATGACGGAGGCCCAGAGCAGCGGCGCGCGGCGCACCAAGCTGAACAGCCGCTCGGGCACGAACAGCCATACCCCGACGCCGATGATAGTGCACAGCACCGCCGCGCGGATCAGCACGAGCTTCAGTCCCGTCCGCACGCCGGCCAGTTTCCACAGGTGGCGCCGGTCGAACGACGGGTCCCGGCGCAGGAACAGGTAGATGACCGTTACGCACAGCACCAGGAACGGGAGCGGATAGTTGGGCAGAACGCGGTAGAAAAACAGCAGCGGAATGACGACGAACATCGTCGCCACCTCCGCCGCCAGAAGCGACGCCCTGAGCATGGAGTTCGGTCAGCCCGCGAGCTCTTTCGCCGTGGCGATGACCTTTTCGTAGTCGGGATGTTCGGCCACCTCGGGCACGTATTGCACGTAGCGGATGACGTTGTCCGCGTCGACCACGAAGATGGCGCGCGATTCGATGCGCCAGTCCTTGATCAGCGTGCCGTAGTGCTCGCCGAAACTGGCGTGCTTATGGTCGCTGAGCATCTTGACATGGTCCACGCCGAAGCTCGAACACCAGCGGTTCTGGGCGAACGGCAGGTCCATGGAAATGGAGTAGAAGCTGACGCCCGGCAGCTTCGCCGCCGCGTCGTTGAAGCGCTTGGTTTGCATGTCGCAGACCGGCGTGTCGAGCGAAGGAACGACGCTGAACACGCGCACGCCGTGGCCGGTGCCGGCCAGATTCACGTCCGTTAGAGTCTTATCGACGACGCTGAAATCGGGGGCCTTGTCACCGACTTTCAACTCCGGCCCGGTCAGTTCCAGCGGGCCGCCTTTAAAGGTTGTTTGTCGCGCCATGAGGCCAGTTTAGCGGAAACGGAGGAGGCCGACTAGCGGCCCGCGAGCAGAGGCGTAAACTCTTCGACCGTCGTCACCGGCAATTGGCAGGCGTAGTTCTCACAAACGTAGGCGGCGGTGCGGCCGGCGATGGGACGCATAGCGCTCAACGGCCCGTCGGACGGGTTGACGAAGACCAGGGTGGCGGGCAGGAAGCGGCTGCGGAGGGCGGCGAGGAACGGCGCGGGCGCGACGCCGGCGAGCACCACCTGCCGCGGGGCCGAAAGCTCGAACATCCAGGCGCAAAGCATCTGGGGCAGGGTCAACGGCTGCTGGTTGAGGCGCGCAGCGAAGGCGTTGAGGATGCGCAGCGCGGCGGCGCGATACGGCTCATGGCCCGTGTAGGCGGCGAGGCGCAGCAGTGCGCCGGCGGCGACCGAGTTGCCGGCCGGCTCGGCGCCGTCGTAGTCCTCCTTGAGACGCAGCACGAGGTCGGCGGATTCAGCCGCCGAATACAACCCGCCGGCGGGGTCTTCGAAGCGCTCCAGCATGGCGTCGGCGAGCGCGCGGGCGAGGCCGAGATAGCTCGCGTCGAAGGACATTTCATAGAGGTCGACGGCGGCCTGAACCAGGGCCGCGTAGTCGTCGAGGAAGGCATCAATCGCGCGCTCGCCATCGCGCCAGCGCCGGTACAGCTTGCGGTCCACGGCGTCGTAGAGGTTCTCGATGAGGAAGCGCCAGGCAGCCGTGGCGGCGTCGCGGTAGCGCACGGCGGCGGCAGGGTCGAACGCCGTGAAAACCTGCGCGCCGCGGGCGAAGGCGGAGATCATGAGCGCGTTCCAGGAGGTCAGCACTTTGTCGTCGAGGTGCGGGCGCGGACGCCGCGAGCGGGCATCGAGAAGGATGCGCCTGCACTCGGCGAACTCGGCGGCGTCGGAGCTGGGCTCGGCCTGATAAAGGATGTTGCGGCCGGTAAACTCGGCGTGCGGGTCACTCTCGACGTTGCCGTTGTCGCGGCAGCCGAAATGGCGCGCAAACGCGGCCGCGCGCGCCGTGCCGAGCAGCGTATCGAGCTCGCCGCGGGTCCAGATATAGAAGGCGCCCTCGCCCTTTTCGTGCGGGTGGGAGGGATCGATGACGGAGTCGGCGTCCTCGGCGGAGTAGAAGCCGCCGTCGGGATGGCGCAGGTCGCCGAGAACGTATTCGAAGATGTCGCGGGCGACCTCGGCATAGAGCGATTCGCCGCTGATCTGGAAGGCTTCCAGATAGGAGACGGCGAGCTGCGCCTGGTCGTAGAGCATCTTCTCGAAGTGCGGAACGAACCAGGAATCGTCTACGGAATAGCGATGAAAACCGCCGCCGAGCTGGTCGTGCATGCCGCCCTTGGCCATCTCGCGCAGCGTGAGCAGGGCCATGTCGCGGGCGTCCGCGTCGCCGCTGCGATGGTAGTGGCGGAAGAGGAAGTTCAACACAACGGGGCGCGGGAACTTGGGCGCGCCGCCGAAGCCCCCGTGAGTCGAATCGAAGCTATTACGCAAGGCGGAATAGCAGGCGGCGAGCGCGTCGGGATTGAGCGCGGAGGCCGAGCCGCCGACGGAGGCGTAGTTATTCAGCTCGTCGAGAATATGGCCGGCGGAGGCGACCAGCGTGTCGCGCTGTGAGTTCCAGCGGGCGGCGATCTGCTCGAGTAGCTGCAAAAAACCGGGACGGCCATAGCGCGCATCGGGCGGGAAATAGGTCCCGCCGTAAAAGGGTTTCAAGTCGGGCGTGAGCCAGACCGACATCGGCCAGCCGCCGCTGCCGGTGGTGGCCTGGACGAAGAGCATGTAGACGCGGTCCACGTCGGGGCGCTCTTCGCGATCCAACTTGATCGGTACGAAGAAGCGGTTCAGCAGATCGGCGACGGCCGGGCTTTCGAAGCTCTCGCGCTCCATGACGTGGCACCAGTGGCAGGTCGAGTATCCGACCGACAGGAAGATGGGCACGTCGCGCTCGCGCGCGGCGCGAAAGGCCTCCTCGCCCCACGGCCGCCAATCGACGGGATTGTGGGCGTGCTGGAGCAGGTAGGGGCTTTTTTCGTGGATCAGCCGGTTGACTGGCATGCGATTCCGGGAGCCGTTGAAAACGGCTATGCTGGCTCAGGAGTAGTGATTCATGAGCCTAGAAGAGCGATTCCGAAATGAAGCGTTGGAGCAGTTGAAAGAGCTGTTGCGCATACCGAGCATCAGTGCGCTGCCCGAGCACAAGGACGACATTCAGAAGGCGGCGGACTTCGTCGAAGCCGCGCTGAAGCGCGCCGGCATGAGCACGACGACGCAGGTGCGGCGAGGCGATGGGAACCCGCTAGTGTACGGAGCGTGGACCGGCGCGCCGGGCAAGCCGACGGTGCTGCTGTACGGCCACTACGACGTGCAGCCGCCCGATCCGCTCGAGGAATGGACGTCCCCGCCGTTCGAGCCGACGCTGCGCGGCGACGATCTTTTCGGCCGCGGCACGAGCGACGACAAGGGCCAGACGTGGATCCTGATCAAGGCCGTCGAGCGGCTGATGCACCTGGACGGAACGCTGCCGGTGAACGTGAAATTCCTGATCGAAGGGGAAGAGGAATCGGGCGGCGAGAGCATTGAGACCTACGTTGCGGAGAAGCCGGCGGAGCTGGCCTGCGACGCGGTGGTGATCTGCGACACGGAGATGTTCGCCGCGGGACTGCCGACGCTGACTACCGGGTTGCGCGGGCTGGTGTACGGCGAGATCGCGGTGGAAGGCGCGCGGCAGGACCTGCACTCGGGCTCATACGGCGGCGCTGCGCCGAACGTGCTAATGGCGATTGCCGAGATTCTCACGGCGCTGAAACATCGCGACGGGCGGGTGCTGATCCCGCGCTTCTACGAGCGCGTGAAGGCGCCAGCGGAGGCGGAACTGGCGGCATGGCGCTCGCTGCCGTTCAACGAAGTGGAGTATCGCGAGAAGGAAGTCGGCTCGGTGGCGCTGACCGGAGAGCCGGGCTACTCGGTGCTCGAGCGGGTGTGGGCGCGGCCGACGTTCGAGGTGCACGGCATTCGCGGCGGCTTCGTCGGCGAAGGCGCGAAGACCGTTATTCCGGCGCGCGCGACGGTGAAGATCAGCACGCGGCTGGTGCCCGACCAGCAGCCGGACGAGATTGTGGCGCTGCTCAAAGAGGCCATCGCGGCGGCGTGCCCGCGCGGCGTGAAGGCCGAATTCAAATTGCTGAGCGCGGCGCCGGCGTCGGTGGTGGACGTTGCGAGCCCGTTCATCAGCAAAGCCTGCGAGGCGCTGGACGCAGTGTTCGGACGTAAGACCGTGTTCATGCGCTGCGGCGGCTCGATTCCGATTGCCGGCTCGTTCCGCGAGTACCTGGGCGTGCCAAGCGTGCTGATGGGCTTCGGACTGCCGGACGACAACCTGCATTCACCGAACGAGAAGTTCCACCTGCCGAACCTGTATCGCGGCATCGAAGCGGTGATGAAGTATCTGGAACTGCTGGGACAATAGAACGCGCCCACAGAGGAGTGTTTGAGCGCACGCCGGAGGTGCGCACGGCGTTAAGAAATAAGTCCCCGTGTTTCTTGCATCAAACAAAACGCGGCGTCAACGTTTGTAGCCGAACTGGCGCAGCAGGTTGTGGCGCGACTCGATCTCGTCGGGCCCTTCGACGCCCTTGGGCGCAGTGCCGTCGATGACGCCGAGCACTCCGCGACCCTGCGCGGTTTCGGCGAGGATCACTTCCACCGGATTCGACGTGGCGCAGAAAATGCCGACCACTTCCGGGACGTCCTTAATGCGCGTGAGCAGGTTGATGGGGAAGGCCTCGCGCAGGCAGATGACGAAAGTGTGGCCGGCGGCGACGGCCTGGGCATTGCGGATGGCGGCCCGCTTGAGCGCCTCGTCGTTGCCTTCGACGCGGATCAGGCAGGCGCCGGACGCTTCGCAAAAAGCGATGCCGAAACGGGCCTGCGGCACAGTGTTGACGATGGCCTCATAGAGATCTTCGACGGTCTTGATGAAGTGGCTCTGGCCGAGGATGACGTTGGCGTTTTCGGGAATCTCGAGGAAGACGGATTTCAGCTCCATGCCGACATTTATCCTACGCCCTATACTACCTGTGTGGCGCGAACGATTCCGCAAAACGAGCCTTCCCTGGAGAATCAGATTCTGGCGCGGCTGGCGGTGCTGCCGCACGGGCGGGCCACGGCCAAGACGCTGTCGCGCGAGCTGGGCACGCGCGGCGAGGCGCGGCAGCATCTGGCAGAGACGCTGGAGGAGCTGGCGCGGCGCGGCGCGCTGATCGAAATCCGCGGCCAATATGCGCTGCCCGAACGGCAGCAGGAGTACGCCATCGGGCGGCTGAATCTGCATCGCGACGGCTACGGGTTTCTAACATCGGAGACGCCGCTGGGCGCGGTGAAGGGCGACGTATTCCTGCCGCCGCGCGCGGAAGGGCGCGGGATGCACGGCGACCGCGTGCTGGTCCGCATCGGGCGCATCGGGCGCGAGGGACGGGCCGAGGGCGTGGTGGTCAAGGTTCTCGAGCGGGCGCACCCGACGGTGGTCGGCGAGTTCCGCGTGGGGCGGCGCGAGAACTACGTGGTGCCGCACGAGTCGCGCATCCGGCAGTCGATTCTGATTCCCGCGGGGCTGGAGCTGCCCGGAGCCGGGGCGACGCCCGACCGCATCGGCGCGGCCCCGCCGGCGATTCGCAGCGCCGAAGATCTGAACGGCATGATCGTCAACGTCGAGATCGTCGAGTATCCGGAGGACGAGAACGACGACGCGGTGGGCCGCGTGGTGGAGATCCTCGGCCATCCGGACGATTTCGGCGTGGACGTCGAAGTCACGATCCGCAAGCACCACCTGCCGCACCGTTTTCCGGCGGAGGTGCTGGAACAGGCCGAGGCGTGCCCGGCGACGATCACGGCCGAAGAACTGCGCGGGCGACGCGATTTTCGCAACCTCGACTGCGTCACCATCGACGGCGAGACGGCGCGCGACTTCGACGACGCGGTGTGGGTGGAACGGTTGTCGAACGACCGCTATCTGCTGCACGTGCACATCGCCGACGTGAGCCACTACGTGCGGCCGGGGACGCCGATCGACAGGGAAGCTCTCAAGCGCGGCACCAGCGTCTACTTCCCGGACCGGGCCGTGCCGATGCTGCCGCTGGAGCTGAGCACGGAAATCTGTTCGCTCAAGCCGGGCGTGGACCGGCTGGTGATTTCGGCGCTCGTTGAAATCGACCGCGCGGGCGAAACGGTGGCGCAGGAGTTCTGCCGCGGCGTCATCCGCAGCGCCGAGCGGATGACGTACACCAACCTGCAACTGGTGCTGGACGGCGATGCGACGCAGCGCGAGCGCTATGCCGCGCTCACCGGGCGATTCGAGCTGATGAAGGAGCTGGCGGAGATTCTCAACCGCCGGCGCTACAAGCGCGGCGCGATCGACTTCGACCTGCCGGAGCCGCTGATCCTATTTGACGAGCAGGGCGCGATGACGGGCATCCGGCGCAGCGAGCGATTGTTCGCGCACCGCATCATCGAAGAGTTCATGCTGGCAGCCAACGAGGCGGTGGCGGGGCACCTGGAGGCGCACCTGGAAGAGTCGATTTACCGCGTGCACGAACCGCCGGACCCGGCGCGCGTGGCGGATTTCGAAGAGCTGGCGCTGCGGCTTGGACACACGTTGGGGATCGGCGCGATTCCGGTTAAACGCTACGGCGTGGTGGACCGGAAGAGCGACGGGCGCAAGATCCGCAAGGACATCGTGCGCCCCGACGAGCGGCTGAAGGTGACGTCGCGGATGTACCAGAAGCTGGTCGAAAAGCTGGAGGGACGGCCCGAAGAGCGCATTCTCAACTACCTGATGCTGCGCTCGCTGAAGCAGGCGCGCTACAGCGCGGTGAACTCGGGCCACTTCGCGCTGGCGGCGAAGAGCTACACGCATTTCACGTCGCCCATCCGGCGCTACCCGGACCTGATCGTGCACCGATTGCTGGGCGGATTGCTGGACGGGCGTCCGTACGAGGAAGGCGCGTTGGAGCAGGTGGCACAGATTTGTTCGGACACCGAGCGGCGCGCGGCCGAGGCCGAACGCGACCTGGTGGAGTGGAAAAAGATCCGCTTCATGACGGAGCGCGTGGGCGACGACTTCCCCGCCCTGGTGATCAGCACGACGAAGTTCGGCTTCTTCGTCGAACTCGACGAGCTCTTCGTCGAGGGGCTGGTGCTGCTCGAGACGCTGCCGGGCGGGCGCTGGAACTGGCAGGAGAACACGCGCAAGATTGTCGCCGAACGCAGCAAGACCGAGATCCGCATCGGCGACCGCGTGCAGGTGCGGCTGTACCGCGTGGACGGCGTCGAGAAGAAGCTATTGTTCGCGCTGATCTTACCGGAGCAACCGGAGCGGGCGCGGCGCAAGCGCTGAGTCAGCGGCCGAGGCGCTGCGCGCAGTGGCGGCAATACTGCGCCTCTTTGAGATCCAACCGCTCGACGGCGTGAGACGAGGCCATGACGCAGCGCCAGTCGTCGCAGTGGCGCAGCCCGAGCGTGTGGCCAAGCTCGTGCAGCGCCTCCTTGGCCAATCGCGCGTCCAACTTTTTCTCGTCCCGAGGCAGACCATAGAATTCTTCGCGCAGCCGATGCGCGGAGACAATGGCGCGCGGGCCGCCGAGCTGCGCCTCGCCGAAAACGAAGGTCAGCACGGGCACATAGAGATCGGCCTCGGTGACGGCGAGCGCGGCGTGGCCCGCGGCGGGCGGCGTTAGCGCGGCCAGGACGGAGGAGGAGTAGTATTGCCCGCGGACCAGATCCTCGGCGAAGGCGATGTCGAAGACGGGCGCTTGCACGTGACACGAGACGCCGAGGCGGCGGGCGAGCACGCCGGCCAGGCGATCGAGCAGTTCGAGAGCCGGGGCCATCCGGCCGTACGCACCCGCGCGAATCAGATCGACGCCTTGCATCACGCTCGGCGGCGCTCCTCTATTCCGCCGTCACGGCGTTCGGATCGGGCTCTTTCAAACCGTAGCGGCGAATCTTGTTGTAGAGCGTGGTACGGTCGATGTCGAGCAGCCGCGCGGAGCGCGAAAGGTTCCAGTTGGTCTCGGCCAGAATCTTCTCGATGTGGACGCGCTCGATGTCCTCGAGGCGCTGCCCGTAAACGGGACGCGCGGGGTTCACCTGGAAGGGGAAAGCCTCCGGCGGAAGGTCGTCTTCCCGGCTGATGAGGAGCGCGCGCTCGATGGCGTTTTCGAGTTCCCGCACGTTGCCCGGCCAATGATAGCCGAGCA
>Ga0302320_10008671_pt1 | contig 22030 bp, 25 predicted proteins | sample Bog_T0_3_FD_202130 | JGI IMG/M metagenome (GOLD analysis project Ga0302320, IMG submission 202130) | Peat permafrost microbial communities from Stordalen Mire near Abisko, Sweden - Bog_T0_3 | ecosystem: Environmental > Terrestrial > Soil > Wetlands > Peat | place: Sweden: Abisko, Stordalen Mire...
TACGGACTCTCAACCAAATAACTCACCTTGCTTTGTTGAAACGGGCAAATTCTGAAACTCAAATCTTCCGGCAATCTGATAAGCCATATCGCCTACTTTTCTTTTTAACAATAACATGCTGTCGGCAATAAAACGCCCAGTAAAATTTTTGTTCGAATATTCCAACCAACCTTTTTCATATTGCCAGGGCTTCAGTTGCCGTGCAATTGTTAGGTGAGGCTCATCAATAAAATGGGGTTTGTGGTCATCATCAAGCTTCAGCAATCTTTGCCATGGCTTGATTTCTTTTACCAGATTTTTGATCGGCTCTTTCGTCGTCACATTTATATATATAGTGTGTGACGGGAAGCTTCCAAAATCTTTAAGTTCCACCTTGATCGGATGGTAACCCATCGCCACGATTTTCAGCCTGTTGATGATTCTTTCTTCCATCATTTCCAGTTGCATGAATTTGGCGAGTGTTACGTACGGCTTGCCCCATTTGGCATTTGGCGTTTTATATGTTTCATAAAAATCTTTTTTCACGTTCATGATTCTGTTCCGTAATTCTTCATGCGGGTTCAGGATCAGCAAATACTCATTCTGCCTGTACCCTGCATGCTGCATAATCGAAACCTGTTTTTGCGCTGCTATTTTTTTCATAAAAAAATTTGTATGATTAATAATTTAGCATAAATTTACTAAATTAATTAGTAATACAAAAAATAATTTTTATGGATGGGGAAATTTTTTACGGAGCAGCCTATAAAGGCTCAAAACGTTTTTCGCAACAGGAAGTGAAAACCGCCAACGCAACCGGCTTCACCGCCGCCGCCGATGATTATATGGAGCGCGGCATTGACCTGAATGAACAACTCGTACGCAACAAGCCCGCGACTTTTTTCATGCGTGTGAAAGGCGACGCAATGGTTGGCGCAGGGATTTTTGACGGCGACATCGTGATTGTAGACCGTTCGATTAAAGCAGCGAACGGAAAAGTAGTGATAGCAACATTGAATGGCGAGATGCTCATCCGGCGTTTTGAGAAAACATTCAATAAAATCCAATTGATTCCCGAGACGAATAAACTGGCGCCGATTGATGTGGATGTGTCTGCTGCTGAATTTTCTGTTTGGGGCGTGGCGACGTATGTGATAAGGAATTTATAAAAATCAAATCCAAAATGAAGGCAATAGTTGATTGCAACAGTTTTTATTGTTCCTGCGAACGGGTATTCCGCCCGGATTTATGGAACAAGCCCGTTGTTGTGCTCAGCAACAATGATGGCTGCATCATTTCGCGGAGCGATGAAGCGAAGAAGCTCGGCGTTGGAATGGCCGGTCCCTATTTTCAGGCGAAACATATCATTGAGAAAAACAACGTGAGCGTTTTTTCATCCAACTATCATTTGTATGGAGATATGAGCAGGCGCGTGATGGACACTTTGCGCACAATGGTTGGGGATAATAATGTGGAAGTATATTCTGTTGATGAAGCGTTCCTCAACCTGGAAAAAATTCCTGCAGACCAGTTTGAAATTTTTGCGCATGAGCTTAAAGAGACTGTTGAAAGATGGACGGGCATTTCTGTTTCTGTTGGCGTGGCACCCACAAAAACGCTGGCAAAGATTGCAAACCACATGGCAAAAAAAGAAAAAGCAAAAACAAATTGTGTCACTCTTTTGATTACTGAAGAAGAGCAGCGAAAAGCATTGCAGCAAACCCGCGTGAATGGCATCTGGGGCGTTGGCGGCGCGTATGCAAACAAACTCATCAACTGGGGCATCACGAGCGCATGGGAGTTGCGCAACATGCCGGACGAGTGGGCGCATGCGAATATGGGCGGCGTGGTGGGGGTTAGGCTGATAAAAGAATTGCGCGGCATTCCATCTATAGTGATGAAAAAAGAACTGGAGACAAAAAAAATGATTGCTACAACACGCATGTTTGGAAGACCTGTTACCGAGCTAAGCGAACTGCAGGAAGCCATTGCCACATACACTTCAAGGGCTGCAGAAAAATTGAGGCGGCAACAGAGCGCAGCAAAAGTGGTGAGCGTGTTCATCGTTCCTAAAGAAGAAAGCCATTCAACAAATTTTAGCCACGGGCCATCCATCAGTTCTTATGCTACTTTGGCATCGGCAACTTCATTCACGCATGATCTGATAAAACCTGCTGTCGAACTGGTAGAACATATTTTTGAAAAAGGAAGGATATACAAAAAAGCGGGCGTAATGCTGAGCGGATTGGTACCGGATGAATCTGTGCAGGGGAATTTATTTTCCGGCAAATCGAAAGGCGTTAACCGTTTTTTGATGAGCGCAGTTGACAATGTGAACTTCAGCATGCGCGACGATGTAGTGAAATTCTGTTCATCCGGCGTAAATAAAGACTGGAAAATGCGACAAGAGCTCCGCTCACAAAGGCACAGCAGCAGATGGGAAGAACTGAAAGAAATTTCTTAATTGCTTAATGTGAAAATGGCTCAATGGCTCAATTAAGAACTAATTGAAGAGTATCTAAACGATTTAGATTAGCTTAACGGAAGAAAAAACTTATTCATGCTCCGAAAAATAATCTATTTACTAATCGTCATCTTTTTAATATGGCTGGCATTCGCCACGCGAATTCATCATCAATGGTTTCATCCGCTCATTGTGAAATATGGAGGCGATACTATTTGGGCAGGAATGTTCCTGATTTTCCTTCGTATATTTTTTTCTAAAATAAAATTATGGAAACTGGCAATCATCTGTTATTTATTAGGTGTTGCGGATGAAGTGTCACAGCTTTATCATGCGCCATGGATTGATTCCATCCGCGATACAGCAATCGGTGGGGCTTTGCTTGGCCATGATTTTGTCTGGAGTGATATTGCCTGTTATGCAGTGGGCACTTTTTTATCATTTATATTTTTATTAATACTAGAATAAAATCTTAAACCTGAATCCACTTGCCGCTTCTGAGACTGCCGCCCAATAGATATTCTTGCGATGAACGGATCCGCCGCGGCGGACGATGCCCAACCGGAGTTACGAAGCTGGTATCATAATTAATGTGAAAATTTGAAAATGGTGCAATTTATCAATTGAGGCATTTTGTGATTGAGCAATTGTCGAATTGAGCAATTGAAAAAAAATTTCCTGACCTTTAAAATATAATATTCCCTCGCCCGTCTACCATGAAGTATGGATGAGATGTTGACGATACAACCGGTAATGAGTAGCCCATCGCGTAAAAATATCAGCAGCGTGATCAGCCAGTTTGGCAAAAGGCTTTTTGGCTTCATCCGCCAACGCGTGAACAATGAGGCCGATGCGGAAGATATTTTGCAGGATGTATGGTACCAACTGACTGCAACTGTCGACACCGAGCCGATCGAACAGGTGAGCAGTTGGCTTTTTAAAGTGGCGCGGAATAAAATCATTGACCGCTACCGAAAGAAAAAACCGGAATCGCTGGATGATGCGCTGACGTTTGAAGGCGAAGATGGCGAGGTCAGTTTTAAGGAAATTCTTTTAGCAGATAATAACAATCCGGAATCAGAGCATTTGCGCAACATGTTCTGGAAAGAATTGCAGGATGCCCTGGAAGAGTTGCCGGAAGAACAGCGCGATGTTTTTATATGGAACGAACTTGAAGACGTGCCGTTCAAAGAAATCGCTGAGCGCACCGGTGTGCAGGTCAATACGCTCATCAGCCGCAAGCGCTATGCAGTGCTGCATTTGCGCGAACGACTACAAACTTTATACAACGAGATTATTAATTATTAAAAAACATTTTTTATGAGACGAGGATTTGACAAAAGAAAACTTTTATTCATCATACCGATTGGGCTATTAGGCATCACCGCTTTTCTCGGTATTTTCGGAGGCATTGTGATGTTGCTATGGAACAATGTGCTCGCTGTAGTGCTTCACATTTCAACCATCAGTTTCTGGCAGGCAGTTGGGATTCTTGTGCTGAGCAAGGTTTTGTTCGGAGGTTTCCGCGGCGCACATTGGGGCCGCCACAGATGGAAAGAAAAGATGCAGCAGCGCTGGGACAAGATGACACCTGAGGAAAGAGAAAAATTTAAAGATGAATGGCAAAACCGTTGCGGTCGAAGGTTTGGCAGGCCTTTTGGGAAAACATTCGAAGAAGAAAAAACTGCACAATAAGAACTATCCCGGAGTGTGAGATGATAAAACGTCTCACACTCATTTGGTACCAAAATCATTCTGAGATGGAAAACACACAAACCATGCAACCGGTGGCGGCGCTCTACAATCAACTGCGCCAGCCATCTGGTTTTGCAGCCAAAATAAAAAGCTGGGCAACAGCATCGCAAAACAAAACAATCAGCAGTTGGGCTATCGAGCAATTGCGCATTCAGCCTTATCAGCATATTCTTGAAATTGGTTATGGCAATGGAATTACACTTCATGAAGCTGCGAAAAAACTGCGCATTGGCTTTCTTGCGGGCATTGATGAATCGGTAAGCTCTTACAAGCAGGCTCATAAAAAGAACAAACGCTTCATTGAGCAGGAATTGATGCAATTACATGTTGGCTCTGTGGAAAGCCTATCCTATCCCGCTCATTATTTTCACAGCATTTATTCAACAAATGTGTACTCATCCTGGAAAGAGCCACAATATAAATTCATGCAGTTGGGCAATTTGTTGAAAAGCGGCGGCAAATTAATCACCCTGTTTCAGCCACAGTCACGCATAACCGAAAAGGAAGCCTGGAACGCGGCTGAAAAAATACAAGATGAATATATGAAAGCGGGCTTATCTGATGTCAGGCTTTCTTTCAGGGAAATACATTCGGCAACATGCATTGCTGCTGTGGGATATAAAGATTAATTTTTTTCATGTAAACTTGCCTGGCGGCAGAAAGTAGCGCTAAGACACCAAGAATAATTTGTAATGGAAGGATGCCATGGCATAAAGCCGTGAATGCCTTTTAAGACTTTCCATTTTCTCCGTTAACAATAGCTTTACCAACGCAGGTTAAATTAAATATATGATTTGAGGTCTTATAATTGAGGCTAATATGGCAAATACGCCAAAAAGCCTTATAAAAATTAAAACTTTAAATCTACAATTATGAAACGTTTATTTTTTGCATTGATAGTTGTTGCAGGTACTTTAGCAGTTGCTAACGTCGATGCACAACCACATTTCAGGGGAAGAGTTGGCTTTGGTTTCCCTCATCCGCATGCCTTTTATGCACCAGTGCGACCCGCAATCATTTATCCTCCAGTTCCCGTTTCTTATTATGGCAGTGCTGTGGTAGTCGGCGGCCCGGCTTACGGTTATGGTTATCGTCATTATGCTCCTTATTACCATGAACGCAGAGTGTTTCGTGGACGGAGATGGTAAAATAAATTTCATAAAAAAAGCAAAAGCCCATCCATGTGACGGGCTTTTACTTTTTATTAAAATATAAAGAGCAAAATTTTGTATACAAGTCTCTGCACCCCAATCTGCCGACAGATAGGGGTGCGTGAAATAAAAAAGCCCCGTGCGTAAAGCGGGGCATGTATAAAACCATTCACAACTTATTTATTTATTTGGCTGCGGTGTATAACGCAGATAAGGCTTCACAATCTTCAGGCCTTTCGGGAATTTTTTCTGCGCATCTTCAGTAGATACAGCAGGCACTACAATCACATCTTCGCCTTCCTTCCAGTTTGCAGGTGTTGCCACACTGTAATTTGCCGTCAATTGCAACGAATCCAGTACACGCAATACCTCAGCAAAATTCCTACCTGTGGAAGCCGGGTATGTAATGATCAACTTAACTGCTTTATCCGGCCCGATAATTACTAATGAGCGAACGGTAGCAGTAGCAGATGCATTTGGGTGAATGAAATCAAACAACAAAGACACTTTCCGATCTTCATCCGCGACAATCGGGAAGCCAACTGTGCAATTTTGTGTTTCATTGATATCCCTGATCCAGCCAAGATGTTTATCTACCGGGTCAACACTCAACGCAAGCACTTTTGTGTTACGTTTCGCAAACTCTTCCTGCAATAATGCAGTCTTCCCTAGTTCGGTTGTGCATACGGGTGTGTAATCAGCAGGATGTGAAAACAAAATCCCCCAACCAGTGCCGAGGTATTCATAAAAATCAATGTCACCGGCCGTTGTCTTTGCCTGAAAATTCGGAGCAGTATCTCCTAAACGTAAACTCATAATATTATCATTTTAAAAGTTAAAAAACAGAGCTTTCAAAAATCGGGCTACGAAGATATTAATTCCCTATTAATATTGTAGACTATTTTTAAGAAAATTTATACTCCTCCCCCTTTAGTAATCATATATTTACCGAAACGCTCCTTGACATTATCAATGGCTTTATACAATCCAGTTTTCTTCTCCATATTCTCAAACAGATTGGTCTGGATGGCTTCATCGGTCAATTCGCTCAGCCGCACTCCTAATAACCGCACAGGCTGGTCTTTTCTATACAACCTGTGGAACAGTTCCTTCGCCTTCAATATGAGTTCGTCATCATAAAAAGTAAAAGGGATAGTGGTTTGCCTTGAAGTGGTTTCGAAATCAGGGTAACGTATTTTCACGGCAATGCACCCCGCTGTCTTATTTTCTTTCCGGAGTTCGTGTGCAATCTTTTCTGTCATGCGCACGACCTCCCTCATTAGAAAGTCCATATCTGTTTTATTTTCATCAAAAGTGCTCTCCGTTGAGATAGATTTTGATTCATGGTAAGGAATCACTTCACCATAATGGATACCATTTGCTTTATGATGAAGATCAAACCCATATTTACCAAGTCTTTTTTCAAGTAATTCAACAGGATACTCACCTAAGTCTTTTATAGTCTCTATGCCCATTTCGAGCAATGCCTGGAAGGTTTGTTCGCCCACGCCCGGAATCTTTCCGACCATAAGTGGGGCCAAAAACTCTTTTTCAGAGCCGTAAGGAATCCACAGATATCCATTCGGCTTTGCTTCATCGGTAGCTATTTTTGCCACCATCTTATTGGATGCAAGGCCAAAAGAGATAGGGAGTTTTGTTTTATCAATAATCTCCTTCCTCAGTTCAATTACCCATTGGTAGGGCTCAAAATAGGTATCCATACCCGTTAGATCAAGATAAAACTCATCAATAGATGCGCGCTCGAACAAAGGCGCTTTGCCAGCGATAATTTCGGTGACCCACCGGGAAAATTTGCTGTAATCACCTCGTGATCCGCCAACCACAGTAGCGTGCGGGCACAGGCGCATAGCAGTTTTCATAGGCATGGCCGAATGGATGCCATACTTTCTTGCTTCATAGCTGCAAGCAGCAACAACACCCCGCTCCCGACCGCCAACAATCAGAGGCTTGCCGATTAATGAAGGATCATTTAATCGCTCAACCGATACGAAAAATGCATCCAAGTCAAAATGCGCAATGATTTTTTGCTCTGGTGTCAATATAAAAATTTTCTTCTCAAATATACTAAATAATTTAGCTTTCCCACGATATGAACCTGTCAAAAATTGCATATTTTTAATTTATGGACTGGCTAACCGCAGGTATTTCCCCGCTAAAGGATCTGATTGCTTTTTTGAACAAGCAATCCAAAACAAACAATGTGCTGAAGAAGCAATTGATCATGGAGCTTCGCAATAACCTGAATGTTTTTGTGAACGGCTTCAAGAACAATACGCCTTATGATAATATGATTGCTTTGCTGAGCAACGACGCCATCCAGGAAGCTGTCAAAAATAATTTTGATTTTAAGAAATTGAAAAAAGGAAAGATTGACCAAAATCAGGTTTTTGAAGACAGGAATAAAAAATATATTGGCTGGACAGCAGAGAAACTAATCGATAAAATTGATGAAAAAATTGTCGAGCTTAAAAATATCAAAAAGATGAATGCAGGCTCTGTGAAAGATGTGAAAAATAATATCTCCCTGATGATAAGCAATCTTTATTTCAGGATGAAACTGCTGGCAGATTTCATCAAATCAGGTTCCTGATCACCTGTAGATTTCAAGCAGACCCTCCGGCAATATCAGGTACAACTGCTTTTTCTTCTTATCAATCTTTTCAAGTGTTTCTGCGTGAATGGGTATTAGCGCTTCTTTTTCACCAATAAAAATTTTACAAAGCACCTGATGAGGTTGTTCAATCACCTCGGCTATTTCTCCGAGATCTTTTCCCTCATTTATTAAATGAAACCCGACAAAAGAAATCGGCGCAGATTTTCCTGCATACTTCAAAAAATCTTCTTCGGTCAGCCAAAGCTCTTTCTGCAATAGTTTCTGTGCCGCTTCTTTTGAACTAATGCCTTCGAGCTTTATGTAAACTTCTTTTTCGCTTTTTATTTTGGCCTGCACTATAAAATATGGAAGCATCTCATCCTTCTTGTCTTCAACAAAAACGTTTTCCAGATTTTTCAACGAAGTCTTTTTACCGAGATGATGTTGAAGCACCATCTCACCTTTCACACCAAAAGTAGAAACGAGCTTGCCAATATTGCGGTAATCAGGCATTTAAAGATCTTTTAAAAAAAATCCCGGCATTGCCTGAAGCGAACCGGGATTGGTATAAAATAAGTTTAACGAAATTGATGATGCTTATGCATTACCACTGCCTTCAGGCCTTCTTTCAGGCCTTCTCGGAGATCCGCCTTGTGGCCTTCTGCCATATTTGTTATTTCTGCGGTTGTCTTCCTGCTTTTTCTTCATTTGTATTTCATGTTCTGAATGCCACTTCTGGAATTTTTCCATAGCGGCCGTTTCATCGAACAGCCCCAGTTTTACGCCGCGCAACAAATGTTTCAGGTAAAGTACTCCTTTGTAAGACAATATCCGCCTCACCGTATCTGTTGGTTGAGCACCTTTGTGCAGCCAATCAAGGGCTTTTTGCCTGTCCAACTGGACAGCAGCAGGAATAGTTAAAGGATTGTATGTCCCGATTTTCTGGATGAATTTACCATCTCTTGGGGCACGTGCATCTGCTATCACAATAAAATAAAAAGGTCTTTTTTTTGACCCGTGGCGTTGTAGCCTGATTTTTACTGGCATTTTAAATAGACATTTAAATGCGTTAAGAAATAGGGTTTAATCAATCTTAAATTTGGATTGCAAAGGTAGCCATCCAAAGGAACTTACCAAATTTAATGCATCAGATTTTAAGATTATAATCTTGTTAATAATTTCTTCATAAATTATCGAAAATTTATCTTTTGCCCATGCCAAAACCTCCACCCATCGGTATTTTGTTCATCGTTTTCATCATTTGCTTCATCTGGTCAAACTGTTTCAGGAAAGCATTGATCTCGTTAATATCCTTGCCGCTGCCCGCTGCAATGCGTTTGCGCCTGCTCTGATTGATGACATCCGGGTTAGCACGCTCGAACGGTGTCATCGAATTGATCATAGCTTCAATACCTTTAAAAGCATCGTCGCTGATGTCGATATCTTTCATAGCCTTGCCCACTCCGGGTATCATGCCAAGCAAATCTTTTATATTGCCCATTTTCTTGATCTGCTCCAGTTGCTGTTTGAAGTCTTCAAAATCAAATTGGTTCTTGCGGATTTTTTTCTCCAGCTTTCTTGCCTGTTCATCGTTAAATTGTTCCTGCGCTTTTTCAACGAGTGTTGTGATATCGCCCATTCCTAAAATTCGCTGCGCCATTCTCTCCGGGTAGAACACATCGAGTGTATCCAGCTTCTCGCCGCTGCTTACAAATTTTATTGGTTTTTGAACTGTGTACTTAATAGAAAGCGCAGCTCCACCCCGGGTATCACCATCTAATTTGGTAAGCACCACACCAGAAAAATCCAGCCTGTCATTAAAAGATTTTGCAGTGTTCACTGCATCCTGTCCGGTCATCGAGTCAACGACGAAAAGTATTTCCTGAGGGTCAACTGCTGATTTAATATTGGCAACTTCTGTCATCATTGCTTCATCAATTGCCAACCGACCTGCTGTATCTATGATGACAACGTTCTTATTTTTGGATTTCGCTTCTTTGACTGCGTTCAATGCAATTTGAACCGCATCTTTATTTTCCGGCTCACTGTAAACATCCACATTGATTTGACCGCCCAATACTTTCAATTGATCAATGGCCGCAGGGCGATAAATGTCAGCAGCAACAAGCAACGGAGAAAATCCTTTCTTTGTTTTCAGGTAAGATGCCAGCTTGCCGCTAAAGGTTGTTTTACCACTGCCCTGCAAGCCAGCGATCAGGATGACAGCGGGATTCCCTTTCGCGTTGATCTCGGATTCATCACCCCCCATTAATTCCACCAGTTCATCTTTCACGATTTTCACCATCAACTGACCGGGGCTGATCGCTGTGAGCACTTTGGCTCCCAATGCCTTTTCTTTAATAGTATCGGTAAACTCTTTCGCAATTTTATAGTTCACATCGGCATCTACGAGGGCTCTGCGTATATCCTTCACCGTTGCCGCTATGTTCAGTTCTGTAATGCGACCTTCTCCTTTCACCTGCTTGAACGCTGATTCGAGCCGCTCGGTAAGATTTTCAAACATGATTGTTGTTTTACATTTCCAAAAAACAAAAGTGAATATAACATAAAGCTATATTCACTTTTGAAACAATTGCGAAATTAATGAAACTAAAGAGTAAAAATTATTTCAATTTTAAAAGGGTGTTTTGTTTAAATGCCTAAATAGGACCTAAGGCTGTTTGACCGGGAATTAGTCCTAAGCTTGGTAATTGCTTTATCTTTTATCTGCCGCACTCTTTCACGAGTAAGATGAAAACGCTGGCCGATATCTTCAAGGCTCATGGGATGGTCGATCCCGATGCCAAAGAAAAAACAAATCACTTCTTTCTGTCGCTCGGTAAGGGTTTGCATTGAGCGATCTATTTCTTGTTTCAATGACTCTTTGTGCTCAATGTTCAATTCCACTCTTTCTGCATTAGGATTCTCCAGTATGTCAAGCAGTGTGCTCTCCTCTCCTTCGCTCAAAGGTGTATCAACACTAACATGGCGCCCGCCAATGCCAAGTGTGGATGATACTTCTTCTATATCCAACTCCAGCATCTCAGCTAATTCTTCAGCAGAAGGTTCACGTTCAAATTCCTGCTCCAGTTGCGAATACGCCTTTTGAATACGATTGGTCAATCCCACTTTATTTAAAGGAAGTCTTACTATCCTGGATTGTTCAGCGAGTGCCTGCAAGATGCTCTGACGGATCCACCACACCGCATAAGAAATAAATTTGAAGCCACGGGTTTCATCAAAGCGCTGTGCTGCTTTGATCAGGCCAAGATTGCCTTCGTTAATCAGGTCAGGCAGCGTTAGCCCCTGATTCTGATATTGTTTGGCTACAGATACTACAAACCGAAGATTTGCCTTTGTGAGTTTTTCCAGTGCTTTCTGGTCGCCTTGTTTGATGCGAAGCGCTAATTTCACTTCTTCTTCAGGGCTTATCAGCTCTACTTTGCCGATTTCCTGAAGATATTTTTCCAGGCTCTGCGACTCGCGATTTGTAATGCTTTTTGAGATCTTGAGTTGACGCATGCTCATAGGAAGGTAATTTGAAGGGTTTGCTTAAAGGGTTTCATAAGTGCTCTATTTTCTATAGATATGATTATTTGGGAAAACGTAAGAACGGGTCTTTTTCTTATATCAAATGTTGCTTTCCTAATAAAATATAATTCTTTTATCAACAAAACTGTTTTTACGATTTACTGATTTCAAGTCTATAATCAAAAAATATTCTTGTAAGTCGCTGCTTTTCAGGCTATTTATATTGTTGACCCCAAAAACCAGCAGGCTGCTGATTGGTAAAGAATGGTTCAAAATAAATTTTGACGGTTGGAATATTTTTCTATAATTGCACCGCAGGTTTAAAACTTCAATTACGGAAGACCTGAAAAAAGATGGCCTGTCGGATTAATTATTAAAATCACGGGAGGATTGGTAATACAGATTCAATTGAGATAAAAGAATGAGCAAGAAACAACTATTCACGTTAGAGTATCCTTTAAGATGTTCACCTTCCATTTTATATGATTTTTTAAGCACGCCTGCCGGATTGCAGGAATGGTTTGCTGATAAGGTTGATGAACGTGAAAGCACGTTCAGCTTTTCATGGAATGGCTCAACAGATAAAGCAGATGTGCTGGAAAGCGAGCAGGATAAATTTATCCGCTTTCATTGGTCACACGCACCAAAGGAAGAATTTTTTGAATTCAGGATTGAAAAATCTGAAGTCACTAACCAAACTATTTTAGTGATAAAAGATTTTGCTGATAAAAAGGATATCAAAGACCAAACTCAATTGTGGAGCTCACAGGTGAAAGACCTTTTTCACCGCTTAGGGAATTAATGTGTTCTAAGAGCCTGCAAAATTTCTCTGAACAATTCCGTCAATTTCAGCATTGAATCGTCCCAGTGAGCAAACTCAACTTTGACTGAAATCTTAAGGAATTGGTTTCCTTGTATAAGGGCAGAGGTCTCTTTTTCGGTTTGCCGTGACAGTGAGATATAGTTATCATCTTCCAGTTCATGCCGCCACTGATCCGATGAGATGCAGATACTGAATTGCCTTTCTGCAAGAAGAAAAATATTTTCAATTATAACCGACTGATACCTGTCTTTATAAGCCCCCTTCAGGTGCAGCGTAACGCTGAAATAATTTCCCCACCAGAACATGGTGCGTATTGCAAATATATTTTCAGGTGTGAACAAACGGGGGAAATCTAATATCACATAAGGCAGGCCTTTGTAATTTTCGCCACGGGATATTTTCGCCGTTGTCATTTTCACATCATCAGGTAGTGCCTCATTTTCCAAAATCGTTTTCATTTCTTCTGCAAGCATGCCAAACAAACTGATTGCTTTTCGTATAATCGCATTCTTTGTTAAAATCACGGCCGCGTTTTGCACCAGCAGCAATTCATCTTCAGAAAGCTTTATTTTTGCCTCTCTCATTTTATAAAGTTATTCATCATTAAAGAAAGTTACTCATTGTGATAAAAAAGCTGGACAAACTGGTAATTCAGGCTTTCATTGGTCCGTTCATAGCCACCTTTTTTATTACCTTGTTTGTGCTGGTAATGCAGTTCTTCTGGCTTTATATTGATGATATTGTTGGCAAGGATCTTGACTTTCTTACCATTGGCCGTTTTATAGCTTATGTAAGCGCAACACTGGTGCCGCTTGCTTTGCCACTGGCAGTTTTACTGTCTTCCATCATGACTTTCGGCAATCTCGGCGAAACATTTGAACTGGTTGCCATCAAATCAGCGGGTATCCCATTGCTTCGCTTTATGCAACCGCTATTCATTGTAAGTTTACTGATCTGCGGAATTGCTTTTCTTTTCAATAATAATATCGGGCCGGTGGCGACATTAAAAATGCGCACAATGCAATATGATATCATCGTTGCAAAACCGGCATTTGATATTAAAGAAGGAGTGTTTTACGACAGGATTGAAGGTTATGTTATCAAGATTGGGAAAAAAGAGAAAGACGGTTCAAGCATAAAAAATGTCCTTATCTATGAACAGAATTATAACCTGCAAGACAATGTGATCGTTGCTGAAAAAGGCAAAATGACGATTACTCCGGATAAGAAATTTCTGGAATTCAATCTGCAGAACGGGTGGCTCTATCAGGAAAAAGGAGACCATTTCTCGACCAATACAGAGTTTATACGATTAGGATTTAAAGACTACAAAAAAATCCTTGACCTTAGCTCATTCAAGCTAAATAAATCAGACGAGAACCAGTTCAAAGGCAATTACCAGATGCTGAACATGAAGCAGTTGAGAACAACTATCGACTCGCTGGAAAAAGCCCAAAACAACTACGCAAACAAGACAAATACTGATTTGAAACTTCACCTGAATTTTATAAAATATCTTGATTCCAATTGGGCCAAAATAAAAACAGCACCAGTCAAGAAAAACCAAAAATTCAATGATTTGCTACCAGACAGCGCAAGAAAAATGGTGCTGCAAGCATCTATATCAACAGCAACCAATGTAAAATCAAGCTTAGAATCTTCTGTGATTTTTTATGATAACGATGAAAAAAATTTAAGACTTCACCAAATTGCGTGGCATAGCAAAATCACGATGTCCATCGCATGCCTTGTGCTCTTTTTGATTGGTGCTCCGCTGGGATCTATCATCAGAAAAGGTGGCATAGGCCTGCCATTGATTTTCTCGGTGATATTTTTTGTGATATTCTATCTGCTCAATAATTACGGTACAAAATTCGTAAAGGAAGAAGTGCTGCAACCCGTCAGCGGCATGTGGCTCGCCACCTTCATATTGACACCGATCGGGCTTTTCCTTACTTACAAAGCGCTCAATGATTCACAACTTTTCAATAAGGAATTTTATTATCGCGCGTTTAAGAAAATTGGAATCGCCAAAAACAAATCTCAGCACAAGCCGGGAGAAACAAAAATCTAAGACCCTCCATTTTCAGATGAATGAATAGCTGTGGCTTTCCAAATACTTTATATTTATTTCTCATTCGATTTTTTTCTGCTGCAAGAATTTCGATAATCATATTGTTTTGAAGAGAGGTCCATCGAAACAATAAATATTGTTGGTACTTTTGCCCGAAATTTTTCTTTTGGAGAAAGGCAGGGAAAATCTTCGCATACAAATGTGGATTGTTGCTGTTGCAATTATTCTTTTTCTATTGAAAATAACCGCGTATTTTCTGACAAAGTCTGTGGCTGTTTTAACCGATGCGCTGGAGAGCATTGTGAATGTGATTGCCGGCTTTATTGGCTTATACAGTTTATATGTAGCAGCAAAACCCCGTGACGATGATCATCCTTACGGGCATGGCAAAGCGGAGTTTCTTTCTGCCGCAATTGAAGGGGTGTTGATTGCCATTGCTGGCATCATCATCATTTATGAAGCCATTCTTCATTTTATCAATCCGCATCCGTTGCTGAAATTAGATTATGGAATGGTGTTGATAGGCATCACCGGCATCATAAATTTTGCAGTTGGGAGTACTACTTTGAAAAAGGGGGAAAAAAATAATTCGGCTGCCCTGATAGCAAGCGGCAAGCATTTACTTTCTGATACTTACACAACAATTGGGATTGTAGTGGGCCTTGCACTGATTTATTTTACTCATTACATCTGGATAGACGGAGTAGTAGCCATCATTTTCGCGGTCATCATCATTTACACAGGTTATAATGTTTTGCGCTCATCTATTGCAGGCATTATGGATGAAGCCGATAAAAAGCTGTTAGGCAAAATGGTTGAGTTCCTGAACAACAACCGAAGAAAAAACTGGATTGACCTGCACAATCTGCGCGTGATAAAATATGGCAGCGTACTCCATATCGATAGCCATCTGACGGTTCCATGGTATTTAACAGTTAGTGAATCGCATGATGAAGTGGAAGCATTAACGAATCTGATAAGAAAAGAGTTTGGCAGCACTATCGAGGTATTTGTGCATTCGGATCCATGTCTTGATTTTTCCTGCAGGATTTGTATGAAGCAAGATTGCAATGTGCGAAAAAATAAATTTGAGAAAAAAGTTGAGTGGGATTTGCACAATGTGATTACTGACCGGAAGCACAGTACGGGAGAAAATAAGTTAACATAAAAATGAATATCACTTTTTTCCAAAGTAGAGGATTTTAAAAAATTTGCCGATACCAAAATACCATGAACCCTGAATCATTGAATTATAAAGAGCCGTCTAAACTGCTTGTGTTTGCTGCATTTGGAGCAGTGTATATTTTCTGGGGCTCAACTTATATCGGAATTGTGCTGGCGATAAAAAGCGTGCCTCCGTTCCTGATGGCAGCAATACGTTTTTTTGTTGCAGGCATCATACTTTATGTATGGTGTATTGCAAGAAAAGAAAAAAGACCAGATGCGGTTTCTATTTCAAAAAATGCTTTCGCAGGCATATTGATGTTGTTTTTTGGTACAACATCACTTATATGGGCAGAACAGTATCTTCCCGCGGGGCTATGTTCCATTATTATTGCGACTACACCATTTTGGTTCGTGATGCTTGATAAGAAACACTGGAAAGCAAATTTCTCGGATAAGTATATCATCATCGGGCTTATAGTCGGGCTAAGCGGGATTGTGATGCTTTCCGCAAATAAAGGTTCAATGAACCTGGAAGGGAACAAATTGCAAGTGATTAGCTTTTTTATCCTGCTTTGCGGAAGCATGATGTGGTCGATCGGCTCGTTGTATTCGAAATATTCAGTGACCAATGGAAGTACGAGCATCAAAGCAAGCATACAAATGATGGCCGCAGGAATTACAGCGCTGATTGTTTCACTGGCCGCAGGCGAGTTCAATCATTTTGCATGGGGCCAGATTACTATGAGCTCTATCAACGCCATGATTTATCTGATAACTTTCGGATCGCTTGTGGGCTATATCGCATATATATGGCTGTTAGATGTGCGCCCTCCTGCCATCGTTGGTACTTATGCTTATGTCAACCCTGCGGTGGCCATGTTCCTCGGCTGGTTTATATTGAATGAAAGAATCTCTGCGTTGCAGATCGCTTCGCTATTCATTATTTTATCAGGTGTTCTGCTGGTAAATTTATCGAAATACAAAAAGTGACTTATCACAACCATAATATCCATTGTCAGGAACAGTTTTCATGTATACTGCCATAGAAAAACAATGCGATGAGCAAATCTGCGATAAGACATTATCCATTTTCTACAATTCAATTCATCAGGTAATCTGGCGTTTTTTTTCCTGAACCCATCCTCGCTTATTGGCCTGTACATATTTATCTGATCAGTCTGGCAATCGAAGAGATATAGAAAACAAATCATACACGCTTCTTTTTATATACTGTCTTTAGCAATCACGGTCCAGTCATCGTTGGCATGTCCTTTTTCTATCCAGCGATCCATCTCTTTGGCTATTGCCGGTATGATGTTCAATGCAGCATGGCCTTCTGTTGCTTCCATCATCAGTCTTGCATCTTTGCGTGCCATCTTCAATTCCCATGAAGGTTCGTTGAACTGATTGGTGAGTATCCTTTTCAATCTTGCAGGAGCCATTGAGCCGGGATTCCAGTCACTGAACAATGCTTCAACATCGGATGAAGGAATGCTCAAAGATTTTGCAAGCGCCAGGACATCTGCTAATCCGGCTGTAATCGACATAAGGAAAAGATTGCCCAGCAATTTCATGCCGGCAGCTTTGTTGGTATCGATGCCAAAATTGATCAGCCTGCCAGTCATAGCAGACAATTCAGGCTCTATCTTTTTAATAATTTCTGTATCACCAGATATCAGCATAACCCCTGTGCTTTCAAGCGCATTCACCGGCCCCATGAATACGGGCGCATGGATATAAACAAACCCCAATTCTTTCCAATGAGCAGTGCGTCTCGCTGCGCCGGACGCGGAAGTAGTGGTATGATCAATAATAATGACCCCCGGTTCAAAATTTTTGCTGGCTTTTTCAAGAACACTATCCACTGCCTGGTCGTCAGAAAGGGTTAAGTGTATTCTGTCCGCACCTTTCACAGCTTCTGAAGGTTGGTCAAATGCTCTGGCACCAATGGTTTCAAGTACTTTGGCTCTGGCTGGGGTCCTGTTCCATACCTGCACCTGGTGACCTTTTTTAATAAGTGCTTTTACAAAATTTGAACCCAAAAGGCCTGTCCCGAGAAATGCAATCATAGTTAAATGTTTTCCCAAAGTTACATCTGATAAGGGAAACCTAATCTTACAATAAGAGGACATGCAAAAAAAGCTTTAGCAATGCATGGACACAGCAGTCGGGTAAGGAATGGATTTTGGACGCAATGATATAATGCATAGCGGCGAATAGTGTACATGGAATAAATAGGAGGCCTCATGTTTAACATGTCACGGGTTGATTTATACTCAACCTTGCCCCGCAAATGAATTTGTGTAGCCATCACCTAAAAAAAATTTATATCACTATTGTTTTATCACGAAGGTCTCTGCAACAGCTTCTTCTGCTGTTTCAGCTTACTGCAGAGACCATGTAACAAAAGTCAATCTTTATTAAAAATTGAACCCAAGCCTTACACCAAACAGGCCACCGCCCCCACTTCTGAAATCAATGCCATACCTGAGCCCTATTTCGAACGCATTGAACTGCACTCCTACCGTAGGTGCTGCTATAAAAGAGCCTTGGGTAGTAGACAGCAGTTCTCCATTGCTTCCATAATAGGACTTGAATTCAGAATAGCCCACTTCGCCCATTACGAAAAAGTGATGCTGGATGATGTATTTATAACCCGCCCTCACCGGAATCTGCAAGCCAACTTTCTTCTTCTGGCCCACAACGATTGTTTTAGGGTCATATCCAATGCCGCCGCCAGTCAAAGTAACAAAGCCTGGCCCCACATGATATGAAAACCTAACTGTGAGTCCCAAAGCAACCTGATAGAGGTCTGAAGGAGGCCCAACAGGGATGCCCCCTTCAATCCCAAAGCCAACACTGAATTTTTTAGTTTCTTTTTGAGCCATTGTTTTTGCAAGGCAAAGCGTGCAAATGCCTGCCAACAAAATTAATTTCTTCATACTTTTTTTTTTTGAGTTAAATAATTTTTTTCCTGCACCAATCTCTTTGCGGATTAATTTGCTATTGCAAAAAAGACCCGTGCATTTTTGAACAATGATCTTTTGTTTTTAAAGATGTGAAAATAGACAGGCCTTGCAAAGGGAAAAATAATCCATCTGTAGTATTATTATCATAAGGAATCAAAAACCAACTTAGAAATTACAAATAGCAAATGATGAACTTGCTGCCAGATGTTTGGGGTTGGTATGGCGATGTGCTTTCAAAATTAGCAGCAAGTATAGGACAGTGACAATCCCAAGCAACAGATGCTTATCGCTGTTTCGTGCCAAGGACAATTTTTATCTCCAGCCCCCGCCCAGGCTTCTATATAAAACAACCACGGCACTCAGTTGCTGCAGTTTGTCATTGACGCTGCTAAGCTGCGCTGCCAGCAGGTTTTGCTCCGATGTGAGCACATCGGTGTAATTGGTAGCCGAAGAATATTCAAGGAGTTGCTTAGTGAAGTCAACAGATTTTTGCAGATAGGCAATTTGTTCCGAACGAAGGGACTGCTTCTGCAATGCCGCATCATAACTGAACAATGCGTTGGAAACTTCCTGCCCGGCTATCAATATCGTCTTCTTAAAAGTATTCAGGGATTCTTCCTGGTTTGCCTGCGCAACAGAAAGACGCTGCTTATTAAGGCCCTGCTCAAAAACAGGCTGCAATAAACCTCCGGTAATATTTGCAAAAAAACTAACCGGATTGAATAATTGAGCTAAGGAAGCGCTTGAGTATCCTGCAGCCCCGGTGATAGTAAACGAAGGATAAAAATAAGCCCTGGCCACGTTGACAAGCTCAAACGAATTGCGCAATTGATATTCTGCCTGCTGCACGTCCGGGCGATTGGCTAATAATTGCGCGGGCACACCCGTTGCAAGGTTTGTTGTAGTAGCTTGCTGCTCTATTGTGCTCCTGAAAATGGTGTCAGGGCTTTTTCCCAATAATATACTCAGCGTATTTTCCGTTTCGCGAATGTTTTGTTTCAGATCTGGTATTGTTATTTCCACCGAATAACGGTTGGCAGCGCTTTGCACTACTGCAGCGCCAGTGACTACATTGCTTTCTTTCAGGAGCTTCATGGTCTCCACTTCTTTGATCCTGTTCTCTACCGTCCTTTCTGTTATCTGCAATTGCGCATCATAAGCCAACAGCAAATAATAATTGGTAGCAATGTCAGAAACCAGTTGCGTTTGCACTGCTCTTTTATAAGCTTCGCTTTGCAGCAATGATGCCATTGCTGCTCTTTTGGCGCTGCTGAGCTTACCCCATAGATCGGCTTCCCAACTGCTGGTCAACTGTAATACATAAGTTTCCGGAAAACCAAACTGCGTAGAAGGCACTCTTTGAAAAGTGGCTGATGGGTTTGCATCAACAGATGGCAGGAATGCCAGTTTGCTTTGTTTAAAATTGGCGGCAGCAGCCTTGATGCGTGCAATGGCAACTTTGAGATCAAGGTTATTGCTGATGCCTTCCTGAACAAGCGCCTGAAGCAATGTATCACTAAACATTTGCTTCCAGGAAACTTCGGCGATGTCAGCCGTGCCATTATTTGAAGAATCTCTGTATAATTTATTATTTATCGCATCAGATGGTTGTTCATATGGTTGCGTGACTTTGCATGAACTGATCATCAGAACAAGCAACATAACTGTTGCAAAAAATCTGAACTCTATGTTTACTTTTCTATTCATTATATTCCTCTTTCAGATTTAATGAAGAACTAACCGTTGATCAGCTCATCATTTTCATCATATTTATTGGCTCGTATTTTTTCCTGCAAAGACTGGAAGATGATGAACAAGCCCGGTATCACAAATACACCAAGCACCGTTCCTATCAGCATTCCGCCTATAGCTCCTGTGCCGATTGATCTGTTGCCATAAGCACCGGCTCCTGTCGCAAACATTAATGGCATCAACCCAAAAACGAATGCAAAAGATGTCATCAATATAGGCCGCAAACGTGCTTTGGCGCCTTCCGTTGCAGCATCCATCAGGCTCATGCCTTTGCGTCTTCTTCCCAACGCAAACTCTACAATCAGAATCGCATTCTTGGCTAATAAACCGATGAGCATGATCAATGATATTTGCATGTAAATGTTATTCCCTATGCTGAACATTTTCGCGAACAGATACACTCCCGATAAACCAACCGGCATGGATAACAACACGGCCAATGGCACAATATAACTTTCATACTGGGCACTCAACAACAGATAAACAAATACAAGACTTAAAATAAATATATACACAGATTGTGTCCCGCTGCTTTGTTCTTCTCTGCTGATCCCTGAATATTCATAGCCGTATCCCGGAGGCAATGTTTGTGCCGCCACTTCCCGGATTGCGACCAACGCTTCCCCGGAACTGAAATTTGGTTTTTGGATCCCATTCACGTCAATGGATGTGTACAAATTGAACCTGCTGATGCTCTGCGGGCCATACACCCGTTTTACATTTATAAACTCTGTGATAGGCGCCATTTTATTACTGCCAGATTTTACATATATCTTGTTAAGGCCTTCCACACTTGCACGGTAGTTGGTATCCGCCTGGATCATTACGCGATATTGCTTCCCGTATTTATTGAAATTGGAAGCATAGAAACCCCCATAATAAAACTGCATGGCATTTAAAATATCATTCACGCCAATGCCTGCATCTTTTACTTTGGCCACATTGATGCTCATCTCATATTGCGGAAATCCCGGGTCGAAAGGAGTTGTTGCATATTGTATTTCGGGCCGCTTATTTAGGGTCTCTAAAAATTTTTGTGCAACAGCATAAAATTCCCCTATACTATGCCCACCCTTATCCTGCAACTGAAAGGAAAAACCACCCGTGCCCCCAAAGCCAGAAATGGTAGGAAGAGACATTGGGAAAATAGAAGCTTCCCTTATGCCGGCTACCTTTTGATTCAAGACTTTGATGACGTCCTGATTGCTGACTCCTTTTCTTTGATTCCATGGTTTCAGTTCCAGGAAAACGATGCCGTAGTTGCTGCCACTTCCTGCCAGAAAATTGAATCCCACCACACGGAACACATGTTCCATCTGCGGAATGGTTTGTGCACTGTCGCTCACCTGTTTGACGATTTTGGCAGTGCGCTCCATAGAAGATGCTGCCGGTAGGCTGATCGAAACAAACACTGTGCCCATATCTTCATCAGGCACAAAACTGGATGGGGTTGTTTTCATTAAGAAAGCAAAAAGGCCGGCAAATATGGCCGCTGATATCAGTATGATCCATTTTTTCAGTGAAAGAAATTGAATAGCACGTGTGTACCTTGCCGTTAGTGAATCGTAGGCCACATTGAACCCTGCTCCAAAACGGTGCAGGAAGTTTCTATTCTCATGAGCTACATGTTTTGGCGGTCGTAAAAATAGTGCAGCGAGCGCCGGGCAAAGTGTCAATGCATTGATTGCAGAAATGCCGATAGCCACTGCGAGCGTAACACCAAACTGCTTATAGAAAACGCCCGTTGACCC
>Ga0302320_10008672_pt1 | contig 22029 bp, 17 predicted proteins | sample Bog_T0_3_FD_202130 | JGI IMG/M metagenome (GOLD analysis project Ga0302320, IMG submission 202130) | Peat permafrost microbial communities from Stordalen Mire near Abisko, Sweden - Bog_T0_3 | ecosystem: Environmental > Terrestrial > Soil > Wetlands > Peat | place: Sweden: Abisko, Stordalen Mire...
AAACTTTCCCCCTGGCACACACGCTTCAAGACCTCAAAGTACTTCGCTTCAAACTCCTCATAAGTGATTTCGCTGGACACTCACCCTCCTCTACGCGTCGCCCCCGGATGATCTATCGGCTCAATTCACCACGGTCAAGAACCGTCCCATCCTATCGCCACGCGGCGCCATTCGAGGCCTTGAGATGTTGCGGGACCAGGCGCGCCCCCTGACGAGGCCATCGCGGGCTCGCTCCCGGATAAACGAAAAGTCCGACATGCCACTCTCCCCTGTTAACCATCCCCCCCTCCCATGTGTTCTACCGCTGAAATCAAATCTCCACCCTCGGAGGCAGTTATGGAACAAGTCCTCGTCCCCATCGCAGTCTTTTCAATGATCGGCTTCGTCGTCTGGGTCATCTTCTCCTCGGTCCGCCGCTACAAAACGGCCTGGATTCAGGGCGAAGTGGCCAAAACCATGCTCATGCGCTTTGACTCCGCCCAGGCCATGCTCGCCTACGTCGAAACCGACGGCGGCAAAAAGTTCCTCGCCTCGCTGGCGCAAGAGGCCGGAACGGCGTACGGCAGCATCCTGGCCTGCATCCGCTGGGGCGTCGTCTTCCTGGTCGTCGGCGCAGCCGTCTGCTGGATGCGCGCCGCTGGCCTGGTGGATACTGACGCCCAGGTGATGGGCATTCTCGCCGTCGCCCTCGGCGTCGGCTGTGAAGCCGCAGCCGCCGTCTCCTGGTTCGCCTCCCGCGCGCTCGGACTCGCCGGAACCGAACCCAGGTCGTAAGCGTAGGCCACCGCATGGAAGATGCACCCACCATTGCCGCCTGGGTCAACCCAGGCCAGGAAAGAACAGCAGCGGGCGACGAGGCCTTCAGGCAGCTCTATCAAGCCACCTCCCGCCCGCTCTGGGGCTATCTGCACCATGCCACCGGCCGCCCCCATGTGGCCGACGACCTGCTCCAGGAGACCTGGTGCAAATTCCTCCTCCACCCCATCCCCCCAATGGACAAGGCCCACACCCGCTCCTATCTCTTCCGCATCGCCACCAACCTGCTCCACAACCGCTCCCGCAGCCGCGACGATGCCGCCCTGGAATATCCACCCGAGCATGCCGATCCACCCGGCAACGGCGCTCAGAATGACCAGGCCGCCCGCCTCGACGTGCAATCCGCCATGCGCCAGCTCAAGCCCCGCGAGCGCCAGTTGCTGTGGCTGGCTTATGTTGAAGGCATGAGCCATGCTGAAATTGCCGCCGTCACCGGCCTCGGCGCCATGAGCATTCGAATCTTGCTCTACCGCGCCCGCCAGAAAGCCAGCGCCATCCTGCGCCCGCAAAGGACAGAACCATGAAAAAAAGCTGCGAGCACGAAGAGTTTGCGATCCGCGCCCTCCACACCGGCCAGTGGTCCGATGCCCTCCGCCTCCACGCCGCCCAGTGCCCCGATTGCACCCAGGCCCTCCAACTCGCCGAAACGCTTCGCCAGCAGGCCCGCCACGCCGACCGCCTCTGCACCCCGCCCGATCCCTATTGGATCCTGCAACGCTCCCGCCGCCAGGCCCGCGAACTCACCCTGCGCCGCGTCTCCCGCCTGCTGTTCGCCATGCGCGCTCTCGCCGCTGTGTACGCGGTGGCCGTGTCCGCGTGGCTTCTCCGCGGCTATGCGGCTCTCCAATATCGCGAACTCGCCTCCACACTCCCCGGCGCCTCCAGCGGATATGCCCTCATCGGAGCCGCCCTCGCCGCAGCCTGCGCTCTCGCCGGCCTCTGGCCCATCCTCCACCAAAGCTCGCGCCGATAGCCGTTCCGCTCACCCCACCAGCGGCACAAACTTCCCCGCCCCCTCGTCATACTGCTCAATCCGTCCGCTCAATATGTCGTAGTACCACCCATGCACCAGCAGCCGCCCCTCACCCTCAGCCTCCCGGATATACGCGTGCGTGCGCAGGTTCTCCAGTTGCGCCAGCACATTCGCATGGGTCAGCGCCGTATGCCGCGTCAGCTCGCCCGCGTTGCGCTCCACTTCGTCCACGATCTCCCAAGCCGGCTCAACGTGTTGCAGCCAGTCGCGTACGCTGGGCAGGCCGTCGAGGGTATTGCTGTTCATCAGCGCCCGAATCACCCCGCAGTCCGAGTGCCCGCACACAATCAAATGCCTCACCCGCAATACCTGCACCGCGTACTCAACCGTGGCCGCGACGCCCCCCGCAGGCTCCCCCGCCCGCGGAATCACGTTCCCCGCATTGCGGCAGATAAACAAATCTCCCGGCTGCGTCTGCAAGATCAAGTCCGGCACAATCCTCGAGTCCGCGCAGGTCACAAACAAGGTCTCCGGCTTCTGCCCTTCGGCCAGCAAGTGAAACTGCCCGCGCCGCGCCGGAAACGCCTCCGCCAAAAACCGCTTGTGCCCTTCGATTAGCCTGTCCATGATTGCGCTGGCCTCTGGCCGCCACAAAAGTGGCTCAATAACACAAGCCTATCGTATTGTTGCTGCGATATATCTGGCTCGACACCCTCGCCCACTGCACCCCGAGCTTCGGCCATATTCTTGCGGCCATGGAAAAGCCAAGGCGCATCCCATGCGATTGCCGGAATCACTCCGCCCCCGCCCGCCGAGAAAACCTCAGCCCAGGCTCTCGTTCACCAGCGAGCGGATCTTCGCGTCCACGTCTTCCGGCCTCACAAAGAACGGCGCGCTCAGGCATTGCAGGGTCAGCTCCTGCGTTTCCGGCGCGTAGTTCCAACTCACCTCCACGCCGAACTGAGAGGCGATTCCGCTGTTGCCGTTCAGGCCGATCCCGGCCGCCTGCGCCTTGACTTGCAGTTGCGCAAACTGCTGCGGCGAAATTCCCTTGAAAATTTGCGGCTCGCTCTGTGCCACGGTTGTCTCCTTCGCGCGGTCGTGGAACCCGGTTCGTCGCCGCAATCCATGAACACCGCAATCGAATCGTACCAGCAAATCGTGAAATTCTTTGGAATTCGGGGCCAGCCGGATTCCGGCCAGAAAGTCAAGGCGATTGCCGCGTGAACCACACCTTCGCCGTCGTGGCGGCTGATTGCATCGAAGAAGATAGCTTCAAGGTGATTCGGCGCTTCTGCCGACGCATGCATGGAATTCCATGCATGGAGAATTGGCCTGCCGTGAAATGGCCACAAGTCGAAGAGATCTGGAGAAGGGGAGGGAAGGATGGCGACCGCAGCGCAGATTTCACTCAAAACCTATCTGACCACCTCCTATGAACGTGTCTTTGATTTCGTGGATGGCGTGCTGGAGGACCGGAACGTGGGCGAGTACGATCAGAACGCGGTGCAGCAGGCGATCCAGATCTGGTTTTACCTGCACGGGAAAGAGTGGCGCATCCGGTCGATCCAGGAACAGAGAACCAGAGTTGGTTCCACCAAGGTCCGCATTCCCGACGTATGCGTCTTTTCCCGCGACGTGCCCATCGAGCAGGTCTTTACCAAGCCGCAGTTGATTGCCATCGAGGTGCTGTCGCCTGAAGACTGCCATTCCCGCATCGAGGCGAGGATGAAGAACTTCCGCGACTTCGGCGTGCCGAACCTATGGGTTGTGGACCCTGAAACCCGCTCCGGCTGGGACCTGAGCGATGGGAACTGGGTGCGCAAGGAGCGGTTCGAGGTGGCAAACTCGCCCATCTATCTTTCGCTTCCGGAACTATTCGCCAAGATCGACGAAGACAACGCGGACTGAGGGAGAATCGCTTTCCCAGGTCTAAGAATTGAGATCTCGGGCGCAGGCAAGCAGCTGCGGCAAAAACGCTCTTGAATATCTGCGGTTCGCTCTGTGCCACGGTTGCTTCCTTGTTCCTCGACGTTGCACAGGCTTGGGAGGAGCGCCAGAGGTACGCGCCGCGCGATATCTCAATTGTCACTTGGTCCAATCCGAATCCTTCGAATGGATAATGTTGTGACCCACGCTGTAGCAATATACGCTCGCTGGCATGAATTCTATGTTGATATTTTGCTCCTCGCAGTTCAATGTCTTGGTTCTCGATGTAACGATGACGGTTTGCAGCTGGTTCTTGCGACAGAAACCAATTAGACCACCCAACTCATTCAATCTTTCACAATAACGATCTGACCACTTCACTTCCACCGCCCAACTGAGCTTTTGCGTCTCCGGAGCGAGCTTGACCAGATCAACTTCGCCTTTGTCGGTGCCTTTATCCCACCTTGCGTAATGAAGAGTGGTGTCGCTGTGGAACCACTGCGAGAAGATTGCCGTTTCAGCCAGACTTCCAATCCCATGATCGTCGGCGCCCATGGGCGAAAAGAGCGCGGCGCGCATGGTCGGATTCGTGAGATAGACTTTGAAGAAATTGGCGCGATCGAATCTCTTCGCATTATGGTCCACTCGGTGAACAATCTTTATCAGGAATGCCGCCTCGAGGTATTCGATGTACCGTTTGATGGTGTTCTTGGCCACCCCTGAGTTCTTCGACAACTCCTGCAGAGAGATTTCGTTTGCCGTATTAAACGCCAGCGTCGTAAACAGATAATTGAGTTCCTGGATATCCCCGATCCCGTAGAGGCTTGGAAGATCTCTGAGCAGGACCTTATCGACGATGTCGCTTTTGATAAACCTTCCGAGGTCGGATCGTATTTGGGGAGAGAAGATCACTTCTGGATAACCGCCGAAGTTCAGATAATTGATGAATTCGGCGTTAAATGACTCGATGTCCTTCGCTGGAAAGAACCTTCGCTGAAGAGTCCCGACGGGTTCCATGACCATCTCGGCTTTGTTCATCAAGTCGATGTACTCATAGAAGGTCAGAGGAGGCAGCAGAAAATCCGTGAATCTCCCTGCGCCCGATTCCTGAGACTTGAGCCGCAGCGCGGCAGCGGCAGAGCCAGACGCAATCAACTTTATATTTGGATATGTATCGATCGCGGACTTTAGATGAACCTCCCAGTTGCGCAAGTACTGAATCTCGTCGAAGAAGACGAAAATCCCGTCGCGCTTATGGTCCAATCCGCTTGATCTCGAATAGTATTCGAGTAATTGTTCCAGGCTCAATCCGTTATAGATCGGGTGATCCACAGAGAAATACCCGATCGATCGGGGTGCCGCTCCGTCATCAATCAGCGCCTGAATTGCGTGGTGAATCAATACGGTCTTCCCCACACGTCTTGGACCCATCACAACCACGGCTCTGCGCATCTTTGATTCCTTGACCAAAGGGATGAGCAGATTGAAATACGCACGCCGCTTCATGGCGCCAAAGACAGGGCTGATGGTGTGATCGCCTTGCCACCATGGATTTTCTGTTTGGATTCGTTGAATAATCTCCGCTGAAGAGATCTCTCTCATAATTGAAAGGTACGCCGGATTTAAAATAATGTCAACGCTCTGACTCTAAAATATACTTCTCTGTATATTGTTGACTACAAAAATGATATGAGCAGGAATTAGTGCAACAATCTAGCCGATCTACCCCTTTGAACGGTGGTTGGGCGTCCCAAAAGCTTCAATCCGCCGCGTCCGCCTTCTTCCCCACAGCCCGCTTCTCCGGTTTGGCAGCACCCGCCATCGGAATCGCGTCCAGTTCCACCTTGCCTTCCGCCAACTGCATCAGAAAATCCTGACTTGAAAACGGCTTGGCATCCTTCAGCAGCTTGCTGGCGCGCACATAGCTCCCATCCGCTTGTTGCAGACGGGCCTTCAGCGTGTCGGCCAGGTAAGCCGGCAAAATTTCTTCGTGTATGCGCGCCTTGGCCGCCGCATCGCGCACCGGGAACACAACCTCGCAGCGCTCGAACAGGTTGCGCGGCATCCAGTCGGCCGAGCCAAGGTAGATCTCGTCGTCGCCGCCGTTGGCAAAGTGGAAGATGCGGGAGTGCTCCAGGAACCGGCCGACGATGGACCGCACCCGAATCCTCTCTGAAAGTCCCTTCACCCCGGGCCGCAAAATCGACAGCCCGCGGATAATCAGGTCCACCTCCACGCCCGCCTGCGATGCCTGGTAGAGCGCCTCAATCACGCTCGGCTCCAGCAGCGCATTCATCTTGGCCACAATGTGCGCCGGCCGCCCCGCCTGCGCGTGCTCCTGCTCGCGCCGAATCAGCCCCAGAAAGCTCTCCGCCATGGTCAGCGGCGCCACCAGCAGCGGCCGGTAGTCGTCAATCTCCGCGTGCGCCGTGAGGTAGTTGAAGACCATGTGGACCTTCTCGGTAATCTGCGGATCGCAGGTGAGCATGCTGAGGTCGGTATAGAACCGCGCCGTGACGGGATTGTAGTTGCCCGTGCCCATGTGGCAGTAGCGCCGCGTCACGCCGTCCTCGTCGCGGCGCACCAGCATGGCCAGCTTGCAATGAGTCTTGAGCCCCACCACGCCGTGGAACACCTGCACGCCCGCGTCTTCCATGCTGCGCGCCCAGCGGATATTCGAAGCCTCGTCGAACCGCGCCATCAGCTCCACCACCAGCGTGGCTTCCTTGCTGGCCGCGGCCTCAATCAGCGCCGCGAACACCGGCGAGTCGTGGCTGGTGCGGTAGAGGGTCTGCTTCATTGACATCACGGCCGGGTCTTCGGCGCCCAGCTGAATAAAATCCACCACCGGGTCGTACGAGTCATACGGATGGTGCAGCAGCACGTCATGCTGCCGCAGCTCGTCAAAGATGTTGGCGCTCTTGCGGCTCAGCTTGAGCACCTTCGGCGTAAACGGCGGAAACTTCAGGTCAGGCCTCTGCACGTCGCCATAGAAGAACATCAGCCGCGACAGGTTCACCGGCCCGTCGCCGCGGAAGACCTGGTTCTCGTCCAGCTCAAAGTTCACCCGCAGCCGCTCCACAATCTCCTGGTCGGCGCCGGTCTCAATCTCCAGCCGCACCGCGTCGCCTTTGCGCCGGTTGTGCAGCTCCACGCGAATCGTCTCCAGCAGCGAGCGCGCCTCTTCCTCCTCGAAGTACAAATTCGAATTGCGCGTCACCCGGAAGGCCGCCCGCCCCAGCACTTCGTAGCCGCGATACATCCCGCCCAGGTTCTGCGCAATCAGGTCCTGCAGCAGCAAATAATCGTAAGACCCCTCCGCCGAAGGCAGCCGCACAAAGCGCGGCAGCGCCCGTGGAACCGTCACAACGCCCAGCACCTGCGGCCCCGAGCTGCGCCGCTTGCGCCTGAGCAGCAGCGCCAGGCACAGCGCCTTGTTCAGCACCCGCGGAAACGGATGCGCCGGATCGATGGCGATGGGCGTCAGCAGCGGGTCCACTTCGCGCTGAAAATACCCCTGCGCAAAGGACCGCGCTTCTTCGTCCATCTCGTCCCAGTCCAGCAGCCGAACCCCCTGCTTGCGCAGCTCCGGCAACAGGTGCTCGTTCCAGCAGCGGTATTGGGCGCTGATAAAGTCATGAATATCGGCCGTCAGCGCCGCCAGTGACTCGTCCGGCCGCAGCCCGTCGTAGCCCGGCTCGCGGTAGCCGTCCTCAATCCGTTGCATCAGCCCGGCCTGGCGGATTTCAACGTATTCGTCCAGGTTGCTGCCCGTGATGGCGAGGAACTTCACCCGCTCCAGCAGCGGATTCCCCGCGTCCTCGGCTTCCTCGAGCACCCGCCGGTTAAACTGCATCCAGGACTGGTCCCGGCCGTTAAATAGCTTTTGTTTCTGTGGAATTCTGACCATTCTTGTTCGTCCAATGCCGTGTTGGCAAGTCTACAGCGTCTTTGCCGCTTTCCGCACCTCGGCGGCGGGTTTCAGGGCAAAAATCCCCTTTTGCCATCCTTTCAGGCTGCGCCGCCGCCGGTGTTAAGCCCAAAACAAAACCCGGGCAGTTGCGCCCCCCGCCCGGCCGATTCGGTTTGACCCGCCTGCCCTGCCGGGTTCAGGATGAAGACAGAGCCAGCTTGCCTGAACCCTGATCCCGCCCCCTGAAAGGAGCCGTCTCTATGCCGCAGAATCCGATTCCGCCGAACCAGAGCCTGATTCCGCCCGAGACCATCCCTGCCGGCGCCCAGGCTTTTTCAAGGCAGGTACGCAGTTTTCTTGACGGCCAGCCCAAAGACGACGCTGCAGTCTCACGCGCCTTCGACGGCATGGAAGATATGTTTGACCTCATCGCTTCCGGCCTCTACTCGCTGGGTTCGATGCTGGTGGGCGAAGGCGAAGACAGTGCCCGCCTGGTTGAAACCGCCGTCTCCACCACCGAGGTCTCAGCCTGTCATGATCCGGTTCAGGCCCGGCAGAGCAGCCGCCGCACCCTCTCCACGCTGGCGCTGGACCTGCTGGCAACCCGCGATCCGGCCTGCCTGGCCGCGCCCGAGGGGCTCACCTACTCCGATACCTGCATCGAGGACGACGACCTCTCCGCAGCCGGCGTCTCCAGCCAGGAGCTGGAAAGCATGATGGCCGGCCCTGACCGCGACCGCGTCCGCAAATGGCTCCAAAGCCTGCCCACCGCCCTGCGTGTCATCTTCATTCTGCGCGCCGTGGCCGGGTTCACCACCGGCGAAACCGCCGCCCTGCTGGTTGACCATGGCGGGCCTCAGGCTGCCGGATGGAACCCCAGCGCCGTCAGCGAGTTCTTCCGCCAGGGCCTCTGCTCGCTGGCCTCGCAACTCATCCACGCCAACGCCGGGCGTTAAACAGCGGTTCGGCCCTATCCCCAGCTTCCAGATCCTGTCTCCCCTGAAGGAGCAAGGCTCTTGGCGATTCTCCGCGACCTCCTTTCTTCTCCGTATTCGTAAATGTCCCGACCGGGTCCGGCGAAGCTCCACCCGCGCCCCGCAATCCGCCTCAGCGGCCGTAAGCGCCTGAAAGTGCGCCTCTGACCCAACCGGCCCGCCCCTTTGTTCGGTACACTACAAACAAGAACCCGGTTACCAGCTTCCTGCATCTACTTAGATGCAGCCATTTTCAGGTGAAAGCCCATCGTTTTGAGCCGAAAAGACCCGATGTTTTCAAGATTTCCATGGCCCCACCCGGCCGGCTCCGCCGCTTCCGCGCTGCTGCTTGCGCTTGCTCTTGTTGCGCCCGGCAGTTTGACGGCGCAGGCGCCCCAGGCCCCCGGTCAGCAGGCGGCCAGCGCCTCCAGCTTCCAGGGCAGCGTGGCCACCGGCGAGGTGTCGGCGCAAGCCCTTGACCTCACGCTCGATGACGCCATTCAGAGAGGCCTCAGAAACAACCTCGGCGTCATCCTCAGCGGCAAGCAGACCACCGCCGCCCGCGCCCAGCGCCTCAGCCAGTTGCAGGCCCTGCTGCCCGCACTTGACGTCTCAGGCAAAGAGACCCTCATGCAGGCCGATCTGCCCGCCGAGGGCCTGCGCATTCCCGGCTTCCCCAAAGTCATCGGCCCCTTCGGCTACACAGATGTGCGCGCCTCGGCCACCTGGTCGGCGGTCAACATTCCCTCGCTGCGCAACTACCTGGCCGCGCGCCACAACTTTGCCGCCGCCGATCTCTCTGCCCAGGACGCCCGCGAGCTGGTCATTCTCACCGTCGGCAACGCCTACCTGCTGGCCCTGGCCGACGAGACCCGCGTCGCCAGCGTTGAGGCCCAGGTAGCCACCGCCAAGGTCTCGCTTGACCAGGCATCCGCGGCTCACCAGGCCGGCACCGCGCCCCTGCTTGACGAGCTCCGCTCCCGCGTCGACTACCAGTCCCTCGAGCAGCAGTTGATCGTCGCCCGCAACAACCTTGAAAAAGACAAGCTGGCCCTGGCCCGCACCATCGGCATGCCCCTGGCGCAAACATTCAACCTCGCCGATAAGGCGCCCTACGCCGTCTTTGACCAGATTGACCTGGAGGCGGCCCTTCACCAGGCCCACCTGAACCGCAAAGACCTCGCCGCCATGGTGGAGCAGGTGAAAGCCTCTCAGGAACAGCGCAAAGCCGCAACTGCCCTTCGCCTGCCCACCTTCGACGCCGCCGCCGATTACGGCGACATCGGCACCACCCTGGCTCATTCGCACGGTACCGGCGACGCCAGCGGCACGCTCTCCGTTCCGCTCTTTGACGAGTTCGCCCTCCGCGGCCAGGCTCTCTCAGCTCAGGCGCAGTTAGACACCCGCCAGGCCGAGCTGAGCGACAAGAACGCGCAGATCGACGCCGATGTGCGCGACGCCCTGCTCGATATCGTCTCCGCGGGCAAGCAGGTTGAGGTCGCCCGCTCCAGCGTCGAACTGGCCAATGAAGCCCTCAGCGAAGCACAACAGCGCTATGCCAACGGCGTCAGCGACAACCTGGCCGCCAGCCAGGCCGAGCAGTCCGTCGCCCAGGCCAACGATCAATACGTCACCAGCCTCTACCGGCACAACGTGGCCAAGCTCAGCCTGGCCCGTGCCCTGGGAGCCGGTGAGAACTACAAGACTTATCTGGGAGGAAAGTAGCCGTGGCGGATCCAACACCAACCCAACTCGAGCTGGACGAATCCACTGAGGGGTCGCAGCCGCAGTCCCGCCGCAGAGGCCTCGTCATCCTCGTCGTCGTCGTTCTTGCCTTGGCAGCGGCCGTCCTCTATTGGCGCTCGACGTTTACTGAAGACACCGACGACGCGCAGGTCAACGGGCACCTCATCCAGGTCAGCTCGCGCATCGCCGGCCAGGTGCTCAAGGTGGATGTCGACGAGAACCAGGTGGTCAAGGCCGGCGACGTGATTGCCGAGCTGGACCCGGCCGACTACAACATTGCCGTCGAGAACGCCCAGGCCGCGCTCGCCAGCGCCCAGGCCAACGCCGCGGCGGCCGACGTCGCCGTGCCCATCACCACCGTCAACACCGGCAGTAACCTGCGCTCGGCAGACGCCGATGTCAGCGGTACCCATGCCGGCGTGGAGCAGGCCGAGCAGCAGCTTCAGTCCGCACAAGCCCGCGTGGCCCAGGCCCAGGCCAACGCCACCAAGACCCAGGCCGATCTGGCCCGCTACAAGCCGCTGGTGGAAAAGGACGTCATCAGCAAGCTGCAGTATGACGCTGCCGTAGCCGCTGCCGATGCCGCCACCGCCGCCCTCGCCGATGCCAACGCCGGCCAGCGCGCCGCCGCCGACGGCGTCCGCGTAGCCCGCGAGCGCGAAACCCAGGCCCAGGCCATGCAGAAGTATGCCCAGACCGGCCCGCAGCAGGTGGCCGCGCAGTCAGCCCGCGCCCGTGCCGCTCTCGCCCAGGTCGCCCAGGCCCAGGCCCAGCTCGATCAGGCGCAGCTCAACTTGAGCTACACCAAAATCACCGCTCCCACCGCCGGCATCATCACTCGAAAAAGTGTTGAAATCAACCAGAACCTCGCTCCGGGGCAGAACCTGCTCACCCTGGTCTCGCTTGAGGGCCTCTGGGTTACCGCCAACTTCAAAGAAACCCAGCTCAAGCACATGGCTGCCGGCCAACCGGTCGAAATCGAAGTCGACGCCACCGGCAAGACCTACAAAGGCAAGGTCACGCAGATCGGCGGAGCCACCGGCTCGGTGCTCTCGCTGTTCCCGCCTGAGAACGCTACCGGCAACTACGTCAAGGTCGTCCAGCGCGTCCCGGTTCGCATTGACTTCACCGACCTCGCCGCTGAAGACCCCACCCACCTGCTGCGGCCGGGGCTCTCCGTCGAGCCCAAGGTCCGCGTCAAGTAAGCCACTCGCAACCTGCAGATCCGGCTTCCCAACAGAAAGGCTCCCGGCCGCCAAAATGGCCGGGAGCCTTTTTATTTCCCTCTCACCAGACTGTCATCCTGAGCAGCCCGACTCGCGGCGGCGAGTTAAGGCTTGTATGAACTTGGGTCGAACGACCGTATTCTGGAGTCGGCTGCGGTTTGTGGAAGTAGGCCGGCTGCGCATTGGCGCCTTCGAGCCCGTTCCTGAGCATGGCCCCAGATCGTGTGATTGAGAGATTGGTGACGCAGGCCGGAGTGCGGGCCGCGATCCCGTTCGGGAGATTACTCACTTTTACCATCTGGCCCGATCGCCAGCCCACTGGAGCGCATATGCAACGACAGCCAGCTACAGCGGTTCCCGAATGGGTGTAAACCGAAGCCGTCCCTGTCGAGTGGCTCGCCGCGGCCAGCCGCCTTCCGCTGTAGCGAAGAGGCCACGTGAATTCGGGAACCGCTCTTAGCCTACTTTTTCGAGAAGTTTCCCCAGTCCTCCCAACGCCTTCAACGGCGCCGACAGTCAGTCGTTCAAAGGAGGCTGCACTCCGCCATCGAGCGGCCCAGTCGTGGCAAACCGGGCACCGCACCGCCTTCGGCGGGGAGGGCTGTGGTATCCCACCCGTGTCACAAAAATCCGCTGCGGCGGATGACAAGGATGGGGCGCCGGCTTTGGTGGGAGTTCAAAGGGAGGGCCACTCGCCGCCGAACTGGCGCCTCTGCTGAGAGCGTGCTTCATCTTGACCGGAAGGAGAGGGAAGGGTGGCCCCGGCGGGGAATGAGGCATTACCATATCGGTCAACAGTGGAGGAAAGGCGTGAGCGATTCGCGCGCGGTTAGAAGCCGATGAAGATTCGTGCACTCAAGACGTTTTTAGTTCCTCCGCGGTGGCTGTTTCTCAAGATTGAGACGGACGAGGGATTGTGCGGCTGGGGCGAGCCGGTGCTGGAGGGGCGGGCGCAGACGGTGGCGGCGGCAGTGGAAGAGCTGGCCGACTACCTGGTCGGCAAAGACCCTTCGCCGGTGGAAGACCACTGGAACGTTCTCTACCGGGGCGGGTTTTACCGTGGCGGCGGAGTGCTGATGAGCGCGCTTGCGGGAATCGACCAGGCGCTGTGGGATCTGCGCGGGAAGGCTCTGGGGCAGCCTGTGCATCGGCTGCTGGGCGGCCCGGTGCGGGAGGCGATCCGGCTGTACTCGTGGGTGGGCGGGGATCGTGCCGAGGACGTTGCCCAGGGAGCACGCGACGTGGCTGCGCAGGGGTTTACGGCGCTCAAGGTGAACGGCACGGAGGAGATGCAGTTCATTGACTCTTTCGCGAAGATCGATCGGGTGCTGAAGAATCTCGCCGCGATACGGGAGGCGGTGGGGAAGGACTTCGGCATCGCGGTGGACTTTCACGGGCGGGTGCACCGGCCGATGGCCAAGCCGCTGCTGCGGGCGCTGGAGCCGTACCGGCTGATGTTTGTGGAGGAGCCGGTGCTGAGCGAACATGCCGAGGCGCTGGGCGATCTTGCCGCGCAGTCGAGCATCCCGATTGCTCTGGGCGAGCGGCTGTATTCGCGATGGGAGTTCAAGCCGGTGCTTCAGTCGGGTCATGTGGACATCATTCAACCCGATCCTTCGCATGCGGGCGGGATTACGGAGACGCGGAAGATTGCCTCAATGGCTGAGTGCTACGATGTGGCGCTGGCGTTGCACTGCCCGCTGGGCCCGATTGCGCTGGCGGCTTGCCTGCAACTGGACGCGGTTTGTTATAACGCGACGATTCAGGAACAGTCGCTGGGGATTCACTACAACGAGACCAACGACCTTCTCGACTACGTGAAGGACGCTTCGGTGTTCCGGCACACGGACGGGTACCTGCCCATTCCCGACGGGCCGGGACTGGGCATCGAGGTGAACGAGGAGTATGTTGTGGAGCGGTCGAAGGTGGGGCACCGGTGGCGTTGCCCGGTTTGGCGTCATCGCGATGGCAGCGTGGCTGAGTGGTGAGCGGCGCGCAGCGGGAGGCGACGCCGGGCTCGATGCTTTCCGATGTTGGGCAACGGCCTACGCGGCGGCGGTTCGCAGTCTCGTGGATGCTGTTTATCTGCGTGCTGATCAACTACCTTGACCGAAGCAATCTCTCCATTGTGGCTCCCAGGCTGGCGGGCGACTTGCGGCTGAGCCCGGTTTCGCTGGGGTTCATGCTGTCAGCATTCGGGTGGACGTACGCGCTGTTTCAGATCCCTGCCAGCCGGCTGGTGGACCGGGTGAATCCGCGGCTACTGTTTGCGGCGGCACTGGCCTTGTGGTCGGTGGCGACGTTTTGGATGGGCCTGGCAGGGAGCTTTTTCGCGCTCATTGCATTGCGGCTTGCGGTGGGGGCGCTGGAGGCGCCTTCATACCCGATCAACAACCGGGTTGTGACCACGTGGCTTCCCGAGCCGGAACGGGCGGGGGCGATCGGTTTCTACACTTCGGCGCAATTTGTGGGGCTGGCGTTTCTGACTCCGCTGCTGGCATGGTTGGAGGCGCGGTATGGATGGCGATTCATCTTTGAGGCCACGGGTGCGGCGGGCGTGCTGTGGGCGCTGGCGTGGTGGCTGCTGTATCGCGATCCGGCGGAGGCGCGGGGGGTGAATGAAGCCGAGCTGCGGCTGATTGAGGCGGGCGGGGGCATTCCCGAGCTGAGCCGGAAGCTGAGGGAATCGCGATCGGTATCTGTGTGGAAGGACCTTGCGATCGTGCTGGGACGGCGGAAGCTGTGGGGCATCTACATTGGCCAGTTCGGACTGTCATCGACGCTGTGGTTTTTTCTTACATGGTTTCCGACTTATCTGGTGAGTTACCGGCATATTGCGCTGGAGAAGGCTGGGTTGCTGTCCTCCGCGCCCTTCCTTGCCGCGTTCGTGGGCGTCCTCTGCGGCGGATTGCTATCCGACTGGCTGCTTCGCCGAGGCATGAGCGTTACGCAGGCGCGGAAGATTCCGATTGTGGCGGGGCTGTTGTTGGCGAGCCTGATCTTTCTGGCGAATTATTTTGCGGATCCGCGGCTGGTGATTGCCTGCATGGCTTGTTCGTTCTTTGGGTGCGGGTTCGCTTCGATTGCCTGGTCCGTGGTGTCCACGGTGGCGCCGGAGCGGCTGATCGGGCTGACCGGGGGCGTGTTCAACTTCATCTCCAACTGCTCGGCGATCGTGGTGCCGTCGGTAGTGGGCCTGCTGATCCGGGGCGAGAGTTTCACTTACCCGCTGGTGTTTATCTCGTGCATGGGGCTGATGGGAATCTGCTCGTATGTTTTTGTTGTGGGGGATATCGAACGCATTGCGGAGTGAAGGCGCATTGCGACGGTAGTTTGTGCGGGCCGTTTTGATTGGCTTTGGGGGCAGATTCATCCGGCGGGTGGTTCATGCTCTGAGGGCGCCCGGCTATCGATCGATTTCCTTTCGATTGCCAATCTCGACCACGTAGATGCGCAGGATTTTGTCCTGTATTTCGGCGATGATGCGGTAATCTCCGACGCGATACTTCCAGAAATCGCCGAGTTCTGAGCCCTTCAGAGCCGTGCCGAAACTGCGCGGATTATCAAGCTTGGCCACGCGCTTGCCAAGAAACTTGATGATGCGTTGCGCAACCTGCAGGTCCAGCCTGGAGAGGTCCTTTTCCGCGCCGGCGTCGTACTCAATTCGTCAGGCCAAACCGCTCTTCCATCTCTTTTTGCGTATAAGACTTGCTGCGTCCCGCGCGGTGCTTGATGAGGCGCTTCTCGGCAAGGTAGAGGGCTTCCATGTCGCCGATATGCTGGTTGAGGGCCTCGACCATGTACGAGGTTCTGCTTCGGCCCGTGCGCTCCGAAAGCCGAACCAGGCGGGTCTTCAAATCCTCCGGCAAGCGAACTGTTACAGCGGCCATAGGCGCCTCCAACAACGTATGTGCGCGATCCAAGCATCGCACGAAAGTGGCGGGGCGCCCCACCTTTCGGCGTTCCCATTCTCTCAGCAAACCAACACTGTGGGCGTCCCATCCTTGCGTGTTTTGCGAAGGCCGGGATACCACAACCCTCAATCTGCCAGCCTGACCTCCGCCGCAATCTTCCGCAGCTCGGGGAGGACGCGGCCGAGGGCCACCGGGGCGGCGGCGCGGGTGCCCAGGGCAAAGTAGACGTCGCGGTAATGGCGGTAGAGGCGCTCGTAGACTGCGGCCTGTTGGGCGTCGGGCTGGACGGTGCGGAGGGGGAGGCAGACGGCGGCCTGGGCCTCTTCGATGGTTTTGTAAGCACCGGCGGCGAGCAGGGCAAAGATGCCGGAGCCGAGGCTGGTGGGAATTCCGGCGGGGACCAGCACCGGCTTGTTGAGGACGTTGGCGTAGACGCGGTTGAGCACTTCGCTTTTCTGGGGAATGCCGCCGGCGTTGATGATGCGGTCGATGCGCACGCCATGCTCGGCCATGCGCTCAAGAATGATGCGGGTGTGGAAGGCGGTGCCTTCAATGGCGGCGAAGAGCTCGTCCTGCGCGGTGTGAATCAAATTCCAACCCAGTGTGATGCCGCCGAGTTCGGGATTGACGAGGACGGTGCGGTCGCCGTTGTCCCAACTGAGGCGCAGCAGGCCGGTCTGGCCGGCTTTGTAGGCGTCAAGGCCATCGGAAAGAGCGCCTACCGTGGCGCCCGCGCGTTTGGCGATGGCATCGAAGATATCGCCGACAGCGGAGAGGCCGGCTTCAATGCCGGTGTAGCCCGGATGGACGCTGCCCGGCACCACGCCGCAGACGCCGGGGACGAGTTCGGCTTTCCTGGCCATGGCAATGATGCAGGTGGAGGTGCCCACCACGTTGACGGCATCGCCTTCGCGAATATTGGAGCCGATGGCGTCCCAGTGGGCATCGAACGCGCCCACGGGAATGGGAATGCCGGCGCGAAGGCCGAGCCTGGCAGCCCACTCCGCGGTGAGGTGGCCGGCGAGGTGATCGCTGGTGAGATATTCGCCGCCGAGTTGGGCGCGGATGCCTTTGAAGATGGGGTCGACAGCGACCAGGAACTCCTCCGGCGGCAGGCCGCCCCACTTGGGATTCCACATCCACTTGTGGCCCATGGCGCAGATGCTGCGCTTGAGGCCGCTGACGGTGGTGACGCCGCAGAGCGTGGCCGCCACCATGTCGCAATGTTCGAGGGCGGTGACGAACTGGGAGCGCTTGTCAGGGTTGTGGCGCAGCCAATGGAGGAGCTTGCTGAAGCCCCACTCATGGGAGTAGACGCCGCCGCACCACAGGATGCCTTCAAAGCCAAGCTGGTGAGCCTTCTCGGTGATCTCCTGGGCTTCGGCAAAGGCGCGATGATCGCACCAGAGGTAGTATTCGTCGAGGGGTTGAAGGCCTTCGCCGACGGGGATAACACTGGAGCCGGTGGTGTCGAGAGCGATGGCGGCCACCGCGTCGCCGGAGACGCCGGTGGTTTTGAGCGCGTCGCGGGTGGCCTCAGCCAGCGCGGCCATCTGGTCAGCGTGGGCCTGGGTGGCGTAATTGGGATCTTCGCGGCGGCGGTGGAGCGGGTAAGAGGCCGACGCGGTGCCGATGGGGCCTTTAACGCTGTCAACCAGCGTGACGCGGACGCTCAAAGTGCCAAAATCGACTCCGGCAACGATTGTCATGAGAGAAGTGCCCCCAGGTGACGCTTTCTAATTCGCAATCCAGAGTACACCATCCATTGCACTTCTGCGCGTGCGCCGGCCCGCTCGTCCGGTCCCCGGCCGCATGCGGAAGTTCGCTCACCTTTTGAAGCAGCAACCGCCCCCGATCTCATTTGGCATTGAACAGGCGCGGGAACCGATCTGCCATGGTTTCCGATTCTGGAACCGTCGACAAAAAGGTGACGTTAAATCGTTTGCGTTTGGTCAATTGTGGCTTGACGATTGTCTTTTCAAGAGTAGACGATTGATTTGCACTTTATCGGCGGCGCGGGTTTCCCCTGGATTCCCCGCCAAGTCGTTTAGTCGCTTCCAGTAAGGGGCAATGTACATTGCCCGGAGGAAAGAGAAGAATGCAGAGCATCCGTATTTTCATGCGTTGGCTAGCCGTGTCTCTACCGGTTTGCCTGGTGTTGGTTTCGACAACCGCGGCGTTGGCGAGTGGCTCCACAGTGACCGGCAAGATCAATTTGAACGTGTGCGGCGGGCCGAGCGGAAGCCTGCCCACGTTCACGGTGAAGTTGAGCACGGTTCCGGTGAAGACGACGACCACCGACGGCGAGGGGAGATTTACCTTCACCGATGTGCCCAACGGGTCGTACACGGTGACGCCTTCGATCACGGGGCCCAGTGCGGTTTTCTACCCGGCCACGCAGAGCGTGTTTGTGAGCACGGGCAGTTCGCCATCGACGGCATTCTCGGTCACGCTGGGCTATACGGTCAGCGGCACGGTGGGTTACACGGGTTCAAAGACGGGGCGGATTTATGTCTCGTTGATCAGTAACAACTGCAGCGGAGCCGTGCCCGGAACCAGCATTGCATCGAAAGGCGTGTTTAGCATTCGCGGCGTGCCGCCGGGCAGCTATAGCGTGCAGGCGTGGATGGACACCATCGGCTTTGGCGCTCCCAATGCGGCTGACCCGTCGACCAATGTGAACAGCCCCGTGACCTTTTCGGTGACAAACGCGAATGTGCCAAGCGTGGCAGCCACGCTGGGCACTCCGCCGGCGGTGACGCTCAACTCGGCTCCCGGGATTCAGGGGGTAGATCCATTCAGTGGCGGCGCATTCCTGTTCTTTCAGCCGATCGTGGACAACAATACCGGGGTGGAGCTGGCGACCTCTTACACCGTGGAGTGGAGCACGACGCAGGCGTTCCCCTCGACAGTGCCGACGAGCCAGACCAAGAGCTTTCCGGCCACGGGCAGCAATGGCACCGGCGTCTGGATTATCAATGGGCTGACCGACAGACAGGCTTACTACTTCCGCGTGCAGGGCGTGGCGGGCAGCTCGACCAGCCCCTGGTACGAGACGCCGAGCGCAACGACCATCAATGCGGTTGCAACCGGAGTCACGGTCAGCGGCACGGTGACTTTTCCCGGGACCGCAACCGGGCCGCTCTATACCGGTTTCTATGACACGAATGCCAACAGGGTCTACGTGACGATGGTGGGCAGCAAGGCGAGTCCGCCGACCAGCCCGGCGCCCTACTCGATCAAGATCCCCGCCAGCACCCGCGGGCCGAATTACGTGCACGTGGGCATTCTGGACAACGAGAATCTTGGCGTAGTGGTTCCCGGCGATATCTCCAATACCAATAACAACAAGACCGCGCCCATCGCCATTACCGGCGACCAGACCGGCGACAGGCTGGCGCTGCCGGCCGCCGCCAGCACGGCCTCAGTGGCCACGCAGTATAACCAGACGATCAACCAGTATGGGACCAACACCAGCTACGATCTTCAGTTCAATATCAATGCTGGCAACAAGCAGCCGGTGAACGTGACGCTGACTTCGGCCAGCAATCCGAATCTGGTTATTCCGCAGGATCTGGGCCAGTGCATCAGCGGCTGCAACGGGAACGGCGGCACGGAATTCTGGATTGGCATCAACGGCGACGTGCCCAAGGTGGGCGACAGCTACGGCTTTGCGGTGACGTACAGCGACGGGACAACAGGCACCGCGTCCGCCGCGGTGACCGGCGTGCTGAGTTCTTTGCCCAGCCATCTGGAGCCGGCGGGTCCGGGGAGCAACTACAAACCCAACTTCAGTTGGACGGACCCCACCAACCCTGGCAACTACACCTACCAGTTCCAGTTGCAGGATGCGAATTACAACACCATCTGGTCGATTCCTGGCCAGAACTCAAACGGCACCGGATTCTCGTCGTCGCTAACCTCCCTGACCTGGGGAGTTGCTCCTGACGGGTTCCCCGGCGACACGCCGAATGTTCCCCAGTTGAGCGCCCAGGAGTACCTCTGGTCGATTCAAGCCTCCGATGCGAACGGCAACTACGCGCAGACGCAGGTGGATTATTATCCCGGCTACACGGCGTTGGCCCTGCCCACGCCCACGGCGGCCAAGCTGCCCGCCGGCGCCAAGGGCGTAAGCTACACGACGGCCATTGCCGCAACGGGCGGCTATCCTTGCTACAACTACAACGTGACGGGGAATCTGGGGTCGTATGGGCTGAACTGGAACCCGAACGGCGGCTGCGCCGGCGCGATCCTCATCGACGGCACGCCCAATGCATCGGGCACGGCGACCTTCAGTGTCACTGTGACTGACAGCGACGGCCACCAGGCAAGCCAGAACTATTCCATCACCATTGGCGGCGGGAGTTTGTCGCTGCCTTCGACCAATCCCGGCACGCTCGGCCCGGCGATCTCCCACATGCCCTACTCGGGGACTGTGGTTGCATCGGGCGGAGCTGCGCCCTACACGTGGGAAGTGAATGGCGTCACCATTTCCAACGACGACACACCGGCGGCCATTTCCAGCGGCGGCGGGCTCACGGCCACTTCCAACGGGAGCAACACGCTGATCATTGGCGGAACGCCTTCCGGCAGCGGCTCGGTTTCGCTCAGCATCAAGGTGAAGAGCGGCAGCAGCCAGGCCACAGCCACCTATTCCATCAACATCGTTACCGGGCCGAACGGCGCAAACAACAGCCACCTCAAGGGCCAGTACACGTGCCTGAGCGAGGGCTTCAAAGACAGCGACCATTCGCGCTGGGCGAGTCTTTCCACTTTCACGGCGAACGGCAGCGGCGCCCTCACCGGAGGCGTCACCGACGAGAATGGCAGCGATCAGCCCAATGCGGGTACAGGCACGTTGACCGGCACGTACTCCATTGGCGCCGATAACAACGGCATCGCGAACATTACCACGACCCCATCCGGCGGTTCTTCCAGGGTGCAGGTGTGGGCGATTGCGCTGACCGGTTCGGCTTCGCCGGCGGTGCAATTCCGCGGAGTTTCAATGGACGCTAACGGCCAGCACGCCATGGCCAACTGCTACCTGGATACCCCCAGCGCGTTTGCCGCCAGCACCTTCAGCGGCAAGAGCTTCGCCTTTGACATGAACGGCGAAAAGGCGAGTTCCAGCGGCTCGGGAACTGTCTTCGTCGGGCGCGCGGGCGAGGGGCGCTTCAGCGCTACGGGCGGAACCATTACCAGCGGCATTCTCGACATCGGCAAGGCTGGAAACCCGGCGGCGGAGGAAGAAACCTTTACCGGGAGCTACACCACGCCCGATGCAAACGGCCGCACAACGCTTACCTTCACCGCCGGAAGCGGCTCAGAGACCATGGCCGCCTACATCATCGACAGCAAGCGGATGTTCATTCTGGATATCACCGCAGGGGCCGGGCTGTTCGTTGGCAACGCGCGCACGCAGTCGGGCACTGTTTCTTCCGATGCGGCGCTCAGTGGTCCGTTTGTCATCTATACCCAGGGAGCCTCGTTCGGCAGCGGCGATGTTTTCAGGGGCATCTACTCCCAGGTCATTCAGGCCAGCAGCGCGGGCAGCGGCGTGATCGTGGCGAATGCGAGCTATGCCGATGAGGCGGGAACATTCGTCCCCAACGGCACGACTGGTACTTTCCCCGCAGTCACGTTCGACACCGCCAATCCTGGCCGCGCCACGATGAGTCCCCCCAACGGCGGCGAGCTGTATCTCTATTTCTGGAGTCCCGACGAGGCCTTCACGCTGAGCACGGACGGCAATGGCGGCTACAACACCGGCTGGCTTGAAAAGCAGACGGTGGGCACCATCGGCGATTCGGCGCTTGCCGGGACGTATATGGTTGGTCCGCTGCCGCTGACCACAGAAGCTGCCAATGCCAAAGTGGGCGAGTACACGCTGAGCGGCACCGCCATCACGGCCGGGGTTTCCACCGCCGGGCCGGGAGTGTTCGCCTACGATCAGACGGAGAACCTGAGCTACCTGCTGGCCTCAACCACGGATGGAACCTTCACCATCTCGAACGGGACGGGCGGTTATGCAGGCTGCATTGCGATCAGTTCGTTACCCATCAAGATCGCCTGCACGCTGCAGAGCGACCCGGGGCCCTCCGTGTTCCTGTTGCAGCAGTAATCAACGCACCGCACAACCCTGGGGCCCTGCCTTCGCGGCGGGGCCTCTGTTTTGTGCGCCGTGCATGAATGGCGGCTTGGGGTGCAAGTCCCCTCACATCCTGATGGAGGAGAAGTGTTAGCGAAGCGGTAGGGCGTCATCGTGAGGTGGGGTCTGAAGGAAGCGTGGAGCAAAGACGCGAGCCGATGAACAAGGAACAGATATGAGGCATACGGCGGCAGACGCGCGAGCAAATGATGGCGAAGTCTATATCCATCAAAGTCGCCGGTTGTAAATCTGGCGGTTGCGTAGAGAAGGCGGTCAGTCTTGGCACGGGAGATCTGTCGCATGTTCTGAAATCGGAACTGAGGGAGGAGCGATCCTCTCTGACCGTGCGACAGAAGTCAGCAGCGGGCGCAGCAGGTCATGCAGCCGGTG
>Ga0302320_10008673_pt1 | contig 22029 bp, 19 predicted proteins | sample Bog_T0_3_FD_202130 | JGI IMG/M metagenome (GOLD analysis project Ga0302320, IMG submission 202130) | Peat permafrost microbial communities from Stordalen Mire near Abisko, Sweden - Bog_T0_3 | ecosystem: Environmental > Terrestrial > Soil > Wetlands > Peat | place: Sweden: Abisko, Stordalen Mire...
GTCGTCGTCGTGCCGCCACCGCCGGTAGTCGTGCCGCCACTGATTCTAATCGGTACCCATCCCACTCCTGCCCCCCCGACCGCGGTCGCTCCGCCCCCGGTTGTTAACCCCGCACCGGCTCCTGCGCCTGCCCCCGCTCCGCCGGTAACCACTCCGGAGGCGCCCCCGGTGACCGCCCCGACTCCCACCATGTCCCCCACCCCCGCGCCCGCCAATACCGCAACCGTTCCAACGCCCACCCCCTCCATTGCCACAAACCCGGTGGCGGATGTCAAAAATACCGTGCCGACGATCGCCACCGTCACCAACCCCGCCCTTTCTCCGAAAACCAATTCGCTTCCGGCCACCGCTGAATCCGGCGATTCCAATAACAAATTGCTCATCGGAGTTGGCATTGGATTATTGATCGCCGCCTGCCTCCTGGGCGCCGTCTTGGTAACGCGCTCGCGCCGCAACCGCGGCAGCCTCATTTCCGACTCCATGCGGGAAAAATAATTCTGCGCGTGACATTTGGCCGCGTCTTTGGGAAATTTTCCATTCATGAAAGCGCTGAAATTACCTTTATTTTGCGCCATTGCTTTTGTCGCCGCCCAGGTGACCGCCGTGGCTGACGACACCAATAAGCCGGCCACGGCCACGGAAAAAACCGTGGCGGCTGCGCCGGATCTGACGGATCCCTCCAAGTTAACCCAAAAAGCGCCGGAAACCTTTCAGGCGCAGTTCGACACGACCAAGGGCAAATTCACCATCGAGGTGACCCGCTCGCTCGCGCCCCTCGGCGCGGATCGTTTCTACAACCTGGTCCGTTCCGGGTATTTCAAAGACATTGCCTTCTTCCGCGTTATTCCCGGTTTTATGTGCCAGTTTGGCATCTATGGCGACCCGGCCGTCTCCGCCAAATGGAACGATGCGAATATTGCTGACGACGCCGTCAAAGGCAGCAACACGCGCGGCACCATTACCTTTGCCGATGCGGGCCCCAACACTCGCTCCGTGCAGTTGTTTATCAATTTCGGCAATAATAGCAACCTTGATGGCATGGGCTTTTCCCCCTTCGGCAAAGTGATTGCGGGCATGGATGTCGTGGATAAAATCAACGGTGAGTATGGCGAAGGCGCTCCCGGCGGCATGGGGCCAAATCAAGGCCGGATTCAGGCGGAAGGCAATGCGTATTTAAAAAAGGATTTTCCGAATCTCGATTACATCAAGTCCGCCACCCTCCTGCCGGCCGCTAGCGCGAAATAACCGGAACCAACCCGAATAAATTATGAGCGAAACCGCAATCATCAAAACCACCGAAGGCGAAATGACTCTGGAGTTCTGGCCGGATGTCGCCCCCAAGACGGTTGAAAATTTCAAGACCCTGGCTAAGAAGGGTTTTTACGACGGCACCTGCTTTCATCGGATTATCAAGGGGTTCATGGTCCAAGGCGGCGACCCCCTCACCAAAGACCCCGGCAAGGAAGACCAGTGGGGTACCGGCGGTCCCGGCCACCAGATTAAGGCCGAATTCAACGACCGCTCTCATCAATTCGGCGTCATTTCCATGGCCCGCAGCTCCAATCCCGATTCCGCCGGCAGTCAGTTCTTCCTTTGCAACGGCGACGCGTCATTCCTTGACAAACAGTACACCGCGTTCGGCAAACTGATCAAGGGTGATGACGTCCTCACCAGGATTTCCGCCACACCGGTCGCGCCCAGCGCCTCCGGCGAACCCAGCAAACCGCTCAAGCGCATTGGTGTGATCAGCATCACCATCGTGCCGGGTGAAGCGGTAAAATAATCCGGCCGCCAACAAATTTCATCGCGGGGCGCACTCGAAAAAGTGCGCCCTTTTCTTTATCAATGAATAATCCCTCCGATTTGGCCAAGGCCTTGATCATGCTCGGCTGCCCCGCCGTCAAAGCCGAAGAAATGGCCCTCCAGCTCCACAAACGCGCCCATCAACTGGCGAACGAAAAGAATCAAAGCTACGAAGAAGCCCTGCAACATCTTCTGGGCCTCATGCGTCAAGGCTGGGCCGCCCAGCAAAATCCGCGGTAGCGGCGGCCATCCTGGCTGCCGTTGAACCGGGCGTCCTGCCCGGCGGCAAAACAGGCCGGCGGCAAACTTGTTGCCCTCCGCTAAATCCCGCCGAAACGTTTACTCATTGCCATCGGCCCGCCCACGCTTTAACTATTGGGCATGATTAAACCGTGGCAGAAGCTCCGCTCGAAATTGGTCGGCGATTTCCGCATTTTCAAACTTCACTCGGAAGTCAAACTCTCCCCGCGCACCGGCAAGGAACACGATTTCTTCCTGCTCAACAGTGTGGACTGGGTGAACGTCATCGCCATCACGTCCGATCAGAGTCTGGTCATGGTCGAACAATACCGGCATGGTTCCAATACTGTCGAACTGGAAATCCCTGGCGGCATGATGGACCCGAACGAAATCGATCCCATCGTCTCCGGCGTGCGGGAACTGCGCGAAGAAACCGGTTACGAAGGTCAGCGCGCCCGGATTCTCGGCAGTATCTGGTCCAATCCCGCCATCCTGACCAATCGCACCCATACCGTCTTGGTCGAAAACTGCCAACTAAAGCATCGCGTTGAATTCGACAGCGGCGAAGACATCATCACCCGCCTCGTGCCGATCAAGGATATTCCGCAACTGATCGCCGACGGCAAGATCATGCACTCGCTCGTCATCGTCGCCCTCTACCACTTCGATCTCTGGCAACGCGGATTGAAACGGCTGGCTTAAGGCAAAATCAATCAAAGCGATTCATTTCTTGTCCGACGATATAAGTCTAACTTTTGCTTTCTGAATAATTCCAACAATCCAGCTTTGATCTGAGAGTTTTCAATCAAGTTAATTATTCGCTCAATGAGCCGATGTGAATTGATAAAATCGATGCGGATAAGCGTACTGAGCAACACTCCCAACAGACACAGTTTCAAAAAACGAATTTTGCCAAGATGCATTTTATTCTTCAGGAAAGGAAAACCTGAACGCCGGTAAAGGATAAACTCGCTATTCAGAATTCTGTTAAGGCCGGCCGCAACCTTCGTCTTGTTTAGATCAGACTGCAACTGGGAAAAATTGAGCCCGTTGCAGGCAAGCATTCTGGCACTGATCTCCTCGTTAGGATTAACAACAATGTCCAGCAATTCATCGGCCACCTTCCGCCTCATTTCTGCCGGCTGATTATCGAGTGCCGCATGCAACTTTCCCAGGTGAACAACCTCTTCGTCGGGATGTTTGTAGTCAATTTCAATTAAATCTCGGGCCTGTAACATATAAACCAACCACCTACTTTACTGTTCCATAGGCTGCACCCCCATGCCAATCATTTTTTCAATTCGTCGGACGAGCCGGAATTTAGAACCAAAAAAAGCAAAAACCAGTTTCCTGATCCCCGCTTGATAAACTTTCTTTAAGTTTCCGCTGAGACGCAAATTACTTGATCAATTCTTCCGCGATCTGCACCGCGTTCAGCGCGGCGCCTTTCAGCAACTGGTCGCCGCTTACCCAGAACGCCAGCCCGTTATCCAGCGCGCAATCCAGCCGCAACCGGCCCACTTCGCAATTGTATTTCTCCGAGGTGAACAGCGGCATCGGATATTTTTTGTTCTCCGGCTCATCCACCACATCCAGCCCGGGCGCCTTTTTCAATACCGCGCGCGCCGCTTCCAGGGAAACCGGCTTCGCAAACTCGGCGCTCACCGCCACCGAATGCGAGCGATACACCGGCACGCGCACGCACGTGACGCTCGCCTTGAACGCGTCGTGATGCATGATCTTCCGGCCCTCGTTTTCCATCTTCATTTCTTCCTTCGTATACCCCGTCGGCAAAAAGGAATCCACCTGCGGCAGCACGTTAAACGCGATCTGGTGCGGGTAAACCTCTTTGGTCACCGGCTCGCCGCGGACCACCTGGCCCACTTGGCGTTCCAATTCTTCAATGGCCCGCGCCCCCGTGCCGGAAACGGCCTGGTAGCTCGAGGCAAAAATCCGCGTCACTCCAAACGCCTGATGCAAGGGATACAGCGCCATCAGCGTGATCGCCGTCGTACAGTTCGGATTCGCGATGATGCCTTGGTGCTTCCGCACGTCGGCCGCATTGATCTCCGGCACCACCAGCGGAACCTGGTCGTCCTGGCGGAAGGCGCTCGAATTATCCACCACCACGCAACCGGCTTTTACCGCAAGCGGAGCGAACTCCTTGGAAATGCTGCCGCCGGCGCTGAACAATGCGATGTCCACCCCGGCAAAAGAATCCTTCGTCAGCTCCGTGATCGGAACTTCTTTCCCGTTAAACTTCAATTTTTTGCCCGCCGAGCGCGCCGAGGCCAGCAAGGTCAGCTTGCCCACCGGAAATTTTCTTTTCTCCAGAGTCTTGATCATCTCGATGCCCACGGCGCCCGTGGCGCCCACAATGGCAATGTGCGGATTGCGATTCATAAAGGGCGCGAATTATATCAGAAATTGCGCTCGCGTCAATTGCGTCCCCAATCCAACAACCAAAATAGTTTGGCTTTCTCATTGACCGGCGCTGCGGGTTATGACGAAATGACTAGTCTAAATTCTCAGATGCCGAAGATTTCCGCCAGAAACATGACCGGTGCGCGAACGAGCGCGACGAAGTATGACGCCCACCATAAGGTGCTGTCTCAAACCTACGGAGCTTTTGCGGACTTACGCCGCGAATTATCCGACTCCAAGAGCACCGTCGCCGAGCGCGAGGAAATCTTGCGCGCGTTCGGCACGTGCCCGGATTCCCAGCGCGCGTGGCTTTTGCTCGAGGATTATTTCGAGAAGCTTTCGCTCTCGCGCAAGGATTTCCCCGCCACCGATTGGTGGCCGCGCATGCTCGCCGCCGAAGGCCGCCTGCGCCTCGAGGAACTCGCCTTTCTCTTCCTCCGCGCCAAACGCTCCGTCCCGCCCGAACTCCAGCAGCATGCCAGCTTGGATCGCTTCGCCCGCGCCGAGGAAGCCGAGCAGGAATCCCGCCTCGTCCAAGAACTGGAAAACTGGCTTTCACCCCCGGCCCCTTTGCATCTCGATATGCCGCGCGCCACTCTGCGCGTGGTCTGTTCCCCGCAGTTGGATGAAGAGGAACCGTCCCGCTACCGGCTCGCCGTCCAGTTTTTACTCTCCCGCCCCCGTACCGGTGAAAAGGCCCGCTCCCTGCATGATCTCGTGGATCTGGTCGTCCGCGCCGCCCATGAACAGGAATTGTTTCCGCCCGCCGATTGGGAGTTCATTCATTGGATCGCCGACACCCATCGCACCCGCACCAACGGCACCGACCGCCTGATCCTCACCGATGCCGAGCTTTTGCAATGGCTCGCCCGCTGGGGTCACACCAACCGTCTTGAGTCCTCGGAAAATCATAAGCCGCTCCGTTTTGAGGGACAAATCGTCGCCCTCACCCCGAGTTTGGAAAACGGTGACAAAGAGCTCTCCTTTTGCCATCGCATCTCCCTGCCCGACGGCTCGAACCATCTGGTTTCCGGGGCCCGCTTTTTTAACCGCCAATCGCCCATCGCCCTCGTCGACAATAGTTTTTATCTCCTGCGCAATGCCCCGCCGTCCGGTGTTTTAAAATATCTCGCGCAAAAGCCTTCCATCCCCGTGCGCAAACTCAGCCATCGCCTGCTCCTGCATTTGCGCAAAACGCAGTCGGATCACGGCGTCGATTGGGAACAGCTCTGCGTGGCCCATCCCGCTCTCCCGCAATTTGTCTTTGAGTTGTTGGATGATTCCGTCCGCCTCCGCCTGCTCGCGCGCAGCGACCGGGATCACTCGCTCTGGACCTGGACCGGCCATGAATGGCTGCCGCACGAGCGCAAAGTTCGCCCCGGCGAAAAACCGGAAATTCTCGACGATGCCCGCCTCGAGCCCGCCGTGCAATGGCTGCGCCGGCTCGATTGGTTCATGCAGGAACAGGGATTGTGGGTCGGCGACGCGAATGAAAATTTTCTCGGCGCCCTTGCCTCCGTCTGGTCCACCCGTCCCGCGGAAGCGGAATTTCTCGGCAACCCCGCCTTTCACCGCCTCTTCCTGACCCCGCGCCAGCTCAAGCCCAAGCTGATCGTCAAGGGCAGCGGCATTGATTGGCTCGCCGTCTCCGCCGAATGGGAAGCCGAAGGCCTCAAACTCACCAAATCCGATTTGGAACGTCTGGCCAGCGCCACCAGCCGCTTCGTTAAACTGCCGAATTCCGGCTGGGTCGAACTCGATACCGCCGCCGTGCAGGGCGCCCACGAAGCCATGGCGGACATGGGCGTGGAAGGCCTCATGGCCGTCCCCCAAAAGGTCGGCCTGGAACACGTCGCCCATCTGGATGAAGACGAATTCACCCGCTTCGCCGATACGCCGGAAGCCAAAGCTCTGCGTGATCGCGTCCGCGATTTTAAAGGCGTACCCGCCGCCCACCTGCCCAAATCGTTGCAAGCCGATTTGCGGCCGTATCAAAAAGACGGCTTTGATTTCCTGGCTCACCTCGTTCAAGTCCGCTTGGGGGGCATCCTGGCCGACGACATGGGTCTCGGCAAAACGCTCCAAACTCTGACCTGGCTCGCCTGGCTCAAGGAACGCAATACCAAGAATCCCAAACCGTCCCTCGTCATTTGTCCCGCCTCCGTGCTGCACAACTGGCGGCGGGAATCCGAGCGCTTCACCCCGAACATGAAGGTCCTCGTGCTCGAGAGTGGCGCCGCCCGGCACAATCTCCGCAAACAAATCCCGCAGCACGATTTGATCGTCACCAACTACGCGCTCCTCCGCCGCGACCTCGAGGAGCTGCAAAAATTTTCCTTCCGCGCCGTCATATTGGACGAAGCTCAGTTCATTAAAAACCCCGGCGCGCAAGTGACCCAGTCCGTCAAGCAGGTGAAGTGCGAACATAAGCTGGCCCTGACCGGAACACCCTTGGAAAACCGCCTGCTCGATCTCTGGAGCATCGTTGATTTCATCCAACCGGGCTACCTCGGCAACCAGGAACAGTTCCTCACCACGTACGAGCCCCGCGGCGAAAATGCGGAAGCGGAACAGCGCATCGCCCGCCGCCGCTTGTCCGCCAAATTGCGCCCCCTGCTTCTGCGGCGCATCAAGAAGCACGTCGCCAAAGATTTGCCCGATCGTATCGAGGAACGCCTCGACTGCCCGCTCGGCGAGGATCAGCGCAAGTTGTATCTGGCCGAACTTCGCCGCAGCCGCGATAACGTCATGCGCGCCGTCGAAACCCAGGGTTTGAACAAGAGCAAGATGCACGTTCTCGCCGCCCTCACCCGGTTGCGGCAGATCTGCTGTCACCCGACCCTTGTCGGCAACGACACTGCCTCCGGCAAGACCGAGACGTTGTTTGAATTGCTCGATCCGCTCATTGCCGACGGCCAAAAAGTGCTCGTCTTCAGCCAGTTTGTGCAGATGCTCGAAATCCTCGACCGGGATTGCCACCTCCGCAATATCACCACCCACATGCTCACCGGCCAGACCAAGGACCGCCAGCAGGTCGTCAGCGATTTCCAAAAAGATACCCGCGCCGGCGTGTTCCTCCTTAGCTTGCGCGCCGCCGGAACGGGCCTCAATTTGACCAACGCCAGCTACGTGGTCCTCTACGATCCCTGGTGGAATCCCGCCGTCGAAGCCCAGGCCATCGACCGTTCGCACCGGATCGGTCAAACCCACACCGTCAACGCGTACCGATTGATCGCCCCGGGAACGGTCGAGGAAAAAATCTGGGAACTGCAACAAAGCAAAGCCAAGACCATCGCCGACGTGCTCGGGGAAGAAGGTTTCGCCCGCAGCCTCACCGCCACCGATCTGGAATATCTGTTCTCCGAAGACTAGCCCGCATGTTCGAGCTGCTCAAAACTGATTTCCAGACCAAGGCCCGGCTGGGACGCCTGACCACGGCGCACGGTGTCGTCGAAACCCCCGTTTTCATGCCCGTCGGCACCCAGGCCAGCGTCAAGGCCCTCGACCCCCGGGAACTGTTGGAAATGGGCACGCAGATCATCCTCGGCAATACCTATCATCTGAATCTCCGGCCCGGCCTGGAAATCATCACGGCCGGCGGCGGCCTGCATGAATTCATGAACTGGCAGAAGCCCATCCTCACCGATAGCGGCGGCTTTCAGGTTTTCAGCCTCGCCAAAATCCGTAAAATCAAACCGCACGGCGTCGAATTCCGTTCGCACCTCGACGGTTCGCCCCTCTTCCTCGGCCCGAAAGAGTCCATGGAAATCCAGCGCGTGCTGGGCTCCGATATCGCCATGGTTTTCGACGAATGCCCCGCCCATGACGCGCCCGCCAAGGATCAGCGCCACGCCGTCGAGCGCACCATCCGGTGGGCCGCCGAATGCCGCGAACAACCGCGCGCGCCCGGCCAAAAGGTCTTCGGCATCGTCCAAGGCGGATCCAATGCCGCCCTGCGCGAGGAATGCGCCAAGGCCCTGGTGGCGATGGAATTTGACGGCTACGCCGTCGGCGGCGTCAGCGTCGGCGAACCCGAACCGGAGATGCTCAAGGCCATCGAATTCTCCGTGCCGCACCTCCCCGCGCACCAGGCCCGCTACGCCATGGGCCTCGGCACGCCCGCGCAGATGGTCGAGTTGATCGCCCGCGGCGTCGACATGTTCGATTGCGTGCTGCCCACCCGTGTTGCCCGCAACGGCACTGCGTTCACCAAGCGCGGCACCTTTGCCATCAAAGGTGGCGCCGTCAAAGCCGACTTCGGCCCCATTGAAGCTGATTGCGATTGTTTTGCCTGCCGCCATTTCACTCGCGCCTACCTCCGACACCTGTTGAACGTGAATGAAATCCTCGGCCTCCGCATGGTCAGCGTCCACAATTCCCATGTTTATCTGCGAGTGATGAGCGAAGTCCGCGCCGCCCTTGCCGCCGGCACGTTCGCCGATTACTACCGCGAATTCATCGCCAACTATGTTCCCTCCCAAAAAATCCTGTCCCAGCGCAGAAAAGAAACCGAGCGCTCAGCCCTCGGAATTCCCGGATAAGGATTTGCTCAGTCCGGCCTTTTATGGCACTTTATTGACAGTGCAGTGACAATTTTTACAACCATATGAGCAAACCCACTATCATCGCCTATTTGAAACCGACCTGCGGCTGGAGCCAGGGTGTCCGCGCCGTCTTCCGCAAATATGACCTCGCCTTCGAAGATCGCGACATCATTAACGACCCCTTGCAACGCCAGGAAATGATTGAAAAAACCGGTCAAATGCTCAGCCCCTCCGTGGAAATCAACGGGCATATGCTGGCCGATGTGAGCGGCGAGGAAGTCGAAGCCTGGATGCTGGCCAACAACGTCGTTTCCCCCAACACGCGCAAGCCTGACGCCCCCATCAATCAGCCCTGCGCCCATGAGATGCCGGCCAGCGCCCCGCTGAATTTTCTGCCGCGCTGATATACTTTCTCCCGCCCGCCGCGCCGTTCGTTTGGCGCGGCTGTTCTATTTGCCCCGTTGACATTCTGGCGCCGTGGTTCAATCTTACTGTCCCGAAGGTCATTTGTGTTTTATGAGAATCTCATGGGTAATCCTTTTGGCACTGGCCCTTGTCGGCTGCTCCAGCACCCGGCAAACCCCGATACCATCCACCGCCTTAACCTCCCTTCAGGCCACCACCCTTGCCATGCAGTTGGCCAACGATAAGGCCTTGGCAACTTATAGTTGCCATCCGTTTAAAAAACAGGAGCCCATTCTTTTCCTCGAAGGTCGATGGATTTGGATCGGACGCGAAGGTTATGGCCAGGGAGATATTGAGGCCAAAGTCGAGCTGGCGGCCAACGGTTCTACCAACAACGTCGTTTTGCGGCGTCTCGCCAATCAAATGTATCCTTTAAAAGGGTTCTAGTAGTTTCACCGCTCGGGATTTACGTTGATCAGTAGCCCCTTTCGCCGCAATCTTTTTCGCCATGCAAATTATTTCTTCGGTGGACGCCATGCAGCGCCTCGCCAAAAAAGTGCGGCGGGAAGGCCGCCTCAGCGGCTTTGTCCCCACCATGGGCTATCTGCATGCCGGCCATATGAGTTTGGTCAGCGCCGCCCGCCGTCACGTCGGCAAAAACGGATGCGTGGTCGTCAGCATTTACGTCAATCCGGCCCAATTCGGACCGAAGGAGGACCTCGCCCACTATCCCCGCGACTTAAAACGTGATCTGAAACTTTGTCGCGAAGCCGGCGTGGACATTGTTTTCACCCCCACCGATGCCGGGATTTATCCGGGCAAGACCGACGGTAAATACTCAACGTATGTCGTCGAAGAAAAACTGTCCCAAACCATGGAAGGCGCCGCCCGGCCCATCCATTTCCGCGGGGTCACCACCGTTGTCGCCAAACTATTCAATCTCGTCCTGCCCGACGTCGCCATCTTTGGCCAGAAAGATTTTCAACAGGCCACCATCATCCGCCGGATGACCAATAATTTAAATTTTCCCGTCAAAATCGTCGTTGCCCCCACCCGGCGCGAAGACGATGGCTTGGCCCTGAGTTCGCGCAACAAGTATCTGACGGGCGAACTCCGCCCCCAGGCGACCGTCCTCTGGCGCGCCCTTCAGGCTGCCCAGGAAACCGTGAAAAAAACACCCGGCATCGCCGCCCAAAAATTGAAAGCCGACCTGAAACAATTGATCGAGGCCGAACCGGATGTGCGTTTGGACTATGTGGAATTCTTCGATCCGGAAACGCTGGTTCCGTCCGGGCGCGTCCAGCATGGCGATCAGGTCGCCTTGGCGGTATTCCTGGGCAAGACCCGATTGATCGATAACGCCAGTCTCTAGAGTTCGCCTGAAAGATTGTCCCGCGCGGCCGCGCGGCAAAATAAAACGCAATCGTTTAAATGAAACAATTCGACACCATCATCCTGGGCAGTGGCATTGCCGGTCTTTCGCTGGCGCTAAAAATTGCCGCGCACGGTCGGGTAGCCATCATCACCAAGAAAAACCGCGCGGAATCCAACACCAATTATGCCCAGGGTGGCATCGCTTCGGTCACCAGCAAGGAAGACACCTTCGAACTGCATGTCCGCGACACCCTGTCCGCCGGGGCCGGTCTGTGCAAGGAATCGGTGGTTCGCACCATTGTGGAAGAAGGACCCGCCCATATCTCCAATCTGATTGAACTCGGCATGAAGTTCTCCGAGCGCGAGGCTCCCAGCGAGGATGGCGGCCACGAACTGGACCTCGGCAAGGAAGGTGGCCATTCCAAACGCCGCATCCTGCACGCCAAAGATGTCACCGGCCGCGAAATCGAACGCACCTTGCTCGCCGCGGTCGCCGATCAACCCAATATCGAGATTTTTGAGAACCACATCGCCATCGACCTGATCACCAGCCAGAAACTCGGATACGTCGGAGAGAATCGCTGCCTCGGTGTCTATGTCTTTGATAAGGAGACCGGCCAGGTGATGACGTTTGCGGCGGCCAACACTGTGCTGGCCACCGGCGGTTGCGGGAAAGTTTACCTTTACACCACAAATCCCGATATTGCCACGGGCGATGGTGTGGCCATGGCCTATCGCGCCGGCGCCGCCGTGGCCAACATGGAGTTCATCCAATTTCATCCCACCTGCCTCTTCCATCCCCAGGCGAAGTCCTTCCTGATTAGCGAGGCCGTGCGCGGGGAAGGCGGGATTTTAAAGAGCATCACCGGCCGGGAATTCATGGATGAATATCACCCGCTCAAATCTCTCGCTCCGCGTGATATCGTGGCGCGGGCCATCGACAGTGAAATGAAAAAAAGCGGCGCTGACTTTGTCCATCTCGACATCACTCACAAGCCGGCCCGCTTCATCATGGAGCGGTTTCCTAACATCTACCAAATGTGCCTCCGGTATGGCCTGGATATTACGAAAGATCCCATTCCCGTCGTGCCCGCCGCCCATTATCAGTGCGGTGGCGTGGTGACGGATATTAATGGGCAGACCGATATCGCCGGTTTGTTCGCCGTGGGTGAAGTCGCCTGCACCGGGCTGCACGGCGCCAATCGGCTGGCCAGCAATTCACTGTTGGAAGCCCTTGTCTGCGCCGGCCGCGCTGCCAATCAAATCATCCAGCAGCCGCCGGCGGCAAAAAATAAATTTACGATTCCCCTCTGGCAGTCCGGCTCCGCCACCAACGCCGACGAACTCGTCGTCGTATCCCATAACTGGGACGAAATTCGTCGTTTGATGTGGGATTACGTTGGCATCGTCCGCACCAATAAGCGGCTCCAGCGAGCGGCCAAACGGATTGCCAACCTCCAGGAAGAAATCCACGAGTACTACTGGAATTTTATCGTAACCGCCGACTTGTTGGAATTGCGCAATATTGCGACCGTGGCCGAATTGATCATTCAATGTGCCCTGCATCGGCCGGAGAGCCGCGGCCTGAATTACAATTTGGATTTCCCCAACACCAATCCCGATTGGTCCCAGCGCGACAGCGTCGTCCAAAAGAAATCCTGAACGCGTAGCCGGGAGAGACTGCTCCCAAACGAAGTTCGCGCATTCACCCGAAAAACCTGGTTCGGTCGCGAAGCATGGCCAATCAACCGGGGATAATTCTCCCTTGACCTCAAAGGAGAGAGGGCCGGGGTGAGGGGTGAGATCGCGTAAGTCGATAAAAATCCGAACCAACTTTTCAGGCTCGCGGGAGCGCTTTATTCTCTGCTGGGCTATATCCTGACCATCAGAAACTGAAAACCGCCTTCAAACCAAGGATGCCCGTTTCCCGCCGGTCACAGAACTGATCCTCATGACGAAACCGGGTGTAATCCGCGCGCAAACTGAATGAAGCGGTGGAATGCTCACGCGTGCCTATATTCCGCCGGACAAACAATAGCGGATCGCGCGTGGTGGCATGAGGCTGCTCATGAATGACCGAAAAAACCTTGTCCACCGCTATCGGTTCTTCCGCCGGGCAAACCATGTTGGCGGCCACGAGGAACGCCATGCAACTAGCCCACCTCATCCCGAACCGCGACGCGTAATTCAAATTCGATTTTTCACTAATTTTCCGCACATACAGAAAATAGCAACCGCCATGCCAGTGTCCGATTTTTTTATTTTACGACATTTAACGACAGCGCTTTTCCGCCTCCGGGGACACTGTCCTGAATTGACACCATTTGTCTTTTTCTGACATCTTCCGGCCCGGGCAGGAAGTTTTCTGGATTTGGTCAATCACGACCGCTATTTTATCCCGTCATGACAAAAATTCAGCGCGCTTTGCTTTCCGTTTCCGACAAGACCGGTCTGGTCTCTTTCGCCCAAACCCTGGCCCGCGCCGGCGTGGAATTGATTTCCACGGGCGGAACCGCCAAAACCTTGCGAGATGCCGGCCTCACCGTAAAAGATATCAGTGAACACACCGGCTTCCCGGAAATGATGGACGGCCGCGTCAAAACGCTCCATCCCAAGGTTCACGGCGGCCTGCTTTACATCCGCGGCAACGCCAGCCATGAACAGGCCGCCGAAAGGCATGATATCAAGCCGATTGACCTCGTCGTCGTAAACCTTTATCCGTTCGAACAGACCGTCGCGAAGCCCGGGGTTGCCCTCCACGATGCCATTGAAAACATTGATATCGGCGGCCCCTCCATGCTCCGGAGCGCTGCCAAAAACCACGATAGCGTCACCGTCATCGTCGATCCGAATGATTATGCCATTGTCGCCAGCCAGATCGCTGAAACCGGGAATACCACCTTGGAGTTGCGCCGCACCCTGGCCACAAAAGTCTTTGCCCGCACGGCCGCTTATGACGGCGCCATCGCGGCTCATCTGACAAAAACGTTCAAGCCGGTCCCGGAGCAACTGCCAGCCGCGCTCGCCATTCAAGCCCCGCTCGCCCAGCCGTTGCGCTACGGGGAAAACCCCCACCAAACCGCCGCTCTCTACGGTCATTTTAAGGAATATTACCAGCAGCTTCATGGCAAGGAATTATCCTATAACAACATTCTTGACCTCACGGCCGCAGCCGCCCTCATCTCGGAATTCCATGGGCAACCGGCCACTCTGGCAATCCTCAAACACACCAACCCCTGCGGGGTCGGTCAAGCCGTCACCCTGCGGGAAGCTTGGGACAAAGCTTTCGCCACCGACCGCCAAGCCCCCTTTGGCGGTATTATTGCCGTAAATCAGCCTTTGGACGCCCTCTGTGCCGAAGCTATTTCTGAGATTTTCAGTGAAGTCATCATTGCCCCGGATTTCAACAAGGATGCCCTCGCCATCCTGCAAAAGAAAAAGAACCTCCGCCTGATCAAGCTGCTCAAACCCTTGAGCTCCGCCCAGCCCTGGGATATCCGCAGCGTCGGAGCCGATTCCTTTCTCCTGCAAAGTCGCGATTTGAAAATGGTGCAGGAATCCGAACTCAAGATTGTCACCAAGCGTCAACCGACCGAAGCGGAACTTAAGGCAATGCTGTTCGGCTGGCGGGTGGTCAAACACCTCAAATCAAACGCGATTGTTTATGTCGGCCAGGATCGAACCTTGGGTGTGGGCGCCGGCCAGATGAGCCGCGTGGATTCCAGCCAGATCGCCGTTTGGAAAGCCGGTGAGGCAAAACTGCCGCTACCGGGATCCGTCGTCTGCAGCGATGCTTTCTTCCCCTTCCCCGACGGCCTCCTCGCCGCCGCCACCGCCGGCGCCACCGCCGCCATTCAACCGGGTGGATCCGTGAAAGATTCTGAGGTTATTGCCGCCGCCGATGAGCGGGAAATGGCGATGGCCTTCACCGGCACGCGCCATTTTAGGCATTAGAGCTTTTTGCCGAATGCTGTATCCACGCGGAACGGGTCTCCGACTGCTTGATTGCAGTATTCCTGTCAATCTGCTAATCAACGAGCCAACTGGTAGATCAGGAACAACTGGAAAGCGGTTACTGCAATCAACATCGTCCAAATGAACAGTTCCCGCAGATGCAGACCACGCTGGTTCACGGCCGCTAACCAAAACTGAAGTTTGGTCGATCCGAGGGTAATGACGTCGCCGCTGAACAGACGGACCGTCTCAAAAGCCTGGTTGTTGACGGTTGCCAAAGCGCCTTCGCCTTTCGTCACAAAATAGCCTTCGCGACGTTTGAAGGTCAAAGTGAGATGTTGATCCCAAACCCCGGGATCATCCAATTGCAGGGCATTTCCGGCCTGCCGCCCCACATAAAAAGGAAAACGGCGGACAGTCACTTGACTGCCCGCCTTTTTTCCCGAGAGAATATTGAGTTGAACCATCAGCCCCCAAGGTTCACCAAATCGAGCGGGGAACGTAAATCTGATCGCCGGGATAAACCGGGGGATCAGGTTCATCGCCCTTCAGAATCTTTTTGCAATTCAACTTGATGTGCTGGCCATTGCTGCGGATCAACACCACATGCCTGCGGTCCGCAAAATCAGTGAAATCACCAGCCGACGCAATCGCCTTGGTCACTGTCACTTCGCCGACGTACACCAGACGATCAGGGGTTTTAACTTCACCACGAACGTAATACACCCGGTCCCCAATGGTAACCGCCACCGTCAGATGCGTGTAATACTGCGGAACATAAGCATCATGAATCGCATTTTGCAATTCACCGGCGGTTTTGCCGACCGCCACGATTTTCCCAATTTCCGGCAACGTAATCGTTCCATCTTCTTTGATGGGTTCTTGGTGCGGCGTCGGCTCATCAGGAATCCCCGAAAGCGTCACCGTAACCGTATCCCCGATATGGAAACGGGCGAAATCATCAGCCGTCGGCGCCGCAGGAACCGATCCGGCGATCGCCGGCGCCGTGGGATTATCGTTCAACGCCAGGTCCCCGCTGGTGGAATAACATCCGGACGACAACATCGTCAACAAGGCAAAACTCGCCGCTGTTCCGATGAAGGAACGAAAACAATTCAATTTCATTGGCACTATCCTTGTGAAATCAGTCACTTAATCAATACTTTTGTTTGATTTCTGAGTCGGCAACACCGGTTTCCGGGGTTTTCGCCGCTGCTTCCTGCTCATCTTCCGTGCGGGTGTAATAATAATCGTGATAATAGCCGCTGTAGTAGTAGTAGCTTTCGTCCTGCGACATGTTGATGTTGTTGAGCACGATGCCAACGAAATTGCCACCGACTTTCTCAATCATCTGCTTCGCCCGGATGTTCATCGGCTGCGGATAGCGGCGATATTGAATGACTTGAATCACCAAATCGACTTCGCTCGCGAGTACCGACGCATCAGAAACACCCAGAATAGGCGGGGAATCGAAGAAAATAAAATCATACCGCTGTTTCAATTCGGCGATCATTTCCTTCATCGGCCCGGAACCCAAAATACCCAGGGAGCTGTTCGGTAACTTGCCACTGGGCATGAAATGCAGGGTCGGAACCGACGTCGTTTGCACCACTTCCGGAAGCGTGTTCTGCTTCAGCAAATAGTTCGTCAAACCCAAATTGTTCGGCACGCGCATGTGCTTGTGCAAGGTCGGACGGCGAAGGTCGGAATCAACGACCAGCACCCGTGATCCGGATTGGGCAAAAATCGTCGCCAAATTCAAAGTGGTTGTGGATTTACCCTCGCCGGCGCCGGCGCTGACCACGACGATCGTATTGGATTGATCGTTTTTCCGGGAGAAAAGAATATTGGTCCGCAATACGCGGTAAGCTTCCGCATATTTGCTCTCCGGTCCTTCATCGATCAAATAACCCACATTCTGCGGTATGACCCCCAAGACCGGCGCCTGGAAGATCCGTTCGACGTCATCAATCGTCTTTACGCTGGTGTCGAGATATTCAATAAAGAACGCCAGACCAACCCCCATGACCAAACCAAAAACCAATCCCAAAATAATGTTTAAGGTCTTGTTCGGTTTCGCCGGCGTCTTGCTCGGCTCCGCCGCGTCCGTGACTGTTACCGCGGAAGTAGTCGGAATGGTGATATTAATCTTTTCCTGGTCCACCTTGGCCCCGAGCGCTCGATGCAGTTCCAGCATCGTCTGCAGTTTCCGCTTGGCATCCCGATACGGCATACTTTTAACTTCATTGTCACGGTCGTTCGTCAGGGCGGTAGCCATTGAATCGGTAAGCACTTGCAATTGCGCCTTATCTGATTTAACGCGTGTATCCAGCGCCACCATGATTCCGGCCACCCGGTCATTGATTTCCGAATCCAGCTCATCAATCTCTGATTTCACCCGCAAGGCCGTTACGTTGTTCGTCGGATTCACATCCGTCTTTAACACTTCGTACCGTTGCTTCGCCTCATTATATTTGTCCAATAATCCCGAAAGCGTTGTGTCTGGATTCAGCACCGGAATAACCGCGCGAAGTTTCTGCGGATCGCTGTTCTGCAAAGTCTGAAGTTCGTCCAATTCCTTCAGCTCGCCTTCATACGCCTTTTCCGCCTCAATCTTTTGATCCTGATAATGTGTGTATTCTTCCTGAGTGATCATTTGAGCCGGCCCCGACCCATCCGCATTTTCCGGACCGGTAATTTGCAGATCCTTGCGCAAATTATCCACTACCGCCTGCTGGTCTTGAATATTCGTTTCACCTTGCTCATATTCCCTTTCCAAAACTTGGATGGCTCCTTCGGCATGTTCCTTTTCCAATCCCAACCGGTAATTCTTATACGAATCTGCTATCGCATTGGCCAACTTCGCCGCCTCATTCTTGTCATCGCTGTATACTGTGATTGTAATGTATTTCGTGTTCCGAATGGTATTCAAGCTGATGCGCTGCTTGAGGATTTCCATCGTATCGGAAGTTTTGAGAACCTGGCCGTTGGCATAAGTCTTGCCCCACAATTCATTCAGATTCTGGGTGGCAATGACGTTGCTGAGCACCACCTGGGATTGAATAATTTCAAAGGTGGTTTGCAAAAAGTAGGGATCATAGCCGGAGTTTCCCGCCGACCGATCATCCCCGAATCTCGCTAAATCGTAGCTCCCGGTCTCCACTACGATTCTCGCCGTACTGGCATACGACTCGGGCAATATGAATGTCACCGCAGTCGCAATAATGGCGGTGATCAGGAAAACAGTGACAATGATCGCTTTGCGGATCCGAATGATGCGCCAGTAGTCAAGAAAGTGCAATTTGCTTTCAACGGCGGCGGCGGCTTTAAATGATTCCATAGGTAAAAATAAAATGGGAGCCTAAAGTAAGACTAGGCTCCCAAGCAAACGTTCAAAGCATTTCGCAAATATTAATAGGCAGCGGTCACGCCGAGGTATACGCGATTCCGCGAATACCCGCGGTCAGCGATGTTCGAATTCAAATCGTCATAATTATAACCCACTTCGGCAGAGAAATGACGGTTAAAGGCATAGGTGAGATTCACACCCAAACCATAAAAATTGTCGACCTCTCCGTTACTTTGACCCTTGCTGAACGTGCCGTATTGATAGGAACCAATAAGGGATCCGGTCAACTTGGAGGTAATCTTTTGATTGATCGAGCCGTAAATAGTCGACGCCTGCTCACCCTGGGTAACCTGGCCATTGCCATTCACCCCGGCCACGTCCGTCGCAATCTGCTTCTCGGTAAAACCTAATTGCAGATAGCTGCCCGGCAGATAGGTATAGGTAAGCGAAACGTCCGCATACGGATCCACTTCACTTTCCGAACTAGAGGTGGTTGTCGCACTATTGTAATAATCAAAATACTGAATTCCCGCCTGACCTTCAAACCGCAGGTTGGCTAACAAATCAACATCAGCACCGACGTAGCCGGTATGATTACGATTATCACGCGTTTTGCTATACACAGGATTAGCAAGAGTGTTGATATTACCGTTTCCAGAATAATCAAGCCAGCCGAAACGGTACCCAACAAAATAGGTCGTATGCGGTGAGACAATCCAATCTAAATTAAAATGCGCATTATGCTCCTGCCGGTCGAGCAAGGCAGACAAGGTGGCACCATTCGACGGACCACCGAGACTGGCGGCATCATTACCGTAAAGATAAAGGCCGTTTTGATAACCCAATTCCGTTGAAAGCTCCTGAGTCCAGTCAGTCGTCAGCGTCACAGAACCAGTATTATTAATGCTATCTTGCTTGGTACGCTGATAGGTTCCCGAATTGTTCCCTTGAGAAAGCTGCGGCTCCTGACTCACAATCAAACTGTCGTCCACCCGGGCGTGCCAGGATTCCGTGAACGCATGGTCAACCCATAGGTCAACATCATGACTCTGATCGATCGGATTAACACCTTCCTGGTCGCGCTCCTGGTAATAATACAAGCCGTAGACATAACGGATACCAAGATCCGTCTGGCGAAGAGGAACACTGGCGGAAACCTGCGGCGAAACCTCAAAACCCCAGCTGCCCTTTTTTTGAGAACCACTGGGCGCGGTATTGTAGTTGTCGTCGTAAAAGCCACGCAAAGTTGCCGACACACTCCACGACTTGCTATCCACGCCGTTAGCCCCATCCGAGCCATCAGCAGCTTGTGTGAGTTGCACACTGGCGACGCTTGCGGCGGCCAGTCCCATTGAGACAAAAAGTTTCTTCATAACTTGTCCAGCTTTTACTCCGACCTAAAACGCAATTTATTGTTCAAAAATTTCTGCGATCCGATTGACAAGACGAAGAGTATCAATTTAACAACTCCTCCGTCAAAAGGTTTTTTCATTTTTTTTTGGTTGAACACTTTATTACAAATCCATGTCGCAGCCAGAATTACAACTAATGCCTGCCCCGTTTTACCCCCAGCTCCTGCATCAGCCGATCCCGGCCCAACGTGTTGATTATGTTTTGTTTTTGCAACCATCCTTTGCGCCCAATTCCCGCTCCCAAACGTAAAAAACCGGCGTGTTCATTCCGGTGCGCGTCCGGATTAATCACGCACTTTACCCCTCGCTCTTGCGCCAGCCCCCACCACCGCCAGTCCAGATCAAACCGCCGGGGATTGCAATTCAACTCAATCCATGTCCCCGTCGCCACACACGCATCCAGAATCGCCGGAATGTTGATCGGATAGGGCTCCCTTTCGAGCAATAAACGCCCCGTCAGATGCCCCAGCATGTGGACATACCGGTTTTCAACCGCCCGCAACACCCGCTTCGTGTTCTCCGCTTCGTCGTTCGACGGCACATGCAAACTGGCCACCACCACATCTAGCTTTGCCATCAGCTCATCGGAAAAATCAAGGCGGTCCTTCAACACGTCCACTTCCGCCCCCGTCAGCAGACGAAAGTCGCTGCCTTCCCCGGCCAGCCGCGTGTTGATCTTTCCAATCTCCGCAATTTGATCCACTAGCCGTTGTTCCGTCAGACCGTTCGCCTGAAAGGACGACTGGGAATGATCCGTGACCGCCCAATATTCCAATCCCAACTCTTCCATGTACTCCGCAATTTCCTCCAGCGTGTTGCGCCCATCGCTCCAGTTGGAATGGTTGTGGAGCGCGCCTTTCAAATCGGTCCACTCAATTAACCGCGGCAAGCCGCCCTTTTCACCCGCCGCAAATTCGCCCTGGTCCTCCCGCAATTCCGGCGGCACATACGCCAGCCCCAACGCGGAAAAAATGTCCTCTTCCGTCGGGCAGGAAACCAGCAACTGCGGATCGCGCGTTTCCGTTTGCGACCGGAACAAGCCATACTCGTTCAGCCGCAATCCCCGCTGGATCGCCCGCTGCCGCATCACAATATTGTGCTCCTTGCTCCCCGTGAAGTATGCCAGCGCAAACGGATATTCCGCATCGCTGACCACCCGCAAATCGCATTGAATCCCCCGCTCCAGAATCACACTCACCTTGGTATCCCCTTTGGCAATAATTTTGATCACCGGCGGCAGCGACGCAAAATATTCAATCACCTGCGCGGGTTTCTGCGACGACGCCAAAAAATCGATGTCACCGATCACCTCCTTGAACCGCCGCAAACTCCCCGCCGTGCTGCAACGAATCACATGCTCGCATTCCCGGAGGCTTTCCAACAATGGATCCGCCGACGCCATGGCATCGACCAGCAGGAACCGGGAGGCGTACAGCCGGCGCCGCTGCAAACCCTCCAAAATGTTGTCTTGCGTCTTTTCCCCAAAACCGTCCAGCTCCGCCACCTTGCCGGCATGACAGGCGGCTTCCAAGGCGGCAATGGAATCGACGCCCAGCTTTTTGTTCAGCGCCTGAATCTTCTTGGGTCCCAAGCCCGGTATCTCCAGCATCTCCACCAGCCCGGCCGGGATCGAAGCCTTCAAATCCTCGTAATACTTCAACTTGCCCGTGACGGCCAGCTCGGTAATTTTTTGCTCCAGCGCCTCGCCGATCCCCTTGATTTCGCCCAGCCGCCTTTCCGCAATTAACACCTCCAACGATTCCGTCAGTCCTTCCAAAATGCGCGCCCCGTTGGCGTAAGCGCGCGTCTTAAACGGATTCTCTCCCTTGAGCTCGAGCAAAACGCCGATCTCAAGGAGCACATCAATGACTTTATCTTTTTCCATGATTGTTAATGGGTCGGACGGCCATATTTTCCCGGCCAAACTTAGCAGCCCCCCAAAAAACTACAAGGGATGCCGGCGCCCGGGTTTTGCCAACCGCACATTTGCTGGATGCCACGCAAAGGAAAAAGGTGACGTGTCCGCCGGAAAAACCCACCATGCCGGAACGCGGCGCGTAATCCCGCCGGCCGAACAAAAATGAAAAACAAACCAACTCCCGTCGCCCTCACCATTGCCGGCTCCGATAGCGGCGGTGGCGCCGGCATCCAAGCCGACCTCAAAACTTTCGCCGCGCTCGGCGTTCACGGCACTAGCGCCATTACCTGCCTCACCGCCCAAAACCCGCACCAGCTGCTCGGCGTGGAAACCGCGTCGCCCCGCATCTTGCGCCAGCAGCTCGCCGCTGTCTTTGCCGAATTACCGCCGGCCGCGGTCAAAACCGGCATGCTCCTCAACCGCGAAAATATCCGTGTGATCGTTCAATTCTTGACGGCCGCCAAACTGCGTCCGCCGCTGGTGGTGGACCCCGTGATGGTTTCCACCAGCGGCGCCCGCCTGCTAGCCAAAAACGCCGTCGCCGCATTGCAAACAGCCCTCCTGCCGCTCGCCACACTCGTCACCCCGAACCTCGATGAAGCCGCC
>Ga0302320_10008674_pt1 | contig 22028 bp, 12 predicted proteins | sample Bog_T0_3_FD_202130 | JGI IMG/M metagenome (GOLD analysis project Ga0302320, IMG submission 202130) | Peat permafrost microbial communities from Stordalen Mire near Abisko, Sweden - Bog_T0_3 | ecosystem: Environmental > Terrestrial > Soil > Wetlands > Peat | place: Sweden: Abisko, Stordalen Mire...
GAAGTCGCCTTCCTGCGCGGGCAAGAGTATGTGCCTCCGGTGACGCGCGAGGAGTACGCGGGCAGCGTGTTGTGCCTGGCGCAGACCGCGGAGCCGGACACGGTGGACTTTGACGCGCCGGAGATCGTGGTGCGGATGAAGAAGCATCACCACGCCGGGCTGATTGTGCGGTCGGAGAATCCGGAGCGGGTGAAGGCGCTGCTGGAGGAGTATAGCGGCGAGTTTGCGCGGCGGTTTCTGGCCCGGATGCCGCCGCCGGAGAAGCCGACGGCGTGAGGCTGCAGTGGAGGGGGGGCATGGTTTTCCATGGCAGTTGGCCCAATTCAGAAGCTGTTGAGGCGACGCGGGATTTCCTGAGCCTGAAGGCGCCGCGGCGGGCGGCGGCTCGCGACCTGATCAAGGAGTTGCTGGGCGGAACGCGCTTTGAGCGCAGGTGCGCGGCTGACCTGGCGCGGCGGGTGAGCGCGCGGGAACCGGGAGCTCTCCGCGCGTATGCGGATGTATTCATAGACATGGTTGCGGATTTAGCCCCTGAAGAGTGGCAGGCGCGCGGGTACCTGGCGCTGGCGGCGGCGCACAGCGCGGGCAGCCGGAGCCAGAGGATGACGCTGGCGGCGCTGGTGCGCGGGCTGGTCGTGGATGAACGGAACGCCGTGCGGGCGATGGGGCTGGAAGCCCTAGGAATATTGGCCGTTGCCGAGCCGGAGTTGCGCGATGAGGCGATGGAACTGCTGGAGCGCGCGCGGCGCGAAGGAACCTGCGCTATGCGCGCACGTGCAACGCGAATGCTGCCCGAGGTTTTGACTGCCGAGTTGGAGCAGGGCGGTTACAAGGGCACTGCGCGGCGATAGCGGGCAGGGATACTTTCTCAGGCTTCGTTCCCGGGTCGATGTTTCGTCCCTGTTCCCTAGTCCTATGGTGGGGCGCCTCTTCCGGCCGGTTGCTGCAGGCTCTGGTTGCCCCGATTTTGCGGTAACAGGACTGCGGAGTTTCCTGCCACGCGGGAAGAAAAAGGGAGTTTTCGGAGGATTGCGGGCCAAGCAGGGGAATCGGGTTGTCTTCCGACCTTGGTGGCCAGCCTCGATGGTTCAAGGAGGCTTCTGTTGGGCGAATTTGGAAACGGAAGCATCGATCCTGCGCAACCTGCGGCGGGCGTATCCCACCTTTGAATCAAAAGACCATTCAAGGATGGAGCGCGGGGCCAGAAGCTTGTATTCTGTGACGGCTGGACCAACGACTCGGGGGTCCCGTGGTTTGAACCCGAGCCCAGGAGGCGAAATGAACCTGACCGAAGAGCCCGAAGTTGTTACCTGGCCTGAGACCCACTACGCCTTTGTGGAACTGAATGGGCCTTTCATGAAGACAGCCCCGCAGGCGTGGCAAGAGGCGCATCGCCTTGCGCCGCTGCTGAAAGAACACAACCAGGTCACCGGCTACATGAGCCTCTACAAGATGCGGCCGGATGTCTACCGGGCTGGCTTCGCGCTGGCTGCCGCGCCGGTCAAGCTGCCGGCGGGCCTGGAGTACGAGCTGTTCGAGGGGGGCCGGTATAGCCGGTTTGTGCTGACCGGGCCCTATAAGGAGCTGCCGGCGGCGACGGGCCGGGTGTTCGAGTATGTTGCGAAGAACAACATCATGCTCCGCATGGAATTCTGCATTGAGAACTACGTGAGCGACCCAAACACGACGCCGGAAGAGCGGCTGGTGACCGAGATTCTGGTTCCGACGGCCTGAGGGCGCGTTGCGGGTCCGAGGCCCGATTAGAATGGTCGTGGGAGCAAGCATGGAAAAGAAATGGCAGTATCCGCACCGGCGGTGGAATCCGCTTCGGCAGTCGTGGGTCCTGGTTTCGCCGCACAGGACGCAGCGGCCGTGGCTGGGAGCGGTAGACGCGAAGGCAGCGCGTTCCGGTGTGGCGCACGATCCGGAGTGTTATCTGTGCCCCGGGAACAAGCGTGCGGGGGGGATGGAGAACCCTGCGTATGAAGGGATTTTCTCCTTTGTAAACGATTACGCGGCGCTTTTGCCTGAATCGCCCGCGGCAACCGAAGCGCCCGCTTCGCCGCTGCTGGTGGCTGAGCCCGCGCGCGGCCTGTGCAAAGTGCTTTGTTTTCATCCGGATCACAGCTTGACCCTGGCGCGGATGACGCGTGCGGAGATTCGCCGTGTGGTGGACGCGTGGACGGCCGAGTACAGGGAACTGGGGGGGCTGGACTGGATCGAGTACGTGCAGATCTTTGAGAACCGCGGGGCCATGATGGGGGCCAGCAACCCGCACCCGCACGGGCAGATCTGGTCCACCGGATTTGTTCCGGACGAGCCAGCCGCGGAGACTCTGGCTCAAAAGGAGCACCTGGCCCGGACCGGGCGCTGCCTGCTGTGCGACTACCTGGCAGCGGAAGAGGCGGCTCAGGAACGAATTGTCTTTGAGAATGAGCATTTTATGGCGGTCGTGCCGTGGTGGGCGGTGTGGCCCTTCGAGGTGCTGGTGGTGAGCAAGAGACATCTGGGGGCGCTGCCGGAGTTCACCGAGGAAGAGCGGGACGGGCTGGCGGACGCACTGAAGCGGCTGACGACGCGGTACGACAACCTGTTCGAGACCAGCTTTCCGTATACCATGGGGTTCCACCAGACGCCAACGGACGGGCAGGGGCACCCGGAGTGGCACTTCCATGCGCATTTCTATCCGCCTCTTCTCCGCTCGGCCACGGTGCGCAAGTTCATGGTGGGCTTCGAGATGCTGGGTATGCCGCAGCGGGATATTACTCCCGAGGGCGCTGCGGAACAGTTGCGGGGGTGCTCGGAAGATCATTTCTGGCCGCGGGGCTGAGCGGGGTGGTTACGGATCGAGGCATTTTATGCTGGAAAACCCGGATCTCCACCCCAGGAAGCAAAGACTGCGTCCTGGGGACCCCGGATCTGCGGTTCCCGGCATTCCTGTCCGAGTGGCTGGAGTCTGATGAATTTGTGGGGGCAGGGGGACGCGGCCGGAGGAAATGGTGAGCTCGCTGGGGCTCGAACCCAGGACCCACGCCTTAAAAGGGCGTTGCTCTACCAACTGAGCTACGAGCTCGTTCAAGGCCGCTGTTTCAAAACTACCACAGGAGAAGGTTCGCCGCTTTTTCGCGCATCGGCTCCCGGCGTCATTGCTGCGGAGCGGGAGTTGGTTTTGGTGCCTGGGGGCGTGGCTGAGCAGCCCCCAGGGGGTGAAAATGGGCCGGGATCTGGCCGAATGTTACAGGTTTTTGCCGGTTTTCCGTCCAAGCGAGCGGGAAAGTGGCCCTGCCAGGGGCAGGCAGGCTGTACTGAGCAGAAAACAATGCGATTCGGGGCTGCGGTATGACAAGAAAGTGGTAGGAGGGTAACGTTACAAGTGTTATTGTTCTGACAACAGCGTTGCATCTAGGATTCCTGGTGAGGATACCCTCCGTTTGGATGGGCGATACCTGGCAAACCGCGGAAGTGCAGCCACAAGGGCGGCAGCGGAAAGGCCGGAGATCGAGTCTAACCAGGCAGGGTGCATGGGTGGAAGATGACAGATCGCAAGGCGCTGGTCGATCAGAACGAGACACCTGAAGACGTTGCGACCCTGTATTCCTGGGCCAACCTTCACGGCGCAAAGTACCGGGACTTCTCTGCCTCGCGAGCACAAACGCGCGAGAATGCCCGGCTGCGCGTGCAGGAAGCTATCGAAGAGGAACGCCGCCGCGCGCGGGAAGAAGCAGATGCGCAGAAGGCGAATGAGGCACAACGCGCAGCGGACGCAGCGCGGTTGGCCGAGGCAGCGCGCCAGGCTGACTATGCCGCGCAGCAAGCGGCCCAGCAGGCGGCACAACAGGCTGCGCAGCAAGCGGCACAACAGGCTGCGCACCTGGCGGCCCAGCAGGCTTCGCAACAGCGGGCCTGGCAACAGCAGCAGCGGCCGGTTTATGCGGCTGCACCCGCACCGAGCGTGGCTCCGCCCGCGGCACCCTATTATTCTCCGCAGCCTTATCAGGCTCCGCCTCCACAGCAGCAGGCTCCGATTCCGCAACAGCAACAGCCGGCGCAGCCGGATTTTCCGGTCTATGCACCTCCGCAGGATCAGTTCCGGCCGGCAGGCGTGCAGCCGCCGGTTGTGGCACAGCCTGTGCCGCAGGCAGGCCCGCAGTATCCGCCGCAGCAGTACGCACCGGTTCGTGAAGACCATTATTTACAGGCGCGGAACCAGTGGGTTCCGGCCGCTTCTCCAGCGGCTTATCCGGGTTTGGGGGAGCCGCGTGAAAATGCCAGCCGTCCGGCATGGCTGCAGCAGGACCGCGCCGATGTTCCGCAGCAGCCCGCTCCGCAGGAGGCAGAGAATACACTGCAGGGATCGCGGGACCGGCTCACTTCGCGCTGGTTTGCGCTGAAGGGTGTTTTTGGAGGTGCGAGCGCACCGGTTCAACCGGAACCGGCACAACCGGCTCCCGTGGCTTCGCGCGCGCCGGTGCTGGCGGTGTTTTCTCTGGCCGGCGGCGTGGGCAAGACCAGCCTGGTGGCGACGCTGGGACGAGCTCTCTCTGCCCGCGGCGAGCGTGTTTTGCTGGTGGATACCGCGGCTTATGGTCTGTTGCCGTTCTTTTTTGGAGCGCGGGACCAGCGGCCTGGGCAGTTGAGGACCTTCAGCCCTCCGGGATCGAGCGGCGATGCTCCCGTGCAGATGGTGACCATTGACCCTGAGGCGCTGGGACCGGAGAACGCAGCGCAGGAGACACTCACCACGGAGATTGGCCGCCACTCGCGCGGGGTAAGCCGGGTGATTGTGGATCTGGCGACTGCTTCCGGCGCGACCACGCGGCGGATTCTGCGGATGGGACCGACCGTGCTGGTGCCGGTGATCCCGGATATGAGTTCGGTAGTAAGCGTAGGTTCGATTGACGCGTTCTTTCAGCACAGCGCCGCCGCCGGCGGCAAGCAGGTTCTGCCATTTTATGTGTTGAACCAGTTTGACCCTTCCTTGCCGCTGCACCTGGATGTTCGGGAGGTGCTGCGAGAGCAGGTGGGCGACCGGCTGCTTCCGTTTGCGCTGCGCCGCACTCCTGCCGTCAGCGAGGCTCTGGCCGAGGGAATGACGGTGATGGATTACGCTCCGAATTCGACCGTCGCAGAGGATTTTGGCAACCTCGCCGGCTGGGTGAAGAGCCTTGCTGCCCCCGCAAGCTCGAGCTATCGCGGCGTGCGCTGGAGTGAACGATGACCGCAACAGGCCTTTGGCAGGACATTGGAGCCGGGGAGAACTTCTTTACGAAGATCCTCCGCTTCCTGTTCCTGCTCGCGGCGGGAGTAGTTTTCTACTTTCTCGCCGTACTTCCCCTGACCTGGCCGCAACAGGCGGTGCTTGGGCTGCTGACGCTGCTGATGTCTTTGGCCCTGGCGCGCAGTTCAGACTCCTATTTAATTACGCTCACCTTGATGGTGATGTCGATGTTCTGCACGTTTCGCTACGGGTATTGGCGCATCTTGCAGACCGTGCGGTTCTTTGAAGACCCGGCCAACCACTGGGGAGCGCTGGACGCGTTCTTCATCATCAGCCTGATTTTGGCGGAGATCTACGCGTTCTTCATTCTGTTCCTGGGATACTTTCAGACCATCTGGCCGCTGCGGCGCGCGCCGGTGGCGCTGCCGGACAACTCCGATGACTGGCCGCATGTGGATGTGCTGATTCCCACCTATAACGAGCCGCTGGATGTGGTTCGCTATACCGCGCTGGGCGCGCTGAACATGGACTGGCCGGCGGACAAGATGCACGTCTACATCCTGGACGACGGGCGGCGCAAGGAGTTTGAGCAGTTCGCGTTCGAGGCGGGCATCGGCTACAAGATTCGCAGCGACAACAAGCACGCCAAGGCCGGCAACATCAACACGGCGCTGAAGAGCATGACCTCGCCGTACGTGACCATCTTCGACTGCGACCACGTGCCGACGCGCAGTTTTCTGCAGATGACGATGGGCTGGTTCATGCGCGACCGCAAGCTGGCCATGCTGCAGACGCCACACCATTTTTATTCGCCGGACCCGTTTGAACGCAACCTGGGGCAGTTCCGCATCATTCCCAACGAGGGCGAGCTGTTTTACGGGATTGTGCAGGACGGCAACGATTTTTGGAATGCGAGCTTCTTCTGCGGCTCCTGCGCGGTGCTGCGGAGGACGGCCCTGGACGAGATTGGCGGCATCGCCGTTGAGACGGTGACCGAAGACGCGCACACGTCGCTGCGCATGCAGATGAACGGGTGGGGGACGGCGTACATCAACATTCCGCAGGCGGCGGGGTTGGCCACCGAGCGGCTGAGCGCGCACGTGGGCCAGCGCATCCGCTGGGCGCGGGGCATGATCCAGATTCTGCGGACCGACAATCCGCTGTTTGCGCCGGGGCTGAAGTTTCCACAGAGGTTGTGCTACTTCAACGCGATGTGCCACTTCATGTACGCGGTGCCGCGGCTGATCTTCCTGACAGCGCCGCTGATTTTTCTTCTGCTGAGCCATACCAATGTGCCGGGCTACTGGGCGGCGATTCTGGCCTACGCTCTGCCTCACCTTGTGCTTTCGAATGTGACCAACTCGAGGATTCAGGGCGAGCACCGGCACTCGTGGTGGAACGAGATCTACGAGACGGTGCTTTCCCCGTATATCCTGCTGCCTACCATGATGGCGCTCATCAATCCAAAGCTGGGCAAGTTCAACGTGACGGCCAAAGGCGGCGTGGTGAAGCGGACTTTCTTTGACACCAAGATCGCACAGCCCTTCCTGATCATGCTGCTGTTTAACATTGCGGGACTGGTCGTTGCCATTCCGCGCTACTTTATCTGGGATCGGGACCGGCCCGGCACGGTGATCATGAATGTGCTGTGGTGCTGCTTCAACGTGGTGATTCTGGGCGTGACGACCGCTGTGGCGCGCGAGATGAGACAACTGCGGACCACGGTGCGCATCAGCATCGTGACCCCGGTGATGGTGAAGCTGGAAGATGGACGGTTGATTGCGGGCGAAACCACCGACATGTCGTCGGGCGGTACCTGCGTGAAATTCAACGAGGCAGTGGATGCGGCGGCACAGTCCCAGGTGCGGCTTGCTTTCCCGCTTCCATCGGTGGCTACCGATCTGCCCGCGACGGTTGTATCCGCGGAAGGGGCCCTGCTGCGGGTGCGGTTTGAGGACTTAACGATTGCCGAACAGGAAGTGTTGACCATGGTTCTATATTCCCGAGCAGACTCATGGCTGGGCTGGGGCGAATCGCGCGAGAGCGACAACGTGCTGCGCAGCCTGGGCCGCATCTTTCAGATCTCGATGCACGGGCTGGTGTCGACCTTCCAAAGCCTGTTCACCGGGAAAGACAAGCGGATCAAGAGGGAAAAGCCTCTCAGCGTGGTCAGTTCAGTGGTGATCTTTGCGCTGGCCGTGATTCTGATGGGGGCTCCGCACAGTGCCTTCGGACAGCCGCAGGGTTTTGCCGGCGCGCTCGCTAGCGGGACCACGGACAAGGCGCCGCCCGTTCCGCCGGGGCAGTTCCGCGATACGTTCACGCTGAACGACGCGGGTTCGCCGCAGATCGAGTTGCACGGGATTGATTCGAGCCACAGCATCTACTTCACGCTTCCGCAGACCCACGTGGTGCGCACCGCCAAGATCCACCTGTACTACGCGTTCTCTCCCAGCCTGCTGCCGCAGTTGAGCCATTTGAAGCTCATCATGAACGGAACGCTGTTTGCCACCATCCAGCCGACGCCGGGCCAGGTGGGCGGTTCCAACAGCCAGGATGCGGAAGGGGAGTTCACGATTCCGCCTGAGTTGCTGGTCCACAACAATACGCTGACCATCCAGTTCATCGGCCACTACACCATGGTTTGCGAGGACCCGGCCAACACCACGCTGTGGTCCCGCGTGCATCGCAACACGTTCCTGAACATCGAGGGCGACCTGTTGCCGCTGGCCGACGATCTGAAGCAGTTGCCCATGCCGTTCCTCGACCCGGCCGTGATTCAGCCGCTGAGCATTCCCATCGTGTTTCCCACGGCGCCTTCGTTCAAGGCCATTCAGGCCGCGGGTATCGTGGCCAGCTACTTCGGCATGATCTCCGAGAGCAGGCCGGTCCGCTTTCCGGTGCGTATCGGTTCCATTCCTGCCGGCAACGCAATCGTGATCTCGGACAGTCCAGGGAACCTGCCGGCTGGGCTGAACATGCTGGCTGTCGCATCGTCCACGGTGGCCATGCGCACCAACTCGACCGATCCCTACAGTAAGGTGCTGGTGCTGGCGGGCTCAGACGGCGACCAGTTGCTGCGGGCGGCTCAGGCGGTGGCATTGCACAGCGACGTGCTGGCCGGGGCGCAGGTGACCATCGACAAGCTGACGCTACCCGACATTCAGAAGCCCGACGGAGCGCCCAGATGGGCGCGTACCGACCAGACGGTTGCGCTGTGGGATTATGCCACCGCGGATCAGTTGCAGGGCGACGGGTCGGCGCCGCTGAATGTGTATTTCCGCATTCCGCCGGACATCTTCTACTCCGAGCGGCCGAACGCGATTCTCAAGCTGTCGTACCGCTACAACTCGGTGCCCATTGGCCCCATTTCGAGCATGCAGGTGCGCATTAACAATGCGTTCCTTGCTTCGGTGCCGCTGATTCCCGGCCAGGAGCCCTCGCGCAAGACGCAGGCCGATGTTCCGGTGCCGGTGGTGAACCTGCGGCCCTTCTCGAACTCGCTTTCGTTTGACTTTACCTTCCAGTTGCTGAAGAAGGGCGGCTGCCAGGATACGACACCGATCAATATGCAGGGCGCGATCCTGCGCGACACCTTCCTTGACCTGCGCGGCTATCCGCACTATGCCCCGCTGCCTAACCTGGAAACCTTTGCCAACGCGGGCTTTCCGTTTACGCGCCTTGCCGACATGAGCGACACGACCGTCGTATTGCCGGCCACGCCCACCGAGCAGGAGATCGAGTTGTTTGTCACGCTGATGGGGCACTTTTCGCGGCAAACGGGCTTTCCGGCATTGCGGGTGACCGTGGCGGGCGGCGAAGCCTTGCAGCAGGGGGCCAAAACGGACTTCCTGGTCATTGGCATGGCCGACGATCAGCCTGCCTTTGACAAGCTGGCCAACAACCTGCCGGTGGCGCTGAGGAGCGGACAGATTCAGGTGCGCGATACGCAGGGATTCTTTGCTCCGCTGCATCACGCGTGGTGGAAGCTGCGCTCGAATGAACACTCCGAGTCCGGCGACCTGACCGCGGGCGGCACTCCGGATGCAGTGATCGAGGGCATTCAGTCGCCTTACGATCCGGGCGGCAGCCGCAGCGTTGTGGCAATTCATCTGAAGGACGGCAGCACCTTTGAACCTTTCATGGCGACCATGCTGAACGTGCAGCAGGCCAGCGATATTCAGGGTTCGGTCTCGGTTCTGCACGGAACACAGTTCCAGTCTTTCCGCATCGGTTCGGAGGTCTATCACGTGGGCGTGCTGCCGTGGTGGACGCGGCTGACCTTGTGGTTCATGGAAGTGCCCTGGCTGGCCGCGGTTGTGGTGATTGCTCTGGCTTTCCTGCTGGCTATCTGGACACGGCAATGGCTTCGGACGAAGGCCCGGGCCCGGCTGAAGATGATCGAGGACTAAGGGCTGGCGGGCGTTCTGGCAGTACGAGCAGCAACCGGCGCGGCGTCTTCCTTGCGAGGAAGGCGCCGCGGCTTCATTGTTCGGGATACTCAACCCCTTCTTGGAGAAATGGAACGATGAAACTGACGATACCCCGGCTGCGGATGCGGCTGCTGCTGACCGTATCTCTTTTGACGCTGGGCGCCACAGGCGGCTGCAAGCAAGGTCCCTGGTCCTTGTGGAACGCCTACGCTGCGCACTTTATCGACGCGCAAGGGCGGGTGATCGACCCCCAGGGAGGCGGCCGCACCACCTCGGAAGGGCAGGCGTATGCCATGTTCTTTGCGCTGGCGGACAACGACCGCGCGAGCTTTGACCGCGTGCTGACCTGGACGCAGGCCAATCTTGCCGGTGGAGATATGCAGACGCGGCTTCCGGCGTGGCTGTGGGGAAAGAACAAAGACGGAGAATGGAAGACTCTGGACCCCAATCCGGCTTCAGACGCCGATGTGTGGATGGCGTACTCGCTGATTGAAGCGGGACGGCTGTGGAAGCAGCCCATGTACACCAGCCTGGGCCGGCAGATGATGACCCAGATCGCCAAGAGCGAAGTGGCGTATCTGCCGGGATTCGGATCGATGCTGTTGCCGGGACCGATCGGCTTCCATCACGACCAGGTTTGGACGGTCAATCCGAGTTATCTGCCGATGTTCATCTTCCAGCGGTTCGCGGATGTGGATCCAGCGGGTCCGTGGCGGCAGATTGCTCTGAGTATCCCGAGACTTCTGGAACAGAGCAGCCGGCATGGGTTTGCGATGGATTGGGTGGACTATGTTCCGGGGGACGGGTTTTATCCAGCGCCGGCTCATCCGGACCAGGATGCGGCGCCTGCCGGAGGAAGTTATGACGCGATCCGCGTCTATCTTTGGGCGGGCATGATGGACGGAGCGGGCAAGACGCGCGAAGGGCTGCTGAACGCGGTTCCAGCCATGGGCGGCTACCTTGCCAATCATGATGCCCCCCCGGAAAAGGTGAGTGACCAGGGCATTCCGTTGGCGCAAGATGGACCTGTGGGATTCTCGGCGGCGCTTCTGCCTTATTTGAAGGCCTTCCCGCAGATGGATAAGCCGAACGCCCAGCAAATCGTGCGGCTGAGCGCGCAGAAGGATGGGTCAACGGGATTGTATGGAAAGGACCCCGCATATTACGATCAGAATCTTGCCTTGTTTGCGACGGGTTATCTGGAAGGCAGATTCCGGTTTGGCGCAGGCGGGGAGCTGAAAGTGGAATGGACACGCTCATGAGGGTTGCCAGCAGGGTCTGGAAGAAGAGATGGATCGTTGCGATCTGCCTGTTGTTGGCGGTCCAGATGGGCCTTGGCCAAAAGAAGCCTGCCAACAACGGCACAGCCGACCAGACCCGCACGATTCTTGTGGGGAAAGCTCATGCCCTGGAGGCGCGCGGCCGGCCGGACATGGCGATCCAGCTATGGCAGCAGATTCTTCTGTCGGACCCGAATAACGCGGAGGCCCTGGCCGGACTGGCCAAGGATTACAAGTTGATCGGTTCCTCGGCGCAGGCCGATGAGGCACTGGCCCGTTTGAAGAAGGTCAATCCCAACGACCCGAATATCGGCAAGATTTCAGCACTGGCCAGCACCCGCGTGCAGAGCGACCGGCTGCGCGAGGCCGGCGAACTGGCTCGCCAGGGCAAGACCGATGCGGCGATGAATATCTACCGCGAGTTATACGGGGATCGACCGCCGGACGGAGATATTGCACTCGCTTATTATCAGACTTTATACGGGACGCCGCTGGGCAAGGAAGCCGCGGTGCAAGCCATGCGCGCGCTGGCGCAGCGCAACCCCGGAGATACACGCTTTGCCGTGGAACTGGGACGCATGCTGACTTACGACGCAAAGAACCGCGCAGAAGGCATTCGCATCCTGAGGCAGTACCCCAAGGACTCGCTGGCCCAGGAGGCGCTGCGCCAGGCGCTGGTGTGGGACTCGGCCAATCCGAACGCGACGGGGGAACTGCGCGATTACCTCAAGGAGCATCCGCAGGACAAGGACATGGCCGGCCGCCTGAAAGAGGACGAAGGCAAGCTGGCGCAGATGAACTCCGGCATTGCGCGTACGCCGGATGAGCGCGCGGCGTTTGCGGCGTTGAACGCGCACAAGCTGGAACAGGCGCAGACGCTGTTTACCGAGATTCTGCAAAAGGACCCGAGCAACGGGCGGGCCGCGGCCGGCATGGGCTTTCTACGCATGCAGCAGAGCAACTTCGGCGGCGCCATCAGCTATCTGACCCAGGCGGAACAGAACGGATACAAGGCCCGCGCGGTGGAAGACGGCCTGGTAACTTCGCGCTTCTGGTACACCATGGGCGAGGCTTCGCAGGCCGTTGACGATAACCAGATGGATGTGGCCGCGGCGAAGTACCGCGCGGCGCTGGCGATGCGTCCGCGCAGTCCCGAGGCCCTGAATGGGCTGGCGGGGCTGTATGTGAAGGCGCAGCAGTATCCCGCGGCTGCCGGGGTCTACGAGCAGATGCTGAAGATTCAACCGCATTCTCCGGACGTGTGGCGCGGGTTATTCCTGGCGTACGCGCGGGACGGCCAGAACAAGAAAGCGATCGCGGTTTCGGGCCGCTTCCCGGCGCCGGTCAAGGGCGCTCTGGCAAAAGACCCTGAGTATCTGCGGACGCTGGCCACGGTTTACCAGGCAGAAAACCGGAACGCGGACGCACAGCGCGCGCTGGCGCAGGCACTGGCGCTCCCATTCCCCGACAACGGCACCAGCCTGAAAGCGGATACGCGGCTGCAGTATGCGGGCATCCTGATGGAGGCCAAGCGCAGCGCCCAGGCGGCGGAGCTGTACACGCAGATTTTGAACGATGACCCAGGGAACCTGTCGGCGTGGATGGGCCTGGTGAGCGCGCATCACGAACTGGGCCAGGACGCCCAGGCGATTGCCGACGTGGAGAAGATGCCGCCGGCCACCTACGACTCGGCGCTTGCCGATCCGGGTTTCCTGTCGATGCTGGGCTCAATCTATGCGCAGTCCAACCAGTTTGAGATTGCGCAGGGGCTGCTGGAACGTTCGGCCAAGATACAGATTGCGGCCGGAGGCAAGCCGGACGTCGGACTCGAACTCCAGATGGCCGCCATCTATATGCAGCGCAACAACACCGCGCAGGCCTACGAGATTTACCGCCAGGTGTTGCAGGCTCACCCGGACCGCGTGGATGCCTGGAAGGGCCTGATCGCGACCCTGCTGGTGACCAACCGCAACAGCGAGGCGCTGGCGGAGATTGCCGTGATTCCGGCCGCGGTGCGCAAGCAACTGGAGACCGATATCGAGTTTGTGCAGACGGAGGCCAGCCTGCTGGCCGCCACCGGCGATACGGTGCACGCTACCGAATATATGAACCGCGTGGAAGCCCACTATGCCACGCTGAAGACGCAACCGCCGGCCAACATCGACATTCAGAACGCGTGGCTGCTGTTCAATACCGGCAACGACCGCGCGCTCTACGCGGCGCTGATGCGGCTGGGGAGCCGTGCGGACCTTACCGTTGCGCAACGGGAGACGGTGCAGGACATCTGGGCCAACTGGAGCGTTCGCCGTGCCGGTGTGGCCATGGACAACGGCAACATTTCGCGCGCAGTGGATATTCTGGATGCCGCATCGCAGGCGTTCCCGAATAACCTTGCCGTGCGCAAGGCGGTGGCCGGGGGATATGTGCGTGTTGGCCGGGCGAAAGAGTCGCTGGCCCTGTACAAAGCGATCCCCATGCAGGACGCGACTGTGGGCGACTTCCAGGGAGCTATCAATGCGTCGCTGGCGGCCAACGACAAGTCCCAGGCCGAGATATGGCTGCGGCAGGCGCTGGACCGCTATCCGCAGAACCCGGCGATTCTGGCGCTTGCCGCCCGCTATGAACAGTCCCGCGGAGACAACCAGCGCGCGGCCGACTACTGGCGCGCCTCGCTGGCCGCGATGCCGAAAGCCACACCGGCGGACCGGCTGGCTCACGAACTGGTTTATCCGGACCAGGACATGAAGGCGCGGCGGGCCGTGACGGCGGCCGATCTGGCACATCTCCTGGATCCGAACTACGAACCGTTTGCAAAGACCACAAAGGTTGCTCCGCTGCCTGCATACGGGAAGGACCCATATGCTCCCGGAGCTCCGGTGGATCTGAGCCAGCCGCAACAGCAGACCAGGCCTGCGGCGCAGGAGCAGACTCCGCAGCAACTTCCGTGGGCCAGCGTTCCTGCGACCACGTCCGCCGCCCCGGTGAGTTCCGGTCAAGGATCCATTTCGGGTTCCAGTTCGATGTTCGCTTCGGTTCCGCAGACACAGGCGCCCTACGGGCAGTTCAACAGCGAGCAGAATGCGGCGCAGGCTGCCGGAGAGCAGCTTTCGTCGCCACAGACCGTTCGGATTCCATCCAAGGCGAAGAGCACGCAGAACCAGCTGAGCTACGAGGGCAGCATGCACGTGCCCGGCGGTGGAAGTGTTGCCTCGCCCGCGGCGGTTGCTTCGGCAGCCGAGGCTGCGCAGCAGCAGACGTACACTGCTGCGCCTCAGGGAACGCAGGGAACCGTGCAGCAGGCGCTGAATCCGGATCAGCCGAGCGGACAGACGACACAGAACACCACACCGGTTGTGCACTCCATGGTGGCTGATGCGTACAAAGGCCTGATCTTCTCGCTGCAAGCCAACAACAAGACAGCGGAGGCGTTCCAGGAGATTGCCCAGATGCCGGCAGACGTGCGGCAGCAACTGGAGACGGACGTTGAGTATATGCAGGCTCTGGCCAGCCTTTATGTGGTCAGCGGGGACATTCCGCACGCGATGGAGTACCTGAACCGCGTGGAGAACTACTATCTGGTGCGCAGAGCGGTTCCGCCCGCGGGAATTCAGGTACAGGATGCGTGGCTGCTGTTCAACACCGGGGATGACCACCGGCTCTATCCGGTTCTGCGGAGCCTGGATGCGCGCCGCGACCTGACCGCCGCACAGCAGGAGCAGGTGCAGAACATCTGGGCCAACTGGAGCCTGCGCCGGGCCACCGCGGCCATGGACAACGGCAATACGCTGTTGGCGGTGGATATTCTGGAGGCTGCGGCAGAGAGCTTTCCTGACAATCTGAATGTGCGCAGAGCCCTGGCGGGCGGTTATGTCAAGGTTGGCCGGGCCAGCGATTCGCTGGAGATATTCAAGGCCACTTCCATGGCGGATGCCAACGCAGGCGACTTCCAGGGAGCCGTTGGCGCGGCCATGGTGGCCAAAGATATGGTGCAGGCAGAAGCCTGGCTGCGGCTGGCGCTGGAACGTTTCCCGCAAGACCCCGGAGTTCTGGCCACGGCGGCCCGCTTTGAACAGGCCCGCGGCAACAACGAGCGGGCCACCGACTTCTGGCGCGCCGCGCTGGCAGCCATGCCGCCGGGCTCGAACAACCGACGGCTGGATGCGCTTGGAGTTTATCCCGCTGACGTTGGAAGCGTCCGCCGCCGCGCAGCTACGGCTGCGGATCTGAAGCTTCTGCTGGATCCGGACAACCAGCAGCTCCCCTCGCCAGTGAGGCAGCCGGCGTTGCCCGCATACGGCACCAGCCCCAGCAACCGGACGACCACGCCCAACACCTACACGCCTCCGGCTCCGCAGCCCAGCCAGCAACCGTATCAGTGGAACAACAGTCCTACGTCTACGCTGCTTCCGCTTCCGGCGCCTCAGGCATTGAACCAGGGCCACGCGGCGTCCAGCCCGCAGGCGACTTCGCCTACCGCAGTCCCGGTTTATGTCCCAAAGCCCGGCAATCCTCTGAATGGATTGCCGGGCACACAGACCAGCCAGCCTATCTTCATCGAGCAGAGCGCGACGCAGGCCGCGAACATCGGGCCGGCCGACACCAAGTCGAGCAACGGAAGACAGGACAGGCCGAAAGCCAACTCGAAGGACGGTTCAAACCCATATGCCGGCAGGATGCAGCCTTCGCCTTCCGACCTGACCTTCAACGGCACGGACTCGGTGGCGACCGGCACGCGCGGGATCGATCCAGAGTTACGGATTACTTCAGCCCCGGCGGACTCGGCCGCTGCGAAGGCACAAGCCCTTTTCGCAGACCAGACCGATGCGCAACTGACCCAGGGCTCGGCGATTGCCATTCACACTCTGAGCAATGCCGCGGCGAGCCCGGCGCCCGCCCTGAGCGCGACGCCTCGCGATAACGGCCAATACCGGATGGCGCAATACACACCATCCGCCCAGGAAGCGGCGACGGGGGCCTACTCCGCGCCCAAGCAGCAGGCAACTCCGCAACTGATGCCCGACAAGCAGCCGGTTCAGCAACAGCAGGCGCAGCCAGTGCAGCAGGTGGCGCAGGAGGTGGTTCCTCCGCCGAGAAAGCTGAGCAAGAAGGCGCGCAGAGCAGCGGCAAGAGCAGCACAGCAGCCGGCGCCTACCCTGGCCTCGATGCCGGCTCCCCAGGAGCTCCAGCCCGTGCAGGTTCCCGACCTGCCGGTGCAGGGAACGCAGACCACGACCAGCACCGGTCTCTCAGACGAGGAGTTGCAACAGCGCAACCTGCCTCCGCTGCGTGGACCCTGGGTGCGGGTGAAGCGCGAAGAGCGCGCCGTGAGCCCCCGGGATGAGGCAGAGTTGCAGTTGCGCTCGATTGAGAGCGGCTACAGCGCCTGGATCGGCGGTGCGGGCGTGATCAACTACCGGTCTGGCGATCTGGGCTACGACCACCTGTCTGCGCTTGAGGCTCCGTTCGAGGCATCGCTTCCGCTCGGCTTCCACTCGCGGTTTACCATCGTGGCCAAGCCGGTGTTCCTTGACTCCGGCCAGGCCGACGGCAACAGCGTGGTGCAATTGACGACGCTGGGCCAGACCGCTTTAAAGCAGGTTCCGCAGCCGCTGGGCACGTTGCTCACCACCGATACCACCCCGCCTCCGCAACAGAACGCCACCGGGCTGGCCGGTGAGGTCCAGTTGGCCTTTCCGCACCTGGCGCTCGCCGGGGGATACACGCCCGCCGGGTTCCTGGTGGCCACCTTTACGGCGCGCGCCATGTTCAAGCCGGGCAATGGCCCCTTCACCTTCAACTTTGTGCGCGACTCGGTCAAGGACACGCAACTCTCCTATAGCGGCCTGCGCGATCCTGGCTCTGCCTCGCTGAGCTTTCCAGGCAATATCTGGGGTGGCGTGGTGGCCAACCAGTTCAACGGGCAGTACTCGCGCGGGGATGCGGAGTCAGGGTTCTACATTGGCGCGGGCGGCCAGTACATCACCGGCTATAACGTAGAGAAAAACGCGCGAATCGATGGCTCTGGAGGCGCGTACTGGCGGCTGCTGACATCGCCGGAGTATGGCAACCTGAGCATCGGCGTGAATTTCTTCGGGATGCACTACAGCCACAACGAGCAGGCTTTCACGTATGGCATGGGCGGCTACTTCAGTCCGCAGGCTTACTTCCTGGCGAACGTTCCGTTTACCTGGGCCGGGCACTCGGGGACGCGGTGGCATTACAACGTGATGGGCAGCCTGGGCGTGCAGGCGTTCCAGGAGAATCTGACGGCGCTGTTCCCGCTGGTGGGGCAGACATCGCTGGAGATCGGCTCTGGCAACCTGGCGCTGCCGGGCAAGACCAGCGTAGGGCCCAACTACGACCTGCGCGGGAATGCAGCCTACCAGATCGGTTCGCACTGGTTTGCGGGCGGATATTTGAGCGCCAACAACTCACGCGACTACCGGAGCGCCACGGCAGGTTTCTTTGTGCGGTATCTGTTCCGCTCGCAGCCGTCGACGGTGGCAGGGCCGACGGGGTTGTTCCCGACGGATGGATTCCGTCCGTTTACGGTGCCATAAGCGAAGACGCATTTTCGAGGATTGCGGGGGAGGGGATGCATGCATCTCCTCCCTTTTTTGCGTGTGCCGCAGGGCGTCAAAGGAGTCCCGGGCTCGTGGGCCGCCGACTTGCTTCCTCAGGAAAATCAACATGAAGCGCCATTAAAATAAATAAAACTAATAAAACATATTGACAAGATTAATAAACAGTAGAATGATTGTAATAGAAATCAAGAAACTGAGGTCTCACCCTTGGCTGATGAAACAAAAACGAAGTCTGATTGGCAGGAGTTGTTGCGGATTGCGCAGGGCTCCGGGCTGGTGGTGGAGCGGGTGCGGATCCCCGAGAAGCAGATTGCGATTGAGGGCGAGTTTACTCTGCCGCAACTGGCGCGGATCAGCCTGGAAGACCAGGTATTCATCGTGGCGTTCCTCCGCTCGCACGGGTCCATCAAGGAGATGGAACAGGTGTTCGGGGTGAGCTACCCGACGATCAAGGCGCGGCTCAACCGCATTGCCGGACAACTCGACTTTGTCGAAACCAACCCGCAACCTTCGCGCGCGGAGGTGCTGGAACGGCTGAAGGCCGGGGAGATAACCGCCGAAGAGGCGATCCGCGCGCTGGAGGCACTGAAGTGACACCCAATTTCGCAATCATCGCGATCGAGACTCCGCACTGGAGGACGCCGCAGCTTTGGCTGCCGGTGTTCCTGCTGTGGATTCCGGTGATCCTGCTTTCGCCCATCCTCTTCCTTGTGCTGGTGGCTGTGGCGATTGGGTTGAGAACGAGTATCTGGCGACTGATTGCCCTGGTGTGGGGCATCGTGTGCGGGCTTCCGGGCACGGATGTTCGCGTTCGCTCGGAAGGGAACCGGGTAGTGGTTCGCATCTTGTAGGGCTGGCCTGAAGACTCACCGGCCTGGCTGAGGGCGCAATGGGGAAAGCTGACTGAATCAGAAATCGCAAAGGAGAAATGAGATGAACGAGAATCGCCGTCAAATCCTGGAGATGCTGGCTGCGGGGAAGATTACCGCGGACGAGGCAGAGAGGCTGATTGCCGCGATTGAGCCTGAGCCTGCGACTGTGGGCGAGTACGTTGGAACCGCAGGCGGAGGCAATGGACAGAAGGGCGCCGCGGTGAAGACCCGCGCAAAGTATCTGCGCGTGCTGGTGGAGGCCGATGAAGAGATGACCGGCATGAAGGGCCCTACCACGGTGAATGTGCGGGTGCCGATGCAGCTGCTGCGCGCGGGAGTTCGACTGGCGAGTTTGATTCCGGCGCAGGCTCATGGGCAACTGGACGAGGCGCTGAGCCGGCACGGGGTTCCGCTGACGCTCTCGCAGATCAAGCCGGAGAACCTGGAAGAGCTGATCGACCATCTGGAGGACCTGACGGTGGACGTGGAAGGCAAAGAGGGGAACACAACCAAGGTGCGGGTTTTCTGCGAATAGCTTTTGACTTGGCGCTGCAGGGAGCCACTCACTCAAACTCGAAAACAACGAAACGGAGAAGGAACAATGACAACTCTCGCGATGCCAAAGGCGCACGGAGACAAGCCGATCAAAGGGTTAGGCGCGAAGTGGTATGCCGCCAGCACGGCAGAGGCGCTGAAGGATTACACGGAACTTGCACAACGGATTGCAAGCCAACTGCCGGAAGGCAGCGCAGTTCTGGAGGTTGCGCCGGGGCCGGGGTACCTGAGTATTGAACTGGCGAAGCTTGGCTCGTATTCGATCACTGGCCTGGACCTGAGCGCGGACTTTGTGAAGATCGCAGGCAGGAAGGCGGCAGAGGCGGGCGTGAAGGTGGATTTCCAACAGGGTTCGGCTTCGAGCCTTCCGTTCCCGAAGGAGAGCTTTGACTTTCTCGTTTGCCGGGCGGCCTTCAAGAACTTTGGCAATCCGGTTGGCGCGCTGCGGGAGATGTCTCGCGTGTTGAAGCCCGGCGGGCGGGGTTTGATCATCGACCTGCGGCGGGACGCATCGAAGGAAGGGATTAGACACCATGTGGACCGCATGGGGTTTACAGGGTTCAACAGGATGCTGAACAGGCAGATCTTCAAGTTGTTTCTGTTGAAGAGCGCGTATACCAAGGCGGAGCTTGAGGAGATGCTTGCACAGGCGCAGTTCAGCAGCGTGCGGATCGAGGAAGAGGAGATCGGGCTGGAGATATTGCTGACGAAGTAGCACGGAGAGCCGTTGCGGGGTTCAGGGGCGGCGCAACGGCTTTTGCATGGGGACGACCTGGACGGTGACGTCGCGGACTTCGGAGAGGAAGCGGTTGAGGATGGAGCCGCGGAGCAGGATTTCCCATCGTGAGCGGGCCGACTGGCCGAAGACCACGTGGGAGATGTTCTCCTGCTGGGCGAAGCGGATGAGGGCGTCGGAGACGTTGCGGTCGCTGAGGGAGACGACCTGCGCGCCGAGATCGCGGGCCATGCGCTGGAATTCTTCGAGGCGGTGGTAGGCTTCGGGGTCGCCGTGGCCCTTGTCGTCGTCGGGGCGGGTGACGTAGACGGCGTACCAGTTGGAGGCGAGGCGGCCGGCGATGCGCGCGCCGATGCGTAATAGGCGCTCGGTGCCGGGACGGGTGCTGAGGCAGACCATGACCTTCTCAGGGATGGGGGCCTGCTCGAGGCCCTGGGTACGGCGGTACTCGGCCGCGCGGGTGCTGACCTTGTCCGCGGTGGTGCGCAGGGCCAGCTCGCGCAGCATGTTGAGGTTGCCCTTGCGGAAGAAGTTTGAGAGGGCCTGATCTACCTTTTCCGGGGCGTAGATTTTGCCCTGGCGGAGACGGCCGCGCAGCTCCTCGACGGTGAGGTCGATGTTGACGACTTCGTCGGCGCGCTTGAGGAAGTTGTCGGGGACGGTCTCGCGGATGATGGTGTTGGCCGAGCGGTTGACGGCGTCGTTCAGCGTTTCAAGGTGCTGGATGTTGACGGCGGTCAGGACGTTGATGCCGGCCTCAAGAAGCTCGAGAACGTCTTCGTAGCGCTTGCGGTTCTTGCTGCCGGGGACGTTGGTGTGGGCCAGCTCGTCGACGACTACGGTGTTTGGGTGGCGCTTGAGTATCCCCTCAACATCCATTTCCTTGAGGCTAACGCCTTTGTAGGGAATCTCGCGCTGGGGAACGATCTCGAGGTCGCGGATGCGGGCCTCAGTGTCTTTGCGGCCGTGGGACTCTACCAGGCCGATGACTACATCCACGCCCTGCTGGTGCTTCATCAGGTAGGCGTCGTTGAGCATGTGGTAGGTCTTGCCCACGCCCGGCGCAGCGCCGATATAGATGCGCAGCTTGGCTTGTTCCGGCTTCTTCTCGAGAACGATTTCTGGCATTGGCTAGCCCACCTCGACGGGATGACGGACTTGTTCAACTGCCGCTACAGGAAGAGTGAACCGGAACGTGGTGCCATGGCCGAGGCGGCTCTCGACGGCAATCTGCCCTCCAAGGGACTCGACGAGGCGGCGGACGAGCGCGAGTCCCAACCCGGTGCCGCTGTCGGAATATGCGTTGAAGCGGTCGAAGATGTTGCCGAGCCGGTCAGCCTCGATGCCGCGGCCAGTGTCGCGGACGGTGAACTGCACAGAGTCCTTGATCTCTTCGGCGGCGAGGAGAACCTCGCCGTCAGCAGGGGTGTAACGGAGCGCATTGGAGAGGAGGTTGTCGAGGATGGAGCGGAGGGCGCGCCGGTCGGCCTTGACGAAAGAGAGGTCGGCGTAGGCCTGGACCTCGACGCGGACGTGCTTTTGGGCAGCGTCGTCGCAGAAGCGGTCGCGGGCTTCGCCGAGGGCCTGGAGCGGGCGCAGGCGCTCTGTTTTCAGCTCGCGCTTGCCGGTGTCGAGCTCAGCCACTTCAATCAGGTCGGACATCAGGTCGTCGAGCTTTTCTGACTGGTGGCTTGCTTCGATGACCAACTCGCTCTGGAGGGGAAGCAAATCTCCGCCGAAGCCCTGGATGAGAGCGTAGAGGCCACGGCGCAGTTGCAGCAGCGGGTCGCGGAGCTTGCGGCTGGCCACGGAGATGAATTGCGTCTTGAAGCGGTCTGTATCCTGGAGGCTGGTGACGTCCTCGAGGGTGGTAACAGTGCCGAGCAAGCGGCCTTCGGAGTCGCGCATGGGCGTGGTGCGGACGCGGTAACTGCGCTCTTTTTTGCCAATGCGCATGGGCAGCAGGGCCGCATCGTCTTCCGCGGCGACGGCCTTCTGCATCTGGACGGCATCGCGGATGGCGTCGAGGATCTTGTCTCCGCCGGTGGTTTTGGTCAGGGCCATGCGGTCCGTGGCTGCATCTCCGAGCAGTTCGATGGCTGCCTGGTTGAGCTTCAGGATATGGCCCTTGCCATCGGTGACAATAATGGGTTCGAAGATGGATTGGAGCACGGCGTCGGAGAGCTGATACTCCATCTGGCGGCGGCCGGCGTCGGAGTCGCGGAGGTCGCGCAGGCGAACGGCGATACGGTTGAGTTCGGCGGCTAGCTTTCCGAAGTCGTCGCGGCTGCTCCACTCGACGCGGTGCTCGAGATTGCCCTGGGCGATCTTGTGGGCGTCGCGCGCCAGC
>Ga0302320_10008675_pt1 | contig 22025 bp, 28 predicted proteins | sample Bog_T0_3_FD_202130 | JGI IMG/M metagenome (GOLD analysis project Ga0302320, IMG submission 202130) | Peat permafrost microbial communities from Stordalen Mire near Abisko, Sweden - Bog_T0_3 | ecosystem: Environmental > Terrestrial > Soil > Wetlands > Peat | place: Sweden: Abisko, Stordalen Mire...
TTCAAAAAAAAAAAATTTTTTTTTTTAAAAAAAAAATTATGAAAAAAAAAAATTTGAATATTAATTTTGACATTTTTGGAAAGCGAAAAAAAAAACCAAATATCAATATTTAGAGATATTGTCTTAAATTTTTTTTTTTTCTCCATTTTTTCAAATAGAACAAATTATTAACCGTGTTTTTTTTCTTCTTGTTCTTCTCTCTCTTTTTTTTTCGCATCACAACTGCTACAAGTATACTCATTATCTTTGCTTTCCAGAGTTGTAACTTTAATTGACGAGCATTCCGGATTCTTGCATTTGAATACAGTATCATTTTGTTTTTTTGGATCAAAAATCGTTTCCAAATAATCATCATAAATGTTCCATAAAGGCTTGCTCACAAACCTTTTGATTTCGGTTAGATCGATGGCAGGGTATTCGCATTTTTCAACAAAACAAGCATAGTGCCTAATGTTACCCTTATTTTTATGTATGATTCCTTCCAAATGATTAATGAAACATCCATTGCAGAATCCATGTCCACAAATTCGTTCATACATCAGATCATATTTATAATCTTTATTGCAAATTTGGCATCTGACTTTGCGATTTTTTACTTCTTCGATTCTTTTTCGCTCTTTAAGCAACTCATCACCTAAGGATTCTTCAATGAATGTTATAGAAAACTTCCTGCCACATTCTACGCACTTTATGGCATTTTCTAATTCAAAATTGTTTAAATCTTTGCTCTGAGTTTGACATACGCCCATTAAGCAATTTCTATGAAAACTAATGCATTTGCAAGGGGATTGAATAGTTGGCCCTTTGTTTTCATTAGGTTGGTCAAATTCCCTGTGGCAATATTTACAAATTTTGCTTCCATTCAAGCTTATTAGTAGTTGTGGTCTCGCTTCGCAGAGAAATTTCAAGGTATTACCCAGCCTATCATGGTGGGCCTGAGTTGGTTCATTTACAGCAAACAAATTAAATAAGATTTCAGACTTTTGTCTGACTTCCTCTTCCCATTCCTTATTGTTCTTAAATTTTTTCATTATGGCAATTTATTTTTTATTATTCAAAAATTTTGTTTCTTGAGTTATGCATATATAGAATTTTATATTGATTTATTTCTATAGAGTTTTTTTAAAATAACAGAACAAATTTCTTTGTTATTTTTTTTTTTTTTAACGCGAACTCAATTTTTTTTTTATTATATAAATTATTAATATATTTTAAATCCAATGATGTTTAATCCATTCTGAAGAACAAGAATCGGGTTTCGGAGTTCTTGGAAAACAAACGATCCTCGTGTTTTCGTCAAGTTTTTCTTGGCAAAGACTTAAGTAATCAGCAATTTTATTTGGGTAAAGATCTTGCAAAAAATCAGCTTTCTTCACCATCATTTCAAGCCAAAAATCGAATCTTACGATGAATTTCGTGATAGCTTCAAAATTCTTCTTGAGCTCCAGATAGATCGCCTCGAATTTGCTATTGTTCCAGATAATTATACTACTATTATAACCTGATTTGTTCTTCTTCTCACAGGCAAAATCATCAGTTTTCAAAATACCAAATTCCCCTTGATATAAAAACAAATCATCAATATTACCAGTTATAATCATATCTAAATCAATATAAAACATTTTTCCCGTCAATCCATAATCTAATAAAATCATAATTTTTATGAGAATTTCTAATAGATAAAAACCTCTGCTAAATAAAGTCGCTTTTCCCCACCATCCTTTCCAATCTTCCTTTAATTTGATAACATTGATCTCTTCCATTAATCCAGTGGAGTCTTCGGTAAAACAATGAAATTGGAAACTTTTTGTTGTGTTTCTTTTGATTCCTCTAAAAAGTTTATTGACATATTCAGCGTTATATCTTGTCCCCCATTTCACGCATAGAATATGTAAATCTTCAATATTTGTTTTTTTTTCCTCATCTTCTACATTTTTTATGCTTGTTTCACATTCAATTTGTTGAGGCATTTGATAATTTATTTCAGGATTGATTGAATTGGTATATTTTGTGATCAAATCCCAAGTGAACTTTATAGCGTAATCCCTTTGTCCTACCTTATTTTTGTAAATTTATAGGTAAAAAAGTGAAAAAATGTCTACTTGACGCAAAATATCACCAAAATTTATAGCAGCTTCGAAATTATCCTTTTTCAATTCCAATGACTTGGAGCAAAATTGGAGAGCTTTTTCTGTTTCGTTTTTAGTCAAAAGCATTACAGCTAAATTTGTATGAGCGTCAACATAAGCATCATAAGAATTAATACTCTTATCCAAAAGTATGTCGCTCGGAATTTCTGGATAATGATTTTGCATTTCTGGATTATGAGGAGAATAATCAATAACCATTTGATAATATTTTATAGCCTCATCATAATTTCTTTCTTGTGCAAAGACATTTCCAATATTTTGATAAACATTGGTAAAATACGTCTTGTTCTCGATCAAAGCTAAGGCTTTTGTGAAATGATCCAATGCTTTTTTCAAAAAACTCCCTTGCAAACAATAGCAACCAAATTTATTATGAAGAAGAGGTTTTCCAAAGAGAGGATGCTTGAATATTGGTTCTTTGGATTCTTCCATTCTTTTTATTTAAGAAATTTTGATTTTTAAAGAACTTTGGACCTCAGATAATCCAAAAAATCCAAAATATTTAATAAAATATATAAAATGATAGTTTCTTCCAAAATTGCCTTAAAATTTCTTTTCCAAATCCCTCGTTTTAATTCCTCTTTTCCAAACAGAGATCCGAGAAAATTCATTCTTATCTTAGGTCCTCCGGGTTCTGGTTTGGGAACCTATGCTAATTTATTATGCAAAGATTTGAAATTCAACAGAATTTCAATAAGTGAAGAAATCCGTAAGTTGGTTCGCAGAAAATCAATGATCAAAATCGATGAAAAGATGCTAAAAGAAAATCTTCCAGTGCTGACACAAGGGAAAATTGTGACAAATGACCTGGCAATAGAAATCATAAAGGAAAAATTAAAGGAGACAGCTTCAGAACATGGAGTGACGATAGGAGGGTTTCCACGAAATTTGGTTCAAGCTGAATCTTATGAAAAAAGCTTCCCAATAGATTTAGTTGTATATTTGAGAGTCGATGAAGACATTTTGATGGAAACATTATTGGGAAGAAGATCATGCTTTAAATGTGGACTTGTTTATAATTTATGCAAAATCCATCGTAATGATTATGAACTTGACAAAATTTTACCGAAAAATGAGGGAAGATGTGATTCTTGTAATGAAAGATTGTCAAAACGGCCGGATGATAACATTGAGACAATTTATAGCAGAATTTATAATTATAGAAGCGAAGGATTAAAGGTGTTGGATTATTTTAAGAAAAAAGAGTTAGTGTATGAATTTGAACCGAAGAAAGGGGTCAAAGATTATCCACGTTTCTTTGAAAAAGCTCTGAAATTATTAAAAAACGATGTAAAAACATAAATTTATTGTTCTTTGAGAAACTTGGAAAAAAAATAGTGTTATTTTCTAATGAAAGACTTTAATTTTTTCTTAAAAATAATAGTCAAAAAAAAAAGAAATTTTGCTCTTAATTATATTTTATTATTAGTCATCATTTCATTTTTATAAACCCTGTCCCCTTAAAAAAAATGCATATTCATAATAAATAGAAATTTAGATAATTTAAATCTATTTTTCTATCAATTTTTTTATGTATATTACTTAGTTTTATTTCGTCTTGTTAAAATAAAAAGCATTATTCATTTGGAAAACAGAATTTCTCTTTGAATTTGCTATCCTTTCTTGTTGAATTAGGAGGGCTATTGCTCAGGCAAGTGTTATTTATGATGTTGTTATCCATATTCACATGATTTGGGGATTGTTGAGAACTGGCTAAACTATTGAAAGTTTTATTCTTCTTGATTTTTCGAAACGAATTATTGCCCAAGGCGATTTCATTCTTTGTCAAGCTTCGCGAACCACTATTAAAACTAATATAATCATCATGTGGGCTATCGTTTGAGTTTTGATTCAAATTAAAAAAAGCACTTAAGAAACTTTTATTTGATTCAGAAGCATTAGAGAGTGGAGTGAACAAAAACAGCTCTCTTTTTGCTAAATTCACAACTGAATATAGACAAGATGAATAATCAAGGGGATTTAATTCCAATCCATTTCTGACTTTAAATTTCATAATCTCACCAATGGTTTTTTGAGAGGAATTTGGTATATTGAATTGAGCTTGAGCTGTATTAACGGTATTTTGGAATTGAGTGGTCCCACCATCTAGATTCAATAAGGATTCAATAGAGTTATTTATTTCTGGTTTTTCATTAGCTTTTTCGACCAATGGATGAGTTGAGAAGGAAGGTGGATCTCTTTTTAGATCCAAAGTGTTTTTCAGGGTATGTGGAGTTTGATTATATGTATTTTCTACTTTTTGTTGACTTTGAAAAACGGGATGATTATAGATGACACTATCAACCTTTTCGAAATCTTGATTATTGGGTTCTGGATATCTGGGTGGGTATTGGTTAAATTTGAAGTTTTCATAAATTGGTATTTGAGGAGCAGGTTGATTTGGAAAATAAGGGTTGAAATATCCATAATTCATCTGAATGAGTTTGGGAATGTTCTGTAAAATGACATTTGAGAAATAATTGTTGTTTTTATTATCAAGGAATGGATTGTTAGCGAGGTTTTGTTGGGGATTGAAAGGAATTGAATTCGAACTTGGGAAATTATTGTTATTCGGACCATTCTTATTATTATTATTAATGGAGTTATTGTTATTGTTGGTTTGTTGTTGTGTTGATAAGGGAGGAGAAGGAGTCTTCGATTCTTCTGTGGCTTCTTTTTTCAAAACTATATTGATAGGTATGGGTTCTTTTATTTCATGAAGGCAGCCAATTCGAGAGATTGTGTTAAGCTTTATATTGTCTAGAGAGGTCGTCAGATTTTTTAACTTGATTTCCTGAATTGAGGATTCCGTCTCGATTTTCTTAACCGATCGTTCATTCAAAATGCTATTGATCAGAGCCACTTCCTCTGAATTGCTGAATCCTTCATAATCGGAAGCATTGGTCCCATCATTTTGAGATTTTCCCAGGTTCTGTTTCTTCTTTTCCTTTCTTAGAAGACTGAAAAAACGGTTTTTGACTGCGTTTTCATTTCGACCGGGCAGTAGTTTCGAAATTTCAGACCATTTTTTGCCGACATTCAATACCAATTTCATTAATTCACTGTCTTCTTCATTATTCCATTCGCATCTTAAGTTTTGAGTTTTTAGAGGGATTAGTTTAGTTTTAAAATTTACTTCTTGAGATCTGGATTTAAATAATTGTTCCATCTTTCTCGACAGAGTTTTCCTGAGCGGAAAATAGAAGATTGTGTCAAAATGTTCAATTGTTTAGCAATGTCACCCCATTTAATTTTGGCAAGGCGTTTTTCGCTAATTATATATTTCCAAATTAAAAAAATTTAATATTAAATAAATGGATAATTTTATAAATTAAAGGGGGGAGGAAAAAAAAATTATTATAAAGAAAAAATTGCATTTAAGGCCTATGGGACGACCCCATAACGTAAAAAAAAAATATTAAATAAATAAATTAATAATTAAAAAATTACTTCACAATCTGCCTCAAATACTTATCTTCATCTTTAGTCCAAGGGTATTTGTAAAGGTCTACCTTTTTCAAGGTCAAGAACTTAAATTTGCATTGGTCGCATGATTTCACAGGAATCATTTCACTGATCGTCTTCCAATCATCTTCCAACTGATTTTTTTTATGTTTAGCTAAATTAAAAAAAAATAAAACTCACCAAATCATCTGGATGCTTATTTTTATAGCAGCAGTATTTCCTAATCACCCACAACAACAACATAATGTCTTCTTGATACCAGTTTCGTTTTTGGGTTTTGGCTAATGTCACTCTTTTTAGTTTTATTGGGTGATTTTAGTTTTTTGGAAAAAAATGGTGTTAATGCCTTTTTAAAATCTTATTGAAAATTTTGACAATTTCATCAGCATTTGGAAATGTTGTGAAATTGACCTTGAACTTGGTTTTCAGTTCTTTTTGAGAAAGGAAGTTTTTTTCTTTGATTTTCTGTGTTAATTGTAAAAAGTTCATCAGGCAATTTCTTGCCTTGTTGAAAGCTTCGGAAAAATCTTCCTCTTTATTGGGAGAATTGCTTTCCTCTTCACTTTCGTTTTCTTCTTTCATGGTGTTATTGATGTATTCAAAGTAGTTTTTTCCTGGCCCATCAATATTATTGATTTTTGCTGAAATCCAGTCGAATTTATGGATAAAAATTAAAAAAAAAACACCTTGTTTTCCATAAGGACTTTCGATGTCATCTTCGTTAGCAGAAGAAGATTTTATAGGTGAAAACGTTCGTTTTGTTAACATTTTCAGAGAAAAGATAAAAAAAAGAAGGGAATTTTATTTAAAATTTTTGTTAATATTTATTATAATTCCAGCTCAAATCCTCCCTTAAATGATATATAGTTAAGGAATTCCCGTGCAAATATCAAACTTCAAATGAATTTTTTTTACCGTTTCTCTAGGCTCTTAATCAATTGAGATTTTTAATTATAGTATATAGAGATTGGAAACAATGATAGAATTTTATCATTTTTCTCTATTTTTTGGCAGATATTTTTTAGAAATTTTAATGAGTCATTTAAACTCATTTTGAAACTCTTTAATTTCAAAAAATATGAAATCAAATATCTAAAAAACAAAACCTTATGAAAAAATGAAAAAGGGCAAATAATTTTTATATAAAATAAAAATAGTAAAATAAAGTAACATTGAATTTGGAATTTGGCATGTTGAAAAGAAACAAAAATTAACTTGTAGAGATGAATCAAAGTTATGTGTTAATCAGATTTTTTTACAAAAAATAAGAACCCAAATATTTTTTTAAAAAGGCTCAAAATTTTTTTAAGTTATTTTCCTGCATTTCTAGATAGATTTCTAAATTTTTAAACAAAAATTAAATAAATCATCTCAAAAACTAACAAAAAGAAAGCTCACTTCCTTCAACAAATGGAACAAGCCAACACCAATAATGTCCAGGACACAAAGTTTTTATAATCTTCCAAGAAAAGTTTATTATAATCTCTATTTAGAAAGAATGAGAATCCCCCAGCTGGAGTTCCTCCCAAGAAAGAGATTAAATCTCAAGTAAAACCTCAGCCCAAAGATATCAGGCCCAAAACAACTGATGTCACGGCAACAAAAGGCACTGATTTCGAAGAATACTATTTGAAAGAAAATTTAATGATGGGATTGGTTGAAAAAGGTTTCGATAAACCATCTCCAGTCCAAGAAGAATGCATCCCTTTGATTCTAGCAGGCAAAAACCTCATAGCTCGTGCAAAAAACGGAACCGGAAAAACTGGAGCTTACGTAATACCCACTCTTGAGAAATTGGATATTGAGAAGAAATATATCCAAGGTGAGATATTATCTAAAATGAAATTAAATTTTTTTTAGCGTTATTTTTGGTCCCCACGAGAGAGTTAGCCCTACAAGTCTCTTCAGTTGTCAAAGAACTAGGAAAATACATTAAGGTTGAATGTATGGTTTGCACCGGAGGAGCTTCCTTTAAAGAAGATGTCTATAGATTGGAAAACACCGTTCATGTTTTAGTAGGTATAAGATTTGATTTTTTTTTTTCAAAAGAATTTTTTGTTTACATTGAGTATTTTAAAAATTAGGAACACCCGGACGAGTTTTGGATCTTGCCTCGAGAAAAATTGCAAATTTGTCGAAATGCGATATTATGGTGCTCGATGAAGCTGATAAATTGTTGTCTGTGGATTTCCAACCCATTATTGAAAAAATCTTCTACACATTGCCAAAAGATAAACAAGTCTTATTGTTTTCAGCTACTTTTCCTTTGGAGGTCAAGACCTTCAAAGATAAATACATTTCCAATGCCGTTGAAGTGAATTTGATGGAGGAACTAACTTTGAAAGGTGTCACTCAATATTACGTTTATTTAGAAGAAAAGCAGAAGGTTCATTGCCTAAATATTTTGTTTTCCAAGGTAATTTTTATTTTTTAATTTTGAGAAAAAAAATAATTTTTGAAAAAAAGCTTCATATGCAACAATCCATCATCTTTTGCAATTCCACATTAAGAGTTGAACTTTTGGCGAAAAAAATCACAGAGTTACAATACTCTTGCTATTACATCCATGCAAAGATGATGCAACAAGCCAGAAATAAAGTATTTCACAATTTTAGAAATGGAATAGGAAGATGTTTGGTGTCAAGTGACCTTTTTACAAGAGGTATTGATATCCCGACAGTGAATGTTGTCATAAACTTTGATTTCCCCAGAAACAGTGAAACCTACCTGCATAGAATAGGAAGAAGTGGGAGATTCGGACATTTGGGATTAGCGATAAACTTCATTACTGATGATGATAAAGAAAATTTATTAAAAATTGAGCAAGAATTGGACACAGAAATTTTACCACTTCCAAAAGAAATTGATAGCTCCTTATATTGAGTGCAGGAATTTGAAAAGCCATTATGAAAGAAAAAAAGGAAAATTAAAGAAATTTTTTTTTTAGAAATCAGAAAATCAATCAAATTTTTTTATTGAGCTTTTATCATTTTTTTTTTGGTTATCAGTTAATTTAAAAAAAAAAAAACTCAAAACTTTGGATGAAATCACATAATAACACACCCTTCTATCGAGACTTTCAAACTTTGGAGGACATCGAAAAAGAAATCCAAAATGAATTAAAGCGTAAGGAAAATTCATAGGAAGTCTTTTATAATTTTGTCAATAAAGAATTAGATAATCTAAATAAAGTTTCCAAAAACATCATGAATCCAAACCCAAACCGAATGCAAGAAACCAAAAAAACTCAACCAAAAAAAGAAAAAAAAATCGAGAAAATTTCCATAATTGAAAAACCATCATCAAATACTTATAGAATTCCACCAAAAACAGAAAAAAATCAATCACGAAAACATCAAAATAAAAATAAACCTTTAACAACCTTCAATGGTCAAAATTCTCAGAAAATTGATTGTGAAGTTGATATCTATGAACGATTAAAAAAAAATGTTCCAAATGTCATGATCACGAATGATAAAAGTTTATTGGATGATATTGAAAATCAGGAGGTTTGTTTTCTCAAAAACAATTGCATGCCTCTTGAACTGGAATATACAAATCCACAAATAAAAAACTTCTATAAGCCTCAGGTGAAAGTCTTACAAGTAAAAAATGTCAAAGAGGAAAATTTCCAAAAAACGAAAAATCCACAAATTCATAAAACTGAAAAGGCTGAACGTAGAAACTCAAAAATTGAATTAGGATCAAAACAGAGCTTTAATGAACAATCTCAAGGTATTTATCATAATTATTTTTAAAAAAAATAATTTTCGCTTCAATTTTTCATAAAATTTAGAGAATAATTGCTTTAAACCACTTCTTTTGAAAAAATCACTATTAATTGCTGAAAAAATGGGAGACCCTATGATTAGATTAACAAGAGAAAGCATTTCCAAAAATCATGAAAAGTTGCAACATTTAAATAATGAAATTTACGGGAAATATAATTTCAAACCAGAGATAAACAAAGTGTCTGCGAAAATAATGGAAAAAAAAAGAGGGAAGTCCTCTGAAAAAGAAATACTTGCTATTTCTAATAAGCCTCGATGGGAGGAATTATATTGCATGGTAAATTTATTTTAATTATCTAATTTATTTTGATTTTTTTTTTTCAAATTAAAAAAAGTACAAAGAGAAAAACAAAGAAATGGAATTAAAAAAAATCGAAAATGAAATCAAAAAATATGATGACCCTGAGTTGACTTTTCATCCAAAATTATCGAAAAAGCATTATATCTATTTCGGGTTTTTCTTTCTTATCATTTTATCATTTTAAATAATTTAATCAAATAATCTAGGGACAATGATATGGATTTAATAGAAAGGTCAAAATATTGGAAAAATAAGGTGAATGAAAAGCTTCAGGTTCAAAGAAAAAGTATGGAGGGGAGAGATCTTGAATCTTGTACTTTTAGACCACAAATTGCAAAGGTATTTTTAAAGGAACTGTTGGGATTTTTCTAAATATATTATTATTTCAAGGAAAATATAAAACATTCACATTCTTCAAATGAACTTTTAAATCCCCCCACGAATTTCAATAAATTGGGGATTATCCAGCATTTTGAGAGGATAGACCAAGCCAAAAGAAAAAAACAAGAAAAAGAAGTGCTTTTAAATAAATTTAACGGTAATTTGTATGAATTCACATTTTATTAAAGAAATTATAGGCACTAATTGGAAAAACCAAATTACTGTCCCAAAAGACTATACACCTCATATGAAAGATAAAGAATTAATAAAAAAAAGAAAAAACTCTGAATTCATGGATTTGTATAATAAAATTGTAACCAAAAATAATAGAAGTGCTTCCTTCACAAATTTAAACTATTCAGTAAAAATAATTAAAATCATAGATATTAAAATAATCTAGAAAACCTCTTGGGATTTGAGTGAAAGTGGAGAAACAATTGCCGTTGATAAGAACCATTTTGAAAATGCTGTGAATATTTTGCACAATCAATTGCATAATTTGGAATTATAGAGAGCGTATTCATTTTATATTAAAAGTGTTTTGAATAATTTGAATAAAAAAATAAATATTAAATAATTATTTCTTATGTTTAAGTTTATGTATTTATTTCTAAAATCCGAAGTTTTTTGATAAATTTATTTTTTCAAAAGTTATGAAAAAAAAAGAAAAAAAAACTTTAATGATAAATTGGAAAATTTTCAACATCTGGAAATTTTGTTTTTATCCAACATTGATATCTTAAAACTTTCATCGTATATTTGATCATTTTCTTGCAATTCCACATCAGCATTGTGAATTTGTGTTAGAAAAAGGTGCCAGAGGTAGAAAAGGGATTTATAGGACCCAACATCCTTTGGAATGTGGAAGGGGATGCTGTAGTGATACACCTTCTGTAAAAAAATTTTATTTAATTTCTTTCCGTAATTGGAAAAATCTAATGTGTAAATAGAAAATTATACACTACTCATGTTTAAATTCAGAAATTGAGAAATTTAATTATGGTAATGAAAATTTTACCAATTTCAGATGTCGAGAGATTTGTACTTTCATTGCGAATGAAGAAGCTAACGGTTGAGAAATTGAACAAATTAACTAGGATTATGGCAAAAACATAGTTTTGAAATATCATGTGGAGCGATAATCATCCAAAAGGATTGGAAAAGGAAATAAAAAAAACTCCAATATGTGAATAATGATCATTTGATTATGATGACAGGAGTTCCGAAGATGGAAATGAGATTAACTCAATGAGTAGTTTTGACTTTTCATTTTTCATTTTTCTTTTGTATTTCCATATTTTTGCATTTTACCAATAATTTCTACCTAAAAGACATTAAAAAAAAAATTCCAAAACAAAAAAAAAAAAAAAAATTATTATAAAAATCAATCAAATAACAATAGAATTCGGAGTTTTCAATTATATTTTGTTTTGAAACAATTTTTCATCTCTTTAAAATTTCATCACATTTATTAAACGATCGACAAGCTCTGATCCTCCCACTTCAAAGGCAATATTAATAGCATCTCCTATTCGTTGTTTATTTTTTCTTAATTCTTCTTGGTTAAATTCAAATTGTTCTTCCATTTCTTTCATATTCTCAATTTTTTTTTTACATTGCAACACTTCTTCTCTAAGCAACCCCACATCATTATTAGATTTCGCATAATTGACCTTTTAATGCAAATATTATTTTCCTTAAAAAATTAAAAACCTTTATTTGTGAATATTCATTTTCCAATTTATTCTTTGATTTCACCATAACTTTATATTTTTCTTGTAATGTCTCATAATCTGCTTCTAAGCCATCATAATTCCCTTTATCTCCTTTTTCATTAAGTCCTTGAAGCCGTGTTTCCAAATTTACTATTTTTTCCTCCATATTTTCCAAAGCTTCATTAAGACTTCGTTTTTCATTCTTAAGCTCAGTGTTTTCTTTAATCAAAATATCATATTTTGAATTCAGGGAATTTGATGAGATTGAGTTTTTCTCATATTCCTGCATTTTATTCGACAAAATTTCAGTTTTTTTCAGTAATTCCTTATTTTCTATCTCCTTTTTTTCCGAATCTTGGATCAATTTTTTAAAGCGACTTTCCATTTCTTTGCTATAAATGCTGATCTTTTTCTCTAGACCTGAGTTTAGATTTACGCTTTCAGTTAATTTTGTTTCCAACTCCTTAATTCTCTGCTCATAGACTTTTTTAACTTGCTTTGTTTCTAATTCATTTTTATCAGTAGTTGTGGTGTCATTTTCGGAAAGTTTGATTTTTTCTTTAAGAGCTGAATTTTCGGTTTCTAATTCTTTCAATTTCTCAATAATTTTTTTGAAATTTTGCTCATATTTTGAATTTGCATCGGATAATTCAGCATTCTTGCAAATAAATTATCAAAGTATTTTTAATATTAAAAATAATGAAACTTTTTTTTTGGATTCTTTCAATTGAATATCATAGTTTTTCAATGATTCTTTTAAAGAATTTTGGATATTTTCTTGGTCTGTTATAAAAGACTGTTTTTCTTTTTCGTGTTTTTCTTTAAGCTTGAACATGGCTTCATTATTTTTGTTTTTATCTTCACTTTCCTTTCAAAAAATATTTTAAAATTCAATATTATTTAATTTTACTTTTGATTGATTTTCACTAAACATCTGAATTTTTTCATTTAAAAGTGAAACATTCTTCATTAAATTATTTTTTTCTGATTCTATCACTTCGATTTTCTTCATTAATTCAACCATTTTATTGTTTTCTTCCTTTTCTTTCACTTTCTAATAAAATATTTAATTAATCTATTTGCTAGAATATTTCAAACCTTCTTATTCAACTCTTTTATCAGCTCATTGTTTTCGTTTTGTAAAAACCGTGTTTTTTCTTCTAAAATTTTGATTTTTTCGGATAAATTTTCTTTTTCTTTCACAGTCGATATGCTTTCTAAGCTTATGCTATTTTTGTTGATAGTTATTTCTTTGTTTTCATTGGATGAAGAATTATCTTTTAAATTCTCGAGATTTTGGCTAGTCAAGGCTTCAAAGGACTCGTTTAGTCGGGAAACATCCGTGAATTGACTAAATCTATCATGAAAATTGAAAAAAAAAAATAATATGACCTTACAGCATCAACATCTTTGACTTCTCCTAAGAAGCTTGTTTTTATTGTGAGGAAAATTCTCGCATTTTTGTCCGGACATTTGTCCAGTTTATAACTTTCGGTCAATTCAACTACCTTATTATTAATCAAAGCCCCCAAATCCATTGTGTAACTTCCTGCAACTTTATTTCCTTTGCTTGTTGCCAGAACCACAGTGAAACTAGTCTTAAAAAAAAAAATTAAAGGATTTTTGAACAAATGGAAAAAAAAATGTCTTTTTACTTTTTTCTCATGGAAAGTTTTGACTTTTTCATTAAAATACATGTTTGAACACATGGTAAGTTTTTCATTAAAAACCGCTTGATTAGAGTTCACATCCAAAGTTGGCTTTGTTTTTGTTTCGATTTTATTGTTGCTTCTTTTCCAAATGACAGAAACTTGGCAATTAAAGGAAACTGTAAGCTCGATTTTTTCGACAAATATATCGAATTGAAATTTATAGGATTTCAAGAAACCTTCTGTGGAGACTGCCATTTAAAAAATGTTCGAAATGCCTTTCTAGTCAAAAATTTTCAAGAAATTATTAATTAAATTCCTAAATTCATCAGAATAAATTCAAAATCAACAAATTCCAAAATGAATCGGAAATAAATTAAATTCCCTTCTCATATAATAACAAAATTTAAACGACAATTAAGTTGTTTTAATATTTTATTTTATGAAAGGTAGCACCGGACTAAAATCGCCTGATATGACAGAGATTGGGAGCACTAATTCCAATAAAAAATCCCACCTCGAGGCTAATTCTAAGCTATTACAAAACAAAAACAAAACTCCGAAACAGCAAAACACACCTTATTTCGAGGAAGATTCTGTTCTTTCCCATTCATCAAGATCCCTTTTTGTACGAAATCGTGATAATTCTTGTCAAACTTACCAAAAATACCTCAAAATGTTGGATCCTTCTTTTTTGAAAGATGAGGATAATCCAGTAAACTATAAATCGGCAATTGGGGAAAATTCTTTTGTTCCTGAGAAAATAAGAAAACTTCTTCCATTGGAAAGAAAGAAGTCAGAAGCGAATTTGAATGAATTGTCTTTGAAGTTAAAAGAAGGTTCAAGGAAAAAAATTGTTTTGAACGGACTTGCATTGAAGAAATCTGAAACAAATTCAGGAAATAATAAAGAAAAAAATGAAACTAATTCAGGAAACAATCAAGAAATAAATGATGAAACGCAAATTTCCTCTTCAAAAAACCCTTTAAAGAGTCAAGAGTTATACGATATGTAAATATTTAAAATACAAAATAAAATTTCAGTTTAGAAATACATTTGTCCAGGAGAAGATGAACTTAGAAAAAACGAAAAATCAGAAGAAAATCCAAAGTTGCAATGACATAAGTTCGATAAAAATTCTGAAAAACGATGATTCCGAAAAACAAAATAACCAATCGATCATTATCAAAGATTATTATCGATCAAATGAAGGGTCCACTATACAAGAAGTAGTTCTTTTTCTTTCAAAATATAAAAATATATATTGATGTTAAAGTTGAGTTCGAAGGAAAAAAAATCAAATGTCTATGTTCAAAGTTCAAATTATTTTATTTTTAAGTTAATTAATTCTTCTTGAAGTTTTTGAGCACTCTCATAACGGCAAATTATTGGACATGGACATTGAAAATATTAAAGAAAAGCTCTTCAAATTGTATCAAGAACAAGATAAAGATGGCTCCATGATCTCAAACAATAAAACCAAAATAATTGATCTCAATTATTTTATGGATAATTCTATCATAGCAGAAAAACATCCTATTAATCTGAGAAGCAATACCACCTCAATTCATAACCAAACTTCTCTGATGCGGGATTTGAAATTATCTTCAACAAGGAAAGAAGTAATTTTTTTTTTTCATATAACTCATATTTTGTAATCCAAAAAACTTTTTTTTTTTTTTTTAAATTTAAATTTTAAAAAGTTAAAGGAGTTGGAAGAGTGGTTAAATAATATGACATCAAGAGTGAATGAAAAACAACTTGATTCGCAGAGTCACTTTATGAATATCCAAATGATTTACACTGCTTGTTTGAAAGAACTCATCCGACAAATATCAATTCATTGTTCAGAACGAGGAGCCCTTTTGCAAAAAATATGGGATGATTACCTTGAATTAGTCGAAAAAGCGATCATTTATGAACGTAAAAAAAACACCAAAATTGAAAACGAACAAATCAACGAGATCACTAAAATTCATTCTCTCTATCAAACCGAAATCAATAACTTATCTGTTGGATATAACAAATCCTTAGAAATGCATGAGGCAATAAAGCATAATTTTGAAAAATCAAATGCTGAAAAAATGTATGCACTAAAACGGCTGGCACTTGTTAAAAGAAAAACCTCAAATATAGAAGAATCCTATTTTTCTTTAAAAAAGGAATATGATAAAATTTTGTCAGAAAATTATAATTTAAAAATAATTGCTGATGAAAATTTGCTTCCTGATTCGCCACTTAAATTGAAAATATCCAAAAATCCAAAAATCATTGATCCAAGTCCGAGTCCTTCATTAGTGGATTTGCAAAATTCCAAACCTTTTGGAAAATCTTCTACAAAAGGAACTTCTATAGTAAGTCATTTACTTGAACATAAGGAAAATCAGACAATGTTCTCACGAAAAGAAATGATAGAAACTCGAAATGACAAAAAAAGCCAAAGCTCACTTAATATGATGCCTGTTCCAGAGATTACGATCCCATTAAAAAATAATGAAACAAATCAAGCAATGGATGGACAAAAAGTAAATGAAATTGATGAGAATTATGATGATTTAGAGGTGTTTGAATTGGAAGATACTGGAGTTGACACTTGTGACCTCTACAAGTTTCAAGATAAGGAAACAAATACTGATTTTATTGATATTATAAAAGAAGATGATGAGAAAGGAGAGAATAAAAACAATGAAATTACAGATGAGGATTATACCACAATCAAAGAAGATTCTTTAGCCTTAGAAGAAATAATAGAAGAAATAAATGCCAATGATAGTCAAAAAGACAATGTCAGGAATTTCATAATCAAAATTAAAAGCAAAGCAAAGATCCTTGTTTCCAAACATAACAAAATGAATTTTGTAGTACAAGAATTGATGAATTTGAAGGAAGAAAATACAAAGCTGAAAATTGAAATAAGTGAGCTAATCATTGAAAGAGATCAATTAAAAGATCTTGATAATAACAGGCAGGCTGATATGATGGAATGGTTGAAACAATTTGACAAAGTCAGAAACGAAAACAAAGTCATTAAGAGAAGCATGAAAGAATTCCAAAATTCTGTTGAAAATAGTAATAATAATTTTTGTTTATAAATTTAAGTTCATTTTTATTTAGTAAATGTTATGCTTCAGGAAAGTAAACTTGGTAGTGATATAAAAAAGGAGAGTTTAGCTTTTGAAGATTTTCCCAAATCTGCAACTTCTGTTCTAACGAAAAATATGAACAAAATCACGGAATTTAGAGATTCATTCAATATATTTTCAAAAGATGAAGGTAAATTATTTTTTTGCTTTAAAATTAAAGTCACCATTATTTAAGGTTCAGACTCGGACGATAATGCTGAAGAAGAGTCTAATGTAAAGAGTTCAAGTATGTTTAAGCTAATGAAAGCTTCAAATAGTAATTTTGTTTTGGCAAGTTTAAAAAAATGATTTAATATCTTTAGAGAATTTCAAGAATAGCATTAAAAGAGTTTATAGTGTTAATACAGGGAACGCAGATAATCTTTTGAGAGAGATCCACCGAAAATCAGAAAAGTCAGAGAAAAAAGATATCACATCTCCCTTAGTCTTGAATTTGTTATTGAAATTCATGTCAAAAATCTATCAGGAAAAAATCCGGCAAGATAAAAGCCAAATTCATGTTCCTTTACATGTGAATTGCTATGAATTTCTTTTGAGTCGTTATGGTCTGAAACATGTTGTTGATCAGAATTTGAAAAAAGTATAATTTTGTTAGGAATTTTTAAAAATATTATTTTTTTTTAGATATTTTCAAGCTGCTTGTTTTATAAAAACAAAAATCACAGGATTTCCATTTTTTCTAAACTTTTGAGTTTGGAAGAAGAAAGTGACTCTGATGATTGCGTTTATTACATGAATTGTATGAAATATTTCAATGATAAGTAAAGGAAATCGAATTTTATTTTTTAACTTTTTTCATTTCAAGTTGCAACATGCAAATTCATTTGGATTTTAAAGAGAAAGTGCTTGTAGACTCTTCAATAGCTATGAAGCTCATAGATCAGCTCTTTAAGACTCAAATAGATGAAAAAGAATTTAAAAAGCTATCTGAATATATCAATGAATTCGAAATACAAGAATCATCATCCAAATCATCAAGTTGTCTAATTTAAATTTGAGATTTATAAATTGCTAAAATAAAATATATTATAGTGATTGAATTTGATCTCCTTATGATAAAAATATTTGAAGTGTATGCAATACAAAAGGAAGAAATGAAAAATCATTTGAAATATTTATTTTATGCTGCAGATGTAAATTTTTTTATTTTTCAAACAAGTTTCCAAATTACAAAAAAAGTTAAATCAAGATCAATATATCGAACTTTATGAATTCATTCTCATTTATCGACATATTGAAAAAGAGAACTATAATTTCGATGAAGTGAGAAAGGTGTTTGTGGAAGAAAGCGATTGCATTGTGCCTGTTTCAGGGGAAAGAGCCATTTCTTTTGTGAGATTCATCAGCTTAGCAATTGAATTTCATTTATTCGATTTAAACAAAACAAAACATTTTTCAGAAGTTTCCTCCCAGGAAGTAAGTGATTTATTTAAAATTTGTAAAAAAATTAATTTTTTTTGAGGAAATAATTAAAAACATTGAGGATTTAAGGAACAATTATGAATCTAAAATAGAACAATTAAAAATTAGGTATCATATAGGAATTTATATTTTAATTTCTAATTAAAATAAATGAAGGTTCATAAAAGGGAAAAACTTCAACTCATTGTTTAAAAAAATTATGATGCATCTGGAAGAAAAAATAAAAAATTCGGAAAATTATGATGAAAAAAGTAAAGAAAATAAAATTTCAGAAATTAATTAATTCTTCAAGTTTTGTGGCTGAGTTACCGATTATTGGATGAAGAATCGAAACGAGTTCTTCTTGAGTACTTAAATTTAATTTTCTAATTGTAATTATTTATTTATTGAATTTTATGAAAAAAAAGTCAAGCAATTTATGAACTCCTTCCTCCTGAATTTAAAACTATGAATGAAAAATGGTCAGATGTCAATCAAATAGAAATAGAACTTATTTAATTTTATAACAATATCAGAATTCATTTATTATTTTAACCAGTAATTCCTTCAAAAAAACTGCTAATTATTTTTTCATTTTTTATAAATTAAAAAATTTTCAAAATATTTTTTAATTTTATGCAAAATAAATATTTACTTTTATTTTTTATACCACTGAACCTCATATGGGAGCCACTTGCACATTATGTCAGCATGCTTCAAAATACAATCCCATCGTTGATAAAGACCTTTTAAAATCGACAAATAATAGTATAAAAATCCAAAACCCTCCACCAAATCTTTATTTAAACGCCATTGGAATCGTGAGCATAAATAATTCAAAGGCGACTATTATCAAACCTGGGTCAATTGAATCTCGCTCTTCAAATTTTTCGGAATCTGATTACATACAATATATGAATCTTCAGAAAGTCTTATTATTTAAAAATGTCTTGGGCATAAAATGCTTTAATTTTAATGAATTGACTTATGAGGGGGAACTAGATGAGAATGACAAAAGAGATGGCAAAGGCATGTTGAAATGGCCAAATGGAACGGCTTACCTTGGGCAATGGATGAATAACAAAGCGACTGGAAAGGGGATTTTATCTTTTTCTTCAGAACATTACGAAGGGATGTTCCTTGATAACTGTTTTGAAGGTGAAGGAATTTATATTGATAACAAGGGGACAAGATACGAAGGCATTTGGATGGCCAATTTCCTTGATGGTCTTGGAAGCGAAACATATACTGAGGGACATCGATTCGAAGGAACCTATAGATTTGGTAAGAAAAATGGAAAAGGGAGCATATATTTTTCAGATGGAAGCTATTTCAATGGTTTGCTAATTTTTAAAAACTCAATAAATTATTTTTATAAAAAGGAGAATTCAGAGAAGATGAAATTGATGGATATGGAGTTTATATTTGGCCGAAAATCCAAAGAAGCATATATCGAGGAATTTGGAAAAATAATAAAATGAACGGGTTAGGACAGATGATCTGGTTTGATTCCGGCAAAATGTATTATGGAAACTATGTTAATAATAAAAAAAATGGATTAGGTATATTTTTTTGGGGATTAAACAAAAAATGGGCTGGTTATTGGAAAGATGGTTTAAGAGATGGTCCTGGAATTTTGATTTTTAGTGACAATACCCAAGAAAGGGGAATATGGGATAAAGGGGAAAAAATCGATATTTCAGATCAAAATAAAGATCAGATATATAAAGAAATTGAAGAGTTTTATCAAAAAACCCTATCAGAATTCAACTCCTTCGAAAAATGAAAAAAGTCTTCGAAAATCAATTCTTGTATATTTATAAACCTAAAGTAATTTTTAAAAAAATAAATTCCAAAATTTTATTTAATATTATTCTTTTTGTAATCTATTAGAAAAACAATTATTTCTTTTTTTTAAATATGTCTTTTAAAAAAAAAAATTAGCGTAGTCATTTGGGTCGCTCCCCACATTAAAAAAAAAAAAAATCAGTGTTTTTACTTTTTATTATTTTAGAAAATTTCAAAAAATAAAATTCTGGAATTTTTCTTAATTAAATTATTTTTTTTAATTTCAGATGCATTTTCTAAAAAATCCATTTTTTATCAGAAATCATATCGAAAAAATAATCAGAGATTTGATAGTGGATATTGATGTAATTTAATTGAAAAACTAGCATTGAAACACTTAAATGACCATTGAAAGACTCAACGTTACCTCAGTTATGCAATCTGATCTAAAATAGATGTAATTTAGATATTTTTTCAAAAATTTTATTATTTGTTGAGAAGCAAAGAAAGAATCGCATACAACAACATCAATCGCTTGGAATGGGTTCAAAACAATAAACTAATTCGAGCTAGGCAGTCATCATCATTTGAAAAAAAAACTAAAATTTTACAGCAAGAATAGTAGTTTAAAGGTTAAATGCAATATGCAGTTGTGAAAGATCTTATTTAAAAATTTCTTTTGAAAACAAATGTTTTCAATTCATTCATTAATTTTATTATTTTTTAAAAATATTGGTTTTTATAGAAATTATAAAAAAAATTATTTAAAAATTGATATTTTTGGCTCAATAAAAATGTGGGATAATCGTGTCATAAAGCAGGATTTTTTTGTCACAAATAATTTCAAATCCTCATTAATTGGCTTAATTTATCTATCAAATCCTTACCAAATTCTTTTAATTTATGAGAATGGAATTTGTCAACTCTACGATCTCATCAAAAAAACGAACATTTTCGAAGAACTAATTTGCAAGAGTGCCAAACATCTAGTGATTTCTCCTATAAATAACACATTTTTTTATTCAAACTCCTCTTCCAAAACAATTTTTTATACAAACCTGGAAAAAGGCTTTAATAGCAAACCCTTTTTTGAGCTGCCATCTAAAATATGGTTTAAAAATAAAGATTTTCATGACTTTTTTTCAAGCACACCAACAAAGTTACAAGAGCAACATTTAAAAGAGATTTATGAAGAGTCTCAGATAAAATTTTTGCCTGCTCATAAAAATTTCGAATATGTCTTAATTTTCGAATCCTCAAATATCAATAAAGATGGGTTTATGAACCAAATATCAATGTTTTTTTTCCCTGAAGCCAAAATAATAAGACAATCAACTGTTGTTTCTGATGAATGTTTTTTGAATAATTTTATTAAAATTATTGAAAATGACCTTATAGTGATTTGCCCCTGTGATCAAAGAAATTCAGATAATAATATTCGAATTTATTTTTGGGATTTCAAAGACGATATAAAAGATCTTACACAACTCAATTTCAATGATCCTATGTTTGGACAAATTTTAGGATTTAACGGTTTTTATGAGGATGGAACATTAACTTTTGCTATTTTTAACATAAATGAACAATCTTCCACCAAAATTTTTTTCCTTTTTTTAAGCATCCAAGAAAAAAAAATTATTTCATCTCATATATCGGAAAAAACTTTTGATTTTTTGGGCCAAAACATTTGCTTTGTTGGTGAAGAAGTTCAAAAACAAAATTACAAAATTACAAAGTTTTCTATAATAAGAAGTGACGAAAAAATGAAATTATATTATGATATGATTGAAATAGATTATTCAAATTTAGAAGTTGCAAATATTCATGGTTTTGAATGGAAAACAAAGGATTTTGCAAACAATCCAACAAATGCGAAATATTGCATTGAATATGAGAAAGAATTTTCTGATAAAATTAAAAATGGAAAAATTGATCAAAAGTATTTCAGATTAAACAGGATAGGGTGCAACCGAAAAATTTCCTATCTTTATTTGTTAGAAAAAAAAAAATTTCTGGAAAAATATGGTCGACACATAATTTATGAAATAATTGAATTTTTAGTTTAGATTCTTATAAATAACTCATTTTCTTATTTTTTCTTCATTCTTTGGGTTTTGTATTTTATAAAAAAAATCATTGAAAAAAATACATCGAATTACACAAATTAAGGGACTTTTTTAAGACTTTGTTTGAAATTTTTAAAAATAAATAAATAAAGATATTGATAATATGACCAGGAAA
>Ga0302320_10008676_pt1 | contig 22022 bp, 20 predicted proteins | sample Bog_T0_3_FD_202130 | JGI IMG/M metagenome (GOLD analysis project Ga0302320, IMG submission 202130) | Peat permafrost microbial communities from Stordalen Mire near Abisko, Sweden - Bog_T0_3 | ecosystem: Environmental > Terrestrial > Soil > Wetlands > Peat | place: Sweden: Abisko, Stordalen Mire...
CAGCGACGGCGGCCTTTTCTCCGCGTAGTTGCCCTAGCGGTAGCCGAATCCCATTGCTTTCGGCGTAGCCGTCTCTGTACGGTCACCTACAACCCGCATGTACACAGTTGACTACACGCGGAATACTCGAAAGGCACGCCATGAGTAGCGATCTTCGTGTGGTGAAGCTGGGCGAGAACATCGGTGCGCGCGTCGATGGCGTGCGGCTCGGTGAACTCGATGCTCAGACCGCCTCTGCTATCAATCAAGCGCTGATCACGCACAAGGTGGTGTTCTTCCGCGGGCAGCACCACCTGGACGACGACTCCCAATATGCCTTCGCCGAGAGCCTGGGCGTGCCTACGACTCCACACCCGACGCTGAAGTTCGAGGGAAGCAAGGTCATGCGGCTGGAAGCCGTCGGAGGTGGCGGCGCTAACCAATGGCACACAGACGTCACCTTTGTCGACCGCCCACCGAAGGCCTCGATCCTGCGCGCTGTCGAGCTGCCTTCCTATGGCGGCAGCACCACCTGGGCCTCCACCGTTGCTGCGTACAAACAACTACCCCAGCCGCTACAGGAGCTCGCGGACAATCTGTGGGCCGTGCATAACAACGCGTTCGATTACGCCCAGATCGATCCTGCCAAGCTGGCAGCACTGGACGCCGACCCCAACGCGATACTGAAGTACGCGGCCGAATTCCATTCGATCCATTTCGAGACCCACCACCCGGTGGTGCGGGTTCATCCGGAAACGGGCGAGAAGGCGCTGCTCCTCGGCTCATTCGCCAAGTCCATTCTGGGAGTCAACGGCGCCGAGTCACAGGCGTTATTCAAGATCTTCCAGGACCGCATAACCTGGCTGGAAAACACGATCCGGTGGAACTGGGCGCTCGGCGACGTCGCGATGTGGGACAACCGCGGCACTCAGCATTACGCCGTCTCGGACTTCGGCGACCAACCCCGCCGCATGCACCGGATCACGCTGGCCGGCGATATCCCGGTGAGCGTGCGCGGTGAGCAAAGCCGGGTGATCTCCGGCGACGCCGCAGAGTATTCAGTGGTCGACAGCCCGAAACCGCTTGTGGCGTAACGTATCAAGGCCTACGCGAGCGACGATGCCAATGCCATCTTTTGCGCTGCAGGGCGTTGTTGAGGACGCGATACGTAGGACCTCGAATATTGCGTGGTCAGTTTGCATTCGCAACGGCGAAGGTCGCGAACTCGCATGCTTCAACCATGCCGCCACCATGGAAATTGCGAGCGTAGGAAAGCTTCTGCTGCTCATCGAGGTCGCCCGGCAATGCGAAGTCGGTGACTTGGCCGGCACCGAGGTGCTTTTCCGTGATCCGGGCCTCGTGGTAGCCGATTCCGGCATCTGGCAGCATCTTCGCACCGACCGGCTGCCGGTCCACGATCTTTGTGTACTGATCGCCAGCGTGAGCGACAATGTCGCGACAAACATCTTGTTGAAGCGCATCGGGTTTCAGCGACTCAACGATCTACGCGCGGCACTTGGATTAACCAACACGGCGCTGCTGGACTACGTGCGAGAGCAACGCGGGCCCGATGATGTGCCCACGTTTTCGACCGGCTCAGCCGCTGAATTGTCTTCTCTGATGAGCAGCATTGCGCGGAATAGCGTGATCTCCCAAGCAGTTTGCGAGCAGCTCAGGACGTGGCTGGCGACCGGAGTGGATCTATCAATGGTGGCGTCGGCGTTTAACTTCGATCCGTTGGCACACGCAGGGCCAGATCGCGGCTATTCCGTCCACAACAAGACCGGCACCGATGCGGGGATCAGAGCAGATGTGGGCACGGTTTGGCGCAACGGCAACCCGCTGTCCTATGCCGTTATCGCCAATTGGGAACCCTCCGAGCCGGGCCTGCGGGACACGGTGCTTGTGACGATGAATACGATCGGCAAAAGGCTTCGGGACCATATGTGACAGCTTCTGCGGACTTGCCTCACCTTGCCATGTTGGCGAAGCGCGACAAGTGCAGCTGGTGCGCGACGGTCACCGTCTTGGTGGGGCCGTTGCGGTGCTTGGCCAGAATGAAGTCGGCCTCTCCCCCGCGTGGGTCGTCCCGTTCGAAAGCGTCGGGCCGGTGCAGCAAGATGACCATGTCCGCATCCTGCTCCAGGCTGCCCGATTCGCGAAGGTCGGACAACATCGGCTTCTTGTCGGTGCGCTGTTCGGGACCGCGGTTGAGCTGACTGATCGCGACCACCGGAACCTCGAGTTCTTTCGCCAAAAGCTTGAGATGGCGGGAGAATTCGGAGACTTCCACCTGCCGTGATTCGACCTTCTTGCCCGACGTCATCAGCTGTAGGTAGTCCACGACAACAAGCTTCAGGTCGGCTTTTTGCCGCAGCCGACGCGCCTTGGCGCGGATCTCCATCATGGTCAGGTTCGGTGAGTCGTCGATATACAGTGGTGCCTCACTGATTTCGCTCATCCGCCGCGCCAGCCGGGTCCAGTCGTCATCGTTCATCCGGCCAGAACGCATGTCGGCGAGCTTGATTTTCGCCTCCGCCGACAGCAGCCGCATCACGATTTCTGACTTACTCATCTCCAGCGAGAAGATGACGCTGGCAAGGCGGCTTTTGATCGAGCACGACCGCATGAAGTCCAGCCCCAGTGTGGAGTTGTGCGTAGGCACCATCCCGCGGCCGGCCAAATACAGATGCGCAGCGTTGTCGACCTCGACGCAACGCACCGGGACACTGGCCACCCGGCGCACCGAGACGATTTGCAGAACTGGAGCCATCAGCGCCGTGGCGGTCCGCCGCTCGGCGTACCGAGCGGCGGACCTTTCCACCACGATTGTGTCCAGGCCGGCACGCAACTGAGCCGACGTCCGGACGCCGTAAGCGGTCGGCCACTGGTGCGCGGCGTCGGCCACAATGACCGTTCCGTCCGAGAATTCGACCTGGTAGCACGCCCGTCCCAGCATGACCGCCGTGGCCGCCACCACCCGCGTCGGCTGCCCGTCGGCGCCAAGCAACTCATCACCAACCGCGACGTCGCCCATCGTCGTCCAGCCGGTCGGCGTGGGCAGCGGCGTGTCCAACGCAAGCGCCTTACCCACACCCGGGCGCGCCGCGACGATGATCATCTGGCCCGGATGAAGACCGTTGGTCACCTCATCGAGTTCGGTGAAGCCGGTCGGCACTCCGCGCGAAACACCGCCGCTGGAGGCGATGGCGTCGATCTCGTCCATCGTCGGCTGGAGCAGATCCTCGAGTGGCACGAAGTCCTCGGAGAGCCGGCGATCGGCGACGTCGTAGATTTCCTGCTGAGCGCGGTCGACCACCTCTGCCACGTCGGCACCCTCAGCGCCGGCGTAGCCGTACTGCACCACCCGCGTCCCGGCCTCCACAAGTCGACGCAGCAGTGCCTTCTCGGCCACGATGCCCGCGTAGTAGCCCGCGTTGGCCGCCGTCGGCACCGTCGAGATGAGGGTGTGCAGATAGGGCGCACCGCCGATCCGCCGCAGCGTTCCGCGGCGGTCCAGCTCTGCGGCCACCGTCACCGCATCCGCCGGCTCCCCGCGCCCATACAAGTCAAGGATCGCGTCGTAGACGTTCTGGTGCGCCGGCCGATAGAAGTCTCCCGGCCGCAGCCGTTCCAGCACATCGGCGATGGCGTCCTTGCTCAGCAGCATCCCGCCCAGCACTGATTGCTCTGCGGCCAGGTCCTGCGGTGGCTGACGGCCAAGGTCTTCACTGGGGGCCGAGACGTCCATGCCAGAGTGCGCCAGATCATCGACCACTGCCACCGACTCTCACCTCCCTTTAACCATATCCGAACATACATTCGATAGCCGCCATTCGGCAGCGTAAGCCAGGGCCCTGACACCCGGGCACACAGCACCCGCATCGTCTCGCGACTGGACGAAGGTAAACGTTGCTGGCGAGTACTCCAAGGGGTGCCTGTTCATGAAGCTGTGCATCGCGTGTGCATATCCATCGACACCTGTGTTGAGTGGGGTGTGGAGAACCTGTGGATTAATTCGCGGCGTTGCGACATCTGCCCAGTTAAGCGTCATACAGAGCGGCGCATTTTGTGTGGACAAGAATCTCTTCGGCGTGTCGGCCCAGGTTACTGCGCCGGGCGTGTTGGCTTTCGGCGAGATTTTGACAGCGTTACGTAAGGGTAACGAGGTCCGGACGGCGACACGGTGGAAATAGTTCGCCAGGACTATGGCTGGTTCCGCGTTCACAGCGGTCGCAAAGCACGGTCAAACCCGGAGGCGGCCCTATCGTGGCCACCACCGGGGTTCAGCAAATGTTGTCGGTTTAGCTCTGCCCGACGACGTCGAGTGCGAACTCGACGTCAACTTCGGGATGTAGGTGCACCGATACCGGATGCGTGCCGACAGCTTTGATGTGCGTTTTGGGCAACCGGACGATCCGCTTGTCCAGGTTTGGGCCACCGGCCTTCTTGATGGCGGCCACAATGTCACCTGCGGTCACCGAACCAAACAGCTTGCCCGAGTCGGCCGCGGTCTTCACCGGCAGCGACACGGGGCCCAGGGCCTCGATCGCCGCCTTGATTTCGTTGGCATGCCCGAGGTCGCGCACCGTCTTGGTTTCGCGCGCCCGACGGATCTCGTCGGCCTGCTTCTGGGCGCCGCGCGAGGCGACGATCGCTAGACCACGCGGGAGTAGGAAGTTGCGGCCGTAACCGTCCTTGACCTCAACAGTGTCGCCAAGGGCACCGAGGTGGTCGACGTCAGCCGTCAGAATCAGCTTCATCGTTTTCGTAGCTTTCCGTTGTACTTCGACAGTTACCGTCGGCTATCGCGACGCGGAGGTGAAGGGCAGCAACGCCACCTCGCGGGCGTTCTTCACCGCAATGGCGATGTCCCGTTGGTGCTGCACGCAGTTACCGGTCACACGGCGCGCCCGGATCTTGCCCCGCTCGCTGATGTATGTGCGCAGCAGAGTGGTGTCTTTGTAGTCGATGTTTTGGCCCTTTTTGGAGCAGAAGACGCATTTGCGCGCTTTGATCGGCTTTTCCGGAGCCGGGCGCCGCTTGGTCGAGGACTTGGCCATGTGTGTCTTTCTTTCTCTTTCTTGCTGGTCTGAAGTTCGTGGGTCAGAAGGGCGGTTCGTCGTCGCCGCCGCCGAAGGAGCCCGATGCCGGGGCACTGCCCCACGGGTCCTCACCCGATCCGCCGCTCGCCTCGGCCGGAGCCGACGCTGGCGCTGGCGCCTGACGCGATCCGCTGCCGAAGCCCCCGCCCCCGCCGCCACTGCGGCTGGCCTTGTTGACCTTGGCAGTTGCGTACCGCAGCGAGGGGCCGATCTCGTCGACCTCGACCTCGAAGACGGTGCGCTTCTCGCCCTCGCGGGTCTCGAAGGAACGCTGCTTGAGCCGCCCGGTGACGATCACCCGCGACCCACGGGTCAGGCTCTCCGCCACGTTCTCGGCGGCCTCCCGCCAGATATTGCATCGCAGGAACAGCGCCTCGCCGTCCTTCCATTCCGAACTCTGGCGGTCAAAGATCCGCGGCGTCGATGCGACGGTGAAATTCGCCACCGCGGCGCCCGACGGCGTGAACCGCAGTTCCGGGTCAGCGGTCAGGTTTCCGACGACGGTGATGGTGGTGTCACCAGCCATAATTTCCTCCTGGGTCCGCCCGGTGTTTGGGTCGGTGGATGGTCATAAGCGCGTTCTGGGTGAGCCTACGCAACGGTGCCGACAGCGGGCAGCCGTTCGCCGGCCGGCCTGTTAGTGCTTGTCGGTGCGCATCACTTTGGTGCGCAACACCGACTCGTTCAGGCTCAGCTGGCGGTCCAGCTCGGACACGGTCGCGGGCGCGGCCTTCAAGTCGATAACAACGTAGATACCTTCAGCGTGCTTCAGGATCTCGTAAGCGAGCCGGCGCCGGCCCCAGATGTCAACCTTGTCGACCGATCCCCCGTCCTTGCGGACGACGTTGAGGAACGTCTCCAAGGATGGGGCAACGGTGCGTTCATCGAGCGTGGGGTCGAGAATCACCATGATTTCGTATGGACGCATGGAAAACTCACCACCTCCTCTGGTCTATGCGGCCACGGTAGGTCCGTGACAGGAGAGAGTCGCCTGCGTCGGCAACCGCCCTAGGCTACCGGATGCCTGGCTGACCTCAAAAATCCCTGAAATGCACGCCACCGGGCAAGCGGATTTTCAGCGGATCCCCAAAGCCGTCGCTGACTCGGTTTCGGTCCCAGCTTCTGCCTCCACTGCGGACGGCACTCGCGCGACCGGTCGCCGCAGCGTGGCGGGACGCAACCAGTCCGGCAGCCAACCCGGCGGGGCGTCGGGAGCCCGGTCGAACGCCCCACCCGCCGGGTCGTCCACCCGTCCACCCCAGCGCACCAGATCCTCGTTGGGCCGATAGATCTGCCGGATCACCAGCACGCACAGTGCCACGACCGCAATGTCGCGCAGCAAAACCGTGCTGGTGAAAAACTGCTCCGGGAGCGACCGATTCGGATTGCCGTACAGGTAGTACATCCGCGGCACCCAGACCAACGCGTCGATCGTCATCCACGCCAGCAGGATCCGGCGGTGTGGGAGGGCAAGCACCGCCAGTGGTACCAGCCACAGCGAGAACTGAGGGCTCCACACTTTGTTGGTCAACAGGAAGGCGGCCACCACCAAAAACAGCAGCTGCGCCACCCGGGGCCGCCGGCCAGCGGTGAACGCGACATAAGCGATTGCCGCGCAACACACGACGAACAACAACGCAACAACAGTGTTGAGCACCGTCGGTGGCTGCCAGAAGCCCAGCTTGGGATCGAAGCCGCGCCAGCCGGTGAACGATTTCACGACGTTGTACACCGAGTCCATGTCGTCGCCCCGGCGAGTGTTGAGCCGAAAGAACTCCGACCAGCCGCGCGGAAAGAGCAACAGCACAGGCAAATTCACCAACAACCAGGTCAGCGCGGTCGTCGCGGCGGTGCGGGCCAGCGCACCCAGGCGCCCGGTCCGGAATCCCAGCACCAACATCGGCCCGAGGAACAACAGCGGATACAGCTTGGCGCCGGCCCCCAACCCGATCAGCACACCGGCAACCACCGGTTTGCGCCGCGCCCACGCCAACAACCCACCCATCGCGAATGCCGTGGCCAGCGCGTCGAAGTTGGTGAAGATCTGAAAGATCACCAGCGGTGAGGCGGCCACCAGGGCCGCGTCCCAAACCCGGCGGCCGGACAGACCCGCGGTTGCCCAGACCGTCGCCAGCCACGCCAGCGCCAGCCCGAATGCGGCGACGTCAAAGAACATCACCACCTCCGCGATCACCGGAAGGGGCGCGACCTTGCTCAGTGCGGTGTAGGTCTTGGTCATCGCCATCGACATGTATTGATAGACGCCGGTCAGCACCGGATACTCCATGTATCGCACCGCCGGCCGCCCGTCGTAGCGGGTCTGCGGTGCGCCGGTGGAGTCGTTCTCGACCCAGCTCGACTTGTACGGAAACTTGCCCTGGCTCAACAACTCCGCGCCATAGAGCGGGACCGTATCGGAGTAGCACAGCTCGTAATAGGCGCGCTGGTTATCCCAATTCGCAACCCGTTGATCGCCCGGCCCGGTGCCGGTGCTCTGCAGGCAGGCCGCCTTGGTTGACCAGCCGAGCGCCAGGAATACCAGCGCGATCAAAAACATCACCCGCAACGCGGTCATCATCCGGGCGCGGCCGATCAACGCGTGCCGGCCCACCGGTCCGCCGACGGCGTCCGCCAGAGCGGCGCCCAAAAAATCGTTGCGGCTGGGGGAATCCCGGTTGTCGGCGCTCCGCAGATCGGCGGCCAGTGGCCGCGGTGAGATGGTGGCGCCCGGCTGCTGGGCCTCGATCACGGTGGCGCTTCGGGAGCGGGCGGGCCACCGGGCGGCGGCGGTGGCGGCGGCGGGGGCGGCGGCCCAGCGGTAACCGTGGTGGGTGGACCGACCGGGATGGTGATGCCCGGTGCGATTTCGACAGTGGGCTGGATGACCGTCTCGGCAGGCGGCGGCGGGGGTGGCGGCGGCGGCGCTGCCGGCACTCCGGCGTAGCCACCGATCTCGGTCGGCTTGGGGAAGGTCTCGTTCGAGGTGCCCTTCAGCGCGTTGTCCATCGTCGACTTCCAGATATCTGACGGCAGCCCCGAACCGTAAACCTCTGCACCCGAAGCGGTTACCAGCGGCACATTGTCCGCCACGGTGCCCACCCACACCGCCGTCGACAGCGACGGTGTATATCCGACCATCCAGGCGTCCTTGTTGGCTTCCTTGGTGGCGCCGGTGTCACCTAACTGCACCGTGCCGGTCTTGGCCGCCGACGGCCGCCCACCGGCCAGGTTATGGCCGTTCGAATACCCGGCTATCGGCTGCATCGCCGCCGTGACGTTGTCCGCGACGGCCTTATCGATGCGCTGGTCACCGCTCCCTGGAGTGCCCGCGTCGAAAAGCACCTGACCCTCGGCGTTGACAACCTTTTGCACCAAATGCGGCTTGTGATAGGTGCCGGCCGCGGCGAGCGTGGCGTACGCCGAGGCCATGTCGACGGGGCGAGTTTGATACTGGCCCAGCACGATCCCGTCGTTCGGTGGTCCGCCTTTGCCGTCCTCGGAGAGCGTGTGCTCGACGCCGGGAAAACTGGTCGCGACGCCGGCCTGGTGCGCGGCGTCCGCCACGGCCTCCGGTCCGCCCTTGAGTTTGAGCATCAGTCGGTAGTAGGCGGTATTTAGCGAAAGCTTCAGCGCCTCGGCAATATTGCAGGTCCCACAACTCTCGCCATCGACGTTGGTGATCTTTATGCCGTTCACCGTCAGCGGCGAACTGTCGATCTGGTAGCCCAGGCCGATCCCCTGTTGAAGCGCGGCAACCAGTGCGAACACCTTGAACGATGATCCGGTCTGCAGCCCGGCCTGCGCGAAGTCAAAGCCATTGGCGTCCGAGCCGCCGTAGTAGGCGCGTATCGCGCCGTTGTGCGGGTCAATGGAAACCACGGCGGACCGCATGTCGGGGTCCTGCCCGTCGAGGTATTTCGACACCGCCTTCTCGGCCCCCTGCTGGGCCTTCGGATCGATCGTCGTGGTGATTTGTAAACCCTGGGTGTTCAGAGTCTGCTCGTCGATATTGAACAGCTCCATCAGCTCTTTGGTCACCTGGCGCTCGATCAGCCCACTGGGACCGGTGGTCTGGTTCTGCGCGCGCGCCTGATCGGCCGGCACGGTCGGTGGAAACACCTGTGCCGCGCGATCACCCGGCGACAGGGCCTTGGTTTCCACCATCCCGTCGAGCACCCAATTCCACCGCGCCGCGGCGCCCTTGGGGTCGACAGCTGGGTCCAGCGTGGACGGCCGACGAATCAACGCCGCAAGCAACGCGCCTTCGGCGACGGTGAGCTGGTCAACGGGCTTGTCGAAGTAAGCCTTGGCAGCGGCGGAGATTCCGTAAGCGCCCCGGCCGAAATAGATGATGTTCAGGTAGGCCTGTAGCACTTCGTCTTTGGACCACTCCCCCGACATCTTGGTGGCGATAACCAATTCCTTGGCCTTGCGCATCAGGCCTCGAATCCCATGCTGCGCCGAACCGACCAGCGCGTTTTTCACATACTGCTGGGTAATCGTCGACCCACCTTGCAGATCGCCGCCTGCGAGGTTGTTCTGCACCGCCCGTGCGAAACCGGTGAAGGAAAAGCCCGGGTTGGTATAGAAATTGCGGTCTTCTGCGGCGATCACCGCCTGACGCACATGCACCGGTACTTGACTGAGATTGACGTCGACCCGGTTGCCCTCCGGGGGAACGATTTTGGCGATCTCCGAACCATCGCTGGCGAGGATTGTCGATACCTGGTTGGTACGGATGTTGCCCGGCTTGGGAATGTCGACGATGAAGTAGGCCATTGTGAAGGTGACGATCGGCAACAGAATCAGTACCGCGGTCGACAGATAGGCCGCTCGTCGCAACCATCGCCAATTCACCCGATGGATCCAGTCCCGGCTACCGCGTGGTCCGGGGGCTGTGCCGTCGGGGCCATCCGGCCCACCCGGCCCGCCCGGCCCGTCAGGCGGTGGAGGCGGACGTCCGCTTCCCGGTGGCCGTCCAGCGAGCGGCCGGTCGCGCCGAGTACGCGGGTCGTTCAGCGCGGCCTTGACCTCTTCGATCGAGTCCTGTGGCACGGCCGCCGACGGCGGGCCGTCCAATGCGGCCTTGACTTCCTCGATCGGGTCGGACCGTCGAGGGGACCGGTCGTCGACAACCGGCGGGAAGACCGTGGTCAACCGGTCGTCAGGGGGAACCTGGCGGCGCTGGCCGGACGCCGAGCCCGGGCCATCGGGTCCAGGGGGAGCGTCGGGAATTGCATGCCTGCCAGTCCGCCCAGTCTCTGACCCGCTGGCGTCGCTGGACGACTTGTCCTGGCGCCCTTCGCTATTCCCCGTGTCCCCCGAGTTATTCAATGGCCGTACGGGCGCCGTTGCGCGCCGTCCGCGTGCCCTTCGGCGGGCGCGCCGCACCGAGCACATACGACTTGACCAAGTGATTCCAACTGCATGTTCGGCACACCTCCACCACGTGGACGGCGAACTCGGCGAAGCGGGTTGCCAACAACACCAATTCTTCGGCGGTGCGCGCCGAGCCCGATACCGCACCCAGGTGTTCGCCGAATACCCACGAGACCAGCGTGAGTTGTTCCTTTCGGCAGATCGGGCACATCACCTGGCTGGGTTTCCCGTGAAACTTCGCAGCACGCAGCAGATAGGGGTTCGCGTCGCATACCTCGGACACGCCGGTGCGCCCCGAGTACACCTCGGCCAGCAGGGCGCGCCGCCGAAGCGCGTAGTCCACCACCTGTCGCTGCAGTCGCACGGTGACCAGAGTACGTGGCCGCTCCCGGGACCGACATGCAAGCGACGCAGTCGCCATACGTGCCCCGCTGCATTCGCTGATCACATTCCGCCGTGGGCTTCTACGATGATTCCCGTGGCGAAATGGCTCGGAGCACCCGTTACCAGCGGGGTGACAACCGGCACCCGGGCCAAAGACGGCGACCGACAAGAAACCTGCAAGCTCCTCGACGAGGCGCTGAACGATGGCGAGCTGACCATGGCAGAGCACCGGGAACGGATCGGTGCCGCCACCAACGCCGTCACGCTGGGCGACCTGCAGGCCCTGCTGACCGACCTACAGACCGACAGCACTCCGGTGCCACCTGCCAAGGTCAAATCGCCACCGAAGTTCGGCGGCCGGGGCATTCTCGCTGCCGCGTTCGCCGTGTCGGTGCTCCTGGGTGTCGGCGTTGGCTGGGGTCTGTACGGCAACACCAGATCGCCACTGGACTTCACCAGCGATCCTGGAGCCAAGCCCGACGGAGTCGCCGCCGTGGTGTTGACCCCACCCACGCAGCTGCATTCACTCGGCGGGCTTACCGGCTTGATGGAGCAAACGCGCAAACGGTTCGGCGACGCCATGGGCTACCAGCTGGTGATCTACCCGACCTACGCAATACTCGACCGCGCAGACCCCTCCAACGCCCACCGGGTGCTGACCTACGACTACCGCGGCGGATGGGACGATCCGACGAATTCCGCCAGCGGCGGCGCCTCCAAGGGCACCCCGGTCGACCTGGGCCAATTCGACATAGCGGCGACGGTGGGCATCCTGCGCGGCGCCCCACAAACCCTGCACATGAACCCGACCGACGTCAAAAACACATACCTGATCATCGCGCCGGCCACCGACCCAACCAGACCGGGGACGTTGTCGCTGTCGGCCTACGTCTCCGGCGATTCCGGCAGCGGTTACATCGCCTTCGCAGGTGACGGCACTATCAAGCGGATTAATCCGCCCTCGTAACGGCGCTCGCCCGGGGCCGATTCACTGTGGCGAATAGCGCGTGAACACTCGGTTGTGTTGTGACAAATATATCGGCGCGATACAGTTATGCGAGGCGTCGGAACGACCTAACAGATCACGCAAAGGGGGTGAGTCGATGCTGGAGCTCGCGATCCTGGGTCTCCTGATCGAGTCGCCTATGCATGGTTATGAATTGCGTAAACGCCTGACCGGCCTGCTCGGCGCGTTCCGGGCGTTTTCCTACGGTTCCCTGTATCCCGCCCTGCGGCGCATGCAAACCGAAGCGCTGATTGCCGAGAATGCCGCGCCGGCCGGCACCCCGGTGCGCCGGGCCCGGCGCGTCTACCAGCTAACCGACGAGGGCCGTCGGCGCTTCGGTGAACTGGTGGCCGACACCGGCCCGCACAACTACACCGACGATGGTTTCGGGGTCCACCTGGCGTTCTTCAACCGCACTCCGGCAGAAGCACGGATGCGCATCCTGGAAGGCCGCCGCCGTCAGGTCGAGGAGCGTCGGGAAGGTCTGCGCGAGGCGGTGGCGCGGGCCAGCAACTCGTTCGACCGGTACACCCGGCAGCTGCACCAACTCGGCCTCGAGTCCAGCGAGCGCGAAGTCAAGTGGCTCAACGAGCTCATCGCCGCAGAGCGGGCAGCCCCCGGCCTCTCCGAATAAACGTAAACCCCCGCACCAAACGAACACACCAGACAAGAAGCGGCACGAGGTTAGGAGAACGTCCTATGAGTGAGCACAATCCGTTAGCGTCGACGGAGGTTCGGGTCGCCATTGTCGGCGTCGGCAACTGCGCGTCCTCGCTGGTCCAGGGCGTGCAGTACTACTTCGACGCCGACGCGAACAGCACCGTTCCCGGCCTGATGCACGTGACGTTCGGCCAGTATCACGTCCGCGACGTGAAGTTCGTGGCCGCGTTCGACGTGGACGCCAAGAAGGTCGGCTTCGACCTGTCCGAGGCGATCTTCGCGTCGGAGAACAACACGATCAAGATCGCCGACGTACCGCCCACCAACGTGACCGTGCAGCGCGGCCCGACGCTGGACGGTATCGGCAAGTACTACGCCGAGACCATCGAGATCTCCGACACCGAGGCCGTCGACGTCGTGCAGGCCCTCAAGGACGCGGACGTCGACGTCATGGTGTCCTACCTGCCGGTGGGGTCCGAGGAGGCCGATAAGTTCTACGCCCAGTGCGCCATCGACGCCAACGTGGCCTTCGTCAACGCGCTGCCCGTGTTCATCGCTTCCGACCCGGTGTGGGCCAAGAAGTTCGCCGACGCGGGTGTGCCGATCGTCGGTGACGACATCAAGAGCCAGGTCGGCGCGACCATTACCCACCGCGTGATGGCCAAACTGTTCGAGGACCGCGGTGTGCAGCTGGACCGCACCATGCAACTCAACGTGGGCGGCAACATGGACTTCCTGAACATGCTCGAGCGGGAGCGACTGGAGTCCAAGAAGATCTCCAAGACCCAGGCCGTCACCAGCAACCTGCAGCGCGAGTTCAAGACCAAGGACGTGCACATCGGCCCGTCCGACCACGTCGGCTGGCTCGACGACCGCAAATGGGCCTACGTCCGGCTCGAGGGCCGCGCGTTCGGCGACGTGCCGCTGAACCTGGAGTACAAGCTCGAGGTGTGGGATTCGCCGAACTCGGCCGGCGTCATCATCGACGCGGTGCGCGCGGCGAAAATCGCCAAGGACCGAGGCATCGGCGGACCCGTCGTCGCGGCGTCGGCCTACCTGATGAAGAGCCCGCCGAAGCAGCTCGCCGACGATATCGCCCGCACCCAGCTCGAAGAGTTCATCATCGGCGCCGACTAGCTCCGATAACCCGCGAACGTCGATTTGTTGGGCTGAAACGCCAAGAAATCGACCGACGACTCGACGTTCGGCCGGGGTTGATGGCATCCCGCCGAAGGGTGTGCTGTGCGACTGCTTAGCATTGTTCGCAAAGCACAGAGCGGGAGCACACATGCCATCAGCGGACCTGCAGCCAGCAGCGTTCCTCCGAACGACGCTTCCACTCGACCTGTCCCGGCTCGCCGAGCTGGACAGCGGCCGCTACCACTCGATCTGGCTGCCCGATCACATGGTCAGTTTCTGGCCGGACTCACTCTGGACTGCAGAATTCACCGACCTGGCCAGCGCCTCGCCATCCCCGCACCGCCACCTCGATGGGCTGGCGGTAGCCGCGGCGGCCGCGGTGCTGACCGAGAAGGTTCCGCTTGTCACCTCCGTTGTCGACACCGTGCGCCGCCACCCAAGCCTGCTGGCACAGACGGCGCTGACCATCGATCACCTGGCGAAGGGACGTTTCATCCTCGGCCTCGGCAGCGGCGAGAGCGAGAACATCCTGCCGTACGGCTTCGATTTCTCCCGGCCGGTCAGCCGCTTCGAGGAGGCGCTCACGGTGATCCGGCTGCTGTGGGAAAGCGATGGCCCGGTCGACTTCGACGGACAGTTCTATACGCTGCGGCACGCCCGCCTGGACACCGAACCCTACGCAGGCAGGACACCGCCGATCTGGATCGGCGCCAGCGGTCCCCGGATGCTCGACATCGCCGGCCGCCATGCCGACGGCTGGTGGCCGGCGGGCGCCTGGACTCCAGAGCATTACGCCGAGATGCTCACCGCGGTAAGGGCGTCCGCGGACCGCGCCGGCCGCGATCCGCTGGCGATCACGCCGTGTTTCATCCAGATCTGTCTGATCGGCGAGGACGAGAACGCGCTTGTTGATATCCTGCAGGCACCTCTGGTCAAAGCTTTTTTGCTGCAAGTCTCCGCAGAGACGTTGCGCGGCTTCGGTTTCGACCACCCGATGGGCGACAGTTGGCGGGGATTCCACGACATCGACCCGGCGGTGCTGACCCGCGAGCGGATCATCCAATTCCTCGACAGCGTGCGACCCGAGATGATCCTCGCCGTCGTACCGCACGGAACTCCGAAAGAGGTCGCGAAGATCATCAAGGCTTTCGTTGATGCGGGTCTGCGGGTACCTAAGATCCTCGATTACGGCGCGATGGCCGGCCTGAGGTACGCGGCGTCTTCGGCGGCGAACGTTCGCGAAACGGAAGACGAGCTGATGCAGCTGTGCGGTGAGCTGACGTGACCGCGCGCTTGGACGCCTCCGAAATGATGGGCGCCGCACAGTCCGAAACCGGATTGCACGACTACGGCGACCCCACATTGCCGGAGCGGTTTGCCGTCGCCGTCGACCACCTGAACGCCCTCGGCATGGACGCCGACGGCAGATCCCAGGCGGCGCAGGTATGCCGATGGCTACTCACATCGCGGCTGGAATTCATCGAAGACCGCAACCGCTTCCCCATCGGCGATGAAGTGGTCGCGGCGCCGATGTTCGTCACCGGCGAACCGCGTTCGGGAACAACGCTCATGCATGCGCTGATGTCCGTCGATCCGGACGCGCGGGCGCTGCGGTTCTGGGAAGTGATGTATCCGTCGCCACCGCCCGGCCTCGCCGATCCAGACGACGGCCGACGTGCACAGGCCGACGCGGACTGGCGCGAGATCAACGCCAAGATGCCCAAATGGCTGCACAGCCATCCCTACAACGACATGCTGGGCGACGGCCTGCCCGAAGACGAACGGACCTGGGCGTTCGATTTCCGGGTCATGACACCCACCGCATGGTGGCGGGTGCCGATGCAGTCGCTGGTCGGCGGTCTGGCAACCGATCCCGCCGCGCAGTACCGGCTCCACAAGGCCATGCTGCAACAACTGCAATACGCTCGGCCGCGAAAATACTGGGTTCTGAAAGGCTTTCACGGATTCCGGCTCAAGGAGATGTTCGAGACGTACCCTGACGCCAAGTTGGTCTGGCTACACCGGGACCCGGTACAGGTCGCCGCGTCGCGCACCATGATGATGGCTGACATCATGGACGGCATCGTCGGTCCCGTCGACCTGAACGCCGAAGCCGAGAAGCACCTCGAGATGACCCGCGCCAGCATCGCCAACACGATGAATAATCCTTTGGTCGATGATCCGCGCATCCTGCACATTCGCTACACCGATTTTATCGCCGATCAGGTCGCCACGGTTCGCCGTTACTACGCGTTCTGCGGTCGCGAGCTCACGGATGCGGCCGAATCGGCGATGCGCGCCTATCTGGCCAACAATCGCGGTGATCGATACGGCAAGTTCAGGTATTCCACCCAACTGCTTGTCGACATCGGCGAAGACCTGGATGCGCTGCACACCGAATTCCGCCCTTTCCGAGAGCGATTCGGCGTGGCGATCGAGAACCGGGCGTGATGTGGTAGCGGCGCATCAGCGCCTGTCGGTGCATAACGTCACCTTTTACGGTGCGTCGTTGGCCGATCTGGAGACACACTGGGCAGCGCTCGGCGTATCGCGGTTGAGCATCCTGGATAACCAGCTCCTCGATCCGGAATTTCCACTATTGTTGCAGCGCAACGCCTATAGCGTGGAGGCCGTAACGCACGTTTTTGCTGGCGGCCGACTGACCAGCGACCCGCACGCCGCACGGGAGGCCCTGTCCACGGTGATCGACGCCGCTGCCCAGGTGGGCGCGCGCACCGTCTACCTGCTCACCGGCGGTCGCGGCGCCCTCACGTGGGAGCAGGCCGCCGAACAATTCTGCGCCATGGTCGCCCCTGGCGTAGAGCACGCTCAGCGGGCGGGCGTAACGCTGGCAATCGAGACTGCCTCCAGTCTGTACGCCGACATACATCTCGCCCACACGCTGCGCGACGCCATCACGCTGGCTGAGATGGGCGGGGTGGGCATCTGCATCGACGTGTTTCACTGTTGGACCGAGGCCGATTTCGAAGCGCTGGTGCGGCGCGCCCTGCCGCGAACTGAGCTCATCCAGCTAAGCGATTACGTGTTGGGCGACCGGGCACTCCCGGCCCGGGCGGTTCCCGGGGACGGCGCGATTCCGCTCGAAGCCTTTGTGGCCCTGGCCCTCACCGGCGGCTACTCGCATGGCTTCGACCTGGAGCTGATCGGGCCCCGCATCGAGGAAGAGGGCCGCTTCGAATCCGCCCGGCGCGCATGCGATGTCGTCGGCGAAATGCTGAACAGATTGGGTGCGTGAATGGCTTACTATGGCTTTTGATGACGGCCCCGACGACGCTGCGCTGCAATCGGCGTGGGCCGCATTCTGCGGGCAGCTGCAGCGCGCGGGCGAACAGGTGTTCAAAGATGCCAACGCCACCTCGGGCGCGCAGCGCGTCGACGCGTTCCGCTTTCTCACCCAGAACCTTGGCCAGGCCTTCGATCTGGCACTCGAGACCCGCGACACCCGCTACCCGGCGCTGCACGCATTCTGCGGTCCGACGCGCAAGCTCGGCGGTGACTGCGCCGACTTCACCTACCAGCAGGCGTGGATCGACGGGCGGTCGGTCTATCGGCTCACCGGCAGCCGCGGCACTTCACGATTCTTCAACGTCACGGTGCAGGGTCCACGCACACCCGGGCCGGGCGTGCTGCACGAACCTTTCGGTGACACACCGGAGGCCAACATATTCGGCCAACAACTCAACATCACCGACGACGGAGAATTCGAGCTCTACATCGGTGGGCCGGAGCGCGGGCCCAATTGGCTGCCCACCACCCCGGGATCACGTAAACTGTTCATCCGCCAGGGATTTGACCGGTGGGATGAGCTGCCCGCGCAGATCCGGATCGAGCGGATCGACATGGCCTCCCCCAAGGCATTGCCCACCCCCGCGGTCATGGTCGAGGCGATCGGCTGGGCCGGGGATTTCGTCACCGGACTGATGTCTGACTGGCCGGAGTTCCCGTTCACCTACGGAGGCGTCGATGCCGACCGTCCGAACACTTTTCCTCGGGTAGACGCGACCGGTGCCGACAACAAGCGTGGCCGCGCCGCCGCCAACATGTACTGGGAGTTGGATCCCGACGAAGCGCTGATCGTCGAGTTCGACGCCCACGACGGGCTATGGATGTTCACCAACATGGGCGTGTTCTTCAATAGCATGGACTACCTCTACCGTCCGGTCAGCTACACGCCGAGCCGCACCAAATCCGACGGCGACGGCCGCATTCGTCTCGTTATCGCTCATCGTGATCCGGGCGTGCACAACTGGCTGGACACCCAGGGCTTCGAACGTGGCAACCTGACCTACCGTCACATGCTCGAGGGCGAACCCGCCGTGCTCAACACCCGGGTAGTCAAGTACGGCGAGCTGATGCCCGCACTGCCGGCGGATACCAGCATGGTGACCGGGGCAGAACGCGTAGCCGCGATGTGGGACCGGTTCCGCGGCATTCGTCGCAGGTACGTCCTCTAGTGTCAAAGATCGTGACCGAGATATCTGAGGAGGGCCTGGCGGAATTGTCTGAGTTCTCGCTGCTGTCCGAGAATGCCGAGCAGGCCGGGGTTGCGGGTCCGCTGCCCGATGTGGCACGGGTCGAGACCGACACGCCAAACGGTCGGATCAGCGCACTGCGCTGGGGCCGCACTGCCCCACGGGTCGTATTTCTGCACGGCGGCGGGCAGAACGCACACACCTGGGACACCGTCATCGTCGGCCTCGGTGAGCCGGCGCTGGCCGTCGACCTACCGGGACACGGCCATTCCGGCCGGCGTCTGGACGGCGACTACTCCCCGCGCCACAATGCCGACGCGCTGGTGCCCGTGCTGCGCGAACACGCGCCGAGCGCGGAACTCGTGGTGGGCATGTCGTTGGGCGGATTGACCGCGATCCGGGTCGGCGCGATAGCGCCCGAGCTGGTGCGCGAACTCGTTCTCGTCGACGTCACCCCGTCCGCATTACACCGGTATGCCGAGCTGACCACCGAGCAACAGGGCACCGTGGCGCTGGTCCAGGGCGAACGGGAGTTTCCCAGTTTTCAGGCCATGCTGGACCTGACGGTCGCCGCGGCACCGCACCGGGAGGTAAAGGCACTGCGCCGGGGCGTCTTCCACAACTCCCACCGGCTCGACAACGGCAACTGGGCATGGCGCTACGACGCCATCCGTGCCGTCCCCAATTTCGACGATTTGTGGAACGACGTCGACGCGTTGGCCGCACCCGTGACCCTGGTGCGCGGTGGCTCGTCGGGCTTCGTCACCGACGGCGATGCAGCCGAACTCACTAGACGTGCAACGCATTTCCGTAAGGCATATGTGGTCGAGAATTCGGGCCACTCCGTACAAAGCGACCAGCCGCTGGTGTTGATCGACCGACTGCGCGGGGTGCTCGACGCAGGCTGAGCCCGCGGCATACGGTGGTCGGATGAGCCCTGATCGCCCTGTTCGCATCGGCGTGCAACTGCAGCCGCAGCACGCCCCGCATTACCGAAATATCCGCGACGCGGTTCGGCGCTGCGAAGACATCGGTGTCGATATCGCCTTCAACTGGGATCACTTCTTCCCGCTCTACGGCGATCCCGACGGTCCACACTTCGAATGCTGGACCATGCTGGGGGCCTGGGCCGAGCAGACATCCCGCATTCAGATCGGCGCCCTGGTGACCTGCAACTCCTACCGCAACCCGGAACTACTGGCCGACATGGCCCGCACCGTCGACCACATCTCCGACGGCCGGCTGATCCTGGGGATCGGTTCGGGCTGGAAAGACAAGGATTACGACGAGTACGGCTACGAGTTCGGCACCGCCGGCAGCCGCCTCGACGACCTGGCCGCCGCGCTGCCCCGGATCAAGGCGCGACTGGCGAAACTGAACCCGGCACCCACCCGTGACATCCCGGTGCTGATCGGCGGCAAAGGTCCGCGAAAGACGCTTCGGCTGGTCGCCGAATATGGCGACGTCTGGCACGGCTTCACCACCGTCGACAGCTACCCGGCGGCCGCGGCCGCGCTGGGCGTCCATTGCGCCGCCGTAGGGCGGGATCCGGCCGCCATCGAACGGTCCGCCGGAGTGGAGAACAACAGCGGGGTGCGCCGCGGCGAAGGTGTCGACGGGCTGATCGCCAACGCCGAGGGCCTGACGGCCCTCGGCGTGACGTTGCTGACCGTCGGCTGCACCGGTCCCAACTACGACCTGGCCGCCGCCGAGGCGCTGTGCAAGTGGCGCGATAGCCGTTAGACCGGCTGCTTGAGCCATAGCTGCCCCTGCATGAGAAACTTGCCGGCGCTGGGGAAGCTACGCAGTGGTGACCGCGTCGACCGCAATGAGATCGCGCTCTGAAGAAGCCAAACCGGCGCCCGGCCGATACGGTGGCCGTGATGAGCTTGTGCGACGGCCGGCGCGCCAATCGCGGCGAGAAGCTGCTCGGACTGGCCGCGACAATCCTGATTGTGTGCGGCCTGACGTTGGCGGCACCCGCGACAGCGGACCGAAACCAATGCGCACCGGCCGGGTTGGAAAGTGCGACGATGCTGCCCGCAGACCTGACTGAGACGGGAGCCATCGGCCAGGACAACGACCACACGACACCCGGTGTCGAACCGTTGAGTTCGGTGAATAAAGAAGCACTGGGACTCGGCAAGCCCGGCGTCCTGACAGTCGGCACGTTGTCGGACGCGCCGCCGAACATCTGCGTCACCCCCACCGGGCAATTCAGCGGCTTCGACAACCAGCTGCTTCTTGCCATCGCCGCCAAGCTGGGTCTGGAAGTCCGCTTCATGGGCACGGACTTCTCCGGGCTGCTTGCCCAGGTGGCAACGCGGCGTTTCGACGTCGGATCCTCGGCGATCAAAGCCACCGGAGCGCGGCGCCACACCGTCGCATTCACCAACGGCTATGACTTCGGCTACTACTCGCTGGTGGTGCCACCCGGCTCGGCGATCAAGAAATTCAGCGATCTCGCAGCCGGACAGCGGATTGGTGTCGTCCAGGGCACCGTTGAGGAGTCATACGTCGTCAACACCCTGCACCTGCAGCCGGTGAAGTATCCCGGCTTCGCGACCGTGTATGCCAGCCTGAAGAACCGTCAGATTGACGCTTGGGTGGCGCCGGCGATGCTCGCAGCGGCCACGATACGTGCGGGCGACCAGGCGGTGGTGGTCGCGAACACCTACACCCCGGGCGATTTCGTGGCCTACGCGGTCGCCAGAGACAACCAGCCGTTGGTGAACGCACTCAACTCCGGGCTCGACGCCGTGATCGCCGATGGCACCTGGGCGGAGCTTTACTCCCAGTGGGTGCCAAGGAATCTGCCGCCGGGATGGAAACCGGGATCCCGGGCCGCCGCCGCCCCGACACTGCCGGACTTCGCCGCGATCGCCGCGAGTCACCCCCATGCGCCGGTGGGACCGGCCGAGCCGAAATCCACCCTGGCCCAGTTACGCGATTCTTTTTTCGACTGGGATATGTATCGCCAGGCCATCCCGACCCTGTTGTTCACCGGGCTGCCCAACACAATGATCCTGACCAACAGCGCCGCCGTCATCGGACTGGTTCTGGGCATGGCGCTGGCGGTCGCCGGAATGTCCCACTCACGCTGGCTGCGCTGGCCGGCGCGGGTATACACCGATGTCTTCCGTGGCCTCCCGGAAGTCGTGATCATCCTGCTGATCGGGCTGGGCGTCGGGCCCCTGGTAAGTGCGCTGACCAATAACAATCCCTACCCGCTAGGCATTGCGGCGTTGGGGTTGACAGCCGCCGCCTATATCGGCGAAATTCTGCGTTCGGGAATCCAGAGTGTGGATACCGGCCAGCTGGAGGCCGCCCGCGCGCTTGGCTTCAGCTATCCGACCGCGATGCGACTGGTTGTCGTGCCGCAAGGAATACGCCGGGTGCTGCCTGCACTGGTCAATCAGCTCATCGCCCTGTTGAAGGCGTCCGCACTGGTGTATTTCCTGGGCCTGATCGCTCAACAGCGAGAGCTGTTTCAAGTTGGCCGGGACCTCAACGCGCAGACCGGCAACTTGTCACCACTCGTCGCCGCCGGCGCGTTCTACCTGCTTCTCACCGTCCCGTTGACGCATTTGGTGAACTACATCGACACCCGGCTTCGGCGGGGCGGCAGCGGTTCTACGCCAGACGAGCCCGCGGATGCGATCACCTTCGGCCAGGTGATGACGTGACCGTCGAAGTAATCCGGCGCGAACCAGTATCACTGGCAGCCAAAGGTATCCACCAGACTCTCGGCGGCAACAAGGTGCTGTGCGGCGTGGACATCGACGCGCCCGCGGGTAGCACCGTGGCCATTGTCGGACCGTCCGGCTCCGGTAAGTCAACGCTGCTGCGCACCTTGAACCGGTTGCACGAGCCCGA
>Ga0302320_10008677_pt1 | contig 22021 bp, 14 predicted proteins | sample Bog_T0_3_FD_202130 | JGI IMG/M metagenome (GOLD analysis project Ga0302320, IMG submission 202130) | Peat permafrost microbial communities from Stordalen Mire near Abisko, Sweden - Bog_T0_3 | ecosystem: Environmental > Terrestrial > Soil > Wetlands > Peat | place: Sweden: Abisko, Stordalen Mire...
TCCGGTTCAATCCCAGCTTTCAAGCGAAGTTCTTGACATTCCGTCCAGAGCGACCTAACAATGGCCTTGCGGACCCCTTTCCGGAGGACTCGAGATGAAACAATTCTTCTGTGGCGATGTGGTGCCCGGATGCACTGCGGTTTTTGACGACCGCGACGAAGAGCAAATCCTTGAAAACGCAGCCTCGAATACCGACCAGGGGCTCGGCCTGAAGGGGGTCTCCAGTGAACTCGTTGAGAAGATGCGGTCTTTGAAACAGGAAGATTCCGCGGCATAATGGCTGACATGCCGATTACTGAGACCCATGCAGATCCGAAGTCCGCCCCGGCTCAATCGGGATTGCGGATTGAGCGCGACGGAAGCTTCGACCTGGAAGCGTTCCGGAAACTCCTGGATCAAGTTCTGAATGGGACGCTTCCGCTGGTCTTTCATTTTCAGCCGATCGTCGATCTCCGCCATGCCATGATCACCGGATACGAGGCGCTGGCGCGCTTTCCCCGCGAGATTGGAATGCCCCCGGACCGCTGCCTCGAGGCTGCTGGGCGGTGCGGACTGCGCATTGAGTTAGAAGATAAATTAATCCGCATGGCATTGAGCGCCAAACCAGATCTCCCTCCAAATTGCTTTCTGACCGTCAACACCAATCCTGAGTATCTTCTCTCTGATCGTTGGGATCAGTTTCTATCGACAGTCGAAAGTCTGGCCGGTGTGGTCATTGAGATTACAGAGCAGGATCAGATTGAGGATTACGAAGCGGTGCAGAAGAAGGTCAAGGCAATCCGCGCACTTGGCGGCACCATTGCCGGAGACGACATCGGTTCTGGCTACGCGAGCTTGAAGCATGTGATGAAGTTGAAGCCCAACTTCGTAAAGCTCGACCGTTTTTTTGTGGATCGATGCGATGTGGATCGCTTCAAGACGACTTTCATTGAAATGATCGGCATGGCGACGGATCGTCTGGATGCATGGATTATTGCCGAGGGCGTTGAGACGCCTGCTGAGCTCGATGAACTGATCCGTCTCGGTGTCCCGCTTGTTCAGGGCTTTTATCTCGGCCGCCCCGCGCCCACCATGATGCTGATGACTGCTGAGCAGGAGGCGGAGATTCGTTCGCGCTATCAGGCGATGACTCAGGAGGACACAGTCCAACCCTCTGCCGACCTCCGCCCAACCTGCAAGTCGCGTGAAGAAGCAGTGGCCCTGCTGGAGCTGCACACGCGGCTCGATCTTGCGGTCGTAGTTGACGAATGGAACCGCCCCATCGAGTTGGTCGAGCGGCATCCTCTGGCTGGCATTCGCTCCATTGAAAATCCGATGAAGGTGCAGTTGCTCAGCAGGCCCTCGCAGGTATTGCATCGCGCATTGACGCGCGCTGCGAGCAGCCGTTTCGATCCATTAGCAGTAATTAATGGCCAGGGCGCGCTGCTTGGGACTGTCCGTGTCGAACGGTTAATGCGGGCTGTTTTGAAGTCACTGAATCCAACGGAACCAGGCCGATAGGAATCTACAGCATGTTTCAAAAATCCACTGTGTGTCAGGGCATGACTTTAGTCGTGCCGAAAAAGGGCCGTAGAGTGTCGGGCTTTAGCCCATGCGGGACCGAAGCTGAGCTCCGACAGATTATTCTTGAAACACGCTCTGGATACAACTCAAGGTCACATTTGAAATTGAGGCAACTGTGAACTATCGTAAGTTGGGCCGCGTACCGCTGGAAGTTTCAGAGTTGAGTTTCGGCACCTGGCTCACAGCGGCCGGCGGCATTGCGCGTGATCAAGCCATTCGATGCATTCACGCTGCATTGGACCATGGCATAACGCTCTTCGACACGGCGAATCAATACGGAGCGGGCGAAGCGGAGCGGGTTCTTGGGCTTGCTCTGCGGCCTTATCCGCGCGACAGCTATTTGATTGCGACCAAGCTGTATTTTCCCGTCGGCGACGAGCCGGGACAAGGGCTTTCCGCTGCGCAAATCGAAAAGCAGCTTGACCGTTCGCTCGAACGGCTCGGCGTCGAGTATATCGATCTCTACCAGTGTCATCGCTGCGACAAGGAAACGCCGTTGGAGGAGACGCTGAGCGCGCTTGACCGGGCAGTGCGTGCGGGGAAGGTGCGCGCCATCGGGTTCAGCGAGTGGAACGCGGAGCAGATTGACGAGGCGGCTGCGCTTACCGGTGCAGGTGGTCTCACAGCCTTCTCCTCAAGCCAGCCGCAGTACTCGATGTTGTGGCGCAAGCCGGAACAATCCGTGTTCGCTTCATGCGCTCGGCATGGCATCGGGAACCTCGCGTTCTCTCCGCTGGCGCATGGAGTTTTGACCGGGAAATACGCGCCGGGCCAGCCGCCTCCGCCGGGCACCCGCGCTGCCAGCGAGCAGATGAATGTCTTCATGGAAACGGCCGGAAGGCATTACCGGTCGGATGTTTTGCTGGCTGCTGTTGCGGAGCTGAAGCCGATTGCCGCAGAGTTGCAGTTGACCATGGCGCAGTTGGCGCTGGCGTGGGTTCTGCGGAGGCCGGAGGTTGCTTCGGCAATCATCGGCGCATCGCGGCCGGAACAGATTGCGGACAACGTGAAGGCAGTTGGCACGATGCTGCCGGCCGACGTGCTGGAGCGGATTGATGTCGCGCTGGATGGGGTGGTGGTTTGGGAGTGATGGGTGGATTCCTGTCCGATGTTTTGGCTTGGAAAGGCTTGGATAGACCCCGGGAGCCGAAGTTGGGTCCTGTGGCCACCCACCCTTTCGCAGAAAGCGCGGAAGGATTGGGCACCCGGCCGTTCAGGAGAACCAAGAATTGATCGCGCCTACTCGCCTTCTTCTTGCCACTGCGCGTAAGTCATTCGTGGCAACTCGAAGCGGTCGGTGGTGTGGCAGTAGGTCGAGGGTGAGCCGAGCCTTCCGACGGGCGCAAAGTTATTGATGTGCATCCGCTCGCCGACCAGGCGATCCGCTACGTGGAACATGACCACTTCACCAATGACCAGCGTTCCCGCGCCGAGTGCTGGCAGGCTGTGCAGCTTGCACTCAAAGCTCACTTGTGACTCGGACAGGCGCGGCGGCTTCACGTGCACAGAAGCGGCGGCGTGCAGTCCGGAAGCGGTGAGCTCACTCTGGTCCGGAGGAAACTCGACGGCCGAGATGTTCATTTCCGCGAGCAGATCCTCAGTCACGAAGTTGACCACGAATTCGCCGCTTGCCTTGATGTTTGCGGCGGTATCTTTGGGCGCGCCGTCGTTGCGGCTGCCGATGCCAACGACGACAAACGGCGGATCGCTGCCGACAGCGTTGAAGAAGCTGAACGGGGCGAGATTGATGACCCCGGTTTCGCTCTGGCTTGTGATCCACGCAATGGGGCGCGGGACCACAAGGTTGGTCATCAGCTTGTAAATCTCGGCGTTGGTGTGCTGGGATGGGTCGATTTGCATGGGGACGCTTTCGTGTGAACCGTTATCCCTGGCAGAGGCGTTTTGCCCACTGGCGAATGGCGGCGGGGCTGATGGGTTGTCCGGCGGCCTCGCTCGAGGCTAACTGGATGGCGAGGCTTCCGATGGTGGAGCTTTCGGTTTCGCCGATTTCTACGTGAAGGCCAGTGCGCTGTTCGGTGAGCTGGACGAGGAGCTTGTTGCGGTTGGCGCCGCCCAGCATGTGGATGCCGGTGAGCCGGCGGCCGAGCATCTTCTCCAGGTTGCCAAGAGCGGCGGCGTAGCGAATGGCCAGGCTTTCGAAGATCACCCGCGCAAACTGCGGCTCGTTGCCGGCCACATCGAGAATGGGATCGAAGCCTGCCCGGACGAGCTCGCCGTTGATGCGCCGAGGCATCTCCGTGTCGAGCATCAGCGTCTCGGCATCCATGTCGAGCAGCCCTGGAGAGTTGGAGGCAGAAGCCTTTTCGACCAGGTCTTCAATCTTCCAAACGCGTCCTTCGGCGCCCCAGCCATCCATGCATTGCTTCAGTACCCACATGCTGTTGATGAGGGAGTGAAACAGCAGGTCGCCGGTGGCTGCGCCGAGGTTGGTGTAGCCCGCGTCAAAGGCAACCTGCGTGGTGACAGGCTCCGTGATAAGGGTGCCGACCAGCGACCAGGTTCCCGAAGAGATATAGAGCGTGGAGTCGAGGCTGGACGGAATGCCGGCGATTGCGGACGCGGTATCGTGGCACGCGGGCGCGATGAGCTGCGTATTGCGGAAAGCATCGAGCTGGGCAAGTGCACCTTTGAGCGGACCGAGAATCGTTCCCGAAGGCACAATCGGCGGAGCGGCGTCGAAAGCGAGACCGAGAAGCTGAAAGGTCTCCGCGGACCAGTTGCGCGTTTTGAGATCGACCAGGCCGGTGTGGGTGGCGTGGGTGTACTCGGAGACGCGCGGAGCGCCGAGCCAGTAAAGGACGTACTCAGGCATCATGACCCAAGGAGCTTGAGGGTCAATGCCGGCTGCCGGGTCAGCCATCAGTTGGCAGACCGTGTTGATGCGCAGGGGCAGAGCGCCGGTGCGCTGAAAAAGTTCAAGAGGCGGAATGATCAGGTCCGCTGCTTCCTTCGTTGCGACGGTACGTTCATCTCGATAACAAAAGGGATCGCGCAGTGCGCTGCCGTCGGGAGCGAGCCGCACGTAATCCACACCCCAACTGTCAACGCCGATGGAAGCGATGCCTTCAGGCGCCGCTTCAGCGGCCTTGCGGAGACCCTCTTCAAGGCCCGCAAGAATGGTTTGGAGGGGCCAGTGGAGCGAGGCTCCCTGATGGACTGGCCCATTGGGAATTCGATGAACAACTTCTATTTCCGGTCTCCCGCTCTCCCAGCGAAGCAGAGAGACACGGCAGCTTTCGGCGCCTAAATCGATGGCAATACGTGCGAGTTCTTGCATGACAGCAGGGTTGTCTCCATTTCAACTGGCTCCATTCAAATTTACCGCAAGAACGCCTCCGTCAGCCCGCCATCAACGGGAATCAGGTGACCTGTAGTGCGGCGCGCCTTGGGGCTGGCCAGGAAAAGTATCGCCTCTGCGCAGTCGGTTGGATCGATTGGCTTCTCCGTCAGCGTCCGCTCGGCGTAGAAATTGGCAAGCACGTTGCGCAACTCATCGTCGCTGAGGGAGTCGTCAAACGGTATTTTGTACTTGGCGAGTGAAGCGCGTACGCGGTCGCGTGGGAACATGGTGGAACCCTTCACAACCGTGGCCGGATTGATGCCATTGACGCGTACGCGCGGCGCAAGGCCAACGGCCAGTTCGCGAACCAGGTGGGAGAGCGCTGCTTTGCTCACGTCGTAGGCTTCGCTTCCGCGCTTTGGGACGACAGCGTTCGCCGAACTGGTGAAGACGATCGAGCCGTCCAGTCCCTGGAGTTCAAAAAGCTTGGCGACTTCAGTGGCGAGCAGGTAGTTTGCAGTGACGTTGATGTCGAGCGTAGTGGCCCAAATCGCATCTGGAATCACACCGTCCGGAGAGGAGGGGTAAAGAGCCGCGGTGTTGATGAGAATATCGACGCCTCCAAACGCTGCGACCGTGGCCTTGATGGCATCCGCGATGGCAGTGCGGCTGCGGATATCGACGGCTGTGCTGGCGGTGAACTCGGGCGATGTGACGGACTTCAACTCATCCTTGACGCGCGTCGCGCCTTCGAGATCGCGGTCGGCCACAACCACATGCGCGCCGCGAGATGCCGCGAGGATCGCGACCTCACGCCCAATCCCGCTGGCTCCGCCGACGACAAGAGCGATGCGGCGGCTGAGCTCCTTCTCGGGCGGCTGGCGGCGAATCTTCGCTTCTTCCATCGCCCAATACTCAATGCGAAACGCTTCAATGGCCGGCAGCGCGACGTAGTTCGTGAAGACCTTGAAGCTCTCCGGCGCCATGTCTTTGCCGCATTGCGGCAGGGTTCCCGTAACTTCGCCTTCAGCCAGCAGGCTTGCGCCTTCCATCACGTGGATCGCATTGGTATAAAACTCGCCGGTGATGCGGGCTTCGGTCTTGTTCTTGCCGAAGCTGAACATGCCCAGACCCGGAATCAGCACGATGGTGGGGCTGGTGCCGCGCAGCGCGGGCGAGTCGGGGGTTGCGAAGGAGTGATAGTAATCGCGGTACTGTTGGCGATATTCGGCCAGCGAAAGATCGATTTGCTTCTTCAGCGAATCGAGGTTTGCGTCCGCGGCCCAGGGCACAAAGAGCGGGCGAATCTTGGTACGGATAAAGTGATCGGGGCAACTCGTCCCCTGAAAAGCCAGGTCCTTTGCGTTGACTGAGTTCACGAACTGGAGCACATCGGGTGCGTCTTTGAAGCTCGCGATCCAGCGTTGCTGGTCGCTTACCTTTCCGCGAAGATAGGGAGCGATCTGGATGGCGAGTTCGCCGCGGTCCGGGCGCGCGGGAACGGCCTCGCCGCCAAAGCGGGTCTCGCCTTTTTCGATGCCATGGCGATGAATGAACTGGCCAATCTGATCGATCACTGTGAGGGTATTGAGGTAGCACTCGCGCTGCGTCTGGCCCCAAGTAAAGAGCCCGTGTCCGCCGAGTACGATGCCATCGCAACCTGGATTTGCCTGGATGGCCTCACGCATCATCAAGCCCAGTTCAAAGCCAGGCCGCTGCCAGGGAACCCAGACCAGCGAGTGGTTATACTCGCGGTTGAACTCGTCCATCTTGACCTTGCCGTTGGCCGAGGCGGCCAGCGCAATGCCCCAGTCGGGATGCAGATGGTCGACGTGGGGGTAGGGAAGAAAGCCGTGCAGGGGCGTATCGATCGAGGCGGCTACGGGGTTATTCCGGAAGGCGCAGAGCGGATACATCGCCACCATGTCGTCTTCCGTGTCCACACCCTTGTAGCTGCGTTCGAGAGCGAGCAGTTTCTCCTGATAGAGCGTAGCGAAACCGGTGCGCTTGATGCTGCCCAGGTCGCCGCCCGAGCCCTTGACCCATAAAATCTCGATCGACTCGCCGGTAAGCGGATCGAACTCGACGATCTTTGAGCTGGTGTTGCCGCCGGCAAAGTTGGTGATGCGCAGGTCGGCGCCGAGCAGGTTGGAGCGATAACGCAGGAGTTCGGGTTCATCGAGCGTTGCAGCCAGGCTCAAGTCCCAGCGGTCTTCAAGGAATTTCAGGGTCGGGGAAGCGACAGATGCCAAAGTCATATACACCACTTTACGGGGAATTGGCCGTACACCTCAAGGATAGCAGGTGGTGAAGCAATAGAGAAGTAATTTCTCCATAGAAGTTGAAGGCGCGCCCAGAGCTTCGAATGCGAACGATCTCAGACGGACGGACTCGGTCCTGCGCCCTTAGCCCTCGTCATCCGCAATGAGAGTCTCCGGCGTCACCGCGCGATGGCGGACATAGTTATAGGGTGGCACGGTGTTGCCCCGCAGCAGAGCGATGCCGAGTTGGATGAGCCTTGGTCCGTAAGTTTCCACTTCGTGGTTGATGGAGCCAATCAGGGCGCTTTTGCCTGAGCGCATTTCATCCAGAACTTCAGGGATGCAATCCTGCCCGGCGATGGCGAAGTCCTGTTCGCAGCCCATTTCGCGCACCGCGTCCAGAATGCCGAGGGCGCTGGAATCGGTGGTGGCGGCCACCAGGATCAACTGGCCTTTGCTATGCGCGCGCAGAAACTCCTTCATCGCACGGCGGCTGGGCTCGCGCATGCCACGGCCCTCGATCTGCAGAAAGTGGCTGGGAGTTAGTTCTTTGATCCGTTCCCGGATGCCGTCGAATGCGCCGCTGATGCGGCTTTGGACGAAACTGCCCGCCTCGCTGAACCCGACGCCGATCACCCGATCGACCTGTCCCTTCCATTTATGCGCGGCGTGCTGTGCCAGCAGGGAACCGACTTCGTAGCCGGCTTCGAAGTTATCCACGCCGAAGTAGGTGGCGTTGGGGTGAGGCACGTCAATGGCAACCAGGGGAATATCGGCCTTCTTGAAGATGTGCGCGATGCGCGGGGCGACGGCTTCTTCCACCTGAAACTCGAGGACGAGATCGACGCGCTTGGCGACGAACTCCTCGGCGTTCTGGATGGCGACGTCGGGATCGTAGCGGTTATCGAGAACCAGAAGTTCTACGCCGGAGGAGGCAGCGGCCGCGGTGACGCTATGCGCCACTGCCACGGAGAAGGGCATCTCGGCACTCTGCACCGCAAACCCGAAGCGCAGCCGGCGCGGACGGGAAACCAGGCGGTATTGCCCGTTCTGCGACTGGGCCACGTAGCCCCGGTGGACGAAGGTCTTGAGAATTCGATAGACGCTGGTCTTGGAAATATGGGTCTTCTGGTACACATCTTCCAGCGTCACCGGGGCGTTGGTCTGCTCCAGCAACTCGAGTACATCGAGAGCTTTGGAGAGGATGGGAATCAGGTACAGTCGCTTGATCTTTGCCTTGGCCAACCGATCGTCTCCGTTTGCTGTTCAGTATACAGAGCGGGGGGATGAGCACAAATGATTCGTTTTCGTACAGAATGTTCCAGGAATCCACTGTGTGTCAGGGCATGACTTTAGTCGTGCCGAAAAAGAGCCGTAAAACATCGGGCTTTAGCCCCTGCGGGACCGAAGCCGACCTCTGCCAGACCACCCCTTAGGCGTAACTTGCCACAGCAGACGAGCGGCTGCCTCGTTCACGGCTGATCCGCTCCACATAGCCGTTTTCGCGAAGGGCGGCCAGGGGGTCGGCGGGGAGTCCGTGCGCTTCGCGCCACGCTGCGGTCAGGGGGCGTACGTCAGTCCAGAACGCGCCACGGAACAGCTCTTCGGCTTCCACCAGATCGCAGGACTGCTGAAGCGCTGCGAGCCTTTCGCGATCCACGAGAGCCGCTTTCAGATAGAGTTCCTGGGCCGTGACCACGGTCTGCACCATGGCTTCGATTTTGCCTTTCAGGTTGTGGCTCTGGTCGATCATGTAGGCCACATCCATATCCAGGCCATCGGTCACCGCGGCGTGGATCTCGTGGAAGATGCGGAAGATCTGGTAAGGATCGATCGACCCGAGGGTCAGGTCGTCGTCCGCATAACGGCGATCGTTGAAATGGAATCCGCCCAGCAGGCCGGAGTGGAGAAGCCAGGCAACAATCTGCTCAATATTCTGTGCGGAGTAGTGATGGCCGGTATCGACCAGCACGCGCGCTTGCGGGCCGGCAAACCGGGCAAAGTGCGAAGACATGCCCCAGTCGGCAATATCGGTATGATAGAAAGCCGGCTCGAAAGGCTTGTACTCGACCAGCAGCCTCTGGCTAGGCGCAAGGTGGTCATGGCATGTGCGCAGAGCTTCCTCAAGCCAACCGATACGCTTGCGAATGCTCTGCGTGCCGGGATAGTTCGAGCCGTCGGCCATCCACAGGGATATATCGCGCGCGCCGAGTCCCTTGCCGATCTCGATCGAGTCCAGCATGTGTGCCAGGGCCTGCTCGCGGATCGTCGCGGAAGGATTGCAAAGCGAACCGAATTTGTATTCCTGATCCTGGAAGAGATTCGGATTGATGGATCCAGAGCGTATCCCAAAGCGCCTTTCGAGGTCCTGCACATGCGCCACATCGGCCACGCCCTTGGGCAGATCCCAGAGAACGTGCAGGGCCAGGGTGTTGGTCACGCCGGTCAGCCGGTTCACCTCGGCCGCATCGGCGAACTTCTCCTCGATGGTGGACGCGGCAGCAGCCTGGACGAACTTGCCAAAGCGCGTGCCGGTGTTGGCGAATCCCCAGGAGGGAATCTCAATCTGAAAGGAATCCAGAGCCTTTACGGCGAGGTCAAAAGTTGCGGAGTCGAATGAATTCATGTTCTCGGTCCTTGCCGGGATATCCTATCCCAATCTCAATTCAGTGTCAGTCGTTCGCTTTGGTCTAAGACGAGTATCACATGCAGGAATCTCGGCCCGTGTACACCCTTGATGCGCGTCATCTCGATGTCGGCTGTAGCGCTCGGCCCGGAGATCCAGGTCACCAATGCGGGAGGCTGTAGACAGCGGTCAAAATATTCCGGAAGCGTCTCGACAACCTGGCTGGCGCGCAGAATACACAAATGCCAGTCGGGCAGCAGGGTGAGCACGCGCCGTCCTTCAGCAGCGGAGTGATGCAGAACGATAGTTCCCGAGTCGGCAATGCCACAAAAGGCGCCGGTCATTACGCCTTCCGCCTGCTCGATCTCCGCGGTAGTCAGCCCGTGGTCAATATCGCATTCGAATCCAGTGATCTTCCACGCGGGCGTGACCAGCCACTCGGACGGAACTCCCGGCGGCGCAACAAATTTATGCTTGCCGCTGGCCGCCAACTGTGCCGTGATGGTGTCGGCCAGCGCCTCTGGCGTGCACTCTACAACCTCGGCATCGTATTCGCGAAGGCGCTCGATCATCAGAGCGAGACATTCGTCGGCGCTGCGCAGCCCGTGGCGGATATAACCACGCGGCAGCGCCGCATAGGCCGCGGCTTGCGCAGCGTCTTGCGTGGCCGAACCCGTCCCAATACGAATCCGATTCAAAATCCGTTCGCGCGACTGTACGGCCTCGTTCATTTTGCCTCCTTCGGCCGCGCCGCCCACCACTGATGGAAGGTCTGGCTGGGAAGGCCGCGCAGATCGCGAGTCTGCGTCCACTTGGCGCCGATCGAGGGCAGCGAGTGAATCCAACCGTCCTTGCCGGTGAACAACTTTATCCCGATGCGCCCCATCCACTGCGCCGCGTGGAAGAGCCATGCCCGTGAAAACAGCAGGTTGGCGATGCGCAGTCCCAGGTACATGGGATCGAAAAAGCGGCCGCCCTGCTTGCGCTCCTGGTTCACAACCTGTGCGCGCAGGTCCAGCAGCACCTCGGGAATGTTGATTTTGACCGGGCAAACCTCGTAGCAGGCGCCGCACAGGGACGAAGCGTATGGCAGCGACTGTGCATGCTGCATCTGCATCAATTGCGGCGTGAGAATAGCGCCGATCGGTCCGGGATAAACCGAACCGTAAGCATGACCCCCTGTCTGGCGATAGACCGGGCAGGCATTCATGCAGGCGGCGCAGCGAATGCACTTGAGTGTCTGGCGTTCCACGGGGTGCGAAAGAATCGACGAGCGTCCATTGTCGAGCAACACCACATGAAAGTTCTGAGGTCCGTCCCCCGGCGTGACGCCGGTCCACAGGGACGTGTAGGGATTCATTCGCTCGCCGGTCGCCGAGCGCGCCAGCACTTGCAGCATCACTTCAAGATCCTGGAAGCGCGGCAGCACCTTCTCAATGCCGGCCAGCGTAATCATGGTGCGCGGCAGGGTCAGGCACATGCGGCCGTTGCCCTCCGACTCGACTATCGCGACCGCACCGGTCTCGGCGATCAGAAAGTTTGCTCCACTGATGGCAGTGGGGATCTTCAGAAACTTCTGCCTGAGATAGGTGCGCGCTGCGGCGGTAAGCGCGTGCGGGTCGTCGGAGAGATTCTCAAGCCCCATGCGCCGGGCAAAGATCTCGCGCACCTGGCTCCGATTCACGTGCAGCGCGGGAACAACAATGTGGGAGGGTTCCTCGTCGCCAAGCTGGAGGATGATTTCAGCCAGATCGGTTTCAAACACGCCCACGCCGCCGGCCTCAAGGAACGGATTCAACTGAATCTCGGCCGAAGTCATGGTCTTGATCTTGATGACTTCGCTGGCATTCTCCTGGCGCAGCAGGTCGAGAATGATCTGCCGAGCTTCCGCGGCGTCCGCGGCCCAGTGAACATGGCCTCCGGCATCCGTGCAGCGCGTCTCGAATTCCTCCAAATAAGCGCCGAGATGATCCAGGGCGTGGGCGCGAATGGCCGATCCCGCCTCCCTCAGCGCCTGCCAGTCGGTTTTTTCGTTCACCAGCTTGGCGCGCTTGGCCTGAATCACATCGATGGCGTGCGCCACATTCTTCCGCAGTTGCGGATTGCGCAGCACCGGCAGCGCGGCAACAGGGAAGGGAGGCGCGATAGTAGGATCGAGCACGGGATGGTTCGCGGCGTGGCTCATTGTGCCGCCTCCGCCGGAACTGCTTCGGTGCTGGCTAGAATCTCAGCCATGTGGATGGTCTTCATCCCGGCGTATTGCCGGTGCATGGCTCCGCCCAGGTGCATGAGGCAACTGTTGTCGAGCGCCGTGCAGTACTCGGCCCCGGTTGAAACCACGTCCTGAAGCTTTACCGCCAGCATGGCCGACGAGACCTCGGCATTTTTAACTGAGAATGTCCCGCCGAATCCGCAGCAACGGTCAAGATTCGGTAGCTGAACCTGGTCGAGCCCTCGCACCTTCGCCAGCAGCCGATTGGGCCTTTCCCCGAGATGCAGTGCGCGCAGGCCGTGGCAACTGGCGTGATAGGTCACGCGATGCGGAAAGTACGCGCCCACATCCTCAACACCGAGCCGGTCGATGAGAAACTCGCTTAGCTCGTAGACCCTTGGCAGCAGCGTTTTGAGTTCGTTGCGCAGGGTGTTGTTTCCCAATTCGTCGAAAAGTGCAGGGTACTGGTCGCGGATCATCGCCACGCACGAAGAAGACGGAATGACGACAATCTCGGAATCCTGGTAGAGGTGCACAAATCGTTTTGCCTGGGAAAACGCTTCCCCGCGAAATCCGGTGTTGGCGTGCATTTGTCCGCAGCAGGTTTGTTGCGGGCGAAAGTCCAGTGCAACGCCGAGTCTCTCAAGCAGCCGCACCACAGCCCGGCCGGTCTCCGGGAACAGCGTATCGTTATAACAGGTAATGAAGAGCGAAGCGCGCATAATGGACATCAGTTTTAACCGTACAGCAAAGGTGAATGCAGAACGCTCGGAAAATGGTACGACGTTTGAAGGGGAATGATATTCGATAGAGACACGAATTGTCTATTGCATCTCCCGCCTGTCGTCAACTTTACTGTTTAGTTCTCGTCTAAGCACAGTGTTCGATCTCGCCTTTGCGCTCGGCGACAGTCGATTCCCCTGAAGATTTCTTCGCGCGGTCTCACTCTTGATGGAGCCCGTATGGGATTTGCAGCCAGTGACCGGACAGGACGTTTTTTGAACCGTGACCGGCTTTCCAGGCGTGTCTCACCATTGACGACTGGAAGATTGATCCAGTAGTTCTTGAACCAAGCAGCGGATTCAGCAGCTTTTGCATCCAACCCGGCATTGCCTCAACGCTTAGAGCATTTTCGATTCACATGTCGACGTTTGAAGATCGTGCAAGGTGGCTTTTTCTTGAGGAAAAATCCACTCGGCTTCCAGGTTTCTGAAGAGAGCAGAATCGAAAATGCTGTAGCCTGCCCTCATTTCTGAATTGTTTTCATCTGTAACGGCAACTTTTTGGTCATTCGGGGGTTCTTCTCCGAAGAAAGGGTCCAAGAACACACCCATGAACAAACTGCGCTTCCTCCCCCTGTGGATACTCGCCCTGTGCTTTCCCGTCAGCGCAATCCTCACCGCTTCCCCTGCAGTGGCTCAGAAAGTCGTCCCCACAGCCCGGCTTGTCAATTCGATAGACGAAACACAGCTTGTCACGCTCAAGGGCACGGTGCACCCCCTTGCAAATGCCAGGAACGACCGCGGAGCCGCGCCCGACGATCTGCAACTCGATCGCCTGCACCTGGTCTTGAAGCGGAGCGACAGCCAGGAAGCGTCTCTTCGCCAGCTCATTAGCGACATGCACACGCCGGGCACGGCCAGCTACCACCAATGGCTGACGCCCGACCAGTTTGGCGCGCAGTTTGGTCCCTCCGATCAGGACATTGCGACGGTGACCAGTTGGCTCAGCAGCCACGGCTTCAACGTCACAAAGGTTCTCCCTGGCAAGCAGGCCGTCGAGTTTTCAGGCAATGCGGCGCAGATGCGCACGGCCTTCCATACCCAGATTCATCAATACTCCATCAACGGACAGACCCACTACGCCAACACCACCGATCCGCAGATTCCCGCGGCCCTTGCGCCTGTGGTCGGCGGATTCGCTTCGCTCAACAATTTCCGGATCAAGAGCCAAAGCCACTATCTGGGCAGCGCCACCTACGATCCGAAGACCGACAAGGCGACGCCGCAGTGGACCATCGGCCCCGGTACGCCTGCGGAAAACGACAATTTTGTGCTCGCGCCTGCCGACTTCGCGGTGCAGTACGATCTCGGCCCGCTTTACACGGCCGGAGTCACCGGCACGGGCCAGACGATCGCCATTATCAACGACTCGAATGTCAATATGGACCTGGTCAATCAGTTCCGGTCGATATTCCTGCCCGGTTACCCCGCCAATCCGCCGCAGGTCATCATTGACGGCAACGATCCGGGCGTAGATGGAATCAATAACCCGGATGGGGCGAATGGCGACTCCAGCGAAGCCTACATCGACGTGGAGTGGTCGGGAGCGGTGGCGCCGAGCGCGACCATCGATCTGGTGGTGGCGGCAGATACGGCGCTCGAAAACGGCCTTTATCTGGCCATGGAGCACGCGGTCTATAGCAATGTTGCCCCGGTCATGAGCTTGAGCTTTGGTGCATGCGAGGCGAGCGTCGGCTCGTATAACGCCTACTTCAACCAACTCTGGGAAGAAGCCGCTGCGCAGGGAATCACCGTGATGGTTTCCACCGGCGACTCCGGCTCAGCGGGATGCGATCGCGGCACTGACTATGCGGTCGGCGGCCAGACAGTGAGCGGCTTTGCATCCACGCCCTATAACGTTGCCGTCGGTGGAACGGACTTCTACTACAGCTCTTACAATCAGGGCACTCCAGCAATCAATACGCAGCTTGCCACTTACTGGAACACCACCGCCAGCAACACAACTCCGGCCGCCTCGATTAAAGGGGTGATCCCCGAGCAGCCCTGGAACGACAGCCAATTTGGCTTGAATCTCTTCAGCACGTATGTGGACAGCAGCGGTACGGCGACCAACATCGCCGGCGGCAGCGGCGGCTCCAGCGCCATCTACACCACCAAGCCTTCGTGGCAAACGGGATTCGGCGACAGCGTACGCGATCTGCCGGATGTCTCGCTCTTTGCCGCGAACGGGGCGAATGACAGCTATTATCCCGTCTGCGCCAACGACGGCGACTGCCAGACTCCGTCCAGCGGAAACATCATGCAGATTTCCGGCTACGGCGGCACTTCGGTTTCATCCCCGGCGTTTGCGGGCATCATGGCGCTGGTGAATCAGAAGTATGGACCACAGGGCCAGGCGGACTATGTGCTCTATCCGCTATTTAAGCAATATCCGGCCGCCTTCCATGACGTGACGGTTGGCACCAATTCAGTGCCCTGCGAGTATTCGCCGACCAAATCGCCCAGTTGCATCGCCGCCCCAAGCGGTCTCGGTTATACCATCACCGACCCGAGCTATGGCACAGCGGTCGAAGGCGAGATCGGTAATACAACCACACTTGTCCCCGATTACAACGCCGGCATCGGCTACGACGAAGCCAGCGGCCTGGGCACCGTCGATGCCAATGTTATGGTCGGGGACTGGAACAAGATCACTTTCGCCAAGTCGACCACAACGCTCACGCCGTCCTTAACCAGCTTTACTCACGGTACCTCGATCACTGTTGGCGGAGCAGTTACCGGCAGCGGTACGCCAACCGGCAACGTTGCGCTGATGACCAACAGCCTGGAAGAAAACCAGCAGGGGCAAGGCCTTGCGCCTGTGTTGAATGGTTTTGACTACCTGGCTGGAGGCGCTTTTGGCACAAGCACTTTCCCCTTGTCTGGCGGCGTCTTCAGCGGCAGCGTGAGTACCCTTCCCGGTGGCACCTACAAAATATGGGGCTCCTATAGCGGCGACGGCGTCAACGCCCTCAGCACCTCAACGCCTGTGCAGATCACCGTAGCCCCGGAGGCCAGCGGTGTCTTCTTACAGGCAGTCACCCCCAGCGGCACTATCTCCGGCGGCCAAACGATAAGCGGGGCAATCGATTACGGCACGCAATTCGAGCTCAGCGCCCAGATTGCGCCCAGTTCGCAACTCTCGACCTTCGAGACCTGCACCACAACTTGCCCGGTCTTCACCCTCCCCACTGGAACGGTCATCTTCAAAGACACCAATTCAGGATCTGGATTGCCCGAGACAGCCGTTGTCAATGCCGAAGGCGACGCGGAGTTCAACGCGCCATTCTCAGTTGGCAGCCACACCCTGACCGCTGTTTATAGCGGAGACAGCAGTTACAACACCTCTACCTCGCCGGCCATCACCTTTACGGTAGGGCAGGATACGCCGGCGATACTTATTGGCGGGGCAAACCAGACGAGTGCGACCAATGTCTTTCAGTTCCTCGGAGGTACCGGACAACCAACCGTTTTGAACGTGATCGTTGAAAATTACGCGCAGTACAACAGCGGCTCTGGGGTTTCCGTGGCTCCGCCAACGGGCACCGTCACAGCCACCGGCACCCTACCCTCGGGAATGAACTCGTCCACCACTCTGGTTGCGGGAGTCGACCCGTCAGATTCGGCCCAGGCCGGCATTGGCACCTTCACCATCCCAGCTTCGGCGTCGACAGGAAGCTATAACATCACCTTCACCTATAACGGAGACACGAATTACGCGCAGATAGGCGGCCTCGCCACGGTGCAAATCGTTGGGCAATCCGGGCTTACCTCCACCACCACCGCAACCATGTCCGGCAGCATCTCGCCCAACTCCACCATCACCATCACCGGATCGGTGACCGGGCAGAGCGGGCATCCGGCCCCGACCGGCGGAGTCGGCCTCTTCGCATCCGGCAATTATGGGAACTTGTATAGCATCACACCGGGCTCCGGCGACGTTTCAACCTTCTCCTTCACCGTGGATAGCCGGTCGCTGTTCCAGGGCGCGAACTTCGTCACCATTCAGTATATCGGCGACGCAACTTACAACTGGTCTGCGGTCACCCTGGGCAACGGTACTCCCATTTCGAACCCGCTCTCCGACTTCACGCTCGTGCCGAATACAACCAATGTTCCGGTCATCGCGGGCAGCAACGGCACCGACACCATTAACCTGGCCTCGGTAAACGGCTTCAGCGGCACCGTAGCCCTCACCTGCAAGGCGACCGGAGTTACTTGCTCGATCGCCAATCAGGGGCTCAGCGCCGGCGGCAGCGCCACGGCAACTCTCACCATTAACGCCAGCAGTTTTACGGCGAACCAAAGCTATGACGTGTTGGTCACCGGCTCTGACCCAACGGGACAATTCGTCCACACACTGGCCATCACGGCTGTGGTGACGGGCTCTTCCGCCGGTTCGACGAGCTTCGCGCTTTCCAATAGCGGCAACCTCACGGTGAACCCCGGCGTCAACACCAACAACACTTCAATCATTACTGTTACGCCAGAGGGCACATTTACGGGGAATGTCGCACTGACCTGTGCTGTGGCGCCGACCACGGGAACCAGCGTCCCGACCTGCGCCTTCTCGACAACTCCGGTTGACATTACAGGCACCACGGCGCTGACATCGACGTTAACGGTGGCAACCACAGGCACCACAACCACCGGCGTTTATACGGTCACTGTGACCGGCACATCGGGTGCGATTACCCCCACCACCGTAGTAACGGTGAACGTCGGCACGCCGGGCTTTACGTTGGCCAATAGCGGCCCCGCCACGATTGCCACCACCGGCTCCAGCGGCACTGCGAACATTACCGTAACACCTACCAACGACTTCACCGGCACGGTCAGCCTGAGCTGCGTGACAACCTCCACACCGACAAGCCCCAACGATCCGGCGACATGCTCCGTTACAACGCAGCCTCCAGCGATCACGGGCTCTGCGGCGGTAACAGGCACGGTGACCATCAACACCACGGCGGCCACAGCTCTCAACAAGCCAATGCAACTGTTCTGGCCGTCCACTGGTGGAGCGGTTCTCGCATTCGCGCTGTTCTTCGGAATCCCGAAGCGCCGGCGCAACTGGCTCATGATGATTGGACTGTTGGTCCTGTTCGTTTCCGGCGCGGCCATCGGTTGCGGCGGGGGCGGCAGCAGCAGCGGGGGCGGTGGTGGTGGTACCTCCAACCCAGGCACAACGACCGGAGCCTATACGTTTACGGTAACGGCCACTTCGGGGAGCATCTCGCAAACCACGGTTGTAACCGTCAACGTGAATTAATCAGTTGAATCAGCGCGGCGCCTTGGCCCTTCCTTCGGGAAGGGCCAAGCTGTTTATTGGGAATGTTTGCAGAAGATATGGATCTCTCGGCGCACAATGATTCAAAGACGTGAGGAAGAATGCTCGTACCTGTCGAAGCTCCGTTGCGATCTCAGGAGCGTCGCCGGCTCAAAATATCGGCGATCTGACCGGTCTGGACCGAAGAAAAGGGTACCCCTCCCCGAAAAACCACTGTTTTGCGGGCTTCCAAATGATAGCAAGCCACAAAGAATGAATAGCTTAAAGGAAAGTTCCTATTGACCAATGAGTTAATGGAACCCCTGAATTTTGGGCACTTTTCGGGCCGAAATGGCCTGTTTTCGCGCGTTTTTGATGCTTTCAGAGGCAAAATACAGCCCGCGTGAGCCATGCACTGCTCAGCCGTTCCCCGAGGCAACCGCCAGGCAACAAAAAGCGGTGCAAGGCTCTCGCCCAGCACCGCTCTTCCGTTGAAGGGGAAGCCACTTGCTAAGAGCCTACGCTTACTTGCCCAATGCGTCGAGCGCCAGGTTGAGTTCGAGAACATTGACCCGCGGTTCGCCCAGCAACCCAAGCTGGCGCGGTGTGGTGTGCTGCTTGACCAGGTTGCGCAGGACCTCCGGATTCAAATTGCCGCGGGCTTTTGCAACCGTGGGAATCTGGTATTCGGCGTTATCCGGTGTGATGTCCGGGTCGAGTCCCGAGCCCGATGTCGTCACCATGTCAATCGGAACCGGCTTGCCGGGGTTCGCCGCGGTCAGCTTGTCGATGTCCCCTTGAATGCGCGTCACGAGCTTGGCATTCGACTGGGCGAGCGCGGAACCGCCTGACGCGGTGGCGTCGTAGCCATTGCCTGCGGCCGAGGGCCGGGGATGAAAGTACTTGTCAGCGGTGAAGCTTTGCGCCAGCAGTTCGGAGCCGATGACTTGGCCGTTCTTCAGGATCAGGCTGCCTCCCGCTTTATGCGGAAAGATCACCCCAGCGATGCCGGTTACTACGAGCGGATAGCCGATGCCCAGCAGGACGGCTGTCACAAGCGTGAAGCGGATTGAAGTTCTCCAGACGGAATGCACGGTAGTTCTCCTTGCGGGGCAGCATGCCGCCCCCGATGTTTACGCCAGGTGCACGGCTACGAGAAACAAATCGATGGCCTTGATGCCGATGAAGGGCACAATGATGCCGCCCACGCCATAGATGAGCAGGTTGTTGCGCAACAGCACATCGGCTGCCTTGGGCTCGTACTTCACGCCCTTCAGAGCCAGCGGAATCAGCGCAACGATAATGATCGCGTTGAAGATGACCGCGGAAAGAATCGCGGAATGGGGCGAGTGCAGGGCCATGATGTTCAGCACGCCCAGCACCGGAAACACGCCGGCAAACATTGCAGGGATGATGGCGAAGTACTTCGCAACATCGTTGGCGATGGAGAACGTGGTCAGCGCCCCGCGCGTCATGAGCAGTTGCTTGCCGATCTCGACAATCTCAATGAGCTTGGTCGGGTTCGAGTCAAGATCCACCATGTTGCCGGCTTCCTTCGCCGCTTGCGTGCCGGAGTTCATGGCCACGCCCACATCGGCCTGCGCCAGAGCAGGCGCGTCATTGGTGCCGTCGCCGGTCATTGCCACCAGCTTGCCCTTGGCCTGCTCGCGCTTGATCAGGTCCATCTTGTCCTTGGGCTTTGCTTCGGCAAGAAAGTCGTCGACGCCGGCTTCGCGCGCAATGACAGCCGCGGTCAGCGGATTGTCGCCCGTGATCATGATGGTGCGGATGCCCATGGCGCGAAGCCGCGCCAGCCGATCCTTGAGACCGCCCTTCACGATGTCCTTGAGGTAGATCACTCCCAAAGCTGAGGCGTTTTCGGCCACCACAAGCGGCGTACCCCCGGCGCGCGCAATCGCCTCCACATGCTCGCGGACCTTCTGCGGCAACGACGTGCCTTGTTCTTCAAGAAAGCGTGAGATGGCGTCCACAGAGCCTTTGCGAATGCGCGTACCCGGCAGGTTGACGCCGCTCATCCGCGTCTGTGCTGTGAACGGAACAAACTCGGCATGAATGCCGCTCATATCCCGGCCGCGGAGGTTATATTTCTCCTTCGCCAGCACCACAATCGACCGGCCCTCCGGCGTTTCGTCGGACAGTGACGCGAGCTGCGCGGCGTTGGCCAGCCGTTCCGGGCTCACATCCGGGGCGGTCATGAATTCTGTCGCCTGCCGGTTGCCGAGCGTGATGGTTCCAGTCTTGTCGAGCAGCAGCGTGTCCACGTCTCCTGCAGCCTCAACCGCGCGTCCGCTCATCGCCAGCACGTTGTACTGGACGAGCCGGTCCATGCCCGCGATGCCGATCGCGGACAACAGCCCGCCGATGGTCGTCGGAATCAGGCAGACAAGCAGCGATACCAGCACGAAGATCGTCTGCGGCGCTTTGGAGTAAATCGAAAATGGTTGCAAGGTGACAACAGCGAGGAGAAACACGATGGTAAGGCCCGAGAGCAGAATGCTGAGCGCAATCTCGTTCGGAGTTTTCTGCCGTGTGGCGCCCTCGACCAGCGCGATCATGCGGTCGAGGAAGGTCTCGCCTGGGTTGGAGGTGATCTTGACCTTGATCCAGTCGGAGAGGACTTTTGTTCCGCCCGTCACAGCGGATCTGTCGCCGCCGGCTTCGCGAATCACAGGTGCGGATTCGCCGGTGATTGCCGACTCGTCCACCGATGCTACGCCCTCAATCACCTCGCCGTCGCCGGCAATGTACTGGTTGGCTTCAACGTAGATGACGTCGCCGGCCCGCAAGAGGCCACTCGCAATCTCTTCAAAGCCGCCGTCGGCCGTGTAGCGCCGCGCGACCGTTTCACCCTTTGCTTTGCGCAGCGTATCGGCCTGGGCCTTGCCGCGGCCTTCAGCCATGGCTTCGGCAAAGTTGGCAAACAGCACCGTGAACCACAGCCACAGGGTGATCTGGAGGTTGAATCCGAATCCCGGACGATGATGCACGGTATTGTCGATCAGCAGCGCCGTCGTCAGCACGCTGCCCACCTCGACAACAAACATCACCGGGTTCTTCACCATCCAGCGCGGGTCGAGCTTCAGCACCGAGTCCAGCAGTGCCTGGCCCATGATTGCCGTATTCCAAAGACTCTTCTTTTCAGCCATGACAGTCCGTTTCGCCTTTTCCTGATGCAGTGTCGGTGGTTGTTAGTACAACTGGCCTGCGTGCAACTGCAGATGCTCGAGAATCGGTCCCAGGCTCAACGCCGGGAAGAAAGTAAGCGCGCCCAGCAGCAGGATGACGCCGATCAGCAGCACCGTGAACAGCGCAGTATTTACCGGGAAAGTTCCCGGAGACGGCGGGACGCTCTTCTTTGAGGCGAGATTTCCGGCCAGGGCGATCATCGGAATCATCATGAAGATGCGGCCGAACAACATGTCCCAACCCAGCGCCACGTTGTACCACCACTGCGTGGTGGGATTCACGGGAATATTGAGTCCGGCAAAGGCTGAGCCGTTGTTGCCGGCGCCAGAGGTGAAGGCGTAAAGAATCTCGGTCAGTCCGTGGGGCCCAGTATTGGTGAGCGCGGAGAGCCCGATAAAGGGCATCATCAGGAAGACTGCGGTGAGCGACAGAATAATGAGCGGAAAGATGAGCACGTAGAGCATGGCCATCTTCACGTCGTAGGACTCGATCTTCTTGCCCAGGTATTCGGGCGTTCGCCCGACCATGAGGCCGGCGATGAAGACCGAAAGCACCACGAAGATGAGCATCCCGTAAAGGCCGGAACCAACTCCGCCAAAGACCACCTCGCCGAGCATGATGTTGGTCAGCACGACCATCCCACCAAGGGGGGTAAAGCTGTCGTGCACGCCATTGACGGCGCCGCAACTGGCGTCGGTGGTGATGACGCCGAAGAGGGCGCTTTCGGCGATGCCGTTGCGCACCTCTTTGCCCTCCATGTTGCCGCCGGGCGCGGTTGAGGTGTGGGCTTGTTGAGCGCCATG
>Ga0302320_10008679_pt1 | contig 22016 bp, 18 predicted proteins | sample Bog_T0_3_FD_202130 | JGI IMG/M metagenome (GOLD analysis project Ga0302320, IMG submission 202130) | Peat permafrost microbial communities from Stordalen Mire near Abisko, Sweden - Bog_T0_3 | ecosystem: Environmental > Terrestrial > Soil > Wetlands > Peat | place: Sweden: Abisko, Stordalen Mire...
AACTCTGAATGGCGCACCGCCGTGAAATTGCAACCGTATATGGTGCCGGCCTGATTCAGGGCGTGGCCTTGGTCACGTTCCCGGCGGCGAGTGCTGTGTTCACGAATTCCAGCGATTATGGGTTGTCGAGCACGCAATATGGCGGAATGTTTGTGCCGCAGGCGGTCATGGCCATTGTTTCCTCCGTGTTGGGTTCAGGATTGAGAAAGCGTCTCGGAGCTAAACGCATTTATATGCTGGGGTTGTTTGCCAATCTGCTGGCCATGACCCTGCTCGTCGTAAGCCGGTTTGTGATGAAGGAACATTCAATGGCCTACGCAATTCTGCTGGTCGCCACGGCCTGCATGGGGATTGGTTTTGGTTTCACCGTGCCGGTGCTCAATACGTTTGCAGTGGCATTTTTCCAAAAACAGGTGGACCGAGCAGTTCTGGTCTTGAATGCGCTTTTGGGTTTGGGTACGGCGCTGGCGCCAGTTTTTGTCGCGCTGTTTGTGGGTCTCGGAATCTGGTGGGGCCTGCCGGTGCTCGTCGGTGCGTTGATTCTCGGACTGATGATATTCAGCGCCAGTCAGACCTTGGACGAAGGCGCACCTTCTGCCACCGCCAACGTGCAGAAGGGCAAAATAAAATTCCCCGCACGGTTTTGGGTTTTCGCCGTGTTTGCGTTGCTTTACGGCGTGTGCGAAACGATGAACGGCAATTGGGCAGTGCCTTACATGACAAAACATTTCCGCGTGAATGCAGCCATGGCTTCGCTCGCCCTGGCCATTTTTTGGAGCATGGTGACCGCCGGACGCGTCCTGTTCGCTGCCATCGAAAAATGGTTTGCCGAACGCCTCGTTTGCCGCGTCTTGCCGCTCGTGATCGCCACCGCTTTCGTTGTTGCTGCGTGGGTGCCGAAAAACAATCCAACGCTCGGCATTTTGATTTTCGCGCTGGCAGGTCTGGGTTGTTCGGCGCTGCTGCCGCTGACCATCAGTTTCGGACAGAAGGAACTGACGACTATCGCCCCTTCGGTGGCGGGTGGCCTCATTGCTTTCTACCAGGTCGGTTACGGCATCGCCGCTTTTGGTGTCGGCCCGTTGCAAACAGGGGTAGGATTGGACTTGAACATCATCTATGGCGGAACCGCGGTGGTCGCACTGGCGCTGGCAGCGCTAGCCTTCGTAGTTACGCGACATTCCGCCGCCCCAGCTTGAAATCCAGTACAAATATCAAGGCTCGCGCCTCGGAGGCTGTGTTCGTGGCAACGCCTAAAAACTCCTGCTTAGAAATCAATTCGAGGGAAGATTATTAAACCCAAAATGGGAATTGTCTTCATTCGGGTTAGGGACGATCCAAAAATCCAATGGGTGGTTTTTGGCGGCCTCCGCCGGTCATCCGTTTTTTTTGACCTTCTTATTCAGATGATGGCTCGCGCGCCGCCAGCCGTGCCTGGACTTCCTTGTCCGACAAACGCGCATCGTAGATTGAACGCGGCTCGAACGTGCGTGAGACCAAAGTGGCTGTAATCACGGCAAGCAATAGGGGAGCTATGAACGATCGGTCCAGTCCCGTGAGTTCCATCATGAGCACGACGGCCGAGATCGGCCCTTGTGTCGTGGCGGCAAGCACTGCGCCTGCCCCAAGAACGGCGGATAGTCCCAGTGGAAGTCCTGGACAGAGCTGTGAACCGGCACAACCCAGCACCCCGCCGAGCAAAGCTCCCAGCGTTAATGAGGGAGTGAATAACCCGCCAGGCGCACCGCTGCCCAGACAGATCAGGGTCGCAGCCGGCTTAAGGACCAAAAGCAGCAGCAAAAGTGCGGAAGAGGTGATCCCGCCCACGAAGAGCAATTGAGAGAGGTCTCTGCCATTTCCAAGCAACTCCGGTAATTTTACGGAGATCAAGCCAAGCAGGCCCAGGGCAATAACCGGCAACACTACCCGCCACCATCCCTTCGGCTTGTTGCGATCGGCCCAAGCAACGATCCGCACGTATCCTACGGAGACGATGCCGGCAATGGGGCCGATGATGAGCGCCCACGCAAGCGCACCCGTGGAATTTGAAAAGGGCGGAATTGGATAGGTGGGCGCATTCGGCAAAACGAGCCAGGAGATCGTGGTCGCAACGAACGAGGCAAGCAGCGCCGGCAGAACCAATCGTAGAGCCAGCATGCCGCGCAGCACTTCGAGCGCAAAGAGGGCTCCACCGAGCGGAACCCCATAGGCTGCCGCCATGCCAGCTCCGGCACCGCAGGCTACCAGAAGCCGGCGCTGTTCGTCGGAGAGGCGCGCTTTGTCTGATATAAGGTTGGCAACCACCGCGCCGGCTTGCTTGGGCGCGCCTTCGCGTCCGAGGGAGACACCCATGCCGACGACGACAACCGAGAGCACAGCGCTTCCCAAAGTCCGGATTGCAGGCAACCGACCAGCCGAAAACCAGATGGCGGAAGTGATATCAATTCCGTTGCCGCTGGAAAGCCGCACGAGAACAAGCTGTCCGATCCCAACCACGATCCCGGCACCTAAAAGCACGATAATATGACGCCAAGTTCCAGCGCGCGATGCGGCTTCAAGGATATGCGTGCCTGAGCCAGACCAGACAAAATGTTGTACGAATTCCAAAAGCCGGGTCAGTAGCGCCGCGCTCACGCCAGCACCGATTCCGATGCCGACAACCGCCAGCCAAAAGCGCAAAGCACCGGCCTGCAAGAAGGTCGCGGGTATCTTAGCCTCGTTGGGTCGAGTCGCGGTTTTCGACGACATGGCAATTAATGTAATCGCCGCTTGTGTTTGTTTCAACCGCCTTCGGTCACAGAATTCCACTCTGGCACGCGATCCGATCTCGGTTTGTCTGCTGTGGGGAACTGGGGGAAACACCCCATGGCAGATGCGCCCCAACCTGGCATAATAAAGTACGTCATGCCATACGCATCCACTCGTCGGAGAAAACCGGTTTTATCCGAGCATCAAAAGCAAATGCGGTTTTTCACGCGACTGTCAGTAGTCATGTGCTCCTTATTGGCCGTGGCGTTATTTTGGCTTTTGAACCGCTCAAGTTTGATCACGCACTAATTCATTCACAAATCAGGCGCTCGAAACTTCACCACACACAACCAAATACCCCCCTCTATGAACGATTTTAACCACCCGCCAACCGGGAGCCCGGCCAGCGAATTTCTCCCAAACCAGCCAAGCTTTTCCCAGCGCATCCTCGTTGTGGAGGACGAGGGAGACCTCCGACAACTAAACGCGGAAGTGTTGGTTGACGCCGGCTACGAGGTGGATGTGGCCGAAGAGGGGGCGGCGGCGTGGGCCGCGCTGCAACTCAAAGGCTATGATTTGATGCTCACCAACCAGTTTCTGCCAAAGCTGTCCGGCGTGGAGTTGCTCAAAAAGATCCACACCGCCCGGATGACGCTGCCCGTCATCATGGCCACTTCAATCATGCCCACTTGGGAATTTGCCCTGCACCCCTGCCTGCAAGCAGTCACGATGCTGCGCATACCCTATACTCTTGATAAGTTGCTGGGCACCGTGAAAAGTATTCTGGCCGAAACCGCCAGCGTTGGCGCAGAGATCGTGCCGGCGCAAAATTGGCAACGCCTGCCTTCCGGCGAGCGTTTGCGGCTCTAAGGATGTGAATAGTCATCCGACACCAAAACGGCGCTGTTCACGCGTGGCGGGCACAACCCACGCTGAGTCCACATGGGGTGAACACCCCATATCCCTGGCGATGCATTTTTGCTATGTGTTATATTATGCAAACAGAAAAATCTGGCAAACTGGAGAATTCGGCCGATGAATCACTTCAATGCGAAACGTATTCACCCGCCCGCATTCTGATCGTGGATGATGACCGCAGCCTTTGTGAGTTCAACGCGGAAGGACTGCGGAGACATGGCTACGAAGTGGGCATAGCCAGCGATGGCAAAGTCGGCTGGGAGGAACTTCAGGCCAACCGGTACAACCTGCTGATCACCGAAAACGATCTGCCCAGGCTGACCGGGGTTGGACTGGTCAAGAAACTCCGTTCCGCCAGCATGTCCCTGCCGGTCATCATTGCGGTTGAGATTTTGCCTTCATGGAAATCCGCCGAATATCCGTGGCTCCTGAAAGCCACCAAGTTGTTTAAACCCTACGACTTTGAGGATTTGCTGGGCTCGGTGAAAAGTGTTCTGCCCACGCCCGCCGGTGTTCGTGCAACGTTTGTGCCGGTGCAACACTGGCGGAGCCAGCCTTCCGCCGAACGTTTACGGCTCTGATGTACGGTGAACACCCCATAGCGAAAATCCCCCTGCGCGTAGCTTTATGTCATGACAGCCAAGAACATCTCGCAATCAGATGAGCCGGCCAGTGCGCCGCTTAGCGGCGAACCCAATCTCCGGGAGCGCATTCTTGTGGTGGAGGACGATCCGGCCATCCGCCAGCTCAACACCCAAATATTGATTCTTTCCGGCTATCAGGTGGACGCCGCCGAAGATGGCGCCGCCGCCTGGGAAGCGCTGCAACAGAACAATTATGATCTCATGGTCACTGACAATGACATGCCAAAGGTGACCGGGGTTGAGTTAATTCAGAAAATCCAGGCTGCCCGCATGGCGTTGCCGGTCATCATGGCGACGGGAGCCCTGCCGGAATTCCACCGCTACGGCACGCGGCAACCGGCTGTGACACTACTCAAACCCTATACGTTCCATGAATTGCTGACAGCGGTGAAAGAAGTCTTGGCTGCGGCCAGAGATTCGCTGGAGGAAATCGCGCCAGCACGCAACTGGCGTATTCAGCCGTTGGCGGATCGTTGTCGACTGTGATGTGAGGCGCTGCGATTCAACCTCCCAGACAACCACGACTACGGAACTGAAAGGCCAACCGGCGTACTATCCCCAAGCTTGCAGCCAGGCGATTTCTTAGGGTTAACAACACATGCACTGCACTCTTTTAACCCGGTCCACTTTTGACCGCACTCAAAAGTCCGCTTTTGAAAATTACACGACATGAAGAAAAGCTTTATTTGCATTCTTCAGGAACGGCGTTAGGGTGAGGTTTAACAACATGCTAAACGCAGCCGGCAAGACGACGATATTAATGGTGGAAGATGACGAAAACGACGTGTTTTTGTTCGAGCAGGAGTTCGTTCAACTCATGGATCGGCTGCGCGTTCGGCGGGTCAAGGATGGGGTTGAGGCCAGGGATTATATGCAGGGCGCGGGGGATTATGCCGACCGGGAGAAGTACCCGTTTCCCAACCTGATTTTGCTCGACTTGAAGCTGCCCCGGATCAGCGGCTTGGAGTTTCTGGAGTGGCTGCGTTCGGCCTTGCACGGCAACGATCAGCTTACGCCGGTCATCGTGCTGTCTTCGTCCAAACTCGAAGCGGATGTCAACCGAGCCAGTGCCGCGGGCGTCAGCGCCTTCCTTACCAAGCCGGCGATATGGGACGTCGTGCTCGAGCAATTCACGCGGCTGGGCATTTGCGGCGGTTTGGCCACGCCTATGGACTGATCGTTCGTTTTAGCGGCACCCTACGGCGTATCAATTCTCGGGCTGTCGCCCCCTGGAGTTTCTCCCCGAGCAGCTCTCCGGCCCGTCCCGGAATAGTCCTCGGGTCGGTCCCGCCCATTGCGATATTTTCTTCTCTGACGCAGCGCATGGGCGGCGCGACCTTGTTCCAGATGTCAATTGCCGCGACGCCAAGCCCAAGCCAGTGCCGTCCTGGAACGTTGGGGTCACGCCATCGTCAGTTTGGGCTGGTGCCACTTTCTGGTCCCGTTACGCCGATTGGGTTGCGACTCGCGGTCGGGTAACACCCCATAGCGCCCGCACAATTTTCTGGCACATTATCCAGCCATTGTCCCGTCATGAAAAGCAATGAAATTAAAGCGCTGGAAGAGCTGGCTCCCGCATCAACACGCGAGCGAACGAATGCTCCGCACCGAATACTTGTGGTGGATGATGACCGTGACGCCCGTCAACTCACCGCGGATGTGCTGACTAGGTCCGGCTACAAAGTCAAAGCGGTGAAGGACGGCGCCGCTGGCTGGGCGGCGCTTCAGGCCAGCCATTACGACCTCATTATCACTGACAACAGAATGCCCAAGATGAAAGGCATTGAAATGATAGCTAAACTGCGCGCCGCAAGCATGACTCTTCCTGTCATCATGGCCACCGGATTATTGCCGACGCATGATTTTGTCCGCCGACCGTGGCTGAAGCCCGACGTTACGCTGGGTAAACCCTTTTCCAATGCTGAATTATTGGCCGTGGTAAGAAATCTGCTGGGCACAGACGACGGTGGCAGCGAGACGTCCCCACCCGAATTGACGGTGATTCGCCGTCAGGATGCGAAGGCCGGCGGTGATCTGAATACAAGCGAAATCAAAACCAAGACTCAAAACGAAAACCTGGCTGACAACGGAACGCGGACTGAGCAGGCGCTCCGCGCCTCCGAGCTGAGCTACCGGCGGCTGTTTGAGGCAGCGAAGGACGGCATTCTGATTCTGGATGTGGACACGGGGCGCATCTCCGATGCGAATCCATTTCTGTTTCATCTCTTGGGTTTCTCTCATGGAGACATGGTCGGCAAAACCGTGGGCGAATTGAGTCCATTCAAGGATATTGAGTCGAACCAAATCATGCTGGAGCGATTACAAAAGGATGGGTATGTCCGCTATGAAGATCTGCCACTGGAAACGCGGGATGGCCGCCACATTGCCGTGGAGTTTGTCAGCAACGTGTATCAAGCCGGCGACAAGAAGGTGATTCAATGCAACGTCCGCGACATCACCGAGCGCAAGCGGGCGCAGGATGAAACGCGACGTCTCAACGCGGAACTCGAGCAGCGCGTCGTCGAACGCACGGCGCAACTGCAGGCCGCCAACGAGGAACTGGAGGCGTTCAGCTATTCCGTCTCCCACGATTTGCGCGCGCCGCTGCGCCATGTCCAGGGCTTTGTGCAACTGTTGGAAAAAGAAGCCGGACCCGCGTTGGCCGGAAAAAGTCTCCAGCATCTGCGGACGATTTCCCAAGCCGCGAAACGGATGGGGAATTTGATTGATGACCTGCTGTCGTTCTCGCGGATCGGGCATGCGGAAATGCAAAAGTCGGAGGTCAATCTGGATCAGTTGGTCCGGGAGACATTCGGCGATTTTGAAGAGGAAATGCAGGCGCGAAAAATTGCCGTCAAAATTCATCCGCTGCCGGCGGTGCAGGGCGACCGAGCCCTGTTGCGGTTGGTGCTGGTCAATCTGATCTCCAATGCCGTCAAGTTCACTGGCACTCGCGCCGAAGCCAGCATCGAAATCGGCGCTGTGCCCGGCGGAAATGGGGAGACGGCCATTTTCATCCGCGACAACGGCGTTGGTTTCGATCCGCAATATGCCGGGAAACTATTCGGCGTGTTTCAACGGCTGCACACCCAGGACGAATTCGCGGGCACCGGCATCGGCTTGGCGAACGTCCAGCGCATCATTCATCGGCACGGTGGCCGGGTCTGGGCCGAAGGGATGCTGGAGGGCGGCGCGACCTTTTATTTTTCAATTCCAAACCAAGGCGTCCATGAATCCTAAAACAACCATCCTCAAAAATATCCTGCTGGTGGAAGACGATCCGCGGGATGTGGAACTAACTTTGGCCGCGCTGGAGGAACACCATCTGGCCAATCAGATCGAGGTCGTAAACAACGGCGCTCAGGCACTGGATTATCTTTATTGCCGGGGAAACTTCAATCACCGCACGGGCGGCAATCCGATCCTGGTCCTGCTGGATCTCAAGATGCCCAAGGTCAGTGGGCTGGAAGTGCTGAAGAACATCAAGGCCGACGCGCAGTTGAAAATTATACCCGTGGTCGTGCTTTCGTCCTCGCGTGAAACGCCGGACCTGGTCCAGTGTTACCAGCACGGAGTCAACGCCTACGTGGTGAAGCCCGTGGATTTTGGCGAGTTCATGGAGGCGGTCAAGCGGCTTGGCATTTTTTGGGCGGCGGTCAATGAACCGCCGCCGAGCATACGCCGGGAAGAACCCCGCATGGCGACCAATCCAGAAAGAGAAGCTGACCCAAATGGAATCCCCGCTCCATATCCTGCATCTGGAGGATGATCCGCACGATGCCGCGCTCGTTCAATCCGTGCTCGAAACCGGGGGCATCACTTGTGCGATCACCTGTGTGCAAAGCCGCGATGGTTTTGTGGCGGCGCTCAAGCGCGGCGGCATTGACCTGATCCTCTCGGATTTCTCCCTGCCTGCGTTTGACGGGTTGTCCGCGCTGGAAATGGCGCAGGTGCGCTGTCCCGATGTTCCATTTATCCTGGTTTCGGGAACCCTGGGCGAGGAACGGGCCATTGAGTCGCTCAAGAACGGCGCGACGGATTATGTGTTGAAGGAACGTCTCGCCCGGCTGGTTCCGGCCGTTCACCGCGCCTTGCAGGAAGTCAAAGAGCGCGTTGAACGCAGGCTGGCCGAGCGAAAACGCGAGGAATTCAGTTGCAAGCTTCAGGTGCTTTCCCGCCGGCTGGTGGAGACGCAGGAATCGGAACGGCGTCACCTCGCGCGCGAACTGCACGACGAGATCGGTCAGGCGCTCACGGTCGCCCAGCTCAATCTGCAAGCGCTGGTGCAGTCGCCCGGCACGAAGACTCTGCTGCCACGCTTGCAGGAGAGCCTCGGCGTCATTGACCGCGTGCTGGAACAAGTGCATGACATTTCGTTGAATTTGCGTCCGTCAATTCTCGATGATCTGGGATTGGAACCCGCCTTGCGCTGGTTCACCAAGCGGCAGGCGGCGCTCGTCGGGCTGAAAGTCAGTTTCCATGCCGACGCCTTGGAGCAACGTTTGGATCCAATGATCGAAACCGAGTGTTTCCGGGTGGCGCAGGGAGCCTTGACCAATGTGGTGCGGCACGCGCGGGCCAAAACCCTGAGTGTCGAATTGCGCAAAGAAGCCGGCCAACTCCATCTGCGCGTGCGCGACGACGGGATCGGGTTTGATGTCCGCGCCATCTGGGAAGAAGCTGTGCGTGGGGCCACTTTAGGTTTGTTAAGCATGGAGGAACGGGCGGCGCTGGCTGGCGGCGGATTGGAATTTATTTCGGTTCCCGGAAAAGGCACGGAAGTCCACGTCTGGTTTCCGTTGAAATGGCATGCCTCATTGGCAAAATCCAAAATCGCATGAACCCGCTCGCCAAAACCATTAACGTCATTCTTGCGGATGACCATACCCTCGTGCGCGCGGGCATCCGCGCGCTGCTGGAAAAATTGCCGGCGGTGAAAGTGATCGGCGAAGCGAGCGATGGTCGGGAAGTTCTAAATCTGCTCAAGACGCAACGACCGGATGTGGTGGTGATGGACATCGCCATGCCCGGCCTCAACGGTCTGGAAGCGGCCGAGCGCATGACGAGGGACTTCCCAGCCGTGCGGATCATCATTCTTTCCATGCACAATAACGAAGAATATGTTGTGCGCACGCTGAAGGCGGGAGTCGTTGGTTACCTGCTTAAGAAAGCGGCGACGGCCGAACTGGAAACCGCCCTGCACGAGGTGATGCGCGGGAAAATTTATTTGAGCCCGGAAGCCAAGCTGAACACGAATTTTCCGCTCCACGGAATCGCCAGCCGGAGCAGTCCGCTCGAAAAACTGAACGGCCGGCAGCGCGAGATTCTCCAACTGATTGCCGAAGGCCAGAACACCAAGCAAATCGGCGCCCTGCTAAAGGTCAGTCCCAAAACCATCGAATACCACCGAACGAAGTTGATGGCCAGCCTGAACCTGCATGATATTCAGGGACTGGTGCGCTTCGCTTTGAGGGTCGGATTGATTCCAGAGGAAAAACTGGCCACCGGCTGACCACTTTGGAAAATGCTGCATTTGCGTCCGTGAATGCCAGCGAACCGCTGGAAAGAACCATCGCGGTGCTTCTCTTTGCTAGGAATGCCCTAGTCGCGGTCAGAATGGGCGAGCGGTATCTTCAGCTATTCGCACTATCTATAAATATGCAGTTGGACGCACCGTTGGTGCTATGAATTGGCTTGCCCGCGCCATCGCAAAGTTCGGGAAGGAAATAAAAATTCCTACCGGTTATCAGAATGAAACCGGCTTTCACCTGGTATCAAACCTGCCGAAAGGGAATTCTTCTGGAAGCCGGTTTGATGAAGCCTGCGACATGAACCTGGATGCTGGGTTGCACACTGATACACCCCCAATATTGTCGATTCGCCTCTTTGAGGATGAATCATAATGCTAGGAATGCCCTGGTCGCGGTCAGAACTTAAGAAAGGTGTCCATATCTATGTTGCCTGAGCTTATATTTGCAATAATAGTCTTCGCTGGCGTATTCCTGTTGCTCTTCAAAAGCAGTTTGCCGGCACGCTGGAAATATTTGGTTCAGCAAACCGTGACCGGCGGGCTGATTATTTGGCTGCTCGCAGTCGGCTGGGTTGCTTTTTCCGGTTTGCTGGAGCCGGCCTTCGGCCCTCGACCCGTGCATACCACCATGGAGCAGATCCGGGTCTCGAATCTGCTCCAGCTTGTGAGCAGGCACCCGCGGACAACATTTTACGTAGCCCCAGCCGGGCAACCACAGACTTTTGAGGTCAAAGGCGAAGTTCAAGACCGAAACACCAACCTGACGGTCAACGTGGCCGCTTATATTGACGCAACTGACATGGCGACCATGCTCGCCTTGACCAATGTGCAGGTCGGCTTTGTGCATCCATCCACGGCCCGGGCAACTATGTCCGCGTTGGGACCTATGGTGGCGTATGGAGCCTTCCTCATAGTTTTGGTCTGCCTTTTGGTTTTTGTGCAATCCAGTGCCGCCACCGGCTTCCGCAGCCGTGTTTACCAAAAGCCGGACGTCAGACTGGCGGATGTGGCTGGGATAGAAGAGGCCAAAGCCGAAGCCATGGAACTGGTCCAATTCCTCAAGAATTCCAAACAATTGCATGCGCTTGGCGGTAAGCTGCCGAGGGGCATTTTGTTTGTGGGTGTTCCAGGAACTGGAAAGACGATGCTGGCCAAGGCGATTGCCGCGGAGGCCAATGCCAGCTTTTTTAACATGAGCGGAAGCGACTTTGTCGAGCTGTATGCCGGGGTTGGTGCCAGACGTGTTCGCAAGCTGTTCAAGAAGGCCATGCGAAACCGGCCAGCCCTTATATTCATAGACGAGTTGGACGCCATCGGCGGAAAGCGCAACGACAGCCAGCATGAGGAAAGCCGGCAGACCATCAATGCCCTGCTGGTGGCGATGGATGGTTTCAAGGATAAGACCGGCGTGGTGGTTATTGGGGCCACCAATCGGGTGGAGGATTTGGACCCGGCTTTGTTGCGCGCCGGGCGCTTTGATCGGAAAGTTTACCTGGCCAAGCCCGACACCAGCGGCCGTCTTGCCATTTTAAAGGTGCATGCCAAAGGAAAGCCGATCATGGCACCCGAGGCATCGTTGGGCGCACTGGCCGTATCAACTTTTGGAATGACCGGGGCCGATTTGGCCAACCTGCTGAACGAGGCCGCAATTACTGCCGTGATACGGGGCGTGACAGAAATTTCGCCGTCCGAACTGACTTATGCCCGGGACAAAGTGATGTATGGACGTAGTCGCACCATGGTGGAAAACCTTGAGGAGCGACGGATCATTGCCCGGCATGAGGCGGGTCATGCGGTGGTCCACTTCACCTGCAAGCGATTGCCGCCGCTGTATCAAGTCAGCATCCTGCCGCGCAATCAGTCATTGGGATCAAACATGCTGCTTCCGAAGGAAGATGCCCATATTCAAAGCAAAGAGTTGCTGATGGAGCAGCTCTGCATGTTGATGGGCGGACGCGCCGCTGAAAGTCTCTGTTTTGACACAATAACCAACGGTGCCGCCGGCGACATGTCCGTCGCCCGGGACATAACCAATGCCATGGTTTGCGAATGGGGCATGGGAACTGAGATGTATTACGAACCGAAACAGCCAGCCGCTGAAGCCGAGATCAATAGAATATTAAAAGCAGTGCTCTCCAAAGCTGTCGACCTCTTGAAGCAGCGAAGTGCCGGGGTGGAAAGAATCGAGCAAGCGCTGCTCGAACGGGAAACTCTGACCGGGGAAGAGGTCAGGCTGCTGCTTGAACCGCAAACCTCGCTGGCACTGGGAATTGTTTGAAACAGGATCAGGATCGATGACGAACCAAATGGTCTGTTGAGAAGTGAAACGACGCAACTGACGGCGGTTCGCAGTTACAAACCGAGGCAAGCATTTGCATCTGCCAACTTGTGGAGACTTCATGGGGTGAACACCCCATAGCAACCACTGCAGTCGGGTGTTATGTTCGACTCATGAATCCATTACTCTTGATTGTTATACTCCTGCTCTTGTTCGGCGGCGGCGGCTTTTATTTTGGCGGACCCGCCATCGGCGGCGGCGGGCTGGGATTAATTCTCGTGATCTGCCTGCTCATCTATGTCATGGGCGGATTTCGCACGAAAAGCTGACCGGATTTACGCTTGCTTACGGGCCCATTCCCCTGCGGTTCCTGCAAGCTGCATTCAATCAGAGTCGGCCTGCGATTGCTCAACAATGAAAATCTTGCGCGCCGCGTGTTTGACCAAGCGGAAATGAGATTTCAAAACAGGACAGCAACAAAATGATGAATTTATGAGAGGTTTTTCAACCGGATTGATACTCGGCATTGTAGTGGGTGCGGTTGGCTTTTGGTTCCTTCAAAAAAAGGCCAACGAACATCCTGAGGCGGAACTGCGCTACGAGCAGTCCGCCGCGCAGTTGCGCACCAATGCCACCGCCGCAGCGCAAAATATGTCGGATGCCTTGCGTGCCAAACTGGACACGCTTGATTTGCGCTCCGAACAGATCAAAGAGGAACTCACCCGCAGCGGCAAAATCTTCCGGCACAAAGCGCAGGATATCGGCGAGCAAGCGGTAAATGCCGCCTCCGACGCGCGCGCCGTCATCGAAATCAAGGCCAAGTATGCAGCGGACACTACACTGTCCGTCTGGGGTATTTCAGTGGGGTGCACTCAAGGTCATGTGACACTGTCAGGCGCAGTTGCATCGCCCGATGACATTGGCAGAGCCGTCGCCATCGCACTCGATGTGGACGGCGTCCGCGACGTGAGTTCCACTCTGGAAGTGAAACCAAAGTCATAATTCTCGAGGCCGTTCTCCGGGACATTGGAACTGATGGCGTTGAATTTATTTATCCCAACTCAGATTTCCTCAAGCAGCCAAACTTTATCTAGTGGGGTTATACCCCATAGAAAAACTCCGGATGTTCGCGTATTTTCCTCAACGGTCGAGGAATGATCCATATGCTTTAAATATCCGAGAGTAAACAAACATGAAATTGTCCTTAAAACCCCACCACCTGAAACGCTACAAGGACATTGCCATGCTTTTCTGGAAGTATGGCACTTCTGATTTGGCGAAGGAATTCGCCAACGAGACCGATGGCGATGAGAAGACCCAATTGCCCGCCAAACCCGGCCAGCCCGCGCCAGAAGAACTGGCGGACGATTTGGAAAAGATGGGGCCGACCTTCATCAAATTCGGCCAACTACTTTCCAGCCGGCCTGACCTCTTGCCGGAACCCTATTTAAAAGCACTCGCGCGTTTGCAGGACAAGATTAAACCGTTTCCTTACGAACAGGTCGCAGAAATTATTTCCAGCGAACTGGGCGTCCGAATTTCCAAAGCTTTTTCCAATTTTGACGAAAAACATCTGGCCGCAGCGTCGCTCGGCCAGGTGCATCGCGCCACCATGCGTGATGGTCGCCCGGTCGTCGTGAAAGTGCAGCGTCCCGATATCCGCAAACAGATCGCGGATGATTTTGAAGTGCTCGAAGAAATCGCGCATTTTTTCGACGAGCACACGGACATCGGTCGCCGCTATCGTTTTGGCAAAATCCTCGCCGAATTCAAAAGCTCGATTTTGCAGGAGCTGGATTATCAGCGGGAGGCGTCCAATCTGATCACGCTGGCTAATAATCTTAAGGAATTTCCACACTTGCTCGTGCCATTGCCCGTCCTCGATTTCAGTTCGCGCAGCGTGTTGACGATGGATTATGTCAGCGGCACCAAAATCACCGCGCTGAGTCCCATCGCGCAACTGGACATCCACGGCGATGTGCTGGCCGAGGAATTTTTCAAGGCCTATTTGAAACAGGTGCTGGTTGACGGCTTCTTTCATGCCGATCCGCATCCGGGCAATATCTTTCTCACAGACGACGGGCGTCTGGCGCTGTTGGATCTGGGCATGACCGGGCGGGTGAGTGCCAACATGCAGGAAAATCTGCTGCGTCTGCTGCTGGCCATCAGCGAAGGCAACGGCGATGAAACGGTGAAAATCATCCTGCGCATCAGCGAAACCGCCGATGACTTTGACGAGGCGGAGTTTGCCAAAAAAGCGGCCGCATTCGTTTCCGAACAGAAAGACCAGACCTTGAATCATCAGGACGTGGGTAAAGCCCTGATGGAAGTATCCCGCACCGCGGCCCAAACGGGACTATATGTTCCCACCGAATTGACCCTGCTGGGAAAAACTCTGCTGCAACTGGAGCAGGTCGGAAAGATTTTATGTCCGACTTTCAATCCCAACGCCTCGGTGCGCCGGCATGTTGCTGAAATCATGACGACCCGAATGCGCAAGGCCGCTTCGCCGGGACATCTGTTTGGATCTTTGTTGGAGATGAAGGATTTTGTCGGCGGCCTGCCCGGACGCGTGAACAAAATCTTGGACGTGGTTGGGAACTCCGATTTGGAAATAAATGTTAAAACTCCTGACGCGCGGCATTTGCTCAACGGCTTCGAGAAAATCGCCAACCGCGTCACCACCGGCATTATTCTGGCGGCACTGATTGTCGGGGCGGCGCTGATGATGCGCATCAGCTCCACCTTCCAGATTTTCGGCTACCCCGGCATCGCCATGATTTGCTTTTTGGTGGCCTTGGGCGGCAGCGGCTGGCTGGTGCTGGGCATCCTTTGGAAAGATTACCAGGACAAGCATAAGCGCAAGGAGTGAATTCGCGGACAACCAAAGCGTGGATTGTGCTGTTTGAGTTCGACGATCACGCGGATCGGTTCCGGCCCATGTGGACCTGGCCTGCATTGGCGGGACCGGGAATCCAGCCACCGATATTTGCACGCCTTGGGCGCCGCATGGCAGCAGAGCAACGTGGACGGCTTAACGATCAGGGCGCGGCGCAAAATCCGTTGCGGGTTTGGAAACAATGACCAAAACTCCAGCCGCACCCGTTGGCAGACGCCGAGGTTAGGGGCGCGTCGGTGCCGGCACCGGACCATCAGCAGTTGCTGTTTCAGCAGCTGATTTTGGACAACGACTGCCTTGGCTCCGCCAGATCCAAGCAGCTTCGCTACCGTTACCATTAAATGCGAAAACAGAGCGAAAATGAATTTCATTTGCGCCTGTTTACATGCGGAATTATCAATTCGCCACGCCCACCTCGGAGGCTGTCAGTCCACAGGTCGAAAGCTTGTTTCCAGTGTCGTCAGCAGTTGTTCCGGGTTAAATGGCTTTTCAAGGATGGCTACGACTCCCAGTTTCTTAAACTCGCCCGCTGTCGGCCCATCCATTGTTCCGCTCACCACGATGATCCCGGCCCGGGGTAGCTTCGCTTTGAGGACGCGCGCAAAGGCAAGACCGTCCATGTTGGGCATGTGCTGATCCGTGATGACCACTCGAAGGTTGGCCTGGTGTTCGGCCACTTGAATCAGCGCGGAGGCACCGTCTAACGCCGTAAGCACTTTGAAATTTTCCCGGGTCAGCACCGTGCGCATGAAGTTGCGGATGGCGGCATCGTCATCCACCACCAGCACGGTTTGGCCGTTCCCACGGAAGGGAACTGCATTTTTTATGGGCACCGCCACGCCATCGCCCAGGGCAGCCACGGGCAGACAAACCGTGAAGGTTGAGCCTTGCCCCAACACCGAAAATACCTGGACAAAGCCGCCATGACTTTTGATGATGCCGCTCACCGTGGATAGTCCCAGTCCCGTTCCTTTTTCCGGTCCTTTCGTGCTGAAAAATGGCTCGAAGATGCGCTCCAAAATCTCCGACGGGATCCCCGTTCCCGTGTCCGTAATCTTCCAGGCAACATAGCAACCCGGTTTGGCTGCGGGTAGTGCATTGGCAGCAGCGCTGTCCAGCTCGAGGTTCTCCGCTGTCAACGTCAGCGTGCCGCCATCGCGCATCGCGTCGCGGGCATTGACGCAAAGGTTGAGCAATACCTGTTGGAGCTGGGTGGCATCGCCCAAAATGGGACGCAGATCGTTGGCGCAGTTGATGCGCAATTCAATCTGCTTGGGAAAGGATGCTTTGATTAATTTTTCCAACTCCCGAAATAGCAGCCGCGATTGCACGAGGAGGCGTTCCCCCTCGGTGCCTTTGACGAAAGTGAGTAGCTGTTTCACCATGTCCGCACCGCGCCTGGCACTGGTTTGTATCAGCTCCAAGCCGTCGTTCGGCAGCCCGGGGAAATCCAACCGCAATAATTCGGTGGTAAGCAGGATGGGGCCGAGCACATTATTGAGGTCATGGGCCACGCCGCAGGCGAGCGTGCCGATACTCTCCAAACGCTGCGCGCGCAACAATTGATTCTCCGTCTGTTTGCGTTCGGTGATGTTCGTCCACACGCCGACTATGTCCATGGGCTTGCCCTCGGCGTTGCGCACCAATCGTTGCTTGTCCTCCACCCAGAGATAATGACCGTCCTTGTGCCGGATGCGGTATTCGATGGTCCAAGCGCCGCCCTTGATGGCTTCGGGCACGCCGGCCATCACTCGTTCGCGATCTTCGGGGTGCAGATGGTTCGCCCACCAATCGTAAGTGCATGATTCTTCCACCGTGAAGCCGAGCAAATGGGTCATGTTTTCGCTGATCATTCGGGGAATGACCTGTTCACCCTCCACTTTCAGTGAATAGAGCACCGCCGGACTGTGCTTAAGCAAATGGGCCAATTGGTCGCGCGTCGCAGTGAGTTTTGCATTGGCTTGCTCCAAAGCATTCTTCTTGTCCGCCAGCTTCTCGACCAGCCGCTGGCTGTATTCCTTGAGCACTTCGACTTCTGCCAGCACCCCTGCGTCCGCCGCAGCGTGCGGCCTGGCCATGACTTCGTGCAGCGCGGCGACGATGATTTCAACCGAGGCGGGCTTGCTCAAATATTTGTCGGCGCCTACGTCGAGGGCCATCTTCACATCTTCCGGCGAGGTGAAGGTGGAGGAGTAAATGATCGTCGGCAGTTTGGCGAGGCGGTCGCTCTTCCGGATTTCCCGGCACAAACGATAGCCATCCATGCGCGGCATCAGGATGTCGGAAATCACCACATCCACGCCTTGGCGGTCCAACAGCGCGAGCGCCTCTACCCCGTCCTGCGCCTGGGCCACCACATGATCTTCGGCCTCCAATTGCGCGCGCATTAGTTTCAGGTTGGTCGGGTTGTCGTCAACGATCAGGATATTCATAGGTTGTGTTTCTGTGCGCCGGCCTTCAGATGTTCGTGATGCCATGCTTGGCGAGATCCGGTTTGACGTGTTGCTCAAAGCAATCGGGACAAATGCCGTGGCTGAAATGCGCGTCGGTATGCTGGCTGATATAACCCTCGACGGATTGCCAGTAATCCTTGTCGTCCCGGATTTTTTTGCAGTAGCTGCAAATCGGCAGCAACGCGTTCAATTGTTTCACCTCGGAGAGCGCGCGAGACAGCTCGCGATTGGTGGTTTCCAGTTCGGCGGTGCGTTCCTTGACGCGGTCTTCCAAATCGCAATTCAAGTCCAGGATGCGCTCGTGCGCCTGCCGCAGTTCGGCCATGGTGTGCTCCAGGGCTTTATTTTTTTCTTCCAGTTTTTTGATGAGCACCACGCTGTAACCCTTCATGACGAATGCCGTGTCCGATTCTTTCAACGCCGAGGCCTTGCGCGCGTCCGCGTGGCGCATGGCTTCGGCGAGCGTTCGCAGGAGCACTTCAGTCGAGGCGGGTTTGGTCAGGTAATTGTCCGCGCCGACGGTTTGGGAAAGTTCCCGGTCGCCGGGCGAGGTGTAGGTGCTCGTGTAGTGAATCAACGGAATGTGCCTCAAGCGGTCGCTGCGGCGTAATTCATGACAGAACCGGAAGCCATCCATGTTTGGCATGAGAATGTCCGAAACGATGGCGTCCACCATTTCGCCGGCGAGGAGTTGCAGGGCTTCGACGCCGTCGGTGGCTTCGAGCGTGGTGTGGCCTTCGGCTTCAAACGTCACTCGCAGCAATTTCCGGTTGGTGGCGATGTCGTCAACGATCAGGATTTTCATAGGCGAGGCGGCATGGCCAAAAGCTTTGCCTTGTCAGCGACGACTTCTTCGACTTGTTGCAAGAGCGTGCGGGTGTTGATGGGCTTGACGATGTAGGCGTCACAGCCGGCCTTCGTGGCGTCGTCCCGGCCGTATTCGGCTGAAAACGCCGTGATCGCGATGATCGGCACGTCGCGCGTGGCGGGTTCCTCGCGGCATTGGCGGGCGACGCCGAAGCCCTTGATGCCGGGCAGGCGCAGGTCCAGCAGGATGACATCCGGCCGCACGGCTTTGAGCGAGTGAATGGCCTGATCCGCCGTGGTCGCCAGCATCACGACATGGCCGCCCGTCTGGAGCACTTCGCTGGTGAGTTTCAAACTCGTCGGATCGTCTTCGATGATCAGAATTTTCATATTTTATTTGGGAATGATTGTTTTCCGCGCCAGGTATTCGGCCACTTGCGTCGGCAACGTGCGCGTGTTGATGGGTTTCGTGATATAGCCATCGCAGCCGGCGTCGAACGTCTTTTGGTCATCGCCTTTCATCGCGAAAGCTGTGAGCGCGACGATGCGAATCTGGCTCGTGCGCGCGTCCGCCTTGAGCTTGCGCGTCAGTGTGAGTCCATCCATGCCCGGAAGGGCAATGTCCATGAGAATTAGATCCGGCAGCGAGATGGCCAAGACGAGTTGTGCAGCCTCTGCATCCGCCGCTTTGAGAATTTCGTGGCCTTCGAACTCCAGCAGGTCCGAGACGAGCTTGAGGTTGGTGGCGTTGTCGTCCACGACGAGAATTTTCGCGCTCATGCCGCCACCTCGTTTCCGGTCATCAACGGCAGCACCACGGTGAACACGCTGCCTTGGCCCAACTCGCTTTCCACGCGGATGTGTCCGCCTTGAAACTCGATGATCTTCTTCGTCAGGGCCAGGCCCAGGCCCGTGCCTTCAAAGCGCCGCGCCGTGCCGGAGTCCAATTGTTCAAACTCCGTGAAGAGCCGCTTGATGTCCTCCGCCTTGATGCCGATGCCCGTGTCGCGCACTTGCACTTCCAACTCGTGCGTACCCAGCCGTTGCGCGCGAACATCCACCTGACCGCCGTCGTCGGAAAACTTGACCGCGTTGGAAAGCAGGTTGTAGAGCACCTGCTTGAACTTGTGCTGGTCGAGCAAGACCGCCTCCAGTCCCGCGCCGACGGTGATGCCGACAACGATGCGTTTCTTGTTCGCGATTCCTTTGATGACGGCGGCAACTTCCTCGACTGCCTTGTGCACGGGGAAAATTTCCGGATGCAGCTCCATTTTGCCCGCCTCGACTTTCGCCAGATCCAGCACGTCGTTGATGAGCTGGAGCAAATGGTGCGCGCTGTTGAGCACGTCGCCCATATACTCTTTTTGCTTCGGCTTGAGCGGGCCGGGCTTTTCGTCAATCAGGAATTCCGTGAAGCCGATGATGCCGTTGAGCGGCGTGCGCAGCTCGTGCGACATGTTCGCGAGAAACTCGCTCTTCATCCGGTTGGCTTCCTGCAAGGATTGCTCGAAGCGCTTGCGCTCGGTCACGTCGCGCGCGGCGGCGAACACGCCCTGCAAACGCCGGTCACGGTCATAGAACGTCGTGGCATTGTAAGACACGTCAGTCTTCCTGCCATCCCGGGCGCACGCGGTGAGTTCGTAGTCAGTGACTTTCTTCTCGCTCAACACCAGCTTGATGCCGGCTTCGGCGCGTTCCGGGTCGGTGAAGTAACTCTTGAACGGCGCGCCGATCAATTCGTCGCGCGTGCAGCCGGTGAGCGACTCCATCTGCTTGTTGATGTCGGTGATGATGCCGCGCGGATCCGTCGTCATCAGCGCGTCAATGCTGGATTCGAGCAGCGATCGCGTGTAGAAATGCTGGTCGCGCAGGCGCTGATCAAGCTTCATGCGCTCCTCTTCGACCAGTTGGCGCGCGGTATTGTCCGTGCCGATCAGCAGATAGCCGATGATGGCGTCCTGCGCGTCGCGCAACGCCGTGACGGACACCACGGCCGGGAAACGGCTCTTGTCCTTGCGAATGTAGGTCAGCTCGTAAATATCCTCGATCCCGCGCGACGCCTTGAACACCAAGGCCTCGAAACCGGGCGTAATCGGCGTTCCCAGTTCGGCACTCAATGACTTGGCGCGGGCGATCACTTCCTGCGGATCGGAAATATCCGCCGGCGTGATCTTATTCATCACCTCGGCGGCGGTGTAGCCCAGCATCCGCTCGGCCCCGACGTTGAAAATTTGAATGACGCCTTTCGCGTCCGTGGCGATGCTCGAAAAGTTGGCGCTGTTGAAAATGGCGTTCTGCAACGCGCCCGCTTTGAGCAGCGCCTCTTCCGCCCGCTTGCGCGCGGTGTTGTCGGTGCCGATCAGCAGGTAGCCGATGATGCCGCCCTGCGCGTCGCGCAACGCCGTGACCGACACCACCGCCGCGAACCGGCTGCCATCCTTGCGGATGTAAGTCAGCTCGTAAATATCCTCGATGCCGCGCGACGCCTTGAACACCAGCGCCTCAAAGCCCGGCGTGATCGCGGTGCCCAGCTCGACGCTCAATGTCTTGGCCCGCGCGATCACTTCCTGCGGATCGGAAATATTGGCCGGCGTGATTTTATTCACCACCTCATCGGCCGTGTAACCCAACATGCGCTCGGCCCCGACGTTGAAGATTTGAATCACGCCTTTCTCGTCCGTGGCGATGCTGGAGAAGTTGGCGCTGTTAAAAATCGCGCTTTGCAAAACCCCCGTCTTGACCACGGAGACCTTCGCCAGTTCGTCGCGCGTGGTGCTGACCGTCCGGCCGCGTGCCCGATGGAGCGCCTCGTTGAGCGCGCTGATGACGACGCCCGCCAGGATGACGAAAAACAAATCCCAACGGTCAACCACGGACGCGACCCGGAAGCTGTGGAACGGCGGCAACAAGTAATAGCTGGCTGAGAAATAAGCCAGCCCCGTGGCCAGCAACCCGGCGCGCAATCCCCCCAGATAGGCGCTGAGCATGATCGGCAAGGTGAAAACAATCAGGGTTGGCCGGTCCTTCAACTGGTCGGCCAGCGCGAGGCGCACCCCGAGCGTGGCCGCCGTGGTCGTCACTGCGATGAGGCAGCCCCGCCAGGATTTCAAACTGCTGCTGTTGCTGCCCACCTCATGGAGGATTTTCCCGGCGACGGACGGGCCGTCGAGCACAGTTGTATTCTTGATGATTGACCCTGGTTAACCCGAATGCGAACCCAGCGGCACGGCTGCATCAGCCGCTTTTCTGCTTTTTATATCATCGGCCTTTATCCAAAGGACCACGAGCTTTTTCGGCTTTTATTTTGAAAGGACGATCTTGTGTCAATGCGGTGAACATCTGATTTACGGACAGGACTTGGCCCCGGCCTTTGGGGATTTGCCAAGGGCCTTGGACGGCAGCAATGCGCAGAAGGCCGCGCCCAAGCCAGACGAAACCTCGCCAACCGCGCCCGAATAGCCATTTCATTCGCCAGATGGTTTTCCCCTGATTTTCAAAACCTCTGGAGTCCCCCCGCCGTTGCCGGAACGCTTAGACGGCACTGCCGCCGAATGAAAGGAACGCCAGGCGGGTTTGATGGTTTGCTCCTCAGCTGCCGGGAACCGAAGAAGCTAGCCCGGATATTTCATAGCCGGGTGGGGTTTTGAGTCGCGAAAGCAAACTTTAACCAATCGTGACACGGCTTTTATTGGGTTTGATTGGAGCGCCACCGGGCGACAGTGTGTCAGCTTTTGGCGGC
>Ga0302320_10008680_pt1 | contig 22015 bp, 20 predicted proteins | sample Bog_T0_3_FD_202130 | JGI IMG/M metagenome (GOLD analysis project Ga0302320, IMG submission 202130) | Peat permafrost microbial communities from Stordalen Mire near Abisko, Sweden - Bog_T0_3 | ecosystem: Environmental > Terrestrial > Soil > Wetlands > Peat | place: Sweden: Abisko, Stordalen Mire...
TATTCGGCCCGTTCCTGTTCATGTTGATGGGGGCCTTCGGCTGGCACTCGCTGTTCATCGTCGTCGGCGTCGTCGGCATTCTGTTTGGCGGCGTCTGGTGGGCGTTCTATCGCGAACCGCAGGACCACAAGTCCGTCAACCAAGCGGAACTCGACTATATCGCCCAGGGCGGCGGCTTTGCGAAGGTCGCGACCGTTTCTGCGCCCTTCTCTTGGAGCAACGTCGGCAAGCTGTTGCAATTCCGTCAAGTCTGGGGCGCGGGTATCGGTCAGTTCGCCGGCAATTCGACGCTGGTGTTCTTTCTCACCTGGTTCCCGACCTATCTCGCCACCGAACGCCATATGCCTTGGGTGAAGGCCGGCTTCTTCTCCGTGCTGCCCTTCCTCGCCGCCGCCATCGGCGTGCTCGTCGGCGGTTGGGTCTCCGACAAGCTTCTGAAGGCGACGGGTTCGGCCAACATCGCGCGCAAGGCCCCGATCATCACCGGCCTGTTGCTCGCCTCGCTGATCGTGACCGCCAACTGGTTGGACAGCAACATCGCCGTGATCGCGGTGTTGTCGATCGCGTTCTTCGGTCAGGGCATGGTCGGCCTCGGCTGGACGCTGATCTCCGATATGGCGCCGAAGTCGTTGATGGGCGTCACCGGCGGGTTGTTCAACTTCGCCGCCAATCTCGCCGGCATCATCACCCCGATCGTGATCGGCTTCATCGTCAGCGCCACCGGCTCGTTCGTTTGGGCGCTCGCCTTCGTCGGCGCGGTCGCGCTGCTCGGCGCTTTCTCTTACATCTTCATCCTCGGCGACGTGCATCGTCTCGAAGTCGAGGGCGCGGAGTAACGCGCACTAAGACGCTTCCCATTGTTCGTCGCCGGGCCATCCGACCCGGCGACGGCAAAACCCGGATGAAATCGGAGACCGCAGCCATGCTCACTGGTAAGACCAAGATCATCTCTCACCTCGGCTACCCGACCGAGGGATTCAAGGCGCCCATGATATACAACCCCTGGTTCGACGCGAAGGGGTTCGACGTCGCCGTCGTGCCTTTGGGCGTCACCGGGGAAGACTACCCACAAGTTCTCAGGCCGCTGTTCCGCGTCACCAACATGCACGGCGCGTTGGTGACGATGCCCAACAAGGTGACGACCGTCCGCCTCGTCGACGAATTGTCGACGACGGCCAAGATCGCCGGCTCCGCCAACGCGATCCTGAAGCGCCCAGACGGCTCGCTGCTGGGCGACATGTTCGACGGCGAAGGTTTCGTGCGCGGCGTCGCGCGCAAGGGTCGCGTCATCAAAGGCGCGCGCGCGCTCGTCGTCGGTTCGGGCGGCGTCGGTTCGGCGATCGCCGCGTCGCTCGCGGCAGCCGGCGTGTCGGCGCTGGGCTTGTACGATGTGAGGCAGGAAATGGCGCTGGCGCTCGCCGACAGGCTCGGGACCCATTATTCCGCACTCAAACTCGCGACGGGTTCGGCGAACCCGGAAGGCTATGACATCGTCGTCAACGCCACTCCGATCGGAATGAACGAGGGCGACCCGCTGCCGATCGACGTCGAGGCGATTTCTCCGAACACGTTCGTCGGCGAAGTCGTTATGAAAGAGGAGTACACCCCCCTGCTTCGCGCCGCGAAAGCCAAGGGCTGCCAAGTGCAGGTCGGCACCGACATGCTGTTTGAGATGATCCCCGCCTATATCGAGTTCTTCGGTTTCGGTCTCACAACCCCTGAGGAACTCCGCAAGTATTCGAAACTTCATTACTGATCGGTTTGACCTCCAGCCGACCGGTGACGGCCCGGCCTGCGCTCGCATTCGGGCGCAGGCCGGGAACGTCGGCAGAGACGATTGGGTTTTCGAAAAGTATGGGATTGTCCGCATGAGCCCCCGCCTCCTAAAGTTGCTGGCTTCGAGTTGCGCCGTAAAGCAGGGGGTAGTCGCCTGACGTAAAGACAGCTCTATATCTGAAAAGTCGCTTTTTTGTTGGATGTTTGCCAACCTGTTCCAGCGCAACGGGTACGCTGCCTCTTTCAATTTCCGGGCTGAAGTAATCATTTCGATCAGCGTCCACGACCCATCGCACGCCGCCGAAAGGCGTGGAGCCAACGATCCTCGCGTCAAGCCAATGCCCATGCGCTTCACCGCTCACGACTGCCGGCCAGATCTGGCGCAAGTACCCCAGGGATATGCGCATCAACTCCGGCGAAAGGGTCTTCATGACCTCGACCGATACCATTTCGTCATGACCAACAATGCGAAGCTGCTCTGCAAATGAACCGTAGTCATAACTTCCAGACCCCGGATGGTTCCTGCCCGTGTCCGCGGTCTGGGCATGGCAGATCCATTCGCCAAACCTTGAAATTTCGGTCAGCGGGGTTTCTTCCTCAACCAGGTGATAGAAGTCGATTGCAACCTTGATCTCCGGGCGATTCACTTCCTTGGCATAGCCGACGGCTTCGTCGATGAACCGGATGATGTTCGCCTCTTTGAGATTCTGCGGCTCGATGCCGACGACGGCTCCACAACCTTTGAAGGCGTCGGCTGTCCAGGTAAAGGCTTTGACGAGTTGCTCGTGCGCAACATTGCGGCTCCAGCCGTCGGGCACGTTCCGCGACCAAGCCGCGCCGAATACCGCAACCTGTGCGCCGGCCGCGTGGCAGACTTCGGCGGCCCGACCGAGATAGGCTTTCACTTGTGCCTCGTTGACGTCTGGACCTGTGACGCGGATCGAAGCTGGCATGAAAGATTGTAGCACTGAGGTCGGAATCGCTGTCGAAGCGACGCACCGCTTAGCGGCCTCGGTTCCCTCAGGTCCCGTGAGGTCGAAGCCAGCGAGAGGCAACTCGACATAGTCATAGCCAATCGCGCCCAGCAGTTCCGCCTGTTCCAGTGGCTCCTTGGTTCCCTTTACCAGGGGAAGCGCATATCCGATCCGCATTTCAGTCCCGCTTCTGCCCCGCCCAAGCTGTAGATCATGCGGCCGTCGCGAACAAACAAGAAAAGCTGGGCCTCAAACCCGGCTTAATTCAACGCCTTAGCGCCTCCAGTTTATTTCTTCGGCAGGCTGGCGACGCAGGCGCGCAGGGCCAAGCCGTAAGAGTCGATGCCGAAGCCGACGATCTGACCTTGAACGATGGCCGAGATCACCGAGTGATGGCGGAACTCCTCGCGCGCGTGGACGTTGGACATGTGCACTTCGACGATCGGCCCGGTGAAGATGGCGAGCGCGTCGCGCAGGCCGATGCTGTAGTGCGTCCACGCGCCGGCGTTGATCAGGATGGCGTCGACGCCCTCAAGAAAGGCATTGTGGATCTTCAGACACATATCGCCTTCGTTATTGGTCTGATAGTTCTCGACCTCGACGCCGAGTTCCTTGCCGAGATCCTCGATGCTCTTGTAAATATCCTGAAGCGTGAAGGTCCCATATTGCTTGGGATCGCGCTTGCCGAACATGTTGTGGTTGATGCCATGCAGCGCCAACACCTTAGTCATGACTACTTCTCCTTCTTGTGTGATTTCAAACCAGCGGCACGGTGATCTTGTCGATCATCGCGCGCGTCGGAGGACGAACGCCCCGCCACAACTGGAAAGCCTCGGCCGCCTGTTCGACCAACATGCCGACGCCGTCGGCCAAGCGCGTTACACCTTCGGCCCTCGCCGCTTTCAGGAACGGCGTGAGCCCTTTGCCGTAGGCGAGTTCGTAGGCGAGACCGGCGCCGCGGAAGACGTTTGGCGGAACCGGCGGCATTTCGCCGCGCAGGCTGGCGGAGGTCGCGTTGACGACCAGATCATAACCGTCGGCGAGATCGGCGAGGCCGGGGTAAGCGCTAATGACGAGCGGCCCGAGCCCGACGAATTCCTCACCCAGCGCGACGGCCTTGGAGAGCGTGCGATTGACCAGCACCAACTCTCTCGGCTCTTGCCGGAGGAACGGCAGCAGCGCTCCGCGCGCGGCGCCGCCCGCGCCGAGCAGCAGCACACGACGACCTTTCATCGGCACGCCGAGATTGACGGTGATGTCGCGCAATAGGCCGACGCCGTCGAAATTCTCGGCGATGACGCGCTCGCCTTCGAACATCAGGCAGTTCGCGGCCCCTGCCTGCTTGGCGCTTTCCGACAGTTCGGTCGCGTAGGCGAAAGCGTCGAGCTTAAATGGCGCGGTGACGTTCAGGCCCTTCGCGCCCGCAGCGCGGAACTGGTCGACGCGAGCCGCGAAGCCGCCGAGCGGGCCTTCGATCGCCTCATAAACGATGTCCTGCGCCGTCGCCGCGGCGAAGGTGGAATGGATCAACGGAGACTTGGTGAAGCCGATCGGGTTGCCGATCACCGCGTAGCGGTCGCTCATGGTTGTTTCCTCGCAGCAGGTTCGGCGTAGAGCACGCCGTCGCGCGCCATCACCTCGATCTCCTCGGGCGAGAACCCGAGTTCGGCCGCGAGGTCGGAGTTATGCTGGCCGAGCAACGGGGCCGGTCCGGTCGGCGACGTATCCGTGTCCGAGAAACGGAAGGGCAGGTTCGGCAGTTGGACCTTTCCGAGCACCGGATGCTGCTGCTCGACGATCATGCCGCGCGCGATCGTCTGCGGATGCGCGATGACCTCGTCGATGCGCTGAATCGGCGCCGCCGGAACGCCCGCCGCGTCGAGCGCGGTGAGGCAGGCGTCGCGCGACGGCTGCGCCATCGTCCAGGTTTCGACGAGTGCCACGGCCTCGGTGCTGTGGGCGTTGCGTTCAGCCGGCGTGTTGAAGCGCGCATCGGCTGCGAGCGCCTCGCCGCCGACGAGCCTGGCGAGCTTCGACCACGCCTCGTTCACCTGCGCGGCGATGACCAGATAGCCGTCCCTCGCTTTGAACGAGCCGTAGACGGCGGAATCGGGCTGGTCGCGCCCGGTCTGCCGCGGCAGTTCCTCGCCGCCGCTCAGCGTGTAGCGCTGCACGGCGTAGTCGTGCATGGAGATCATGCAGTCGTAGAGCGACAGGTCGATGTGCTGGCCGCGGCCGGAGGTCGCCCGTCCCAGCAGCGCCGCGCAGACCGCGGCGACGCCGTGGATGCCGGCGTACATGTCGGCGATCGGCATGCGGAACAAAGGCGGAGCCTCGCCGGGATTGCCGAGTTGCGCCATCGCCCCTGACATCGCCTCGGCGATGAGGCCGAAACCGGGTCGGTCGGCGTAGGGGCCGGTGTGGCCATAGGCCGAGACCGAGCAATAGATCAGCCTGGGATTGAGCTTCGAAAGCTCCGCATAGCCGAGCCCGAGTTTGGCCAGCGCGCCGGGGCGGTAGTTCTCGACGAACACGTCGGCCGTTTCGATCAGCCGTTTGAGCATGTCGAGGCCGCGCGCGTCCTTGATGTTCACGCAGACGCCGCGCTTGCCCATGTTCTGTTGCAGGAAATAGCCGGACTGGCCGTCGACGAATTTGCCATGCGCGCGGCCGGCGTCGCCTTCCTTGGGGCGCTCGACCTTGATGACGTCGGCGCCCAGCGCCGACAGGCAGCGGCCCATGAACGGCCCGGCCAGAAAGTGGCTGTAGTCGATGACGCGGACGCCTTGCAGCGGACGGGACGGATTCATTTTGACGCCTCCTCGGGACGGCGTGGGATCATCAATCGGTGTTCGCCGACGTGGACGATTTCGCCGCGCTGGTTGATGAGTTCGCAGGGGATGACGACGATGCCCCAACCGGGCCGCTTGACCGCGCGCTTGGAGGCGATCCGGAACTTCAAATGCAGCGTGTCGCCGAGCTTGATCGGCAACTTGAAGTCCCAGGTCCAGCCAAGCGACATGCCGGGCAGGAATCGATACTCCGCCTGCGTCTTGAGGCCATCGGCGATCGACAGGCCGAGCAGGCCGTGCGCGACGCGGGTGCCGAACGGCGTCGTCTTGGCGTAGGCTTCGTCGACGTGAACCGGAGTGTGGTCGCCGGTGAGGTCGGCGTAGGTGTTGACCATCGCCTCGGTCACCGTCACCGGCGGGCTCGTCGCCTCGTCGCCGACGTTGGCGTCGTCCCAGTAGAGTTCCTTGGTCATGGCGGCTTCCTTCAGGCGCGGGGATTAACGGCAAGCGCCGCTTCGACGGCGCCGGCGCTGGCTTTGAGGATTTCGATTTCGAGGCCGTCCGGCATCTTCAACCAGTTCGGCCCGGCCGGCAGCGCCTTGGCGCCGCAGGCGGCGGCGCGGGCGAGCGCGCCCTCATAGTCGTCGACCATGATTCCGAGATGGGCGAGCCGGCCTTCCAGGCCGGCAAAGCTCGGGTCCTCGATCAGTTGGACGCTGCCGAGCACCCAGACCTGACGCGGCCGGCCGCCATGCGCGGGTTGCTCCTCGCGGATTCCGAGGCCGAGAACCTGATTGAAGAATCGGACATGCCAATCGATGTCGACGACGCGGATGGCGACGTGTTCAATATAGGCGCGGGGCAAGGACATGGCTCATGCCTTTCCGGGATAGTCGGTGCGGGAATATTCGAGGCCCTTGACCAGGGCGACGAGCGTGGAGTTGACCGGCGTGGGCACGCCGAGCTTTTCGCCCCAGCGCATGACGGAGCCGTGGATGTAGTCGACCTCTGTCTTGGCGCCGGCTTGCAGGCTTTGCAGCATGGAGGTCTTGAATTGCGGCGGCAGGCCGGCGGAGGCCATCGTCCAGGCCTGCTTCGGGTCGGTGATTGAAATCTTGACCCCCGCGGCCTGCGCAACCGCGATGGCCTCGGAAATCGCGGCTAGCGCGCAGGCTTCCAACTCGGACGATGAATATAGCCCGCCGTAGGTGAGTCCGGTGATAGCCGTCAGACCGCCGCCAGCGACGTTGATGAACAGCTTGTCCCACATCACGCCAAGGATGTTGTCGCTGAGATGGGTCAGGATGCCTGCGCGGTTGAACGCTTCCGCAATCGCTCGGCCGCGGTCGGTTATACGGCCGTCGAGTTCGCCGATGATCGTCTCCTTGCCGACGACGCCCGAACGCACATGGCCGGGGCCGAGCAGCACGCCGCCGACGTAGGTCTTGCCCGCCATGACACTGTCGCGACCGACCTCCTCGGCGAGGATGTCTTCGTGTCCGAGGCCGTTCTGCAACGACATGACCACGGTGTCGGGGCCGAGAATCGGCGCCGCGGCGCGGATCGCGTCGCGGGTGTGGTAGGACTTGACGAGGACAACGACGAGATCGGCGACGGCGCCGACTTGCGTCGCAGACGTGCAGGCCCGGAGCTTGACGGTCGTTTCCGTCTCGCCCTCCAGCATGCGCAGGCCGTTGGAGTTGATGGCGTCGACATGGGCCTGGAACGGGTCGATCAGCCAGACGTCCGCGCCGCCCCTGGCGAGCGCGCCGCCGATCGTGGAGCCGAGCGCACCTGCGCCGATGAAACAGATCCGCATGTTCAAGTCCTTCCGCGATGCGTCCGTCAGGCCGGTTCGATATCAGTCGGCGCGATCATCCGAAATCCAATGGGTTTGATAGTCATTATTGCGTTTCTTGATGTGGAGGTTCGCGCGCGCTCCGGGCGGAGGCGCTGCGCGCGTCCCCAGGTCGCTTGCGACGCGTCTTCGCCTCTCAGCATTTCGGCGCCGCGCATCGTTGCGCGGTGAGCGACCCCGGTCCGCGCACGCCTCGATCAGGCGCCGGGCTGGCGGAAGAGTTCGCGATCCATCCGTTTTGGCGTCGTTGGAATCAACGGAGCGAAGCCCATTTGATCGAGGACGTCCCGTTGGAGGTCGACGCCCGGGGCGATCTCCCGCAGCAGCAGACCTTCCTCCGTGAGTTCGAAGACGGCGCGTTCGGTGACGAAAATGGCCTGATGCCCGAGCTTCAGCGCTTCACGACCTGAGTACGTAATCTGCCCGACCGAACCAACGAGCTTGCGAATTCGACCCGGCTCCTCGAGCGTAAGCCCATCATTGTCGATCCGAAGGCGCGTTCCCGCGGTGTCGAAGGTTCCGCAGAACACGACCTTCTTGGCGTTCTGCGCAATATCCAAGAAGCCGCCGGGGCCAACGGGATTGCCTCCCAATTTGGAGACGTTGACGTTGCCTAGTCGATCCACCTCGCCAAAGCCCAGGAACGCGATATCCAGCCCGCCGCCGCCGTAGAAGTCGAACTGCGACGGCGCGTCGATCATCGCTGACGGGTTTCGCGCGAAGCCGAACAGTAAGCCGACGAGCAGCGAGCCCCCATAGGTTCCATGTTCTATGGTTTGGTAAAACCGCTCGGTCTCGCCGCGGTCGGCGAGGATCTTGGCGACCCCCTCGCCGATGCCGACGCCGAAATTGATGATCGCGCCCTCCCGCAATTCCTGATAGGCGCGGCGGGCGATGATGGCCCGAGCGTCGAGCGATTCCTGCGGTTCCCGCGCGACGGGCCCACGCAGTTCCCCCGACATCGTGGGATCGTAAGCGAGATCGTAACTCATGCGCTGGTCGGGATCGACCACGACGACGTCGACGATCGCTCCCGGCACGCGGACCGAGCGCGCCGGCATGGAATTCACATCCACCGCCGTTCGCACTTGCGCGATCACGAGCCCCCCCGAATTATGCGCGGCAAGAGCTGCGGCAAAAATGTCGACATTGGCGGCTTCCTGGTCGAGCGAGATGTTGCCATCGGCGTCGCCGTAGGAACCGCGGATTATGGCGACGTTGACCGGGAAGGACTTGTACCACAACCACTCTTTACCGCCGATCTCAATGACGTCCACGAGGTCTTCCTGTGCGGAGGCGTTGAGTTTACCGCCGCCGTGGCGCGGATCGAAGAACGTGCCGAGTCCGACATGGGTGAACAATCCCGGACGCCGTCCGGCAATTTCGCGATAGAGCTGCATCACGCAACCACTCGGCAACGCATAGGCTTCGATCTTCTCCTCGCGCGCCATTTCCTGCATGCGCGGCGACCACACCCAGTGGCCGCCAATCACGCGGCGCACGAGTCCCTCGTAGGCCCAGCAATTCATGCCGTTGCTCTTCTTGTCACCCAGACCGAGCGCGTGACAGACCGTCAGGTCGCGCGGGCTTGCGGACGACAGAAACCGCCGTTCGACAGCTTTGAAGACGTGCGTGGGTTCAACCAGCCCTCCGCCACCGCCGGTAAGCACGACAGTGTCGCGGTCCTTGATCAACAGCACGGCCTCGTCGGCCGTGCGAAATTTATTGCGCGTGGGGGAGATCACGCTCATCGCAAACCTTCCAACTCAGAGTTCGAGGAGGTCGAGCCGTGCGCGGCTCGACCGTCGCTTCGTCCGATCAGTACGTCGCCATGGTGATCGGCAACGCCTTTTCGCCTTCGCCCGTATCCGGCATGTCGGGAAGATCGACGCCGATCCATTGTTTGAACAGCGCCGGCAGCGAGCCGTTGGCGAGGCTCTTGGTGATGAAGGCGGCGCAGGCGTCGACGAGCGCTCGTTCGCTCGGCCGGAAAGCGGCGCCATTGTAGGCGCGCGCGAGCACGAACTTCTGCTCGAACTTACCCTCGCCGACGACGCGGGCGATGTTGCGCACCTGGGTCGACGCGCCGCCGATGAGATCGACCTGTCCGGCAATGAGCGCCTGCACCGTGTTGGCGTCGTCGTCGTAGCGCTGGAGCGAAGCTCCCTTCGGCGCGGCCTTGGTGGTCGCAATGTCTTGCGGCGTGCCGCGGGGAACACCGACGCGCAAACCCGACATGTCGCCCCAGCCCTTGACCGTCTGGCCGACTTTGCCGATGAAGACGGTGTCGTTGATGCAGTAAGGGCGGGCAAATAGCACGACCTTCTGGCGATCGGCGAAGATCCCCATCACCGCGGCCAACATGTCCACTTGGCCAGTGAGCAGGGTGGCGACGCGATTGGAGGAGGTGACAGGAGTGATCTCCGCTTTCACGCCCAGATCGGCTGCGAACATGCGCACGAACTCGACGTCGAATCCGGTCAGAACGCCCTTTTCGTCGGTAAAGCCCCAAGGCACCTGCGCAACTTGACAGCCTGCCTTGAGAACGCCGGCCTTGCGGATGTCGTCGAGCGCGTCCGCCAACGCCGCGCGGCCGAGTATTGGCGATATGGCGGTCGCAGCGGCCGCGGTGAGGATATGGCGACGAGAGAAGTTCGGCATGGGTGCTCCTTGAAGTTGCGACGATTGACATTCAGACGCGCGCGGCCAGACGCTTTTCCAATGCGCTGGCGTATCTGGAGAGGGGGAAACAGATGACGAAGTAGCAGATCCCCGCTGCGCCATAGGCCAACAACGGACGGTAAGTCGTGCTGGCGGCGATCTGGGCGGAACGGGACAGTTCGACGAAGCCGATGATTGCGGTCAGAGACGTGCCTTTGACGAGTTGCACCAGGAATCCGACCGTTGGCGCCAACGACAGACGGAACGCTTGCGGCAAAACGACATCGATCATCCGGTGAAAATAGCTCAGTCCGAGCGCGCTGGCGGCCTCTGTTTGTCCCCGCGGCACCGCCTCGATGCCGCCGCGCCAAATGTCGCCCAGGAACGCACTGGCGTGCAGCGTGAGCCCGACGCTCGCCGCCACCCAGACATTGACGTGGAAGCCAAACACCGGCAGTCCGTAGTAGACTAGGAACAACTGCATGAGCATCGGCGTCCCCTGGAAGAAGTCGATGAACGACGCTGCGGCCGTCCTCATTCCAAAGCCGGCGGACGTGCGCAGCAACGCCACGAGCAATCCACCGACGCCGCCGCCGACGAAGGCGATCAGCGAAAGCAGGACCGTCGCCTTTACGCCGGCGACGATGGAGAGAACTTCAATCAGGGAGAAGTCGCGTATCATAGGCCGCGCTCACTTGACCGGGTAGGCGAAAGCGCGACGCTCGATCGCTTTGAACGTCTGCGAAATCATCGTCGCCATCAGCAGATAGAGCGTCGTGGCGACGATGTAGATTTCGAAGCTGCGGAAGGTGAGCGTGTCGATGGATTGCGCGGTCGCCGTCAGTTCCTCCGCAGAGATCGCCGAGACGATGCTCGACGTCAGGAGCAGCAGCACGAACTGGCTAGACAGCGCGGGATAGATGATGCGCAACGCCGGCTTGAGGATCACGAAGCGGAGCACCTGCAAGGGATGGAGCCCCAGCGCGGCGCCTGCTTCGAACTGGCCTTTGGGTATGCCGTCGACGCCGCCACGCACGATTTCGGCGGCAAAGGCCCCGAAATTTAGACTGAGCGCCAGCACGCCCGCGGGCCACGCCGAGAGGCTGAAGCCGACTGCGGGCAATCCGAAGTAGATGAAGAGGACCTGGACCAGAAACGGGGTGTAGCGAATGGCTTCGATGTAACCGACCGCGGCCAGATTCAGGGTCCTGTGCCGACTTCTACCGGCCATTACGGCGGCGATCGCGAGCGAGAAGCCTGTCACGGCCGAGAGGCAGGTCATCGCCAACGTGAGGCCGCAGCCAGACAACAGGTCGGCCCAGTACGGGAACAGCACGCGGAAGTCGAACTGGTAGGTCATGCCTGCAATCCGCACTTGCGCAAGGGTACGCTCGGGCGTTTTGCGTGTGGCGCGCGACCGGCCGCCATGGACGCTTCCCCATCTTGTCTATTTCGTTCGCAAGCGTATCAGAAATGGAAACTGTTTCCAAGTGGAAGATGTTTCCTCTTAGTATTTCATTTCAGACGTTGTTGTTGTAGCAATCGACCAGGGAGCGGGAATGAATGGCCAGAGTCCGGGATCGCGCCTTAGCCATCATCGAGCTGCTCGCGTCGAACGCGGGCGGGATGCTGCTGAAAGATGTCGCCGAAACGCTCGATATCCCGCTATCGGCGACCCACCGCGTGCTTGCCGACCTGAAAGACGCCGGCTATGTCCGCCAGGACGGCGGCGGCGAACGCTATCTCCTGACGGCGAAACTGTTGACGCTTTCGGCCACTCTGGTTGCCGCCGCCGGAGTGACGAACCTCATCCAGCCGTCCCTTGATCGGCTCGCGGAAACGACGCGTGAGCTGGTGCGCGTGGCGGCGATAGTGGATGACGCTCTGGTTTGGGTGGCGCGCTCGCAAGGCGCCACGCAGGGCCTCCGGTTCGACCCCAGCGACGGAACCGCAATCAACTTGGCCGTCACCTCGACGGGTTTGGCCTGGATGCTATGTCTGTCCGACGAGCAGGCGTTGCAAATGGTCGCCCGCGAAGGACTGCACCCGGAGCGTTTCGGAGTCGGCACGCCGCACAGCCTGGACGAAGTGATGACGCGCGTGCGGCGGGCACGGGACGTCGGCTACGGCATGGTGGTCGAGTCGAGCGAGCCCGGGACCTCCGCCGTTTCCATGCCGATCCTCTCGCCGATACTGCGACGACCCGTCGGCGTCCTGAACATATCGGGTCCCAGCGTTCGCATGACCCCACAGCGTATGGAAACCTTCGTCGCGCCGATGCGCAAGACGGCCGATGAACTGGAGGGTGTCTGCGCTGCATCGCCGCTGTTTTCGACCGCGCGAGGTGGCGACCGTAATGCGTGATCCCGCAACCTCGTTGCGCCTTCCGGTCAGGGATTGCGCGTGCCGATCGATTCAGCCCTTGGAGCCGGAGCCATGGCGGAAGCCAATTTGATCGAAATGAAGAACGTGCAGAAATGGTATGGCGCCTACCACGCGCTGCGCGACATAGACCTCACTGTCCGGAAAGGCGAGAAGATCGTAGTGTGCGGCCCATCCGGCTCGGGAAAGTCGACGCTGATCCGCTGCATCAATCACCTCGAACCCTTTCAAGGGGGAAGCATCAGCGTCAACGGCCATCGTCTCAGCGACAGCATCAAGGCCATCGACGTCGTGCGCAGGGATGTCGGTATGGTGTTTCAGAGCTTCAATCTGTTTCCGCATATGACTGTCCTGCAAAATTGCACACTCGCGCCGATTCGCGCGCGCGGCCTAGCCAAGGCGGAAGCCGAGGCGATTGCTCGCCAGTACCTGGAGCGCGTGCGAATTAGCGACCAGGCTCAGAAATACCCAGCCCAGTTGTCCGGCGGGCAGCAACAACGCGTCGCTATCGCACGCGCGCTATGCATGCAGCCCAAAGTGATGCTGTTCGACGAACCGACATCGGCGCTCGATCCCGAAATGGTCAAAGAGGTGCTCGACACCATGATCGGGCTCGCCCTGGACGGGATGACGATGGTCTGCGTCACGCATGAGATGGGATTCGCGCGGCAAGTCGCCGACCGGGTGATCTTCATGGCGGAAGGTCAGATCCTAGAAGAGGCGCCCCCTGAGCAGTTTTTCCGCGGCGCCAAGCACCCGCGCGCCCAGAAATTCCTCGGCGAGATCCTCATCCACCACTGAGAGGAGATCGGGCGCAGCGCCGGCCGGCTCGTTCATGCGTGCTCCGGCTCAACGACAAAGGGAGGAAATGGATGATCCGCACCTACGAGGATGTTGCGCCTGCTGTACTCACCATCATGGAGCAAACAGCCGATCCCAGACTGCGCGAAATCATGAGCGCGCTGGTGCGCCATCTTCACGGGTTCATTCTCGAAACACGGCTGACCGAGGCGGAATTTCGCGCCGCAACGGCCATCCTCGCTGAGATGGGGCGACTTACCGACGACAAGCATCAGGAATTCGTCCTGATGGCCGGATCTCTCGGCGTGTCCTCGCTTGTCTGCCTATTGAACAACGGCGACGGCGGCCGCGCGGAAACCTCGCAAAATCTGCTCGGTCCATTCTGGCGCATGCATTCCCCGCACATCGAGAATGGCGGCAGCCTCGTGCGCTCGGAAACGCCGGGCGCACCACTGTTTGTCAACGCCAGAGTCGTTGACGGTGAGGGGTGGCCTATCCCCGGCGCCGAGGTCGACGTCTGGCATGCCTCGCCCGTCGGCTTGTACGACAACCAGGATCCGACGCAGGCCGACATGAACCTTCGCGGAAAGTTGACGACGGACGCCGACGGACGCTTCTGGTTTCGCTCGGTGATGATGGTCGGCTATCCGATTCCTACCGAGGGCGCCGTCGGCCGCCTGTTGCAGGCCCAAAATCGCCAACCAAACCGTCCCGCCCATTTGCATGCTCTCATCGTCAAGAAGGGCTTCAAGGTCCTCGTTTCCCAGGTTTACGATTCCGCGGATCCTCATATTGTCGACGATCCGCAGTTTGGCGTCACACGCGCGACCCTTGCCGAATTCGTGCGCCATGAGGAACCGCATCCGTCCGCGCCAGACGCGTCGCGGGGCTGGCGCTCCCTCGACTACACCTATGTGCTCGAACCCGGACCGACCGTCCTCCCGAAGGCTCCGATCAAGTGACGTCGTCCACAGACGGCGGCAGAATCGCAGGGTTATCGGACTGGCTTGATCGCGGAACTCATTGCCCGGTCTGAGTGCCTCCGTCCCGGGGGGAGTGGGGACGGTGTCGCTGCGTGATGTGTCCAGTCCGCCTTCAGGTTACTTCGGTGGCGAAATGGGGACGTCTCTTTTGGGCGGGTAGCGACCGTACCCGAAATCAGGGCCATCCGCACACGGGTGCGCCCCTACTGGATAGGCTTATTTTCCAAGCGGGCCGAGCCGATTTGACGGCTTCAGTTCACCGTCGACTCGACGCCCGATGCCGGTCGACGCGCTCCAATGTGGTCTGGAGTGGTTGCACGAAGTCGAAGCAAATGTCTGCTTCCCCCGCTGACCTTGCCTGCCACGGAAGCGCTCAACGTCAGACGGTTCCGACAACTGCGCGCGTTCGTCGATCTCAAACATCTGGACGAACGGTCGGTTTCTGAGGAAGCCGACGTCGGCTGTACGGAGAGGAAGCGCCAATTGCTGAAGTTCGCGGCGGCGTTCTGATCGCGCCTGCCGACTCCTGGTCGGTTAGCTGCTTCGATACGGTCTGCTTGGCTTGCGTGGTGAGTGGCCAACCGCTCGTCCGTTCCTCGAATGCGTCGCCGCGGTCGGGGTATTGAGCGACGTGATTCTTGATCGCCGCCATCGCCGCGTGAGGCGCGTCATAGTTTCACACGACGTTGGGCGAACGCTCGTCGTCGGCGGTGGGTGCTGTCGCACGGGCGCTCGTTTCACTCCACGAACTGCGCGATAACCAAACCCAGAAGTTGGCATGCCAAAAACAAATGCGATTATAAGCCATTAATATATTCGCAGGCAGATCCTGAGGATGTACGCGCCTGATGGCGGGACGGGATCTGCGACGTGAGGACCAGCGAAAAGGCCTTTGAACCCAACGGGCTGCCGCGCAATCTTCTGGGCGCATTCTTCAAGCATGCGGCGAACGGGCTATTGCGTAGTCCGCACGGAATCCGCGGGCAGGCAACATGGCCAGGACGCATCCGGCGACGCTTAGTCCAATTGCGCCAGCCCGTAGTGATTTTCGGTATTGCGCTAGTAACGCTCGTGTGGATCTCCACCGAAGCCCTGATCGACCAGCAACGAAAGTCGATTCACGAGGCCATAATCGCGGACGCGCGAAATCTCACGGTGGTCCTCGATCGCGAGGTCGTTCACACCATCAACGATCTCGATCGAATCCTGTTATTTATCCGGTCGACCCGTGATCGCAATCCGCAACTGGACTGGCAGTCGATCATCACCGACAAATACAATGTCGACAGCCAAACCGTGCAGATCGCGGTGATCGATGCGGATGGCATCATGGTGACCAGCAGCGCGCTGCTGCATCCGGAGAAGCTCATCGACCTCCACGATCGCGAGCACTTCGTTGCGCAACGCGACTCGAAGACCGATGCGCTCTTCATCAGCAAGCCGATGGTCGGGCGCGCATCGGGCAAGCTGTCCGTCCAGTTTTCCCGCAAACTTCTGGACGCAAACGGCGCTTTCGCCGGTGTGATCGTCGTTTCCCTCGATGCGGAAATGCTCACGCGCGCTTATTCAGGAGTAAACCTGGGCGCTGGCAATGGCTTGGCCTTGATCGGCGACGATGGAGTTGCGCGCTCTGGCACGGGCATATTCGCCGACGTGGTCGGCAAGACATTTCCTGGCAGCGACGATCTTGCTGAGTTCTTCGCCAAGGACGTCGGCTCGAAGTTGGCGATCGACAGAGACGATATCGTCGAGGTTCTCAAGTGCGTCGAAGGCTATCCGCTCAACGTCGTCGTTGCGCTGCCCGGCATTGCCGCCAATGGCCTTCTCGCCAGCAATACCAACACCTATCGTTGGAGCGCGGCGGCGGCTTCCTTCCTCGTTCTGCTGGCGACGGTAAGCGCTTGGCTTCGTCGTTACCGCTACGAACGGCGCATGCTACGCATGGCCAAGTTCGACTCGCTCACCAACCTGCCCAACCGTGCGCACCTCCAAGACGAACTCGAAGCGGTATTCACGGTGCCAAGCGAGAAGCGCAACTTCGCCTTGCATGTCGTGGACCTCGACGGCTTCAAATTCATCAACGATACGTACGGCCACTTGACCGGCGATGAACTGCTGAAGATCGTGGCCGACCGCCTGACGGCGATCGCGAACAGAGGCGAGTTCGTGGCGCGGCTCGGCGGCGACGAATTTGCGATTGTCCAGCCGGTCAAGAATTTTGCCAAAGATGCGACCTTGCTCGCCGAGCGCGTGATAAGCGGCTTGTCGGCGCCATGCCGGATTGGCGGCGTCGAGGCGACCGTAGGCGCCAGCGTCGGATTTGCGAGCGCCCGCAACGACGGCCGCAGCGCATATGAACTGCTGCAAGCCGCGGATCTGGCGCTATACGCCGTCAAGACTTCCGGACGCCGGGCAAGCCGCTGCTACGACCCTGATATGACGTTGCAGATGCGCAAGCGCGTCGCCACAGAGTGCGGACTTCGCCGAGCCGTCGAATTCGGCGAGTTCGTTGTCTTTTACCAGCCTATCGTCAACGCAGCAACGAACCGGACAGTCGGTTATGAGGCGCTCGTGCGCTGGAATCATCCGGAAAGGGGCGTTGTCGGACCGGATGAATTCATTTCAGTGGCCGAGGAGACCGGCCTGATCGTCCCACTGGGCGAGTGGGTCTTTCATCGCGCGTGCAAGGAAGTGGCCCGGCTCGGCGGCGATTTGCGCGTCGCCGTGAACTGCTCGCCGCGCCAATTCGCAGGCGACGGCATCGTGGACGTCGTGCGCAGCGCCCTGGCGGCGAGCGGACTGCGTCCAGACAGGCTGGAGATCGAAATCACGGAATCGATGCTGATCAAGGAGGACCAGTCGGTCGTCCGCCAACTCAACGAGCTGCGCGCGATGAGTTGCGGCATTTCGCTGGACGATTTCGGCACCGGATATTCTTCACTGAGCTATCTCGCGCGTTACCCCATAGACAAGATCAAAATCGACCGCGCCTTCATCGCCTCGGTAGCTGACCGCCGAAGAACGCAGGCCGTCGTCAGGGCGATTGTCGACCTTGCCACAGCCTTTGGCATGGAGACGATCGCCGAAGGCGTCGAAGACGAGGAACAACTGCAAATTCTTCGCCGCCTTGGCTGCGTCGAGGTTCAAGGTTATCTGTTCGCCAGGCCCAAGCCGATTGCGGAATTCGGTAAGCTCACCCCGGTCCACTCAGCCTCGCGAGCGGCTTGAACCGCCTCGACGGTGCGCGATAGCGCCATCGCACGCTTGAGCCGCGCCTCACGCCACAACAGCGCAAGGCCCGACGCTACAACGATTGACGCGCCCGCCAGAAGCGGCAGCGTCGGCGCGTCGCCCCACACGATGAAACCAATCGGCAGCGCCCAGACGAGAAGAAGATAGTAGAAAGGCGAGACTGCGGTGGCTGGCGCGAATCCGAGAGCGCGCGTCCAGAGATACTGCGCTACGCCATTCGCCGCGCCCCCCGCGAGAAACAGCGCGGCATCCGAGCGTGAGGGCATGACGAACCCGAACACCAGAAGCAGCGAATGGAAGGCGGCGACGGTGATCATTTGCCACATCAGCAACGTGAGCGTGGATTCCGTCTTGGTCATGCTGCGCACCGCTACGGTGACGCTGCCGTACATCACGGCATTGGCCAGCGCGAACAACGCGCCAACCTGAAAAGTGTCGGCGCCGGGACGAGCGATGACGAGCACGCCGAGAAAGCCCAGCGCGAGGGCGCTGCCGCGCCACGGATCGGCCCTTTCCTTCAGCCAGAGAAGGGCGATTAGAGCCGAGAACAGCGGCGCGGAAAATCCGATCGCGATGGCGCCGGCCAGAGGCATCAGCCAAAGCGCCAGAACTGTGAAGGTCTGCGAGATCGACTGGGACGCGCCGCGCGCGACATGGGCGCGCCAACGCGCAGTGGCAAACACCGAAACGCCGGTGACCGGTAAGACCAGAGCCGAACAAAAAATCAACGACGTCGCCGAGCGGAAGAACATCACTTCGCCCACGGGATAGCCGGCGACCAGCAGCTTGGCGATCGTGTTGGAGGCGGCGAGCATCAGCGTCGCACCAACCATGCAGGCGATGCCGAGCGGAATATTGTCCCCCGCCGGCTTGGCGTCAGTCGAGATTGAGCCGCGCATCGCACACTCCGCTGATGAGATTGGCCGCCCAGAGACGTGAGGCGAGATCGACTTCGACGGGAACCGGCTTGATGCGCGCCGGCAGGCTTTCGACGCTGGCGGCGTAGGCGCGCCGCGCCGCATCGGCCTCGTCCATGGTGACGCGCTGAAAGCGCACCTTGTCGCCGATGGCCAGCCGTCCGAGCGCCGGCCAATCGGCGCTGATGACGGTCGCTATCTTCGGATAACCGCCGGTCGTCTGGTGCTCGCAGCGCAGAACGATCGGCTGTCCGTCGCCGGGAATCTGGATCGAACCGAGCGAGATGGCGTCAGATACGATGTCGTGGCCCCGCGCAGGCGACACGGGCGGGCCGAAGAGCCGTGCGCCCATCCGGTCGGCGCCGGAGCCCACGCCATATTCGCTGTTGTAGAAGGCAGCGATCTGGTCGTCGGCGAAATGGTCGGTCTGCGGCCCGTCGACTACGCGCAAGCAACGCGTCGGCGGCAATTCCAATCCTTCCAGCATCGCTTCCGCACGGTCCTCGACCCGGTGGCGCGCCAACGGCAGACGATCGCCCGCCTTCAACGCCCGGCCGTGCCAGCCGCCAAGCCCCCCACGCACGTAGGTCGAAACGGCGCCCAACGCTGGCGCGATATCGAAGCCGCCCTCGAACGCAGCGTAAAGGATGGCCGCACCTGCAACGGCGCCGATGTCAACTTCGTCGCCGAGCAGAAGGCAATGGCTGCGGCCGACGTCTAGTTTGCGGCGAACGCCTTCGCGGCGCAGTACGATGCTGGCGCTTGCCCCGAAACAGGCGATCCGGGCGCTTCGGACGGCGACGCGAAACCGCGGACCGCGATAGGCGATCTCCAGCGCGCCGACGTCAGGCGCATTGCCAACGAGCGCGTTGGCCGCCCTCAAACTGAACGCATCGAGGGCGCCGCCGGCCGGAATTCCGAGATGCAGATATCCCGGTCGGCCCAAATCCTGAACGGTCGTCGCCAAGCCGGGCGACAGGATGTCGAGAGAGGCGGTCACGTGAAAAGCCCTCCTTCCGCGGACTCAAATCGGGGCTGAAGGCCGCCTTCCGCTGCGGGCTTGGTCAGGGCCTCGAACGTCGCCAGTGGGATCGGTTCGAAGATCACCCGGTCGCCCGGCATAATCTGGCAACCTTCGCCGCGGCTCGGGTCCCAAAGGCGCGCTGGCGTCCGTCCGATGATGTTGAGCCCGCAGGGCGTTTCCCTCGGGAACACGCAAGTCATGGTCATCGCCATGCCCACCGACCCCGCCGCGACCTTGCCGCGCGGCGAAACACGCCTCGGCAGCGCCAACTCAGCCGGCAGGTCGCCGAGATAGGGCTGACCCGGCAGGAAACCGAGCATGTAGACGTGGTGGGTGATCGCGGTGTGCCGCGCGGCGATCTCCGCCGGCGACAGCCCCAGCCGCTCCGCAACTTCGATCAGGTCGGGCGCGACGCTCTCATCGTAACATACCGGCAGCCGCCAGAGCCGTGACGGGTAGGCAACGTTCGCGGCCTCGACCATCCAATCGCCGACACGCCGAACCAATTGAGCGTAAGGAAGCAGATCCGGTTGATAGCTGATCATGAGCGAACGGAAAGTCGGCACCGTCTCGATCACGCCTTCGACGTGATCGTTGGCTATCGCCTGAGCCAGGGCCAGAACCTGGCAGTTGAGCGCGCGTTCGATGCGGTCCCCAAAATCGACGACCAGCGCTGCGTCCCCTGCCGGCAATATGCGATAGTCGGACATGCAGGCCCCTCCGCTTCAAGCGCACTCGGGCTCGGCGATGGCGGACTCCGGTGTCGAAGCCATGAACCAGGGCTTCACGCTGACGCCGCGGCGAATGGAGTACATAAAGAAGATCGGCATCCGGTCGGGAAACAGCGCGCGATGCTCGCTGCCGTTGAACGTGACGAAGACCGACTCCTTGAAGACCGCTTCGACGGCCTGTTTTTCGATCATATTGGATTTATAGTAGCGCCGCGCCCCGTCTTCGTACTCGCCTTCTCCGCGATACCACTTCGCAGCCGAAACGGTCAGTTGGCTGAGAATCTCTGCGGACGGCGCCTCTTCGGCTCGTTCCGCGTCGATGCGGTCCTCTGCCCAGGCGACGACATCGCTGAGATAGCAACACTTGAAGTCGCGTTTCGTTGCCTCTCGTTCGATCTCGGCGAAATAGCGACGCGTGGAAGTCTCCCCGTAACCATTCAGCATCGCATGGGTGTCGGTGAATATGATCGTCACATCGGCCCCAGGAGCATGCAGGCTCGCCACACGCCGCGCCAATTGTGAGAGATAGTCCAGGCATTGGCGCTCGGGCGGAGCGAAACTTTCGCGCGGGCCGCGACCCCAGTAGAGAACGAAGCTTAGCGGACGATGCTGAGCGATGGCCTCGTGAGCCAAACTTCGCAATCGCTCGACGTTGTCGGGATGTTCGCGCTTGAACGCCCAGGAATTGAATGTTTGGATCAGGGCGTCGCTAGTGGGGGCGCCAGCAACAGGTTGTCGAGCAGCCGATGCGCCCGAACCACGTCGGTTTACCGAAGAGCCACGCTCGCCAGGGACGGGGGCAATAGGCGAAGTCGAGACGGCGGACCTACCAACATGAAATTCCATTGCGCCACGCCTATATGATTTATTCACCATCAAAATTTCCCACGTGTCTTTACCAAATTCAATGTAAAACGTGCATCGCGCCTGCTGTTATAGTTTGTTAAGGTTAATCCGACAACTGAGTTGTCAGTTGGTATTCTACGAGGCCCCGGTGAATTGCTTCAAGCGTGGCTTCTCATGGCAAATATTACATTATTTAAGCGTATTAATATCTCACGGATTGATACTGACCTTCATTCGCGAATGGCATGATGGATCGTCCGCATCGATTCACGTCACGGAACCCTATGTCTGCTCAGGGCGGAGTCCTTCCCTTCGGATTCCCCCGTCTTCGTCCGGACTCCCTCGCGAACCGGCCGTTCGCGACGTGCGAGGAAGGTAGGTCAGGTTAGCCTCGGGAGTCCGCGACGGCAGATAAAGGGGTACGCGCCAGCGCTTCGCCTTTGAAAGGGTTGTCCCTCGCCGGGGACGGGGATGTCCATCACTTCTTTTGCGAATACTGTCTGGTCGCACGATTGAAGATGTAGTCTGTCGCGTAGCCCGCTCGGTTGTTTCGAAAGCTGATGGAGATGACATCGGCCCCATTTTCCGTTCGTTTTTCAACGTTCAGATATATCGGCGTCATGAGCATACCTGCGTTGCAATCATCCTTGCCGAAATTTAACTCCTGATCGACTTTCTTGCTGCCTTTATTGACTATTTGCATTTTGCCCATGCAAATGCCGGAGCTGGTATTCGCGTAAATTCCTGAAAACATGCGAATAGATGTCTGTGCCCAGAAGGGAATCTCAACGGTTCCGTCGATCTTTCCCTCGCCGGTATCGTCCAAGGTCGCAACCTTCTTGAGGGCCACGGGATAAGTAGTCGCGCCCCTGCTCCATGACCCTTTCGCGCCGCCGTCGCTCACGTCGAGGGAGAATGGGTGCGGCGCGACAATCAAGGTGAGAATGGCGCGACAATCAGGATGAGAATGCCGCCGCGGGGGTGACGAAGGGAGGGCGTAGCCCGACCGAAGACACCC
>Ga0302320_10008681_pt1 | contig 22014 bp, 18 predicted proteins | sample Bog_T0_3_FD_202130 | JGI IMG/M metagenome (GOLD analysis project Ga0302320, IMG submission 202130) | Peat permafrost microbial communities from Stordalen Mire near Abisko, Sweden - Bog_T0_3 | ecosystem: Environmental > Terrestrial > Soil > Wetlands > Peat | place: Sweden: Abisko, Stordalen Mire...
CCGGCGCCTTGTTCGGCGAAGGGGGGCGACTGTAATTGGATGAGGAGCGCTTGGTCGTCGGCCAACAACGCGGCGACGGGTTTGAGGTCGGAGGCGATCAGCTGGGACCGGGAGGATTGGAGTGCTTCGTGATCGTGATACCAGGCGACTGCGGCCAGGAGTGCCACCGTCAAGAGAGCCGCTAACACGATCCACGCCGTCTGTTTATTCAATCAAGACTTTACGGATGCGGCGCCGCAGGCAGCCCGGGTCGCGCGCAGGTAGCTCGCCCGGTAGATCGGCAAATGTTCCGTTCGGGCCATTCATGACCCCCCACAGCGTCACAGAGCTGTACAACGTCTGGGGGGCTCGCGCCCCCCAGACCCCCTCAAAGTGTCCAATAGACAAATTATCAAATCCTCCAGCCCTCACCGGCCGCTACGAACCGCGCGAGCATAGCCGTCGTCCGTCCCGAACTTGCCGCCGTAGCCGTTGACGAAGCCATTGCTAAAATTGACGAACCACGCGCCGTTCGGAAAGCCCGCCAACGAACTGGAGGACCAGTAGCCGGACGCCTGCGTCGGCCCAAAGGCGGGGTCGATACACGGTGAACCCGTAGTGCATCCCGGCGCGCTCGTTTCGATGATCGTGTTCAGCTCCGCAATCGTCGGGATCCGCCAGTCGCAGTGATTCGCAAAACAGGCGGTGGGTCCGTTGCTTACATCCTGCCCGGCCGAGGGACTGGTGTAATCCCCGCCATTGAGGGTCGCCAGAAAGGAGGTGTAAAGCGTCCCATCCGGGTTGTTGTCCCCCGTGCCCCAGGTGTAATAATTATTGAGGCAAGTAATCTCGCCGCCGCAGGCGCTGGTCTTAAGCTCCCACATCAGCCCGGTCTGGTGGTCGGTGAGCGTGCCATCCCCATTCACCACATAGCGCGGCAGCCCCGAGGGACTACAGGTCCACACAAGACCCGAAGCACCCTGGTACTCGACCGGCGTGTCGCCCGCGACGCAGGTCGTGGGCAGTCCAGGACCCGCAGGTCCCGTGGCGCCCGTCGCACCGGCAGGACCCTGCGGTCCCTGGGAACCCGGTGGTCCCTGAGCACCGGTCGCGCCGGTCTGACCCGTCGCCCCCGTTGCCCCGGCTGCGCCCATGGCGCCGGCGGGACCTTGCGGACCCGCTGGACCTTGCGGTCCCGCGGGGCCCATCGCGCCGGCGGCGCCGGCCGGACCGTGTGGACCCGCCGGACCTTGCGCCCCCGTCGCACCCGTGGCACCCGTTGCGCCCTTCGCACCGGCAAGACCAGTTGGACCTTGTGCTCCGGTGGGACCGGCGGGACCTGGAATGCCTTGCGCTCCTTGTGGGCCGGTTGCACCGACGGGACCCTGAGGGCCTTGCGAACCTGTGGGACCAGGGACGCCTTGCGGTCCTTGCGGTCCGGTGGCGCCTTGCGCATCGAGGAGAGCCCAATAGTTCGCGTTCGTACCAGGCGTGACGTTGCTGTTCAAAAACAAACTGACGTAGCTCGTGCCGTTGTAGGTCACGATCGCGCCGGGGAGATAGAGATTGGTCTTTGTCCAGGCGCCTTGGAATACCAGCAGCGGCACGTCGACGGCGGTTGCCGGGGCGCTAACGCCGAGCCCGGCGAATATGGTGAGGCACATTAACAGGGAGGCCAGCAGTGAACCAGCGCGCTTCGGATGAGTCATGGTGATGCCTTCCATCAATTGTTGATCGTTGTGTTCAGTCCACGCCATCACCGGTCGCTACGAACCGCACGCGCGTAGTTGCCGAACGACTTGCCGTCGTTGAAGACGGCGCCATTGTTGAAAAAGACGCCCCACGCGTAGGTCGGACTGGCCGCCAACGAACTGGAGGACCAGTAGCCGGACGCCTGCGTCGGCCCGAACGCGGGGTCGATGCACGGCGAGCCCGAGCCGCACCCCGGCGCGCTCGTTTCGATGATCGTGTTCAGCTCCGCAATCGTCGGGATCCGCCAGTCGCAGTGATTCGCAAAACACGCGGTGGGTCCGTTGCTCACGTCTTGTCCGGCCGAGGGACTGGTGTAATCCCCGCCATTGAGGGTCGCCAGAAAGGAGGTGTAAAGCGTCCCATCCGGGTTGTTGTCCCCCACCGTGCTCCAGGTGTTTTCGTTGTTGACACAGGTGATCTCACCGCTGCAGGTGCTGGTCTGCAATTCCCACATCAGCCCGGTCTCGTGGTCGGTGAGCGTGCCATCGCCATTCGCCACATAGCGCGGCAGACCCGAGGGACTGCAGGTCCAGGCGTTGTTGTAATAGACGACGTTGTCGCCGACCACGCAGGTGCTGGGAAGTCCCACGCCAGCGGCTCCGGTGGCGCCCGCCGCGCCGGCAGGACCCTGCCCTCCCTGCGGCCCTTGCGGTCCTTGCGTACCCGTGGCGCCGGTCTGGCCTGTGGCGCCCGTTGCACCGGTGGCGCCTGTTGCGCCGGCGGGGCCCATCGCACCGGCCGGACCTTGCGGACCCGCAGCGCCCATTGCGCCAGCGGCGCCGGCAGGGCCTGTGGGTCCGGCCGGACCTTGTGCTCCCGTTGCACCGGTGGCGCCGGTTGCGCCTTTCGCTCCGGCGGGTCCGGCAGGGCCTTGCGCGCCGGTGGGACCCGCGGGACCGGGGAGGCCTTGCGCACCCTGGGGACCCGTGGCGCCAGAGGGACCCGTCGGGCCTTGCGGACCGGTTGGACCTGGGACGCCTTGCACGCCTTGCGGACCGGTGGCGCCCTGCGCATCGAGCAGCGCCCAGTCATTGGCATTCGTGCCGGGCGTGACGTTGGAGTTCAGGAACAGGCTAACGTAGCTGGCGCCGTTGTAGGTGACGATGGCGCCGGGGAGATAGAGATTGGTCTTGGTCCAGGCGCCTTGGAACACCAGGATCGGTACGCTGACGGCCGCGGCCGGGGCGCTGGATCCCAGTCCGGCGAATATGACGAGGCACGTCAACAGGGAAGCCCGATAAGTGCCGGCGCGCTTCGATTCAGTCATGGTCATCCCTTTCATCGAATTTGTTCGTTCTGGCGGAATTCAGTCCAACGCCGGCGACATGCAAAGTGGATGGCCGTGAGGATTGAAGTGACGATTCATCGAGTCGACTTGAAGCGCTTTGAATCTATTCCTGAAGAAGAGTTGGCGTCAATGATAAATCAAGAGAAGAGAAGTCGGTTTTAAAATTATTTAATTTGATCGAAGACGCGACGAGGCCACGTCATTAGACTTAATCCGTGGAACGCATCCGAAGGCAGACGGGGCTTCGCTCCTCGGTGCCGTTGGCACCTTCGAGTGAGTGGGCGCCCGTGTTGCCGATGGTGGATTTCAGGTCGCTGCCCTCGTTTGACGTGGCGGTCGTGCGGGGGTGCATCCGGAGAATTCAGCGAACCCAAGGCGATTGCCACGGTCGTCCGCCGGGTCGCGTCCATTGACGCATTGAATGCGGACAACTGGGGCGCCCAGGGTTGCTCTTGATACGAAGGCGGGCGGTAACGGACCATGCACGTTGAGTACACGGAGCCATATCTGGTAGCCGCGCCGCGCGAAACAGGACGTATCGCCCCCAGCCTCCAGGGGTGCGACGTATACGTCGCACGAGCGGCCAGGGATCGGCCGCTCTGGGCTTGGGAGAAGCAGGACAGCGAAGCCCAATGGATCCACGGCGGTGCGGGCAACAGATATGCGCTCCGTGGACATTCACTTGATGGATCGCTATTGCGCAGCTGCGATCTCAGCTTGCACTGCCCCCGGGAAGTCATCGGGGAACGTTGGGCTGGCGTTGGGGTAGTTGCCGCCGGCCATGTAGAGCTCAGTGAAGGAATTCCAGCGGTCGCGCCAGGCGGCGGCGTAGGTTTTGAGTTTGTTGGCCTCGGTGATGAATTCTTGGGTTTTGGCGTTGGGAAGGTAGGCGGTGATGAGGGTGGCGATGGCGGTGTTGTTCTCGGCAAGCGTGTCGAGGCGTTGTTTCATCTCGGAGGTCTTGGCGATGCCGTCGCGGCGGAGTTTCACGAGATAGGACTCGAGGATGCCGGCGTCGGATTCGGCGAACGGAGGGGACTGGAGTTCGGTGAGTAGTTTTTGGTCATCGGTCAGCAGCGCGGCGATGGGTTTGAGGTCGGAGGAGATCAGTTGGGACTGGGAGGCCTGGAGCGCGTCGTGCGCGTGGTACCAGGCGGCGGTTGCGATGAGCGCGGCCGTCAATCCGGCGATCAACATGATCCATGCGGTCCTGCTATTCAATAAATACTTCGCGCCTCGCGAGGCCCCTCCAAGCTTTTGACCCACTGATCATCGAATCGCGTGGCAATCACGCGCCGCTACGAACAGCGCGAGCGTAAACGACATTTGTCTTGTAGTTATCGAGGACGAACGTGGAGGGCCCTTTGTCGAAGCAAACGTACCACGCGATAGTCGGGTACACCGCAAACTCACTGGACGACCAGTAGCAAGAGGCTTTCGTGGACCCGAAAGCGGAGTCGATGCAAGCGATTTGAGAGAATGGATAGCACCCGGCCGCGGAGGTTTCGATGATTGCCTGCAGCTCTGCAATCGTCGGGATGCGCCAGTCGCAGTGATTCGCAAAACACGCGGTGGGCCCATCGCTCACGTCCTGCCCGGCCGAGGGACTGTAATAGTCGCCGCCATTGAGGGTCGCCAGAAACGTGGTAAACAGCGTCCCGTCGGCGGCAGTGCCTGACGAACTCCACGAGTAGCAGTTATTCACGTCGTCAGCAGTGGCGCCGCCTGAACACAACGTGCTTGAAGGAGTTCCCGTCTTCAACTCCCACATGAGTTCGGTCTGGTTGTCGGTGAGCGTGCCGTCACCGTTGTTCACGTAGCGCGGCAGACCCGAGGGACTGCAGGTCCAGGCGTTGTTGTAATAGACGACGTTGTCGCCGACCACGCATGTCGTGGGGAGTCCAACGCCAGCGGGTCCGGTGGCACCTGGCGCGCCGGGGGGCCCTTGAGATCCTTGTGAACCCGGTAGTCCTTGCGCGCCCGTGGCGCCGGCCTGACCCGTCGCCCCCGTTGCCCCGGCTGCGCCCATGGCTCCGGCGGGGCCCATCGCACCGGCTGGACCTAGCGGACCTGCGGCGCCCATTGCGCCGGCGGCGCCGGCAGGGCCTTGCGGACCCGCCGGACCTTGCGCCCCAGTCGCACCCGTAGCTCCGGTCGCCCCTTTCGCTCCGGCGGGTCCCGCCGGACCTTGCGCGCCAGTGGGGCCGGCGGGTCCGGGGATACCTTGCGCGCCTTGTGGGCCGGTTGCACCGGCGGGACCCTGAGGACCTTGCGGTCCCGTCGGGCCGGCGACGCCTTGCGGTCCTTGCGGACCGGTGGCGCCCTGCGCATCGAGCAGCGCCCAATAGTTCGCGTTCATACCGGGTGTGACGTTGCTATTCAAAAATAAACTGACGTAGCTCGTGCCGTTGTAGGTCACGATCGCGCCGGGGAGATAGAGATTGGTCTTTGTCCAGGCGCCTTGGAATACCAGCAGCGGCACGTCGACGGCGGTTGCCGGGGCGCTAACGCCGAGCCCGGCGAATATGGTGAGGCACATTAACAGGGAGGCCAGCAGTGAACCAGCGCGCTTCGGTTGAGTCATGGTGATGCCTTCCATCAATTGTTGTTCGTTGTGTTCAGTCCACGCCATTACCGGGCGGTGCGAACCGCGCGCGCGTACATGGCGGGTATCTTGCTGTAGAAGTTGCCAACCTCGCCATTGAAGAAGGTGACGGCCCACACGCCGTGCGGATCCACCACCGACGAACTGGACGACCAGTAGGCGAATGCCTGCGTCGGCCCGAACGCGGCGTCGATGCACGGAGCAGTGGATGAACTGCACCCCGGCGCGCCAGTCTCGATGATCGTATTAAATTCTGCAATCGTCGGGTTCCCGATGTAGAGGTTACCGCTTGAATCCACCGCGACGCCGATTGGGTAACTGAGGTTGGCACTCGTGGCCGATACGCCATCACCCGTATAGCCATACATTCCATTGCCCGCCACGGTGGTAATGATCCCCGTTGCCGCGCTGACCCTGCGGATGCGCTGGTTAAGCTCATCGGCGATGAACAGGTTACCGACGGAATCCACGGCAACGCCTGCCGGACCACTCAGTTCAGCATTCGTGGCCGCTCCACCGTCACCGGAATAGCCTTGGAAGCCATTGCCAGCCACGGTGGTGATTATCCCGGTCGCCGCGTTGACCAAGCGGATGCGCTGGTTATTATAGTCGGCAATATATAAATTACCGCTCGAATCCACAGCAACGCTAGTCGGTTGATTAAACGCGGCACTCGTGGCCGGGCCGCCATTGCCCACATTGCTTACGGAGCCATTGCCCGCAACGGTGCTGATGATGCCGGTCGCCGAGCTGACCATGCGGATGCGCTCATTTGGCTCATCGGCAATGTAGAGGTTACCGCTTGAATCCACGGCGACGTCACTTGGGTAATTGAGCTCTGCGCCCGTGGCCGGCCCGCCATCACCCGAATAGCCAAACGTGCCATCGCCTGCCACGGTGCTGATGATCCCAGTAGCAACAGTGACCTTGCGGATGAGGTTATTGAACGAGTCGGCGATGTATAGGTTACCGCTTGAATCCACGGCAATGCCATTTGGGTAATTGATTTCGGCGCCCGTGGCCGGCCCGCCATCACCCGAATAGCTAGGGGCGCCATTGCCCGCCACAGTGGTGATGATCCCGGTCGCCAAGCTGACCAATCGGATGCGGCTGTTATACGAGTCGGCGATGTAAAGGTTACCGCTTGAATCCACGGCGACTCCACTTGGGTAACTGAGTTCGCCACTCGTGGCTGGTCCGCCATCCCCCGAATAGCCGTATCCGCCATGGCCCGCTACGGTGCTAATGACCCCAGTAGCCGCGGTGACCTTGCGGATGAGGTTATTGCCCGCATCGGCTATGTAGAGGTTACCAACCGAATCCACGGCGACGCCCGACGGCCCGCTGAGTTCCGCACTTGTGGCGGCCCCACCATCACCGGAATAGCTTTGAGTGCCATTACCGGCAACTGTGGTGATGATTCCGCTCGCGGCTGTAACCTTGCGGATGACGTTATTGCCCGCATCGGCTATGTAGAGGTTACCAACCGAATCCACGGCGACGCCCGACGGCCCGCTGAGTTCAGCACTCGTGGATGTGCCCCCATCACCCAAAAACCCAGCGGCCCCATTTCCCGCAACCGTGGTGATCGTTCCCGTCGCCGGATTGAATTGCTCAATCTGGTTGCCGCTTACTACATAAACGGTGCCATTTGGTGCATACGCAATTCCTCTTGCCAAACCCACGCTGACCTGGAGGGCTGGACTGTTAGCATAACGTTCCCCGCCGGCAACCGTTTGAATGGTCTGCGCGGATGCGCTCAGAGCGTCCAATAGCGGAAGTGAAATGAGTGCAAGGGCAGATAAAACCATTTTGATGCGCATGCTCAAACTCCTACCATGAAAAAAACGCCCCTCGACTGGGTGAGGAATCGCGTGGTCATTGAGCTAATGAAGCGCACACCGACACGCGCTTTGATGGGCCGGCCGCCGTCAAGCTAGTTGTCGCATAAATGGATTTATTTACGCGGCCTCTTTCATGATGTTCTGCGGGTTGAAGTGTTTTTCTCCTTTGGTTTCTATTTCATCTGGATTCAGGTGAACGACATCGATGTGCTGCCAGTTACGCGTCGCGTTTTTCCAACGTAGCGGATTCTTGGCTCGAGCGACCGCGTAGACGGCGCTACGGCGCTGCAGGATCGCCCGATCCAGCCCAGCATGACGCTGGGCCGGGGTGACGAAGCGGATCGCGCTGTGGCGATGCTCGTGGTTGTACCACTGCACGAGGGTTGTCGCCCAGGCGCGGGCGGCGGCGATGTCCACGAACGGATCGAGCGGATACTCTGGGCGGTACTTGAGCGTCCTGAACAACGATTCCGAGTACGGATTGTCGTTGCTGACGGCCGGTCGGCTCAGCGAGGCCATCACGCCGAGGGAGCGCAACGTCGCCACCATCGTGCTGCCCTTCATCGAGCCACCGTTATCTGAGTGAAGCACCAGTTGTCCCGGCATGATTCCCTCCCGTCGGCACAGATCGCGCATCACCTCGCTCGCGTTTGCACCGTTCTCCTCGGCATAGATCTGCCAGGCAACGATCTTGCGGCTGAACACGTCGAGGTACAGGTAGAGATAAAAGTACTGGCCATGCACGGTTGACGGCAGGTAGCTGATGTCCCAGGTATACAACTGGTTCGGTTCGGTCGCGCTCAGCGCCCGCGGTTTGCTGCGTTTCTGGCCGCGTCGCTCGACGCGTCGGTGCGCTAACTGACCTTCATCCCGTAGTACCCGGTAGAGAGTCGATTCCGAGCCAATATAGCGGTTCTGATCGGCCAAACGCGGCACGATTTGGCTCGGCGGCAAATGGCCGAACTCGGCTGAGTTGGCGACCGCCAGCAGTGTTGCTCGTTCAGTCGGTGAGAACTTGTGGGCCGGCGGCTCGTGGCGCAGCGTGCGTCCATCCGGGCCATCATTGGCTGCCTCCCAGCGTTGCAAGGTACGTGCGCTGAAGCCGAGCAGCGCACAGGCGGGCGCTAGGCGCGCTCCGCCAAGGACCGCCTCCTCGATCAGGCTCGCGATCACGAGCCGTTCAGGCTGCGTATTCATACTTCCTCGGCCGCCCACAGCGCCTGATATTTTTTTTGGAGTACCAGCAACGCTGCAGCCTCGGCTAACGCCTTGTCCTTACGATTCAGATCGCGCTGCAGTTGCTGATTGGCCTGGCGCAACTGGCGCAGCTCCTGCGACTCTTCCCGACTCCTCGCCGGAACCGGTGTGCAAAAATCGCTGCGCCACTTCGTCAGGTCATGCGCAAATATTCCGCGCTCTCGGCACCACGCGTTCAGTGCCTCATCCTTCAGATCATGGCTCTCATGCAGCGCGAGCAACCGCTGCGCCGCCGTCCATTCGCTCGTGTGCGCCGGCTTCGGCGGCGGATTCTTCTGGTCTCGCGATGCGTTCTTCATCCAACCTCTCAGGGTGCCGATGTTCATGTTCAAATCAATCGCAACCGATTCGACCGTTTGATCGCTGGCACGCGCGAACACCTTCCGCAGCGCTTGCTCTTTGAAACCAGACTGATACTTTCTCTTCATGGTCATTGTCCTCTCTATCGATGATCTTTGACGATCATTCAGAGGCGACAACTAGCCTGACACGGGGGGGGGCGTCACGACGGGCCACCGTGCGTAGTCGATTAAAGGGAGCGCCGTACTCCCGCGCTTCACCCAAATTGGGTAAACGCCAGAACTCGCCGCGCAAGGCAATGTCCGCGTTTCGGACACGGTTATGCCGTTAAGTTCGGAGACCCGCCAACGGCCGGCGCGCTTCGATTTAGTCATTGTCATCCCTTTCATCGATTGTGTTCGTTCTTGGCGGCGTTCGATTGGATCACGTTACTTTTCGAGTGAATTGGAACCCACCGCGGAAGCGCGATGAAAGAATCCCGCTGCGAAGCAAAGTTAGCGTGCGTTAGGTGCGCATGCTTCCCCTAAATGGGTGAGACCAAAGCGTCTGTTTTTGCAAGCATCTTCCCCTCGGCCTGCAATCCATTCGGGCGTCGCACAGAAAGCAGGTGGTTTCGTATTGCGCCGTGCAGTCCCGGCTCCGCGCATGCCCTGATGTAGTCGGCAAAGAGTTGCAACGCATTGTCGGGGTTGGCGTCAAGGACTGCCCTCGCCCGTTCGAATTGGGGGCGAATAGATCTCGGTCGGGATTAATTGTTCGCAGGCGGATCAGGCGCTTGGGACTCACCCAAACTGGTGAGGCGATCATCAGGGGACTTTGGTAGTTTTCAATCACGTGGCAGAGGCGGCCGCAGTTATTTAGCCAAAGTTCTCCGGAGGAGATCGAATGGAAAAGTTATGGAGCTGATTGAAACCATTGCGACCGTAATGCCGGCAAGAGCGGCTTTCCAGCCCTGTTTGCAGACAAAAGTCATGCGGCGTCGCGCTTTCAGAGCCGACTTGGTGTTCTTGGCGCTCTGGGCGTCCATACCGTTATTGTCGTTGAGTGGACAGGCTTTGGCTGGCCCTCCGCCGACGTTCAGCCAGACGGCAACGATTCCGGTCGGAGATTACCCGACGTTTGCTGTAGCGAACCCGGCCGGCACGATGGTGTATGTCGTCAACACGAACAGCAATTCCGTCAGTGTCATTGAGACGGCGACAAACACCGTTCTGGCAACCATTGCCGTTGGAAGCAATCCGGCTCGAATTGTTATATCGCCGGATGGATCTACGGTTTATGTGGGCAATACCAACGGCGGGGTCTCAGTCATCAATACCAGTACAAATACGGTGACCGGCACGATCAGCACCGGGTATGGAACGAATGACATCGCTTTGACCCCCGATGGGACCAAGCTGTACCTGGCATTTGTTTATGGTGGCGTTGGCTTGGTTAATCTCCCAGGCCAAACGGTGCAGATCATTTCAACTACATTATGTCCAGAGGGATTGGCGATTACGCCTGACGGGAGCACATTGTTCGTCGTTTACCAATGCTACGGCCCGGGCGGTTCGAGTGGGCACGATGCCATTGGCGTGTTCAGTGTCGCCACCAATTCGCAGATCCGAAGCATCACGGGTCTTCCCAATGTCGGACATCCATGGCCGGCCGTCTCTCCCGACGGCAGCCAGTTTTGGGAAAGCGGTGACGATGCCTGTACGGGCACTGGTTATGACGGTGCAGGATGTCCAAGCGTGCCGGGCATTCCCGAGTCCGTGGTCAACGTGATTCAAGTATCCAGCGACTCACTTCTCCAATCTCTCGGCATTGCTAATCCGGACGGCCCAGGCTTTACAACGTCATTTTCTCCTGACAGTTCCACTGCGTTTTTGGGCGGAAATACCAACCTCAAATTGGTCAACACGTCGACTTTTGCCACGACCACAACCCTTCCCATCCCGGCGTCAGGGAGCCTGGCCTTTGTGGCGGGCGGAAACGTGGCTTACGCCCCGGTACCGACATTGAATGAGGTTGCCGTTTTCTCCTTGGGATCGACTTCGCCGACTAAACCGACGGTGCATTTCACGGGCGCACCGGCGAATGCCGTCTATGGAAGTTCGTTCGTTGTGACTGCCACAACCAATGCCAGCACCACGGCGGCGATCACTGCCGGCGGCGCCTGTTCGATCTCGGGGAACACCGTGACCATGACCGCCGGCACGGGAAGTTGTACGCTGACGGCAACCTGGGGCGCGGACAGCGACTACAGTTCGGCATCGCTGCAACAGACGACCATGGCAGTCAAGGCCAACCAGGCCACGCTCACGGTCACCGGCCCACTGCACCTGGTCTACGGAAACACCGGCGCCGCGACCGCAGCGGGCGGCAACGGCTCGGGGGCATTGAGCTTCAGCGCCGGTAGCTCGACCGGCTGCTCGGTCAGTGGAACGACGGTCAGCGTAACCAGCGCGAGCGGAACCTGCTCGCTGACGGCAACCAAACTCTCGGACAGCAACTACAATCAAGTCCTCAGCCCGCAGTTCGCGGTAAGCCTATCCAAGGCCAACACCACGACGTCAGTTACGCTGACCACGACACAAAAGATCAACGGCACCGTGGCAACGCTGAATACGACGATCGTTCCACAGTTTGCCGGCACGCCGACTGGCATTGTGACCTATTCGCTCGACGTGCAGGGCAACGTAACCACGCTGGGCGTTGAGCCGGTGGGCACGCCGTTTACCACGCCGGTGCTGGCGTTGGGCACCAATACGGTGATCGCCGTTTACGATGGGGATGGCAACTTCAGCCAAAGCGGCGAAGCCGTTTATCCCGTGGGGGTGCCGCCGACGGCCGTGACGCTGCGTCTTCTTTCGGGCCTGGAGATCAATCCTCTGCCGGACTTCTACAGCGTCTCGATCGCGGTTCAGAGCGGCAAGGCACTGAGTGGAACCGTTACGCTGTACGACGGAACGACAGCGCTAAGCGCGACGCAGGTACCTGCCAATGGCCAGCTGCCCCTGCTGCAGTTGCCGCCGCTGGCGGCGGGAACGCACAACCTGACGGCGGTGTACGGCGGCAACTCGGTTTATCCGCCCGGAGAGTCGGCTGTAGTGGCCCTTACGGTGCGCAATTTGCCATGACGCGGTCGGGTTGCAACGGCCTCAGGCCTCGGGCAGATGATCTGCCCGGGACCTGAGGCATTTACTGACCTCACTGAACTCTCGAAATGAATGGTTCAAGTGTAGGGGGTGAAGTGCATACAATAGGCGCCGTTCGAGTCGTGGCTCTTCGCGTCTTCGCCTGTGGGTTAGCGCAGCGACAACCGCGCCAGGGGATCTGACAGGACCAGTCGGATGAGATCCGATTGGCGCCGCTGCCCGGTTTTGGCGAACAGTTGTTTGAGATGCGAACGGATGGTGTCGATGCTGACATCGCGATCGTGAGCGTGATCCGCAATGGAATCGCCTTCCACCAAGCGCGACAGCAACTGCGCTTCGGCCGGCGTCAGGCCGAACCGGCGGGCGAGCGTCGCGGGCATGATGCCGGATCGGCGGCGATCACCGAAGAGAACGACAGCCGCGGGCTGGGTGTTGCCCAGCTGCATGTTGGCGCGCGGCAGGGGCGCGACGAGCACCGGGAGGTTGGGGCCATGCGCGCACAGCAGGGTGATTTGGCCGCCCGCATGTTCGATGTGGCGCCCGCTGGCGGCTGCGTGGACCAGTTGGGCCAGGACCCTCGCCTGTCGTGGATGCTGCGGGCGAAGATGTCCGTGGCTGCTGCCGAGTCCCTCGCCGGAATTGAGCTGGGCCTCGGCGGCGCGGTTGGCGAACAGTATCTGCCCATCGGCTGCCACCATCACCACGGCGACCGACAGGCCATCCAACAAGTCTTCGAACAGACCGGCTTTGCGTTCAGCCAGATTGAGCTTCTCACGCAACTGCATGGCGGAGCGGATATGCGGCATGAGTTGCGACATCTGTGCACGGTCCGTCTCTTCGAAGCTGCTTGCTGAGGGCCCGCGATGCAGCCCCACCATTCCGATCAAACCACTATCCAGTGGCACCTGCAGGCCGAGCAGATGCCGGGTATGTGTCATCTGCAAGTAATCCGCCCATTCGGTTCGCAATACCTGCCGGGTGGGGATCAACTCGTCGCCCAGCACCACCGAGGTATTAGCCTGCGGCCCCGTGCGGGCGTACCATTCATTGCGCAGGTGGTAATAATCTGCGTAGGCGGCGCACGCCTTGTCATCGAAATTCGCGGTGGTCGACCAGATTCCCACGACGGAGGGCATCCCCGTGTCGCGGGCCTGCGTTGAGCTACGGAAATACACCATGCAGCTCTCGCAGCGGAAGGCATGGGCCAGTTTGGATGCAAACGTCCTGCTTTGATCGCCGTCTACCGCGGCGAGATAGATTTCGGCGACGATGTCGTGGAGAGGTGCGTCCATGCTGACCTTTTTAGGCTCCTGATGATGCTCTGATTGAAAGGTTGACCGTGGCTTGTGTAGAAGCTGTTTAAGATGCCGCGCGCATTACGAAGGCAGTCACAAGTACCACGACCCGCCAGAGGCGCCGGCGGGACCTTGAGGACCCACCGGACCTTGCGCGCCCGTCGCACCCGTGGCGCCGGTCGCTCCTTTCGCTCCGGCAGTAGCAATTGGGCCTTGCGCGCCAGTGGGACCTACGGGTCCGGAGATACCTTGCGCGCCTTGTGGGCCGGTTGCACCGGCGGGACCCTGAGGACCTTGCGGTCCCGTCGGGCCGGCGACGCCTTGCGGTCCTTGCGGACCGGTGGCGCCTTCGGCATCGAGCAGCGCCCAGTCGTTTGCGTTGGTGCCGGGCGTTACGTTGGAATTCAAAAAGAGACTCACATAGCTGGCGCCGTTGTAGGTAACGATGGCGCTGGGGAGATAGAGATTTGTCTTGACCCAGGCGCCTTGGAATACCAGCAGCGGCACGTCGACGGCGGTTGCCGGGGCGCTAACGCCGAGCCCGGCGAATATGATGAGGCACGTCAACAGGGAAGCCCGATAAGTACCGGCGCGCTTCGATTCAGTCATGGTCATCCCCTTGCCATCGATTGTTGTTCGTTCTTGCGAGTCGACTTGAAGCGCCTTGAAAATATTACGAAGGAACAGTTGAGGTCAATGAAAAATCAAGAGCTGGGAAAGCAATTTGAAAATTTAAAATTTAATTTGATCGAAGTGGAGTCGATGCGTTGTTATTAGACTAAAGTTGGTGGGGTGCACTGTTTTGTCGCAGGGCGCGCGGAGACAAATACATGAGCGGACGCGGTTCTTCGGTATAGCGTCGATCAAGTTGCGCGCGGTTATTCGGAGGTGTGAACGGTGTCGGTGAGCCGAATCTGTTTGCCGGGCCGCCGTGAATCCATTGCGCTGCGCTGTCCTGCTCCGCGCAAGCCCGGGGTCGCCATTGGACTTCGCTATCCTGCTTCGTCCAAGCCCGGGGCGTACGTCCATGGACGCCCGTCCAACGTATACGTTGGACCCATGGCGACCCGTCGAACGCATGCGTTCGACCCCTGGAGGCTGCGGGGAAAACTTTCGGCGCTTTCGGTGTCCGGCGTCGCGCCGAAAGCCGGTGGTTTGCCGTCGTATCAAACCTCGCCCGTCGCATGCGATGGGCGCTGTTTTCCACGCCCTGGAAACAAATGTCCAAATTTCGTCCTCCCTAAGATTGAGCATTGCTCAAACGGCATGCGCGGCTGGCCTACGTTCACCTCACCCTTTCGCCAGTGTTGTGTGGCCGTCGGCGTGTGGAATTAGAAACGCGGCATTAACCCATTTGAAGTATCAGGGCGGTGGCAGCGGTATCGAGCGCGATGCCAGCACGGTCACGTTGTCGCGAGATCAGGCGCGGCTGCGATCTCGGCTTGGACGGCCGTCGCGAAGATCATCGGCAACGTCGGACTCGCGGCGGGATAGTTGCCGCCGGCCATGTAGAGCTCTGTAGAGGAATTCCAGCGATCGCGCCAGGCGGCGGCGTAGGCTTTGAACTTGTTTGCCTCGGTGATGAATTCTTGGGTTTTGGCGTTGGGCAGGTAGGCGGTGATGAGGGTGGCGATGGCGGTGTAGTTCTCCGCGAGGGAGTCGAGGCGTTGTTTCATCTCGGAGGTCTTGGCGATGCCGTCGCGGCAGAGTTTAAAGAGTAGGGATGCTTCCGTAGGTTTAGACTTGGCTCGGCCATTAATTTCTTAGCTTTTTTAGTCACTCGTGCCATTTTGTGCCCGCCCACATCGCCGCCTTTACACCCGATCTCAGGAGTCCCGCCAGGCTTGTCAAATCAGTCAAAATAACGCCGCCGTTATTAGCGCGTCCTATCGGGCCATCTGCATTCGCAGCGTCACGAAAGATGTTGTCGGCATCCCAACCGAACGATTCAACATTCCGAAGAATCCAAGGCGCGAAAGCCTCTGTCAGTACATACGCGGTAGTACGTTTCGCATTCTTTTCCCATCGATAGGCCAATTCCAGCGCGAGCGTGCTCTTTCCGCATCCGGGCGGACCAGTAATCAAAATGCAGAGCGCTTGCTCGTTGTTCGCTTCTAAAGGTGGGCACTCTTATTCCGCCGTCGAACAACTCGTCCAGCCACGACACATGGCCCCGGTGCGGAGCAATACTTAGTGTCGCCTCCTTGAACTCGTATCCGGCTGTTGGATCGCACCAGAAGGCTTCAGATATGCGTGTCTGCCAACGTTGAGCATCTTGATTTGGATTCGGATGTCGTGTCATGGTCCTAACGAACCCCGTTTACGTTTGCTGTAGTTGAGGCCGAATGGCCAGTATTGATTAAGGGAACGGCACGTGGCCCCTTTGCCTTCGTGAGTTGCGTTTGCCGCGCCTGCCGAGTGCGTGTCTATTAACCGGACCACTTATAGCGTCTCGCGTTGGCCACAGGCCCGACAACATGCAATTGCTATTTTTGGTCGCCCGCCACGTCTGCGAAGGCTCCAGTCGCGTTGCTCTTCTTTGCCTTGGAACGAGTTAGTTTTCTTTTCTTACGCCTCCAATACTAGGGGGAATCGCCGACCCTTGTCATCCGTGTACGGGGCGCCCTCTGTATATACCTGCCAGTTCTTTTGCTTGCGTCGCCTACGCGGGCAGTCGCCTTGCCACTCCGATACTCTCCAACCACACCGATACCAATCCCTGCGGATTCCTGGTCACTCACCCCTCGCACCTCTCCCGCCACGCCGCCGCCGCCGCCGGCCGCACGAAGCTCAAATTCCGCCACAGCAGTTCGAAAGTCACCTCGCCGCTGCGGATCCGCGCGCGATCCTCGACGCTCGAACAAATGGCAAGACCGGCAGCCTCGATGGCGCCGTGCGCAGCCCCCAACAGCCCCACCCGAAACAATCCGTTCCGGGCGACAAAGTACAGGCTAACTCCGGACGCCGCGGCGATCGCGATCACATTGGCACTGGCCGCGGCGCCCTGCACCGTACGCCAAACCGACGCCACCTCGACGGAATCCGCGATCACGCCATCTGCAGCACCGTTCGCGCAATGCACCGCCAACGGATAATCCTGGTCAAAGCCAATCCAGCGCACCTCCCCGTTACCGGATGCTCGCTGAAGCGCCAGCGGCCCATAGCCCTCCGGCAACCGAAATGCCTGGAAATGCAAATGCGCCAGCGACGCCCCCGCCAGCCGGCCATTGAAAATAACCACATGATCCGGTAGCGCCTTCGCCAGCGCCACCATATCGCTGAAGCACTTGCGCAGCACGATCTCCCGCGCCCGCTCCGGATACTCATTCAGATCCTGCGACAGATGCTCTGCCGACACGATCACCAGTGCCCCCGGCATCACCGGAAAGATATTCGCCAGCATCACGTATGGCCGCCCATTGATGCCGATGCACACATAATGCTGGGCGCCCATTTTGCGGATCGTCGCCAGGCACACCGGGCATTGCTTGGGACTGAACGGCCGCCGCGCCCGCCCCGGATTGAACTGAACCGCCAAATCAAAGCGGTGCTGCCCGCCGGCATACCGATAGAACTCTAATTCGGCAGCATCGTACGTCACGTTTCCGATGGCCTTCTCTGCGCGGTACAGCGTGTCCGCCGCCACCTCCACATCAGCCCCCTCCAATGCACCGCCCTCTGACGCGCCGTCCATCGGCTCATTGAGCCGCGGATCCCAATCCAGCGCTTGCACGTGCAATGTTCTGGCCATGACGAACGCTCCTGCGATAGGTGCCGCGATCGGATACGCAGCCCCTTGTGTCGGTCATATTAGCGCTCCGTGTTCACACGATCCCCGCTAGATATTTCGCAATTGCCCTTTCCAGTTGCAATAATTTGCAACCGATGTTTACCCGCCACTGCCGCCCCGATGAAGGCCTCCGAGGCGCGAGCGTTACCTGATCGCTTGAGCGCCTCCACGGCGGTGGTCGCCGATCAACTCGCACTAGAAGCGATCACGCAACACGCAGTCGGCCGCACTCCCACCGTCTCCGCCCGATTCGCGGTTTGCGGTCCAATTTCATGCGCAAGAACTTGCACTCCAAAGCACGTATTTCACAACTATTCACGAATCTTCGCCTCCGCCCTTCAAAGACAAGGACTTGGCATTTATTCAGTCATATTTTGGCTAAACTTACTCCACTCTCGCACTTGCATCCGCTCCCGGGTCTTGCAATCTTGACCCCGGGGGAATTGGGCCATATAGGCGAGGCGCACCATGAAAAAATCCATCGGATCGAAGGATCTGCCATCTCTGACACCTGAGAAGCGCCGCGAAGTCATCACCGCCGCGTATTTACGCACTCAGGGCATGATTTACTACGACATCGGCAGCACCATGTTCCCGGGCCGCAAGAGTCCGGAATCCAAGATTTCCGGCCTCATCGCCCTGGCGAAGCAGCATGGCTTCCTGCGCGAGGTGATCAACCCGGCTGCCGTTTCACCTGACGAAATTGCCCCGCTCGCGACTCTTGCGCACGGTCACCGCTGGAACGACATTCGACGCCAGCTCGTCAGTTCGTCGTGCAGCAGCCTAAAGACCCTGACCGTCGGCTACAGCTCTGCCCAGGAAGCTACTTCCAACGAAACGAAGAACGCACCCGCAACGCCATCCAATTCGCCAGAAATACCGCCCCCCATCTGATGCCGCTTCTCCTGCAGTGTAAATCCGGCCTCGGCGTGTGCTGGGGACCCACTTTGTCAGAGTGCGCCCACGCGCTAAAGCAGTATCGCGACACCCACGCCGGAAAGTATCCCGTGCTCAACGTTCCTATCTTTCCCACTGTCGGCCTGCCCCCTGTGCTCCACGGCTCTACCACCGCCTGGAGTGCCACCCAGGTCGCGCAGATGTTAAGCCGTGCAATGCGACTCACCGGGGATGTGCCTTCGTTGGATTCTTTCCCGCCACTTCTCAGCGGTAAGTACGCCGAGGAACCCGACCGCAGCTACATCCTCGAATTCTTCAAACTTCAGCACGGCTATAAAGCCGTGTTCGGTTCAACTAACGGCAAGCCCGGCCTGATCGACGACGCCGACGGACTGATCACCGGTGCCGGTTCGAATGAGCTCTGGCCGCAGTTTGGCAGCGATTCCATGCTGCGGGCGGATGTCTCTCCCGACACCCTGCGCGAGCTCATTGCCGGCGACATCGGCGGCGTCGTCATTCGCGCGCCCGGCCAACACTGCGGCAGTGAGTTCAAGAAACTTCGCCAGCAGTGGATCGGCCTCACCCTAAAGCACATTCGCCGGGTTAATGACAACGCGGATCGTTCCGGCGGCCCCGGAGTGGTGCTCTGCGCCATGGGTTCATCAAAAGCCGGGATCGTGCGCGAGTTGATCAACAGCCACAAAGTGGTCCGCCACCTCATAGTCGATCATCATCTCGCCGCCGCGCTCGGCGCCCACACCGCCCCCAATGGCGCAACCGCTTCCGCGCGTCCCCGGCACGCCACCACTCAGGTCCGCGCGCCATCCAAGGATGCGCCGTATGCGCCCGATGAATAGTTGTCGTATGCACACCGTTTTGCGGCGCTCGCACGCGCCCTTCGTTTGATTGATCGACCACCACCACCAACGAGGACTCCATGAAACACGTAGACACCGACACCAACCACGGCACCGCGGTACTCGACAGCGGACCCCGGGAGCACGCGACCCACCACTCTCCCAGCCGAACCGCCCCGACGACTACTAGAAACGAGCTCGCGCTCCTCGACGCCGCGGACCGGCTCTTCGATGCACAGAGGCACAAAGACGCCGCCACCTGGCTCGACCATGCGAAGCAGAGCAGCGGCGAATAGCCCCATCCGTTCCCTCTTCGGCACGGAGGCCGAGTTGGCTATATGTGTACTGAGCGGCCAAGGAAGGCCGCTGTCCACCGACTTCGTACTCGGCGCCTTGACTCACCAAATGCAACGCCGCCTGCCCCACCTCCCGGGTCGCGGAAACAATCGCCTGTATCTCGGCAACGGGAGCGTGTTTTACGTTGACTGTGGCTCGCATCCCGAAATCGCTTCAGCCGAGTGCCGAACTCCAACCGATGCGGTCGCCAACTTGCTCGCCGGACTGAAGCTCGTCGCGCAAATGGCCTCTCGCCTGCCCGATGTCTTGGACGCCGGCGCAACCCCGTCCATTTTTAGAACGAACGTCGATTATGCAGGCCGCGTTTCTTGGGGATTTCATGAAAACTATTGTGGCAACCGCCGCGTATACAATTATATCGATTGGCTCACTCCTCACATTGTGACACGCCTTGTGTTTACCGGCAGCGGCGGCCTGGATCCGTTCTCACCCGGGATCCGTTACTCGCTGTCACCCCGCGTGGCCTTTATTAATGCGGCCGTCTCCGGCGTCGCGACCAGCGGTGAGCGCGCCATCTTCAACACCCGCGATCAATCATTGGCGAACGGCTATAGCCGCATCCACGTCATCGCGGGCAATTTATGCTGCTCCGAAAACTCGCTATTTTTGACCATAGGCACGACAGCCCTCATCGTGGCGCTCGCTGAACTGGCGCCCCACTGCGCTTTGAAGATCATTGACCCCATCGCAGCCATGAGGTCCTGCGCCCACCACCCGTTCAAGGCGCTTCGCGTCCAGCTGAAAGGGATCAAAACCTGGATGACGGCGGCCGGCGTGCAAAGGTATCTACTGGACACCATTGAAAATCGCCTCGACCATCGCTGGCCCGAGTGGGCACCTGCCGTCTGCAAGGCGTGGCGCGATGCGCTGGACGATCTCGAATCACCCTCCATGAGCCAGTCACGCTTCGATTGGCCTTTGAAACATGCACTGTTCAATCGCGAAATGCAACGACACGGACTGACCCAAGAAACCGTCGATGCCGCCTCCGACGTCCTGGAATCCATCTCCGCTGCGTCGCCCCCGGTCGACGCCGACGTCCGCAATCTTGATTGTTCGGCCATCCAAATCATGCGCCGCAACGGCATTCTCAGTCGTACCGCGATCAAGCGAGCAGAGCGTATGCTGGCCGCGCACGGGCTTTGCTGGTCCCACATCGATGCGGTGGCCGCGCTACGAACCCAGCTCTGTAGATTGGATATGCAGTTCGGCGAGCTTTTGAACGGCGTTCACGCCACCCTCACCCAGAAATCGCTCATTCCAGACCATCGCGTCGTGACCGATCAGATGATCAATCACGCGATGACCGAGGCGCCCTTGGGCAGCCGCGCCACCCTGCGTGCGCACTGGATCAAGAAATTGTCTCGTCACCACACGCCCTATCAATGTGACTGGGACTGTATCGTGGGGCCTGACGGCCATCTGAACTTGAGCGATCCATTCGCGTGCCATGCGGAATTTGCACCTTGCGCGCGGAAGCCAGCCGACGGCAACGGCGCTCTGGAATATTTGACGTGGCGTATGCAAGCGCTGTCCGCGTACCTGGAAGGCGATTACGCAGCCGCCACACGGCTCCTACGGCAGTGCATGATCGTGGAATTCGAGACGGAGAGTTGCCATTGTCATCTGGCTCGCATTGCTATCACACAAGGTCCCGAGCACTTCTCGTTGGCGGTTAAGGAAACCTCCGCCGCTTGGGCCCAGCGCACCGCAGCGCCCGCCTACGTGGTACCTCGTATCCTCTGGTTGCGGCTGGCTCTAAGTTATGTTCTACCGCCAGGGGTACACGGCTTCGGACCACCGAGACTGAACCTCGCCTACCTCAAGTCCGCCCTCGACGTCCCGAGGTGCGAAATGGAATGGACCATGGATCCCGTCCTTGCCGTACTCACGCCACTGGTGAACGCCGAGCAATTGGCGCTCTTGACCGCCCTGGTCGCCGCCTGCGGCGATGCCTGCTACGTGCCCGCTCTCGACGAACACCCCGCCTGGCACGCCGCCCGTCCCCGCCCGGTGCGGTGAGCGATGTTGAACCACGAACTCAGTATTCCCTGCGGCATGCTCCTCTGCGGGTGGCTACTCTGGACCCACTGGCGTCAGACGCCGCGCATCCATCGCCTCATGGCCCCACTGTCAGTCTCGCTCGTCCTCGGCGTCGTCGCCGTCTTTGTCTTGTTTCTCCTAGACGTGATCACCGAATCCCGCGGCGATTCCTGGTTCGGTGCATCGCGCGGCGTTATCGCCGCCACCTGGCTAATCGGCCTCTGGGCGATCGCCGCTCTCGCGATGTCATTCGGTCTTCGAATGACCCACACGCGAAGCGCAATCCTCGGGCTCTCTTTGAGCCTCTCGTTCACCATCGGCGCTCTCCTACCCCGATGGCTCGAGATCCTCATCCGATGAGCCTGTCCCGAGTTCTGCAGTACAGCAACCGGCGCCATTACCTAACGCTCGCCGCCATCGCCGGCCTGTCCCTATATCTCCTGCAACGCAGCCTCGCCGATATATCGCTCGTAGCCCCCCATGTGCTTGGCTGGAGCGCCACCTATTGCGGCTACCCAATCCTCGCGCTCGAATGGCCCTACACCGCCATGACGATGGCATGGCCGTTGATCTTGGCCGCCCTGTGTCTATCGTTCGGGGGACGGAC